>Ga0224531_1000009_pt1 | contig 189709 bp, 155 predicted proteins | sample CBST100metaG_FD_179876 | JGI IMG/M metagenome (GOLD analysis project Ga0224531, IMG submission 179876) | Peat soil microbial communities from Stordalen Mire, Sweden - C.B.S.T100 | ecosystem: Environmental > Terrestrial > Soil > Wetlands > Peat | place: Sweden: Norrbotten County, Stordalen Mire...
TCGACTATAGACGGTCAATCGGGCATTCTGGTGATAGTCCATTCGATCTCTCCTTGCGAAATCTGATTGCTCGTTACAACCAGCTTCGCTCGCTCAGATCGAATGGACAACCTCCTGAAACTTCACAGCTAGAGCGAAACCAGAGTTTCTCTGCCCTGGTAAGTCCGTGGCAGGTCGCCGCTCCTTGATGGTCGCGTCGACTTGAAAGCCGTGGTTTCGGGGTTCACCTACTCTGGTTTCGCTCTAAGCTTTGATGAAGCGCATGGCTGGCTGCCAGGCCAGGCCGGCGAGCGCGACGACGCAAAAAGCCGCGCCCGCATAAAACGTAAACGATGCTCCAACTTGATTCCACAGCAGGCCGGCCAGCACGCTCGCGATCAGCATCGCCAGTCCACTGAGCAGGTTGAAAAATCCAAACGCGGTGCCGCGCAAATCAGCGGGTGCGGTATCGGCAACCATCGCCGACATCAAGCCTTGCGTCATGCCCATGTGGATACCCCAGAGCACCACGCCAGCCAAAACGACGCCCCATTGACCGTTGATCGCCAGCACCATATCGGCCGCGATCAGGACAATCAAGCCAAGCGCCAGCAGTGTTCTGCGGCTCATGCGGTCGGCGAGCTTGCCAAACGGATACGCGGACACGGCATAGGCCAGGCTCATCGCCACCATCACCAGCGGCACGAAGGCCACCGGCACGCCACGCTGTTGCGCGCGCAACACAAGAAACGCTTCGCTGAAGCGGGCCAGCGTAAACGCCGCGCCGATGCTCACCACCCACCAATACTGGCGACTCAGGCGTTTCAGGTTCTGCCGCTGAATTGGATTCGTGCGCCGTTCTTCCTGGCGATGCTCCGGCTCATGAATGCCAAAAAACAACAGCGCCACCGCCATGAGTCCCGGAATCACCGCCACCCAGAAGACCCTGCGAAAATCATTGGCCCAAAGCAGCATCAGGCCGACGGCCAGCAGCGGGCCAAGAAATGCGCCTACGGTGTCGAGTGCCTGACGCAGGCCGAATGCCGCGCCGCGCTGGTACTCTGGCACAATGTCCGCGATCAGGGCATCGCGTGGCGCGTCGCGTATGCCTTTGCCGACGCGATCCAGCAGCCTTGCAGTGAAGACGATGCCAATCGAGGATGCCACAGCAAAAAGCGGCTTGGTGAGCATGCTCATCGCGTAGCCGAAGATCGTCAAACTCTTGCGTTTGCCCAGATAGTCGCTGAAGACGCCCGAGAACATTTTGACGATCAGAGCGGTGGACTCAGCCGCTCCTTCAATCAGGCCCACCAGGGAAATACTCGTTCCCAGCGTCAGGACCATGAACAGCGGCAGCAGGCTATGAATCATCTCCGAGGAAACGTCCATCAGCATGCTGACGAAGCCGAGTACCCATATGCCTGCCGGTATTTTCTGCAAGGTGCCTCTTGCCGTTTTCATCGCCGATCCCACCGTATTGATGCGGTTCGATTGGATTGCGATCCAAGAGAAGAAAATCGCGGCTGACGGCCTTTCCTGAAGGAAAAGTGATCCGTCGTCATCCTCGCCTGATTACTTCGGGACAGCCAACTCGTCGAACAAAAGAGGAATCTATCTGTCTATGAAAACAAAATTGCAGCTATCGGCGCTCTTTCTTGGAACAGTTTTAGCGTGCGGACCGGCTCTTGCGTGGAGTCAACCGTCCTCCCCGAGCCAGGACAGCGGCCCCAGACAGGATATAAAAAACGGGGCCAAAGACGTGAGCCACGGCGTTCAAAAGGGAACGAAAGAGGTTTACCACAAGACGAAACACGTTACCAAGAAGGTCTGGCATAAGACAAAAGACACGACGACGGGCGCGGTGAAAGGCGGCAAGGAAGGCGCAAATAAGCCGGAGTGAATCTGTGAGCCTACGGAGCGCCGCGCCTGACTGACCGCGCGTCACGGAAAAGCGCTCCCTCGTCACCCTCGCCGGTAGAGCGGTTCTCCAATAGCTGTACACCGAAGCCTGCAAGCTGATTGGCTTTTTCCTTAAGAAAAAGCCACCTTCATTGACGTGAATCAGGCTATACCGATTGGAGAACCGCTCTCATCTGCTCCGGCGCGGGTGACTTTAGTAGACTCAACGGCAGAATGTTTCTTTCTTTTCTTCATCCTCGCCGCCCTCGTTTCGCGTTTTTTCTTCCCGCCTTTGCCGTGGCCATGACCTCTCTGGCCTGTGCACAGGGCACACACCTGTGGACCCAGTCGCGGCTGGAGGAGTTTGAAAAGGGCACGCCGCAAGGGGTCGCGCTCGCGAGCGACGGCACTCTGCGCCAGGGACCGGGCCTGACCGAGCGGCTCACGACGCCCTCGTCTCAGGTCTGGTCGATCGCCGTGGATGCGCGCGGCACGGCCTACCTGGGAACCGCCTCGCCGGCCACCGTGCTGCGCGTGGGGCCGGACGGCAAGCCTTTCACACTCTTCGAGACCAAAGACCTCAGCGTGCAGGTTGTGCGGCTGGGACCGGACGGCGCTCTCTACGCCGCCACGCTGCCCAGCGGCCGGGTCTACCGGCTGAAGCCCGACGCCACGGCCAAGCAGGACGACAGCAGCGCCACCGTGGTCTTCGACGCCGCGAACTTCGACGAGAGCGGTTCACAAGACAAGGCCGAAAAGAAGTCGCACTACATTTGGGAGATGACCTTCGACGCGCTCGGGAGGCTTTACATCGCCACCGGCGGGCCGGGAGCCATCTACCGCGTCGATCCAGCGAAGAAGGGCGAAAAACCAGAACTCTTTTTCAAGACCGACGAGCAGCACATCCGCTCGTTGGCCTGGGACCCAAAGGGCAACCTGATCGCAGGCTCGGACGGCTCCGGGCTGGTCTATCGCATTAGTCAGGAAGGCAAGGACTACGTGCTCTTCGAGGCGCCCCGGCGCGAGATTACCGCCGTGGCCGTCGCTGCCAATGGGACGATTTTTGCTGCCAGTGTGGGCGACAAGAGCCACAATCCTCTGCCGCCGCTGCCCGTGCAGGGAACCGGATCGCTCTCCATCACGATTGTTCAGCCGGGCTCGATGCAGGCGGCCAACGCCAGCGCCTCGGTGCCGGAAGGCAGCGAGATTTACGCGCTGGTCGAGGGACAGGCCGCACGCAAGCTCTGGTCCGGCAAGGACGAAGTCGTCTACGCACTGGCCGCACAGTCGGACGGCCTGCTGGCGCTGACCGGCAATCGCGGACGCATCTTCAAAATTGCCGGCGACGGCAGCTACTCCGACATCGCCCACATGTCCGCGCAGCAGGGATTGAGCCTGGCCGTCTCTGAAGATGGCGTTCTCATCGGAACCGGCAACACCGGCAAGCTGGTTTCTCTCGGCCGCGCGGAAAAGCACGAATACGCCAGCGACGTGCTGGACGCGGGCGCTCTGGCCCGCTTTGGCCGCATCGAGGTCGAGCCCGGCTCGGCAGGCTATGAACTGCTGACCCGCAGCGGCAACGTCGAGCAGCCCGTGCGCGGCTGGTCCGATTGGCAACCGCTTCAGGCTGGCGCGGTGACTTCGCCCGTGGGACGTTTCTTGCAGTGGAAGGCCATCTTGCGCGCCAATGGCTCGCTGGGCGGCATAGGCATCAACTATTTGCCCGTCAACGCCGCTCCGGTGGTGGACGATCTGGTGGTGACTCCCGGCGCGCGCATCAACGCGCAAAGCCTGGCCCAGATCCAGCCAGCGAGCCAGCAGCAAATCGTCAATATTGTCCTGCCCTCCGCCAGCCAGAATGCCGGAGCGACGGTGGACGGGACGTCTGCCACGCCCTTGCAAGCCGCCAAGGACCGCACTGCCGTCACCGTTCGCTGGGCGGCGCACGACGACAACGGCGACGACCTGAGCTACGCGCTCTATCTGCGCGGCGACGGCGAATCCGTTTGGCGGCTGCTGAAAAATGATCTCACTGACAAGGCCTACAGCTTCGATGCCGCGCTGATTCCCGATGGCGGCTACCAGATCAAAGTGGTTGCCTCTGATGCGCCCTCGCACACCCCCGGCGACGCCCTGACCGGCGCCAAGGTCAGCGAGCGCTTCGAGGTCGACACCACGCCGCCGGTCATCAGTGCGCTGAAGGCGGCTCTCGGAGTCTTCGTCTGCAAAAAGTCTCCTTGTGGGCAGATTCGCGTGACCTTTACTGCCGAAGACGCCTTCTCGCCCATCACCCATGCCGAGTACTCGCTCGACGCCGGTCCGTGGCAGTACATCGAGCCGATGGGCGGGCTTTCCGACTCGCGGCGCGAGCAGTACGACGTGCTGATTCCCGTGCCTGCGGAGACCACAGCCAGCGAGCACCTGATCGCCGTCCGCGCCTACGACCGGCAAGACAATGTGGGCGTGGCCCGAACGGTCGTTGCTGCAAAATAGAAGGAGACCGGAACCAAGGAAGGCGAAACCACATAAGCCTCGAAGGGAATATGGTCATGCACTTCGAAATTCTGACGCTAACGCCCAATGAAGCGACACTCGCTGCCGCCATTCTGAGTGCAGTCATCTCAGCAGTGGTATCAGGATTAATCGCTCGATACATGATTAGTCACAGTGCAGATTATGGGGAGCAAATCAAAAGTATTCACGAAACGCTGGCCTCCTTGGCTCACACACAAGAAGAGTTTCGAAGACAACAGGCTACTGCAGTTGCCAATGAAAAAGAGCGTAAAGATGCCGAAGAAATGAGAGCTGAAGCGGCCCGATGGAAACCAACTGTATCTCTTTCTTCAAAGATAGACGGTAACCAGCTAGTGAATACGCTGATTATCAAATCGTCTCAATCTTTTTTTCTCCAAGAGGTAAGTCTGGTTTCATCGACGGGTGCAAAACTTTTTGACTACCCAATGAATAAACCGATCACAAGTTCAACGGGTTTTGGTGTGCCAATAACTCAAGAATCGTTGGGCATTGTCGCAAGTTCGAGTCATTCGAGTCAGATTTATCCCAACGTCTTTGATGGTCGGTTGCGCTATAAAGTGCAACTCGAAGCAGATACTACTTCTTCATATACAGGCGAACTCCCATTCCACGCTCAAATGCCGATGGTCGGAAACACCTGTTTTTACAAATTAATAGGCTGATTCGAGCCAAATAGGGGCGAAATGCGATTTGAGCTTTATGTAGCGGCGCGTTATTTGAAGGCCAAGCGGCGTCAGGCCGTGGTGGGCGTGGTCACCACCATCTCCATCGCCGGAGTGGCGGCGGGCGTGGCGGCTCTGGTCATCGCCCTGGCCATCACCAACGGCATGAGGCGCGACTTGCAAGACCGGCTCCTGGGCGCATCCTCGCAAGTGGAACTGATGCGCGTCGAGGCGGACGGCATTCGCGACTGGCAGCCGCTGCTGGAGCGCCTTCGCCGCGTGCCGCACGTTACCGCCGCCTCGCCGGGAATCTACGGACAGGTGCTGGTTTCGCGTGGGCCACGCGCCGGTTTCGCGCTCATCAAGGGCGTTATTCCCGCGCAAGAGCGGACGGTCAGCAATTTGCTGGACACCCTCACATCGGGCTCGGCCAAAGACCTGGAGCCGGAGGCGGCAAGCCAGAATCCAGTCGCCGATTCCAGCCAAAACGCGGACTCCGATCCTGATTCGCCCCCGGCCGCTATCAACGCGCCTTATCCGCCGCTGGTGCTGGGCAAGGATCTGGCTGAAACCATCGGCGCGCAGGTCGGCGACAGCGTTCTGGTCACCAGCCCACAGGGCGAGCTGACGCCGCTCGGCCTCGCGCCAAAATACCAGCGTTTTCGCGTGGCGGGCATCTTCCACTCCGGCTTTTATCAGTACGACGCGGCCATGGCCTTCATGCGCCTCGGCAGCGCGCAGCAGCTCTTCACCGAGCCCGATCTGCTCTCCGTCATCAGCTTCAAGGTAGACGACATGGACCGTGCTCCGGCCATCGGCAAGGCCATCGAAAAGGCCGCGGGCCACGGCTACATGACCACCAACTGGATGGAGCAGAACCGCGAGCTTTTCCGCGCTCTGAAGCTCGAACAGGTGGTCACCTTCATCGTCATTGCGCTGATCGTGATCGTGGCCGCGCTGAACATTCTGATCGCGCTGACCATGATGGTGATGGAGAAAACCCGCGACATCGCCGTCATGATGAGCTTCGGCGTCGAGCCGCGACAGATCCGGCGCATCTTCCTGCTGCAAGGTTTTCTGATCAGCGTCATTGGCACGGCCATCGGCCTCGCGCTCGGCTACTTCGCCGCCTGGGCCGGCGGACACTATCACTTCATTCATCTCTCGGCCGAGGTCTATTCGATTGACACGCTGCCCTTTGCGCCGCGCCTGCTGGATGGCGTAATCGTCTCCGTGGTTTCCATCGGAATTTCGCTGCTGGCCACGCTTTATCCCTCGACTGCCGCCTCCCGCATTCTTCCCGCCGAGGCGCTGCGGTACGAATAGAAATGCTCAAGGCCTCTAATTGACGCTGTGATACGCGTCAGCTTCTGGCCTGTCTGGAAGTTGGCCGAGGCCGTCGGACTCGACACAAGCGTCTGATTTTCTGCCGCGCGAGAGCTACTGCGGCGTAATGATCCCCCCCAGCGCATGACGCCGCGGCAGCACGATGCCGCGATGATCCACCTCCGGCGCGCCTTTCTGGTTGAAAGTGGGCTGGGATTCCCGCTCCAGCAGTGCTCCGCCACAGGCGGGACACCAGTCGGCGGGGTTTGCTTCTTCCAGCACAGCGTGGCATTGACTGCAAATCCGTTCCATACCTGAAAGCTTACCGGATTGCGCCGCACGGAATCCAGATTGCGGCGCGCCCGACAGGCAGTTGGCCCCACCGCAGGTGGCCGGTACACTGGAACCATGCACCCTCCGGTTCGGCTTGTGGCAATCGATGTGGATGGAACCCTGCTGCCTGGCTTTGGAAAAGCGCTGACACCGCGCACGGGGCGGGCGCTCAAGGCCGCGCAGGAGGCTGGCATCATCGTGGCTCTGGCCACCGGCCGCCGCACGGATTTTGCCGCGCCGCTGCTGAAGGACCTGAATCTGCGAGCGGATATGCCGCTGATTGCGTCCAATGGTGCAGTGCTTCGGACCCTGGGCGGCGATACTCTTGACCGCTGCCTGCTTCCGGCTCAAGTTGCGATTGGGTTGTGCGAATTGCTGCGGCCCTTCGGCGTTCTGGTTTTCACCTTTGACAGGCCGGGCGGCCTTCAGTTGGCGCTCGAAGACCTGGGTCTGGCGGAGAGGCAGATTGCCCAGTGGGTCGAGGCCAATCGCGACGACCTCGAAGTGGTCAAGCCGCTGGAAGACGCATTTGCCCACGGCGAAGACCCCATTCAGGGCATGGTGGCGGGCGGGGTGGAAAAGATGCGCGAGGCGGAAGAGGCGCTCAAGGCCAGCCCGTGGAGCGATGCGTGCGCATGCGTCAAGACCGAATATCCGGGGCGCGATCTGTCGCTTCTGGACCTGTTGCCAATGGGCGTTTCCAAGGCCAAAGCCCTCGAAAGCCTGGCGGAACGGCTGGGTGTAAGCCGCGAGCAGACCATGGCCATCGGCGACAACTGGAATGATTTGGAGATGCTGGAATGGGCCGGTCAGGGCGTTATCATGGGCAATGCTGTTGCGGAGTTGCGCTCGATTGCGGAACAGCGCGGCTGGCGGCAAGCCCCTCCCAACGACGAGGACGGCGTGGCCGTGGTGCTGGAAGAGACCATCGCCCAACGCGCCGCCGCTGGAATTTGAGCTGAGGTTATTTCTTTGGGCAATTTGCCTCTAATTCGCCGCACCATTTTTGCCCTTGCGGCTCTGGCTGCACTGGCTCCATGCGCCCAGGCTGGCGAACTCATCACGCTGAGCAACGGCTTCGCGATGCGCTGCGATCACCACACTCCCGTGGAGGGCCGCGTCCGGCTCTATCTGAGCGCCAGCGAAGAGAATTACATCGAATTCCGGCCCGAAGAGATTGCCACAGTGGAGAATGTTCGCGACCTGCCGCCCGCGCCGGAAGAACCGTTCGTCGCGCCTCTTGCGACCGGTTCCAAAGCCGATCCAAACGCCAATCAGGATGCGCGGCTTTCCGCGGCGGATCTGGGCGAAATGCTCACCAAGGCCGGCCATGAGCACAACCTGGATGCGGACCTGCTGGCCAGCCTGGTGAAGGCCGAGAGCGGCGGCAACGCCCACGCCGTCAGCCGCGCAGGCGCTCGCGGGCTGATGCAACTGATGCCCGCGACGGCCAAGAATCTTGGCGTTGAGAACAGCTTCAAGCCGGACGAGAATGTGCGCGGCGGCTCAACCTATCTGGACGCGCTGCTCATCCGCTACCACGACAATCTGGCCCTCGCCCTGGCCGCCTACAACGCCGGGCCGGAAGCGGTGGACAAGTACCACGGCATTCCGCCCTACCGCGAGACGCAAGCCTACGTGGCGCGCGTGATCCACGAGTTCAACCGCCGCGTGCTGGCGCGAGCGGCGCAGGCCAGGCAAGTGGCGGCAATCCAAAAGAAGCCTTCCCGCCGTGGAGCTTCTGAATGAGTTTAGATGAGCCGATCGCCTCCAGGGGGACTGTGAAATAATTCCAAGGTGGCCAGGTCTTGTGTCAGGAACGACTGTCATGTGTCAGGGCACAACTTTAGTCGTGCCGAATGAGCCGCAAATCAACAGGGCCTTTACAGGCTGCGGAAAAACTCGTAGAAGGCGTTTCAAAAGGCTGCTTTGTAACAGGGCACGACTTCAGTCGTGCCGTAACTGCAATAGAACAAAGATGAGGGCTTTAGCCCCTGTCAAACCTTCCTTCTCAAACAAGCTGAATCCGGGCTTTTTCCGCAGCCTGTTTAGCCCCCTGAGGGATGTTTTTTGGGAGTTCGAATCAATTCCGCCCTTTTTCCTGAACCCTTGAGGACGAGATTCTACTTTTGAGGAATTCGGCATGTCTGCAAGCCGTCCCCCTTCAAAACCGGACCGATCCTGAAATCTCTTAACATGTCTTTGCTCGCGCAGATGAGAAACTAGAGTTAAGAAAGATTTGTGTCTGCTGGAACGGAGAGATTTTGGCAAAGAAGCAGTTGATTGCGGGTTTAGTGGTATTGGCAGTGTTTGTGGCGCTGTTGGCCTATGCGCAGCAGAAATATCCTTTCCACTGGCAGATGTTTCTGCAGCAATTCAAGCTGGCTGACTGGCACAAGATCGCGATTGGCTTCGGCTGCATTTACCTGGGCTACGTCTTTCGCTCCGTGCGCTGGGCCATGCTGCTGCGCCACATCAAAAAAGTAGGGCCGTTCTCGCTGCTCGGTACGCAGGTCATCGGCTTTACCGCGGTCGCGCTGATCGGCCGGATCGCGGACCCGGTACGTCCTTACCTGGTCTCGAAAAAGACCGGATTATCGCTGAGCAACCAGATTGCGGTTTACATTGTTGAGCGGCTTTTCGACCTTTCTTCCATGGCGCTGATTTTCTTCTCCGTGATTCTGCTGGCTCCGGCTGGCGCTCTGCCGCATCCGGAGATTATGAAAAAAGCCGCGTATGGCGGACTGGCCGCCACCCTGGCAGGCGCGGTCTTCCTGGTCACCGTCCGGCTGGCGGGCGGAATGGTGGCGTCGCTGCTTGAAAGATCCTTTGGCGTGATCTCGAAAGCCCTGGGCCGCGCGATTGGCGATAAAATTCGCGCCTTTCGCGCCGGACTGGACACGCTGCGCACCTTCTCCGACTTGGGCATTGCCATGGGGCTCTCGCTGGGCATGTGGGGACTGATTTCCCTGGCCTATCTGGAGACCTGCACGGCCTTTGTCGACAGCCCGCAACTGGCTGGGCTGACGCTGGCCAAGTGCATGTTGCTGATGGCTTCCAGCATGGTCGCCAGCGGCTTTCAACTGCCGATTATCGGCTGGTTCACGCAGATCGGCATCGTGGCTGCCGCCTTCACCGGCTTCTTCGGCGTGGCGCCTGAATCGGCCACGGCCTGCGCCGCCACGCTGCTGGGGGTCACCTTCCTGAGCATTGTGCCTGTGGGCCTCGTCTGGGCGCGCTTTGAGCACGTCAGCCTGCGCAAGGTGGCCGTCGAAAGCGAGCACGCCAAAGAGCCTCTGGAGGGGGACGAAGCGGCGGAGTAAATATCCTCCGGCAGAGCTTCTTTCAATTACTCACATCTTTGCGCAGGTGCAATTCTGGCGGGGATTTGGGCCTCTTTCGGCATTGGATGGCAGAGGTGTTCCTCAGTAGAAGGGGTAGAAAATGGGTATTTCTAGCGATCATTTCGTTAGTTTCTGAAAAGGAAGACGAAATTGTGGGCAATTGGAAGGGCAAAGCCGGGGGGATCTCCTCTCCCTTTAGTTCCCCACCGGTGTTGCCGACCCACAGTGGATGAAACTGTAGCGCCGGCCTCCCGGCCGGCTGTAGCGTGGACGTCCTCGTCCACGCTTGTTTCTTCCTAGGGCCTGTAGAATGCCTTCTCCGCAAATCCGGTTTCTCTCGATCAAAACTCCGGCAGTTGCCGTACCATAACCTGTTGTGCGTGGTTGAGTCCTACAGTTGTAAATTGGCAATTCGGAAGGAGCAGGGGCCTTCAGGCCCCTGAAAAATCTCCCATGAATCGAGGCCTTTAGGCCCGGAACGAGAAGAATCCGAAGCAAGTACAACTGTAGTAAAAGCCACCTTCCAGCGCCATTGCTCAATGCTCTACACGTCAAAAAACATCATTTTTGCGTATTTTTCTACGGTTAAAAGCCCACAAACCCCATGCGTGAAGCGCGCCCCACGCGCCGTATATGCTTGCAGATTATTCTTCTCGTTCGTCGCAAAATGATTCAGGAAGCTTTTCTCCCCGGTCCGTCCGCCTTCCAGCCGGAAGCTCTTGGCAGAGGCTGAGACTTCGCCTAACTTCTTTCCCTGGACGATTTTGCAGAGAACTTCATTGTTTTCAGGATTTTACAGCGCAACCACGCCTGTAACCTAAAGAAAACAAGGATTTTGCGTACAAAATAGGGGTGGGGGTACACGCCATGGCAGTGCCCCAGCGACAGGTCTTCGTCCGTGGGGTGGAGGTCACGATTTCTTGGGACCAGGGAACCACAAAAACAAACGGTCACGCCACTAGGGCATTTTCGATTCTGGTGTTTACAGAATCCATGCTGCTGAGTGGCTTTTTCCTCAAGAAAAAGCCACCTTCCATGCTCTTCTGATGTAAATATGTGAAGCGAAAATGCTCTAACTCTGCTTCTCGACCACAGCCTTGGAAAGGTTTCTTGGCCGGTCCACATCGATGCCGTGTTCGAGCGCCATGAAGTAAGAGAACAATTGCAGCGGAATCACTTCCGGGATGGGCAGCAGATACTCGGAGGCAAGCAGAACCGGCACGCAATCGTCCACCAGCCCGGCCACTTCCTCATCGCCGTGATTGGCAAGGGCGATCACCTTCGCCCCTTGCACCTTCATGTCGCGCAGCAGTTGCAGCGTCTTCTCGTAGCGCACCACCGAGGCTTCCAGGCCGCGATCCACCGTGGCCAGCACCACCAGCGGCACGCTGTCGCTGAGCAGCGCATTGGGCCCGTGCTTCAGTTCGCCCGCCGGATAGCCCTCGGCATGAACATAGGAGGCTTCCTTCAGCTTCAAGGCGCCTTCCCGCGCCATGGCATAGTGAATGCCACGGCCAAGATAGAGGAACGAGACGGCGGACTTGTACTTGCTAGCCAGCGCGGCCATCTGCTCCCGCCAGCCGTCGAGCTGCGCCTCGATCCTGTCCGGCAGGGCCTGCAACTCGCCGATATGCGTGGCCAGCGCCGCTGCATCCATCCGTCCCAGCCGCGTCCCTTCATAAAGCGCCAGCAGGTAGAGCACCGCCAACTGGCAGGTGAAGCTCTTGGTGGCCGGAATCGCTTTTTCCACGCCCGCGCCCAGCGGCATGGAAACGTCGGCCTCCAGCGCCATGGTGGAACCAGTGACGTTGGTGATTGCCAGCGTTTTCTGCCCGCGCTGGCGCGCCTCGTCCAAGGCCGCCAGCGTGTCCGAGGTCTCCCCGGACTGGGAAAGCACCAGCACGCTGGGATGGCGCAGATCCTTGCCTCCGCGGCAACTGTACTCGCTGGCATACTCCACATCCACGGCCAGGCCGCAGAGGTCTTCCAGCAGAATTTCCCCGGCCAGACCGGCGTGGCGGCTGGAACCGCTGGCTGCGATCAGAACTTCGCCCTCGGGAATGGGCCAAACCGCCAGATGACGGGCCACTTCCGGCCTCAGGCTCCTGTCTGCCAAATAAAGCGCCAGCGTGCGGCGAAGCGCCTCCGGCTGCTCGTAGATCTCGCGCAACATTTCATGAGCAAAGCTTGTCATCTTGCCAACCCCGGCGTTCTGTTCTCACAGAAGAAAATTTAGCCCACATACGATCATATAGCTACTAAACGATCATTATGATGAATATTTAGCAAGGTACTTCTTGGTTTTGCTCAAATATCGGCTTACAAGGCCTCCAAAATTGCGCGTCTTACAGAGTAGAATCTCTGTGTATGTCCGAATCCATCAATCGCCGTTCCGAACAGATCATCAATTTTCTCCTGCGCGCCGGAACGGCCACCATCGACGAACTGCTCACCGCAGCCGGTTCTTCGGCGCCTAGCATCCGGCGCGATCTGGCGCGGCTGGAAAACCGCGGGCTGATCCGCCGCACGCATGGCGGAGCCGAACTGGTCGAGCCGCTTCTCTACGAGCCTTTCCGCTACGACAGCTCTTTTCTGGCTCGCGAACAGCGCTTTGCCGCCGAAAAGCGACGCATTGGCCTGGCGGCAGCCGAATTGGTTCAGGCCGGCGAGACGGTGGGCCTGACCGCAGGGACCACCACGACGCATATCGGCCGCAGTCTGCGCCACCGCGACAAGATTCAGGTCGTCACCAACGCCATCAATATTGGTATGGAACTCTGCAATCAGCCTGGCATCCGCACCTATCTGACCGGCGGCGTGGTGCCCTGGGCTTGGTCGTTTTCGCTGACCGGCAACGCCGCGCTCACCTTTCTCGACGATGTTTACATGGATAAGGTTTTCCTGAGCGTGACCGGACTGGAAGCGGAACGGGGAGCCACCACGCTGGAGGCCGATGAGGCGCTGGTCTATCGCAAGATGCTCAAGCAGTCCAAGCAGGTCATTGTCACTGCTGATTCCAGCAAGCTCGGCAAGGTCAACCCCGCCTTCATCTGCCCGGCCAACGAAATCCACGTCCTGATTACCGACACCGGCGCCACGGACGAAGCTGTAGCCCCCTTCGAGCGCCAAGGCATCCGCGTCCTGCGCGTCTGAAGAATCGCGTGGACTGCAATCCCGCGCAATCCAGAGCGGGACCAGAGTTCAGGTTGCTTTATCAAAATTTCTGGGGGTTGCTATTCGTTCGGTAATCTAGTTATTTGGAATTTTGGCGAACAGCATGACTAGGGGAGCGCCTGGCAGCGCGACCATGGGTTGGCAAGGTATCAGCCAAAGTGATCTCGACATCGTGTTTTCCTGTCAGCGTGGAAGGCACCAGGGCCGTCGTTTGCAGAACTCCATCCAAACTGCATCGCAAAATCCTATTGCCGACGCCGGTGACCGTAAGATTCAACTCCGCATGGCGATATTTCAGACCGAGCAGTGTTATGGACCGAACGCCCAGGCTTGCGGGAACCAAGGGTTGCAAGCGCAGGCCGGCGTCTTCAAAGCGCATTCCGAAGAGCCCCTGGTACACCATGCGCAAATAGCCGGTTGCCGACCAGGTCTGGTGACGCACAGAGTCCCAAGTCCTGTCTGCCTGAACGCCACCATAGGGAGCACCGGTATAGGGATGGTAAATCTCTCGGAAATCCTCCGAGCGAAGAGATAAATTCGTGGCGCTCACAAATTCCTTGGCAAAGGTTGAGGACTCGCCGACGGAGGCCGCAGCCGTGGCCCAGAATGCATTGATGAAGGGCCAGATGGTTCCGTTGTGACGGCCGAAGACCTTGTCGGTTGGATCAAGGTAGCGATTGTAGGGCTGCCAGGTGCAGGCCACTCCCCAGGGCGTAACCGTGGCATGGCGAAAGATCTCATGCGCCTGTTGATCGTCCGCTACTCCCAGTAAGACAGCGAGCGCTTCTCCCAGCGCCTCCTGCGTCTTATCGATAGCTCCTGTCCGGTCGCGAAAATACGCGAAGCGATTTTCGCCGGGGAGCCAAAGGGTGTGCTGGATCGCGCCTCGCAAACTGGCGGCCTGTGCGTCGAGCGCGGCCGTCTCCTGCGCCGGAGCGGCGACGAGCCGGCCCATGGCCGCCGCCGACCGATAAGCGCCGTAGTAAACGCTGTTGGTGCTCAACGTCTCGAGCTCCGCACCCTCAGCGTAATCAAGAACGTTATCTCCATGCTTGTCGTTGAAGGGCGGATCAGGGTAAGCTGCCACGCCATCGCCATACACGGCCGGTCCGCGGAACAGGCCCGTCTGCGCATCAAGCTGGCTAGCGCGCAGGTTGGCCAGCGTGCGCTGGGCGATTCCGTAAGCAGTAGCAAGAAACGCCTGATCGCCTGTAACCCGTGCATAGTCACAGGCAGCAATGATCCAGATCACTTTATCCCAATATTGCCCACCAACAACAGGCCCATCCGCCGTCAATTCCGTCTGATGCCACAGCGTGCGCTTTGCCACCTCGGGCGTCAGCAGCGATGCGGCATTCCAGGCATTGATGGACGTATCGCGCGTCCAGGTGCCATAGCCTTTTCCGGCCTCCAGCAGTCCATCCCGCAGGTTGTACTCCATGACGCGCACGGCAAGCTGATACGCCTCGGCAAACTCCGCAACGGGAGCGCCTTTGGTTTCCAGCGTCGGCGCAAAGATCCAGGGATCAGTCTCCGAAGGCAAGGCGCGGACCCACGACGGCTCGCCCATGGTAAAGCGCATGTTCAACTGCGCGGCGGAGGAACCTCCAGCGAAGATCGTGTAGGGTCCCGGTTCTACGCTCCACTTCTGCGATGTACTCCACACCGCCAGTTGATGCTGTAGAAGCTTGAAGGTCAGTGTCCGGCTCTCCTGGGGATGAAGATGGATTCGTTCAAATCCCACCAGCGTCCGGTCTGGCGTCTGCACGCTGCTGATGTCGTGATGAAGGTAGAGTTGCGCCACTTCGTCGCCCTCCACCTTGCCTATGTTGGTAACGGAGACGGTCACCACCAAATCATCCTTGGTCCCTGGTTCAGGAGTGCGAACGTCCAGGTCCGAATAGCGAAACGTGGTATAGCTCAACCCGAAGCCAAGCGGAAAAAGATCAGTTGGCTCCCGGCTTTCCGCAGGAATGGACATGGGCAGCCTGCCCGCAGGATTCGCGATGCCCACCAGAGCCTTTGCCAGGGCAGATGCTTCAGCCTTGCCGGGCGACCACACTTCGACAACGGCCGGAACATGCGCCGCAACCCAGGACAATGCCGGCGGACGCGTGCCCTCAAGCACCACAATGGTGTGTTTGTTGGCCGCAACAATCGCCTTGAGAAGCGCCTCCTGAGCTTCCGTTGGAAACGGCGTCCTGGCGCTGCCGGCAAGAGGCGACTGGCGCAAACCATCTTGCAGCAGCACCACGACAGCCTTTACATTCTTCGCGTGCGCAACGGCAGTAGGCAGATCCTTTCCGTCTTCAGCCACAATCTCCGTCTGCGACAGCAAGCGGTGCATTTCATCAGCAAGCGAGCCAGGATTGAGCGGCAAGGGAACTTTGCTCGTTGCACCGCCCGCCGTGGCAGGATCGATCACGAGAATGGATTTTGCATCCCGCGGCAGTGGCAACAAATGATCTTCATTCCGCAGCAAGGTCAACGACTCCGCGGCAATCTGAGCCGAAACATCGGGCGTGGACGGAGAGGCCGTCTGAGAGGCCTGCTGCTGTAAGTTGAAGAGACCGGCGCGAAACTTGGCACGAAGCACACGGCCCACGGCGCGGTCGAGAGTCTTCATCGAAATCACGCCCTCGCGGACGCACTCGGAAACCGTGGCGGAAAAATCTTCTCTGGAGTAGTCATTCCACTGCATGTCAATGCCCGAGTTGATGGCGCCGCAAATCGCCTCTGCTGGCGTGGCTGTCCTATGCTGAGTTTCCGACAAAGCGCGGATCGAGCCGGGAGCCGCCAGCACCACTCCTGCAAAATTCCACTCATCGCGCAGGATATGGCGCAAAAGCTCTGCGTTGGCGGCCGTGGGAACCCCATCGATCTGATCCGCGGAAGCAACGACTCCCAACGAAATCCCCTCGCGGAGCAAAGGCTCGAACGGCGCAAGAAGATTCATCCGAAATTCACGCTCGCCCATATGCAGTGATTGGGCTGCTTGAGCGGACGCGCCATCGGTGGGGAAATAGGCCGGAAACGCCGCGACAGAATGCAACGGATCGGCCTGCAGGCCTTGCACAAAAGCACGTCCTATCGAACCGATGAGCCATCCCTTTCCGTCTTCATGGGGCTTTGCATTCCCTGAGAACTGAGAGAGTGGAAGCACAACCGTGTTGATCCCAAGCGCCCTCTGTTGCGCGGCAAACAGGGTTGCAGCTTGACGCGCAAGAGCGACGTCCCAGGTTGCGCTCACGTTGATCAGAGCCGGCCCATCCTCGGCATTTTGCGAGGGCGCGATCACCGCTACCAGAGGCGGAATGTTCAACCGCGGAGGTCGCATCACCCCGTGCTGAATACCGCCTGCGGGAGCATTGAACAGGATGGCCCCAACTCCCGGAGGACCCCACGCGGAATCGCTTTCCGCCACGCTAGGGGGCGCTTTCTTCTGAAGCGGACTCGGCGCATCAACCGCCTCGACGGCAAGATCGAGTTGGCTTGCCTTCTCCTCCATGCTCATGCGGTCAAGCAGGTCTGCAATTCGCTGTTCAATCGGCAAGCTGCTTTGCAGGTACTTCGGGGCACTGTCAGGAGGCGCTGGTGGCTGAACTTGCGCGTAGCAAACAGAACAGCACTCTGCGGCGAACAGAATCGAAAGAGCAATCCCCGGTAACATGCGCGCCAGAATGACGGGGTTCTGTTTGAGATGCAATATTCTTTGCCGGTAAAGATGCACAGTCATCTCCTGGAGGCGGCTTCTCTGCTTGTTGCCTTCGTGCCTGGGTTGGAAACTTCAGGCCGTGAGTTGGCTCGTTGCGAAGAACGCGCTAACTGCCTTTCGTAACATCGACCCAGGCCATGATTCTAGAAGACTGGCGGGCTCCAAGGGCCCAATTCTTTTTCGCTCGAGAGAATGAGGCGGGCTCGCTGTGCAGGAAGATTCCTCTGGATCGTACGCCTGTTGTCCTACCCTTGATGGCGATTACTTCGTCTTTTGAAGATTCAGGGACCATGTACTTGTTGAGGGGCGCACTCACTTCGCCGGTGTCCATCGCTACGATCGATACCGCGACTGCCCATGATTGGCAATCGAAGTTTCAATGGGAAACGCCACGCAATGGAACAGATAAATCGTCTCCGCCACATTCGCGGCAACCCGTGCGAGGCAGGAATCGACGCGACTGGATTACATGCACGAGGTCGAGTACATGGAAGAACGTGTCAAGCGGCTGGAGGCTTCTACGCTTTTCCGGGATGCTTCTCGATATAGCCTCCGACAATGCGCGCTGCTTCTTCCAGGAATTCGCGGTCAATCTCGTTAAAAGCCGCCAATCCATGGCTGTCGATGTCGATTTCTCCCACGACCTTGCCCAGCGCATGAATAGGGACGACAATCTCGGATTTTGTCCGTATCGAGCATGAAAGATAGCGTGGGTCCGCGTTCACGTCGTCCACGACAACAGCCTTTCCCGCAGCCACCGCCGCGCCGCAGATTCCTTCCGTGACCGGGATGCGCACGTGCGCGGTCGGCTCGCCCGAGAAGCGGCCCAGGACCAGCGTTTCGTGGTCATCCGGGTCGAGCATGTAAAAGCCGGTCCAATCATAGCCGGGAATTTGCGCAGCAATGGCCTCCACGATGCCCTTTTCCAGCGCATCCAGAGACGGCGCGGATGACGCCATCTCCCGCACGCGGGCAAGCACGGATTTTATCTTCTCTGTAAGGTCGAGCGTGGTCATATCTATTCCTGTTTCAGGTGTAGCACAGCGCTTCCAAACAATGGGCAAAATTCCAAGTCTCGATTTCGTGACTTGGAATTCTGCCCATTCTGTTCCTTTACGCGGTCAGAGCCTCAGTAATTCTGCTGGAAGGCCGGATCGACGGGGTTCTCAAACAGCGATGCGTCGCGCGTGACGATTGTCAGACCCGAAGGGGTGACAAAGTAGCGTTTCTTGTCTTCGACCGGGTCGTAGCCGATGACCGTGCCCTCGGGAATGTGTACGTCGCGGTCGATGATGGCTTTGCGGATGCGGCAGTGCCGGCCGATGTTTACGTGCGAGAAGATGATGCTCGCATCCACGGTCGAATAGGAGTTGACGCGCACATCCTGCGAGACCACGGAGTTCGACACCGTGGCGCCGGAGATGATGACGCCGGCGGTAATGATCGAGTTGACCGCTACGCCCGAGCGGCCCGGCTCGCCGAAGACGAACTTGGCTGGCGGGTACTGGCGCACGCGCGTGCGGATGGGCCAGCTCTCGTCGTACAGGTTGAAGGTCGGTGAAACCGAGCACAGGTCCATGTTGGCGTCGTAGTAGGCGTCCAGCGTGCCCACGTCGCGCCAATAGAGCGCCTGTTGCTTGTTCTCGTCCACAAAGCTGTAAGCCATCATTTTCTTTATGCCCAGCATGTTGGGCAGAATGTCGTGGCCAAAATCGTGCTTTGAGTTCGGGTTCTCGGCGTCGGCAATCAGAGCTTTCAGCAGCACCTCGGTGTTGAAAATGTAAATCCCCATCGAGGCATCCACTGCGTTCGGGTTGAACGGCGACCGGAAGCTGGTCTGCGCCGGCTTCTCCTGAAAGCTGAGAATCTCACCCGTTTGGCCCACTTCGACCACGCCGAAGCGCGCCGACTCTTCAGGCGCAATCGGCAGCGTGGCCAGCGTAACCTCAGCCTTGGTCTCCTTGTGGTATTCCAGCATCCGGCTGTAGTCCATCTTGTAGATGTGGTCGCCGCCCAGGATAATCGTGTACTTCGGCTGCTCGCTGCCAATCGAGTAGATGTTCTGGTAAACCGCATCGGCGGTCCCCATGTACCAGTTGCCGCCCGTGCGCTGCATCGGCGACAGCAGCTCGAAAAACTCGCCCAGCTCCTGCGCCACAACGCCCGTCCACCCTTCGCGGATGTGCCGGTTCAGTGAAAGAGCCTTGTACTGCGTCAGGATGTACACCTTGCGCAGGCCGGAGTTGATGCAGTTGGAAAGCGTGATGTCGATGATGCGATAGTGCCCGCCAAAGGGCACGGCTGGTTTGGCGCGATCCCGCGTGAGGGGAAAGAGCCGTTCTCCTGCTCCGCCTGCAAGCAATACTCCAAGTGTGTCTCTCATCTCCATTGGAACCCGCCTTCGTGCCTTTTTTTGTCCCTGAAGTGCTGAAAGTACCGAATACAACTTGGTCCTAGGGACTGCTCGTCCACAGTACCGCCGAACGATGGAGAATACCACACAGAACTGAATTCGTCAGCCGTTCCAACTTTAAAAGGTCTTTCTCAAACAAAAAGCCAGAGTTCCCGCGACGAGAACCTGTCGCTGAGATCTCCGGCTTTGATTTGGGTACGTCAGTTTTCACAAGACTCAGTGCAAAACGATGTTTTGAAAAAGCACGACTTCTGTCGTGCCGTAAGTCTTGAAAACAACGCGGGCTTTAGCCCCTGAGGGAAACTCCCTCAGGGCAGGAACTTGTTCAGAGGTCCCTTAGCGCTTTCCCTTGAACTTGTACTGAATCCCGACCGAGATCGCAAAGTTGACATCCGTCTGGGTCAGCTTGGGTTTGTATTGGGTGCCATAGCGCGTAATCACCGCGTCCGGCGTGATGCGGAAGACCCAGTGCGCCGAGCGGTTCAGGTCCATGTGGCCGCCAATGATGGCCGCCGGAGCGACCTGGTCATTGTAGAAGCCGACCAACTGCGGGGGATTTCCCCGCAGATCCTGCTCGAACTTGCCATACACGCCGCCCACCATCGCGTGGGCAATCAGCGCTCCATGCTTGTTGTGCGGTCCCAGCCATTCAGGTCCGGCAACCAACAGATACTGCGCCACAAACGGTCCTTGGATGCTCTCGCTATGGCCTTTACTGTTGATGAATTCGTTGGGAGCGGCGCCGCTGGTGCCAACATAGCCGCGGCCAGAGCCCTCCAGCGCCCAGTGCTTGCTGAACCAGTACGAGCCGGAAAGGTCCAGCCCGCCCAGGTTTGACCCTTCCAGAAGGTTTGGTCCGGCCTTCATGTGGTCGTAGGCCATGCCGAGCGAAACGTCGAAGCGGTTGTCGTAGCGCACCAGCGCCAGCGGATCGGTGGCAATGTAGGTGCCATTGCCAGCCGTTGGAGAGGCATTGCTTTGCGCCTGCGCGCTGGAGCCAAAACACAGCGACAGGGCGGCAACGGCGAATAGAGACTTGGAGATTCCTACTGATGTACGCATCACCATCAGCTTACAGGACCATGCCGACAAGGGACAACGCAAAACGGGCAGGATTTGCTTCCATCACGGTTCGCAGTGCTCGGTCCAGCGGGCCCAGATCAGGTAGCGAACGGTCTTCAGGGTTTCGATGGCAGCGTCAGTTCCAGCGTAAACAGTCGACTCAGGTGTGAGCGGCGGCGCGGCGTGGGTACGCCACTCCAGCTGCGAGTTGCTGAAGATCATGCTGGCGCGGGGCAGATAATCAGCGCTCGAAACCACCTCCGCCGACCGCCAGCCGTGCGCCTTCATGATCCGCGTCGCGTAGCAGGCGTTTTCTATCGTATTTCTGGCCTTGGACTCCAGAAAAACGGCGGACTCCGGAATTCCCTGCGCTTCTGCGGTGCGTGCCATCACCTGCGCCTCCACAAATCGGTTTCGTACCGCGCCCCCGGTCAGAATCAGCCTCGGCGCCACGCTCTGCTCGTATTCGCGCACGCCCTCGGTCACGCGGGCCAACTGCTCCGGCGAGGGGTTGCCGTCGCTGTCTGCCGGACTGCCCAGCACAATAATGGCATCAAAGCGTGTGAGTGAAGTATTGGAAGTGGGTGCAAGCAGCCGGGCGGCCACGGCCCAGCCCAGCAGGCCAAGGCTCGCAAGCAAAGCGAATAGAATCAGCCTGCCACGCCAGCCCATGGGCCTTCGTCGTGATCGTCTGTGCTGGCGTGCGGACGTCTTGCGAAGGGTGCGTGGGTTGGTCAAGGCAACTCTCCAGCCTCCACTCTAACGCGGAGGCGGGGATAGCCGAAAAGGGCTGGATACCTTGGTGCCCCATCCTTCGCGCTTTTTGCGAAGGATGGGGCACCAAGAACCTTGACCAACTGGACGCCCATCCTTGAATTATTTTTTCTATCCAAGGATGGAAATCCACGCCCTTACCCCAGTTCAGCAGCCGTATCCCAAGCCGATAACACGAACTCGCTCAATTCCTTACGAGCGCGAGGCTCGGTTTCGAGAGCAATCAGTTGTTCATGGCCAAGCGCGGCAGGTTCGCCCTGGTAACCGAGGGCAATCACGGAGCCGAAAGCATAATCGTCTGGAACTCCAAAGGCCTTGCGGGCAGCGTCCTGGTCAAAGCCCGCCATCTGGTGCGTGGAGAGGCCCAGCGCCGAGGCTTGCAGCGTCAGATAGGAAGATGCTGCTCCCAAGTCGTAAATCGCATAACCGTTATCCGTCCCGTTGTGAGAGAACTTGGTGCTTGCCACGCCCAGGATCAAAACCGGCGCCGATCCTGCCCAGCTCTGGTTGAAACCGATGAGTGTAGAAAATATCTTCTTATGTGTCAATGAATTACGAGTTCCAACCAAATAGCGCCAGGGCTGTTCGTTGTAGGCCGAGGCGGCCCAGCGCGCGGCTTCAAAGACGCGCCTCAGATCGGCTGGACTCACATCCCGGCTGGAAAAGGAGCGCGGACTCCAGCGGTCCAGCACAACCGGCAACACGCCCTTGACGGCGGGTGCTTGTTTCATTTTGTTCACTTCAGCAGCAGACAGAGTCATGGCGAACGCTCCTTGAAAAGAATGAACTTCACTCACTTGGATTCAATGCGCAGGGCGAAGGATTCCCGGTTTCAAGAAAAAGTTGTTTGAACGTCTATTTCGCCGTCCTTCTTTGTAACCATGCCCTGAGTACAAGAAACGTCACAATGGAGGCCGTCAGATCGGACGTCGGCCCGGCAAACCACACGCCATTCAAGCCCCAGAAAAGCGGAAGAAGAATCAGAAACGGGATCAGGAACAGGATTTGCCGGGAAAGCGAAAGCAGAATGGCGATTCTCGCCTTGCCGATCGACTGGAAGAAGCTCGACGTGACCATCTGGAAACCAATAATGGGGAACAGAAGCACGGCAATGCGCATTCCTCTTACCGTTTGGCCGATCAGGTCCGCGTCCCCGGTGAAAGCGCTGGCCACTGCCCTGGGAAAAATCTCTCCCAGCAGAAATCCGCAAGTCGTAATGCATGTTGCGGCGCCTATGGCGAGCCGATAGGCGCGAATGGCCCGGTCGAACTTGCCGGCGCCAAAGTTGTATCCCACGATCGGCTGCATCCCCATGTTCACGCCCACGACGATCATGATGAAGAGACTGAGCAGGGTGTTGATAATGCCGAACGCGCCTATGGCGTAATCGCCACCGTATCGGGTAAGCCGCAGGTTCACCAAAACCGCCACAAAGCTGGCGCAGAACAACATGATGAAACTGGGCATTCCAATCGAGAAAATATCCCGGATGATCCTCACTTCTGGCTTGAAACAGCCACGCTGAAAACGGAGAGTGTGCTGCTTGCGAGTAAAGTGCAGAATGGCCCATGTGGCGCCGACCATCTGCGCGCACACCGTTGCCAGCGCCGCGCCTCTGATTCCCCAGTGGAAAGCGAAGATGAACAGCGGAGCCAGCATCAGGTTGACCGCCACCGTGAGCAGCGTCGTAACCATTGCTTTGCCGGGATAACCCGACGCTCGCATGACGTTGTTCAAGCCCATATAAACATGGGTAAACACATTCCCAACAAGAATGACCTGTATGAACTGCTTGGCGTAAGGCAGGGTTTCCGGGCTTGCGCCCATGCAGAACAGCAATTTGTCCAGGAAAATGAAGCACAGAATGGAAAACAGAATACTGAGTACAACGTTCAGTACAAAAGTGTTTCCCAGAATGGCGTCAGCTTCCTGTTCTTTCTGTTCTCCCAGCCGGATGGAGACCAGGGCGGCCGCGCCCACGCCCACCATCGCTCCCAGAGCGGCGGCCAGATTCATCATCGGCAAGGTCACTGCCAGTCCGGAGATGGCCATGGCCCCCACGCCATGGCCGATGAACACGCGGTCGATGATGTTGTAGATGGACTGCACCGCCGTCGCAATGATGGCAGGGACCGAATACTGCACAAGAAGTTGCCCAATGTGCCCCGTGGCCAGCACGTTGGTCACCTTCTCGTCCGTCGGTCGGATCAGATTCTTCATGCGCATCGCAGGTATCGTATCTTGCAGAGAACAATGGATCACAGGCCTTGAATTGGCCTTTTTGACGCGAGGTAAAAAGCCCTATCGACTGGAGGATGTTTCAAAAAAACAGCTTTATGCCAGTCGTCCACCGGCATTGCCGACCCACGGGGGATGAAACTGCACCCGGCGATGCCGCGCTAACCTGCTCACTTGCTAACCCCGCGCAGCGGAGGCCAACTTGCTGCCGCAAACATATTGATAAGACAGCACATGAAGAAAGGAATGAAAATTCGCGTGTAAACAACAGTATAAACAGAGAAGAAAAAAACATCTTGCCTCGGGCCGTCGTATTCGAGGAACATTTCAGAGGATGTACGCGTAAAACATGTGAGGAGGGCGATTGCCACCATGCAAAACAGGATGAGGAACGCGGCAGCTTTGACTCTGGGGCTTGTCTTGGCGTTCGGAATGGCAGCTTGCCGGGTCAACGTCAACAAGAACGCCAGCGGAGACGATAAGAACGTTCAGGTGGACACGCCCTTTGGCGGCGTCCATGTCAATACCGATCAGACCACCGCCTCGGATCTTGGATTGCCGGTTTATCCGGGCGCCGTGGCCGTCAAGGCCGACGACAAACACAAGTCTGCCGATGTTCATCTTGGCTTTGGCCAGTGGGAGTTGCGGGTCAAGGAGGTCTCCTACCAGACGCCCGATTCCCCTGAACAGGTGACCGCTTTCTACAAGAAGGCGATGGGCCGCTATGGCGACGTGATTACCTGCCAAGGCAATTCTCCGGTGGGTACGCCGGCAAAAACCTCCGAGGGGCTGACCTGCACCGACGACAAAAACAGCGCCAACATAAACATCAATACGAGCGATTACGGCTCCGGACGCAGCCCTGAACTGAAGGCCGGCTCCAAGCGCCATCAGCACATCCTTGGCTTTGAAGGACGCAGCGGCAACAACACGCGCTTTGCCCTCGTGGCCGTGGATTTGCCCGCCGCGATGGATGCAAAATCCGGCAAGAGCGACTAACAAGCTGCGGAAAAACTCCAATGGGGCCTGGTCATGTGTCAGGGCACGACTTTAGTCGTGCCATAACTGCCGCAAAATCAGCGTGGGCTTTACAGGCTGCGAAAAACTAGTAGAAGGTGTTTCAAAAGGCTGCTTTGTAACAGGGCACGACTTCAGTCGTGCCGTAACTGCAACAAAGTAAAGATGCGGGCTTTAGCCCCTGCCAAACCTTCTTTCTCAAACAAGCTGAATCCGGGCTTTTTCCGCAGCCTGTTCAGCCCCTTGGAAAATGGCGCATTTGCGGACTCTTCAGGCCCGGGCCGGTCCGGCTGACCAATCCTCGCCTCCACTCCCCTGCAAGCGTCTTCGTCAGCGCTCAATCGCCTCACCACCGAAATTTTCCCTCCTGCTGTAACTTTCCACCAACTTCAGAGTCTATTCAGGTAGCTGAATGGGCTGCGGCTGCAGGGATGTTTTCCTTCCTGGGCAGGCTACAGCACTGATAGTTCCACTCCGATACTTTCGATTCCTGCAAGACCGGAAAGAGTCGGCAGTGGCGCAATGGGCCTGGCGGTGTTCGGTCGAAGACTCCGTCCTAGAGTAACCTTGATGTTTACTGCTCCATTCGCAAATCGATAAGGACGGCAATGAAGACAATGTTTGCACATTCACGGCATCTATGCGGCTGGCTTGCCGCCTGCGCACTGGTCGCTCCCTTTCTTGGCGCGCAATCTGTGGCCCCCCGCATCTCCTCTGAGATCGCCAAATCCGAACAGGTAACGTTGGCTGGGTCGCTGCATCCCATGGCGCAGGCCAAATTCGATGCCGGACGGGTGCCGTCGAGTACGAAGCTGACGGGAGTCAGCATTGTCTTCAGCCGCACGGAGGAGCAGGAGGCCGACCTCCAGGCCTTGATCGCCGCACAGCAGGACCCGTCTTCGCCGCTCTATCACCAATGGCTTACGCCCGATCAGTTTGCGGCCCGCTTCGGCATGGCTGACGCAGATCTAAGCAAGGTCAAAAGCTGGCTTCAGCAGCAGGGCTTTTCCGTTGATTCGGTTGCCCGCAGTCACAACGCAATCCGCTTTTCTGGCACGGCGCGACAGGTGGAGCAGGCCTTTTCCACTCAGATGCATTCCTACAAGGTGAGTGGCGTGCAGCATTTTGCGCCCTCGACGGAGTTGAGCCTTCCCTCGGCGTTGTCGTCTGTCGTCCTCGCCGTCCGCAACCTCGATGACTTCCGCCCCAAGCCCATGCACATCGCCCAGGGACGGCGCGAATACACCTCCAGCCAATCGGGGAATGTTCACTTTGCTCCTGGAGACATCAAAGTCGCCTACGACATTCCCTCCACCTACAACGGCGCGGGCCAGTCAATCGCCGTCATGGGCCAATCGGCTATCGTGCTCAGCGACATTGAGAACTTCCAGAGCGCGGCCAGTCTTTCCACCAAGGATCCCACGCTGGTGCTGGTGCCGGGCTCGGGCACTTCGACGGTCGTTAGCGGCGATGAGTCCGAATCCGACATCGACCTGGAGTGGGCGGGCGGCATCGCCACCGGCGCCAACATCATCTTTGTCTACACCGGCAGCAACACCAGTTACGGAGTCTTCGACTCGATTGCCTATGCGGTGGACGAGGACATCGCGCCCATCATCAGCGTCAGCTACGGCGGCTGCGAGGCGGAAAACTCGTCGATCATCACCGAGATGGAAACGATACTCGCGCAAGCCGTAACGCAGGGACAAACCATCATCGCTTCCTCGGGCGATTCAGGTTCCACGGCTTGCTACGGGGACTACGGCAATACTCAAGACACCGCTCCCGTCGCTTCAGACGAGGTTGTGGCCGTCAACTACCCGGCCAGCAGCGCCTATGTCACCGCCATGGGCGGCACAGAGATCACCTCGGCCAATGATGCCTCGGGTTCTACTTACTGGGCGACCTCTGGCAGCAACCCGACCACCGCGCTCCAGTGGATTCCTGAAGTGGCGTGGAATGACGACTCCGCATCTTCGGGCGCAACCTATGGTTGGGCTGATGCGCTTTCATCGACCGGTGGCGGAGTCAGCACGGTCATCACGCGGCCAACCTGGCAGACCGGAACCATCGGAGGAAACACGATTCCCTCCGGCAGCTATCGCCTCGTGCCGGATATCTCCCTGTACTCCTCGCCGAATTATCCCGGCTACCTTTACTGCTCCAGCGACACGGAGACCGGCATTGATGGCAGTTGCGCGTCCGGCTTCCGCGATGCCGACAACAAGTACCTGACCGTCGCCGGCGGCACCAGCTTTGCCGCGCCCGTCTTCGCTGGCATGATGGCCATTCTCAATGAGGCCAAGGGCTACACCGAAGGCCAGGGGCTCATCAATAAGGAACTCTACACTCTGGCTGCCACAAGTTCGACCTATAGTTCCGCCTTTCATGACGTTACCGCCGGCACCAGTTCCGGCACCTCTGGCGTTGGGAATGAATGTTTGGCTGGCACGAGCTACTGCTCCACCACCGGCACATCGGAATACCCATCCACCACCGGCTACGACGAGGCGACGGGATTGGGCTCGGTGGATCTGGCCAATCTGATCGCGGCATGGCCCGAGGAGACCGGCTCCTCCGCCTCGCTGACCGGCACCACGACCACCATTACCGCAGCAACCTCCGCGCCAGCCGCGGGCGCCAGCGACACTTTCACCATTACCGTCGTCGCGGCCAGCGGCTCAGTAACGCCAACGGGGAACGTGACCCTTGCGATCGACGGAGGAACGACAGCGTACAGCAATGGCGGCTCCACGACGACCGTCGCATTGACCGCTAGCAGCATCGCCGGCACGGCCACCGCCACCTATGCAACTTCTTTCTCGAGCACCGGCACCCATCAGATCATCGCGCAGTATGCGGGCAGTACGGCCTTTGCTGTTTCTTCGGGCGCAGTGCAGGTAACCGTCGCGGGCTCCAGCTCCGGTTCCGGCACGGGCAGCTTTACGATTTCTGCGAGCCCCAGCACGCTGACCGTCAAACAGGGCAGTACGGGAACGGAGACCCTCACCCTTGCCCCGTCGGGCGGCTATACCGGCACGGTACTGATGAGCTATGACACCTCCAACGACAGCGCGCTCACAAATCTCTGTGTAAGCGCCGACGTTGTGAGCAGTGGCTATGCATCGGTAACGGTAAGCGGCACCAGCGCCGTGCAGGCCAACATATACCTTGACACGAGCGCCGCGGATTGCGCCGCAGTGTCATCCTCTGGCGGCAAGTCTCTCCACCGGCTGGGCAGAGTAAAAGCGGCCAGAAGCAACAGCCCAAGCCCTGCACCGCTGGGCGTGGCCTTTGCCGGGTTGTTGCTGGCAGGTTTCCTGGGCAGGTACTCGCGGAAGTTCCACACCATGGCGGGAGTGATTGCCCTGCTTGCCCTGGGCCTGGCGGTTTCGGCGTGCGGCGGCAGCAGCAGCACCAGCACGACGACTTCGAGCTCCGATCCTCCCAAGGGGACCTACACCATTACCGTCGTCGGAGAAGACTCAGCGACGTCAACCATCACCGGGTCAACAACCTTCACCTTCGTCATCGACTAGTTCGGGTTTGAAACCGGCAAGGGGCGGCTGCCTTCATGGTGGCCGCCCTTTTGTTTTGCGCTTTAAGGTTAGGTCTTGTAACAGTCGTCCACCGGCGAATCCGACCCACATGGGGATGAAACTGTAGCGCCGGCCTCCCGGCCGGCTGTAGCGTGGACGTCCTCGTCCACGCTTTGTTTCTTTTTGCGGCACGACTTCAGTCGTGCCGCTATTGATCCGGCAACTAAATACTGCCTGGGTGCCCCATCCATTTCCGCGTCTTTTGCGGAAATGGATGGGAAACGATGCAACTATTTTCTTGCCGGATCAATAGCGCACAAAATAGACGTAGGGCTTCAGCCCCTGCGAGGATCACTCCTTACCGCAAATTGTCTTGAAAAGGCCCTTACAGCTTCTGCGTCCGCTGTACGCCATGCACGCCGGGCACGCGGCGCAGGCCGATGACCATGCGGTTCAGGTGGCGAACGTCCTCGGCCTCCGCAATCAGCTCGACGAGGGCTTCGCCGTTCTCGTCGTGGTGGATTTCGACGCCGCTGATGTTGGAGTTGTCGTCGGAAAGAACGGCGATCAGCTCCTTCAACATGCCCGCGCGGTCGTCGCATGAAACCGTGATCTTGACCGGATAGCGCTGCGGCTTGCCGGCGGTTTCGCTCGGTCGCGCCCACTCCACATTGATGCGCCGATCGCTCTCATAGAGCAGGTTCGCCACGTTGGGACAACTGCGCGCATGAACGGCCACTCCTTTGCCGCGCGTAACGTAGCCGACGATTTCTTCGCCGCGAATCGGGTTGCAACAGCGCGCGCGATAGACCAGCAGGTCATTCTGTCCCTCGACCTGGAGCGAGTCGGAGCCGGTCAGGTGCAGCTTGCGCACGGCGTCGGACATGGGCGGCGTGCCGCCCGGCTTGATCTCCGCGGCAACGATTGGCTGGTTCACGGCGGAGGGCGCCAGTTTGCCGAGCACCTGCCGGGCGGAGTGCTTGCCTTCGCCCATCCCGGCCAGCAGATCGGCGGCGGTGGCCAGGCCATATTCGCCGGCGATGCGTCCCAGATCCTGGTCGTTGATCTGGCTGAGCGGCACCTTGAATCGGCGCGCCTCGCGCTCCAGCAGCTTGCGGCCGATCTCCAGCGCGCGCCGGCGCCGGTCTTCGTTAAGCCAGTGCTTGATCTTGTTGCGTGCGCGGGGACTTTTGACGAAGGTGAGCCAGTCGCGGCTCGGTTTGTGCTCCTTCTGTGTGATGATCTCGACAATGTCGCCCGTCATCAGCTTGGTGCGCAGGGGCGCCATCCGCCCGTTGACCTTGGCGCCGACGCACGTGTGGCCCACTTCCGTGTGAATCGTGTAGGCAAAGTCGACCGGAGTGCCATCGGCCGGGATCACCACCACCTTCCCCTTCGGCGTGAAGGTGTAGACCTCGTCGGGATAGAGGTCCATCTTCAGGCTGGAGAGGAACTCGTTGGGGTCGGTCATCTCCTTTTGCCACTCGACCAACTGCCTGATCCACTTCAGCCGTTCTTCATCCCTCGCCGTGATCGTGATGTCGCCGGCCTTGTACTTCCAGTGGGCGGCAATGCCTTCCTCGGCAATGCGGTGCATCTCTTCAGTGCGGATCTGCACTTCGAACTGGTGACCGGTTGGGCTCATCACCGTCGTATGCAGCGACTGGTAGTGGTTGGCGCGGGGCATGGCAATGAAGTCTTTGATGCGGCCTGGCACAGGGCGCCACAGCGTGTGAATCAGGCCGAAGACGGCGTAGCAGGCCGATACATCCTGGGTGATGACGCGAATGGCGAGGAAGTCGTAAACCTGGTCGAAAGAAACCTTGGAGCGCTGAATCTTCTGGAAAATCGAGTAAAGGCGCTTGATGCGCCACTCCACGCGGGCCGGAATGCCGTTTTCGCGCAATTGTTCCACGAGCGTGTCTTCCACACTGCGCAGAAACTGTTCGCCCTCGGCGCGGCGGGCTTCCACGGCTGCCGAAACCTGCTCGTAGCTGACTGGGTCAATGTAGCGGAAAGCCAGATCCTCCAGCTCGCCACGCAGCTTTCCCATGCCCAGGCGATGCGCCAGCGGAGCGTAGATGTCCAGCGTCTCGCGGGCGATAGCCTCCTGCCGATCCGGCTTCAGGAACTCGAGCGTGCGCATATTGTGCAACCGGTCGGCCAGCTTGATCAGCACCACGCGCACATCGGAAACCATGGCCAGCAGCATCTTGCGCACGTTCTCGGCCTGGCGGTCCTCGCGATTGGCAAACTCGATCTTGTCGATATTGGTGACGCCCTCGACAATCTGGGCCACCTGCGCGCCAAAATTCGCCTCCAGCTCTTCATGTGTGGCGGGCGTGTCTTCAACCGAGTCGTGCAGCAGGCCCGCGGCGATGGCCGTCGCGTCCATCCGCATGTCCGCCAGCACCTCGGCGACCTCAAGCGGATGAATAATATAAGGCTCGCCCGAGGCGCGCCGTTGCCCGCGATGGTGCTGCACGCTGAATTCCCACGCTTTGCGAATCAGGGATAAATCTTCGCTGGGGCGATTGGTGTGGACCCGCTTCAGCAGGGCCTCGATGCGTTGGTCCATGGCTTTCGGGTCAACGTCACGCACTGCGTGCGGCGTTGACCCCTCGGGTGCCGGGGTCGCGTCGGGAACCGCTGCCGGTATGTGCCGGACCGTCGCCATGCTTCATTATAGGCATAGGTCACAAGGATTGGCCGCTTGCGCGAAGTCGCAGGGTTCATCAGAAATTCTTGCTGTGCGGATTGACTCCCCCGCCCTTCGGCGCTACTCTCTAGGCCAGATACCGGAATTGGTCGCCTACACCAACCCGCGGTCGCGTCCCTCAGCCAAAAGCTCCGGCTTGGTCCTCGGCAGCGCGCGCCGGTTTTCCTCTCATTCAGACTTTTGCCAGCCGTCCATCGGTCGCGCCGTGCGTCCGTTCTGCGCCGCAGCCATTTCCCGTTCATTTCCAACCCATGTCTTGGAGGCTATCGAAACCATTGAAGATCGCTCTGGAGATCACGCCCAATCTTGAGCCCCTGTTCGGGACTCGCGATGAAAATCTCAGGCTCATGGAAGACGCACTCGGCGTCCGCATCGATCTTCGTTCTGACGCCGTGCACGTGGAGGGACCGGAAGCGGGCGTGATGCGCGTGCAGCGCATTTTTCAGGACTTCGAGGCCTTGCGCAAGCAGGGCATCAACCCGCACAACGGGGAGCTGAATGAGTTGCTGCGTCTGGTGACGGCTGACCCTGCCTCGACGCTGCGCTCGCTGGCCGACTCGGGCAAGCAGCGCTCGGCTGGCATCAAACGCACGGTCCAACCGCGCTCGACCAACCAGCGAAAGTACCTCGAAGCCATTGAGCAGAACGATATGGTCTTCGGCGTCGGTCCGGCGGGCACGGGCAAAACGTATCTCGCCGTGGCCATGGCCGTGGGCGCCATGAACGCCAAGAAGGTCAGCCGCATTGTGCTGGTTCGTCCCGCGGTCGAGGCTGGCGAGCGGCTCGGCTTTCTGCCCGGCACGCTGCAAGACAAGGTGGACCCCTACCTTCGCCCGCTTTACGACGCTCTCTATGACTTGCTCGAACCGGAAAAAGTGGACAAGATGCTGGAGCGGAACGTCATCGAAGTGGCGCCCTTGGCCTTCATGCGCGGACGCACGCTGAACGATGCCTTCATCATCATGGACGAGGCGCAAAACACCACCGTCGAGCAGATGAAGATGTTTCTCACCCGCATGGGTAACAACTCGAAGGCGGTCATCACCGGCGACATTACGCAGATTGACCTGCCGAACCCGCGCAAGTCCGGCCTGCTGGACGCCATCAACATTCTCGAGGGAGTCGAGGGCATCGAATTCTGCCAGTTTGATGACTGCGATGTGGTGCGTCACGCGCTGGTGCAGCGGATTGTGCGCGCCTACGAGTCCGCCAAGTCCGGACAGCAGGATCTGCCGCTGGCCCTCGGCGAGCCCATCGAAATAGGCGTCGAGAGCCGCGAAGATCGCACGCAGGCCCAGTCGTCGCATCCGGCCAAACCACAATAGCTTGTCAGAAAAACGGCAGGTGGCCCGCTCATCAGCCCCGAAGAATTATCCTGACCCTTGAAAAGCTATGCCCTGTTCATCGCGATCTTTTCGCGATGAGCAGGCGGGTGCCAAATGCTGACCCTCGCTGACCCAGGTTTTGCAGATCATTTCCCCTGAGCAGCGCACCATGAAAGAGAAAGTTGCTCTCCAGTCTGCCCGGACAGCAGACCTTCCCCCCCCCCGGGGTATAGATTTTGGCAGGGTCAGCAACTGTGGAAATGCTCTAGATCTCAATCCGCTGGACGCGCGGGGCGATGCGGGTGAAGATTTCCCAGGGAATCGTGCCGACGACCTTGGCGTGGTCGTTGGCGGTGATGGTCTCATTGCCTTGCGTTCCGATAATCACCACCTCGTCGCCCGCTTCGACGCCGGGAATCTCCGTCACGTCCACCACGGACTGGTCCATGCTGACGCGGCCCACTAGAGGAGAGCGCGCGCCGCGCACCAGCAAGCTGAAGTGGTTGCCGAGATGGCGGTCGAGGCCGTCGGCGTAGCCCACGGCCAGCAAGGCCAGCCGCATGGGCTCGGTGGCCGTAAAGGTTCCGTTGTAGCCCACCACGGCCCCGGCGGGAATCGAGCGCACGCTGGTTACGCGTGTCTTCCAACTGAGCACCGGCTGCAACTGTGCGCGAGCAGCCGTCAGCGAGGGCGGCTCGGAGGGCTCAAACGGCGGATCGAATTGCGGAAGCAGGCCGTAGAGCACCAGGCCGGGCCGAAGCATGGCCTTCATCCCATGGCGGGCAGCCAGATCGGCAATCGCGGCGGCCTGACCAGCGACCAGCGCCGCCGAACTGCCCACGTTGAGCCAATCGGGCAGAAAACCCGCCGCACCGATGCGCTCCGTTGCCTTGTCCAGCCGGGCGAACTGCTCGTCGGTGACGCGCCCGTCCGCCTCGTCAGCGGCAAACAGATGCGTCATGACGCCCTCCAGCCGCAGCGGCGACCCCGGAGTAAAACACGCCAAGGCCGGTTCAAGGCCTGCGGGATCGACGCCCTGACGGCTCATTCCGGTATCAATTTCGAGGTGCACGGGGATGGAGCCGGGATTGGCTCCCGCAGCGCGCGCGGCTGCCTCAATCTCTTTCAACTGCTCCGGCTCCCAGACGACGGCCGTCAGGTCGTGCTGGACCACAGCCGCACCCTGGCCGGGAAAAACGCCTCCAATGACCAGCACCCGCACCGTGGGACACAGGGCACGCGCCTCGACGCCCTCTTCGACCGTGGTGACGCCTAGCCAACGGACCCCGGCACGCACCGCAGCCGGGGCACAAAGCCCAAGCGAGTGACCGTAGGCATCGGCTTTGACGATGGCCAGCAACTCCGCATGAGGCGAGGCCAAAGTGGAAAGAAAACGGTAGTTGTCTTCAAGGGAACGAGCGCGAATTTCAACCCAGCAGGGGCGTGTTGCCATCAAGGAGTCCACGCATCAGTTTAACGCGGCTGGGGAAACGGCGCGCGCGGCGAGGCTCACCCGGCCAGCGCATAGGCCACGACCGTCTCGTCGCTCGATGCAATTTCTTCGAGCAGTTCCGTTTCAAGATCGAAGGGAACCACCATTTCGCAAGCAGCCACTTCGTCCGTGCTGGCGCTGGTGAAGCAAAGCTCGCAGTGAGCCAGGCCTTCGCCCATACGCACCGGCGGACCGAAGATGCGGCAGGTCAGCGGCCTCCAAGCATAGACGTCGCAACGGCCGGTTTCCGGGTCGAGCCCAGGACACGGCGCCTCGTTGGCAAAGTCCTCAAAACGCGCGCGCTCCTCGTCGGAACTGCCCAGCAGGCCTGTTCCAGAATCGCCGGGAAAGGTCGATTCGTGCTCGACAATCCACATTTGTGCGCGATGCGCAACCTCCCGCGCACGGTCCGCATCGGTCTCCCGCAGCGCATTCATGCCGGCCTGCAGCCGCATCGCATCCAGTTGGTTGAGAACGAAGGCCCCATGGCAGCACTGCGTGCAGCCCTCTTTGCAGGTCAGCCGATCCCCTGCGTGCTGCGCCGCTTCGGCAAAGGCCGAGTCCATGATTTGCACTAATAAAGAATCACCTGAGGGCAAAGGCATATTGGGAGGATAGTAGATCGCGCTATGTTTCGTCGCACCATAAATTTGCACAGGTATAAGATGAGTCACTTTGGGAAAGGCCGCGCAAACTGGGATTCTTCAGGAACGGACCGGCCGCTGGGCGCCGCAGCGCAGGCGCTCAACCTCAGGCGGAAGCTGGAGGGGCGTGTCTTCGGCTGGAAATTGCACCGGGGTAACCGCCTTCTGAGCGCGCAAGGCTGCCAGACTCTCGACCGCCTCGACCGGCTCGCCGAAGACCTGCCCAAACTGCCGCGCCGCACGGTGAGCTATGTCTTCGAGCGAGGGCAGGGCGGCCGGGTTGCTTTCTGAGCCATCGAGTTCCTGTTGCAGACTGGTGACGCCGTGGTCGCGAATGCCGCAGGGAATAATCAGATGAAAATCGCGCAGGTCGGTTGAGACGTTGAAGGCGAAACCGTGCGAGGTAATGCCGCGCGAAACGTGAATGCCGATGGCGCAGATCTTGCGTCCTGGTTCCGCGCCACAACTCTCGTCCAAAGGGCGGCTGTCCGCAGGGCACCAGACGCCGGTCAGGCCGTTGATGCGCCCGGCGCGCACGCCAAACTCGCCGCAGAGGCGGATCAGCACCTCTTCCATCCCATGCACAAAATCCTTCGGCCCCAGGCGTCCGCCGCGCTCGTTGCGCAGGGTGCGCAGGTCGAAGATGGGGTAGCCCACCAACTGGCCAGGGCCGTGATAGGTCACGTCGCCGCCGCGGCTGATCTCGTGGACGGTGATGCCGCGGCTGACCAGCAGCTCGTCGGAGGCAAGGATATTCGAGCGCTGCGCGTGACGACCCAGGGTTATCACCCGCGGATGCTCGAGCAGCAGCAGCACATTCCCGACGCGGCCCTCGGCGACGAGCGCGGCCATCTCCGCCTGCAAACGCAGGGCTTCGTCGTAGTCCACGCGGCCGAGATATAGAGGCTGGATCATCGTCTTTGATTGTAGCGAGGACAGCACCTGGGCAGGCTGGGGAGGGTGGGCAAAGTCGACGGGTTGATTTCGCGGTAGACTAAGCACTGGCAGGAGGACCGGGCGGTCGCTGCCGGAGGGTCTCGCTCACGCGAGAGTCCGCCGGGGGAGGAAAGTCCGAACTCCGCAGGGCAGTGTGCCGGATAACGTCCGGGACGCGGGTTTCAAAGCCCGTGTACGGCCAGTGCCACAGAAAAGATACCGCCTCGGCTACCCCTCAACCGTCTCTTCGGAGCCGGCGGAGGGCCTCCCTGGAGCAGCTTGCTGCCTCAGCGCCGGGGTAAGGGTGAAATGGTGCGGCAAGAGCGCACCGCTCAGTCTGTAAAGGCTGGGGCAGGGTAAACCCCACACGGAGCAAGACCAAATAGGGAGGGAAGCGCAAGCCAAAAGCCAGGCTTGCGCTGCGCGCCTGCTCGGCGCGCCCAGGCGGCTTGAGCACTTGCCGAAACCTCCGGGTAGGTCGCTGATGAGTGTCTGCGGCAACGCGGCGCCTAGAGGAATGACCGCACTACGACAGAATTCGGCTTACAGGTCCTTCTGCTGATAATTCTGACGAAAAACAGCCCCGGCCGGGAGAGCGTTTCCGGCCGGGGCTGACCATTTCTGAGCGATGTTAGTGGGGTTAGCAAGATAAATTTTAGTGCGAAGCCAATATTTCTCCCGGGCTCAAGACCGCGTTGATTCTAATTGTTTTATGCGGGGGATGGAAACCCCGCCTCTCTCCGGATTGAGTTTTTCAGCAGACCCTAATGTCTGTACCCTTCAGACCGTCACATGATGGCCCGCTTGATCTGTTCCATGGAAAAACCTCGTCGGTACAAGCCGAGCGCCAGCTTTTCATCGGCATCTGAGAAGCTGGCCTGAACGCAAGCCGGAGTCAGGAACAGGCCGCGTACTTTCTGAACGAACTCCGTCTCCGGCTCTGATGCGCTGCCGGGTGTCTGTTGTTTCAGGTATAGCCAGAAGCTATCACGGATTTCGAGCACAAGCTGTGAGCCACCGTTTTTGACCACGCGGCAGACGACGCATGTCTCCAGTTCATCCAAGTGCAGAGTGACCGCTGTTGATCTCACCTGTGTTTGCTCCCCCAAAATCCGCCTTTCGAACCGCTGTACCAGAATGCCGCTTGCTGCATTGGGCCACAAAGGTCGGCGAAAAAGTAAGGCGCCGGCCTGAGCTTGGATCCTAAATCAATGCCATCAGGACTGATGAGTGTCGAGCTACGTCGGGGTCCATCACAGCATTTGCAGCACAGGCACAACGCTTGCGAGTCCTCGCGTGGGAGCAAATGTTCTGGTGCGATTCCTGTGCTGTGGAGTCATTACCAGACATAGGTAGCGACAGCGCCAGCCTGCAATGCGGCCTCTGCATTCATCTCGTGCCACCGAATCGCAAACGTCCTCACTTCATTGGATGGATTGCTCACGATGAGCACATGGCCCTTTCTTGGGGTGAGGAAAGCCACATGAGGCAGTGCGTCGGCTGCCGCGTAGCTGGCAATGCGCACTGATCCATCCGGTACGAACTTCGATGCGTGCGCCGTCACATAGTAGGCAAGATTGCGCACAACGTTATCGCCATCCAGCGTAATTGCGCCGGAGCACATGGAACATCCGCCGTCTTTGGTGTGCGGCCCATTCTGCGGATCTGCGGCGAGATTCCATAGCAATACGTTGCGGCTCCAATTCTCAGGTGCGCCAATGATCAGTCGCGCAACCGGGCTAGCGATTCCGAAGTCGGTAGCGTTCTGTTTCGGCACGACCATCTGTTCCGTGAAGTAGATGTTCTTGTTGGGAAAGGCCTCATGGACCTTCGTGAGTGCATCAATGCTGCCCAGATAAAGATGAAAGCCTGAGCCCTCCGTATATTTGGCCGCTGCTGTATCTTTGAGCACGCCGATGGGGTAGTTCGGGTGATCGCAATTGTGATCGAAGTTGACAATCTTCGTGTGCAGTTGCGCCTTGGCCAACGCGGGTCCAAGATAGTTGCCAATGAAGTCAGCTTCTTCCGCCGAGGTCATTACCATGCTCGGCGTATTCTTTGGATTTTCCGGTTCATTCTGCGGGGTGAGTGCATCGATACGGATGCCTGCCGCTTCCATGCCTTTCAGATACTTGACCCAGTACATCGCGTATGCAGAATAGAACTCTTTTTTCAGCTTTCCGCCCTTCGCCTTGCCGTTATCCTTCATCCACGCCGGAGCGGTCCACGGTGAAGCCAGGATTTTAATTTGAGGCTGTATGTGGATAATCTCTTTAAGCACCGGGATCACGTCGACTTGATCAGGTGCGAGCGAGAAGTGTCGCAACTGTGGATCGGTTTCACCATCCGGCATATCATCGTATGTGAAAACATGATCATTCATATCAGAAGCGCCAACTGTGACCCTGATATAGTTGGTCGCAATCTGATCTTTCCCGTGGCCAAAGAGTTCCTCCAATAGTTTCCGGCGTGCAGGATCGGACATCTTCATCATCAGTTGTGCGGTGCCGCCGGTGAGAGCGTGGCCGAACCCGTCGATGGTCTGGTACTTCTTGGTGTCATCGATCAAAATGGTCGATTCATTTGCGGGCGACGAATTGATAAAGGGAAGCTTATGCGCTTGCTCGGTAAGTAACTGCGCCTTGTCGGCAGTAGTCATCCAGACGGAGGCTTGTTGCTGCTGCGCCATTGCAGCGTTTGCAGGCGCAAGCATGAGCAGCATTGTGGCAGCCAGAAGAGAAGGAGAGATACGACGAAGTGAGTTCATACGAAGAAGGGCTCCGGAAAAACAGGTTGGAATTCGACCAGGCCGACTAGAGTGGATCCACGCGGGACGTGAATAAATCTGGAATAAATGCTGAACGCTGTGCAACCAATGCATTAAGATCGTCACTGCGCTAGAAGAGATCGCATCTTTTCTGCTCTTAATATATTGATTGATCAGCATCCGATATCCATGCGGAAAATGCGAAGGCGACGATCGCTCGCCGCCTCCGTAGGTTATTTACGACCAATAACGGTTAGTAGGTGAGACGCATGCCGATCTGCACGGTGCGCCCGCTCATCGTAGTGCCGCTGATCTGTTGTGTGCCGGAATATGTGTACTGATCGCCCGCGTTGGCGGCGCCGGCCAGCGTAGCTGTGGGCAGTCCGAAGCTCGCGTGGTTAAACGCGTTGTTGGCGTCGGCGCGAAGCTGAAGTTTGCTGTTTTCCCAGGGAATAGAGAACGTCTTGCTTCCTGAGAGATTGACTTGGCTCATTCCAGGTCCGTACAGGCTATTTCTTCTGACGTTACCGAAGGTCCCGTCCGCAGGCCTGGTGAAGGCTGCCGGGTTATACCACTCATTCGCGCAGCCGCTATAACCGGCCATGCAATGCGTGCTGCGGTGCTTGGGCGTGGCGCTCAAGCCGCTCCAGTTGGGAAATGCGGAACCAGCGCGCGCCCACGTGGCCTGAGTTCCGATAACGGTGAATGGCTGGCCGGTGGAAACATGACCGGTGCCGGAGATCTGCCATCCGCCAATGACGGCGTCCATCAACGCATTGCGGTTCAGAAATGGCTTTCCTTTGCCAATCGGCAAAGCATAGACCACCTGTCCCTTGAAGTTGTGCCGTACGTCGAAGTTTGAGTTGCTGTAATTGGCGCGGGGATTATAGGCGTCCTGGTAGTACTGGGCTCCCATGTGGCTTCCCCAGCCAGAAGAGTCCTGCTCGTCAAGGAAGTGCGACCAGACATAGTTGAAGCCATAGCTGAGGCCATGGGACATGCGCGTGGTGATCGAAGCTTGCAGCGAATCATAGTTGGAGATGGCGTCGTGCATGTTACCACTCACCGACGTGTACTGGGTGTACGGCCGATTTGCCGCATCTTGTACGGAAGTGCGTCCGCTAGCCGGAACCTGATCGAGATCGGTCGGACGGTTCAGGTTGAATCCGTGGCTTGCCACATAGCTGACTTCCGCCACTGTATTGGTGTTGATTTCGCGTTGGACTGCCAGGTTCCACTGATAAATCTTCGGGACCGCGGCATGATAGACCTGAAATCCGACCGCGCTGCCATTGAATCGAGTTGGAGATGTGGAAGCAGCGGTGTAAGGCAGCGTGGAGCCGTCGCCGGAGAGAATCGTAATGGGAGTGATGCCGCTGGTCTGGTCAGAGGCGTTGCCCGACGAGCTGACAGCGGAGCCCATGCCATTGCCGTAGGCATCCAAGCTCCAGTTATACGAGTAGAGCCCAAATCCGCCACGTAGGGTGGTGTTGCGAATCGGCAACCAGGAAAACCCGATACGCGGCATAAAGTTGTTGAAGACATCGGCCTGCAGCGAGGTGCGGCCGTTGGCATGCGTTGAGCCATACCATGTCGCACCGTTGGTATTGGTCGCGGTATTGAGCACTGTAGGATCAAACGTGGCCATATTACCATGCACTTCGTTCCAGCCATGGTTGATCTGGTAGCGCAGGCCCATGTTAACGGTCAGGTTGGGGCGAACTTTGAAATCGTCCTGAATGAACATCTGCGGGCTCTTCAGACGAGCACCATATTCAGGACTAACGTTTGCGCTCCAGGATTGAACGTAGCCCAGGAGGAAGTCCGCGTATTCCAATCCCGTGGTCGTGCTCGCAGATGCTACGCCTTTGGAGTTAAGCGTCCAATTCTCCGTGTATTTCCCGCCAAATGTGAGGGTACCCGCATTGGTGTTGCCGTACACTGTGGAGTCATCCCTGTAGATCAGCATTTCTCCGCCAAAATGGAGAACATTTCTGCCGAGAATCATGGTTACGACATCGGAGGGATCGAGAACATGTTCCTTGTAGACATAATTCGTAGAGGGCGCGATCCAGGCGTACGGATAGTTCCTGCCGAAGTCGATGGCTGGGAACGTATTCGCCTTGGCGAACTTCCACCCCAACTGCGTTGGGTAATCCTTCCCTAACGCATCATCTTCAAAGAAGTTTCCCTGCCACGTGTAACCCATTCTGGCTTCATTGATGGTCCTGGAACTGATATTCCAGACATCCGTGATCTGCGCGTTGTTGTTGTCGACGTCACCAGTCTGGCATCCGATCGGACATTTGGTGACCGTGTTCGGATAGACAACTGGCGTATCGCTCTGCGTGTCCGAAAGGCTCAACCGATTGTTGGCTGTGATGTCATAATCCAAGCGGCCGAAAAATTTTCTATAGGGTGTGGACTGCGGGACAACGGCATAGAAGTTCTTTTGCGTGTTGCCGTCCGCTCCTGTGCTCCCTGTGACGAACTTCCCTCCCGCAAGGTGATCCGTAGTCGTTGGATACCATTTCTGAAAGTTTGCAGCCACCGAATCAAACATGCTCTGCGGGATTGCATTTTTTCCATACTCTTCCAAGAACGATTTCCGGATCGGATACTTATTACCATTGGCATCGGTGCCGTACGTCTGCGTCGTGGGATCGTAGATGGTGAGTTGGCCGGTAAAGTCTCCGCTCATCACCGCGGGCGTTGGAATGTCGTTGGTGCCACTGGCTTGCCCGTGGCTGAGGATTTGATCGTAGTCGAAAAAGAAGAACATCTTCTTCTTCAAGATGGGACCGCCGACCGATCCGCCAAAGTTGTGATAACGCTTAAACGCAACCTTCGGTTGGCTCGCAAAACCGAAAGAGGCGGCATTCAGAAAATTATTCTGGGCATAGTCATACGCGGATCCATGAAATTGGCTGGTGCCGCCCTTGGTGATCTGATTGATGATCATGCCGCCGATCCCATATTGTGCCGAGAACGACGAGAGGGATACCTGAAGCTCGCTCACTGTTTCGAAGATGGCAGTGTTGGCATTCTGGCTGTGCGAGAGCGATGTGGAAACGCCATCTGCCAGGATGTTGCTGTAGGGGAGATTACCGTTGGACGACGCGCCTTGGCCAGGACTGGCCGCGCCCTGGTTGCCCCCAGGCGCGCCCGTCGTGCCGGGAAGAAGGATCATGAAGTTTTCCCAGGTCTGCGTGGTCTGAGGCAATTGCGACATCGACTTCGATTCCAGCGTAGTGGTCTGTTCGCCGGTTTCCGTAGTCAGAAGAGGAACGTCTGATGTGACTGTAATCTCCTCATTGGTCGATCCGACCTTCAACTCCGCATTGACGGTGGTAAACCCGACCTGCAAAGTGATCGGGCCGCGTGCGAACTTGTCAAACCCGACTTTGCTGAAGATGATCTTGTAGCTTCCCGCCACAATCGACGCCGTATCGTACAGGCCATCGCGATTGGTGGTGAAGTTCTTCACCACGCCGGTATCGACATTCAGCACCGTAACCTGGACGTCTGGAACCAGTGCTCCGGTTGCGTCGGTAACGCTGCCCCGGATGTCGCCGGAGTTGGTACTTTGGGCGTTCGCGCCAACCGCGGCCAAAAGCCACAGTAGGGCGCAGACCATATACAGAGACATTCGTCTCATTGAAGTCCTCCTGAAGGTGTTGCGATTTCTTATCGCTGTTGTCTTCCTTTGACTCGATCGCCAGTTCCCGGCGCGTCAACAGGGTTTTCTCTTGGATATGGATGGTCAACGAATTCCGGCGCATACCTCTCGTTCAGCGGAAGGAATTGCGCACATCTTTCGTTGATCGCCCGCAGTCATGTGCACGGTCTACCCAACCAAAAATTCTCTGGCTGGAGATCGAAGATCACAGTACTGGCCCCTCATAAGGATTGTCCTAAAGAGATTCCTAAAGTGTCTAAAGAAATCCCAAACGGCAAAAAGCGGCGTCTGTCTTCAGGGAAGGCACTGAAAATAAACACACAACCCCTGAACAGGCCGACTTTGTCTCGCTGCGGATTATGGCGAACCTGTTTTCAGGTTACGATGTGCGGGAGAAAAAATAGGCTGCCCTGAAAGTTGCCCCCCTTATTTCATCCTCTCGGCGAACTGGCCACAGCGTTTCGCGGATTCCCGTCGGCGAGACGAGCGCACACTGCGGTAGGAGAAGTCGCGCTTGCCAGAAGGGGGGAACACTTTGGAAGGAAGCGACGAGTGGTACAAAGGCAATTGAATGTTAAACTTATCGTTTTACATGTCCTTTATGTTTTTTTTAGGACCGTAGCAAGCTAACGAGATATAAATGTGTTCATGTGGAACGGAACAGATGGAGCGAACCGGACATAAGACCTGCTGGCGGTACGGAGGAACAAGCTTTTGAAGCAAATTCCCATGATGACGCGAAGAAGGTTTCTTGCCCAAGCCGGCCTGACGGCAATGGCTTTGCGCGTGGGGAACGCCCTGTCGCCAGCCAGCGGATTAACCGCGCGTCTCTCCACGCCGTGCGGTAGGCTCACTGGGCTGCAAGCCGCCGGGGTGCTCACCTTTCGCGGCATCCCCTTCGCTGAGCCTCCTACAGGACCTTTACGGTTTCTCCCGCCCCGCCGGTTGCGACATTGGCAGGGCGAGTTGGATGCGACGCGCTTTGCTGCAGCGGCGATGCAGGCTGGCGCTCCCGGCTTGGCACACAGCGAGGATTGTCTTTATCTGAACGTCAGCGCGCCGCAGGGCGAGGGGCCATTTCCGGTCCTGGTGTGGATACACGGCGGTGGGTTTCTGAGTGGTCACTCCTTCGACCCGCTTACCGATGGAGCGGTCATGGCGAAGCAGGGAGTTGTCTGCGTAACCGTGGCCTATCGTCTCGGCGTCTTCGGATTTCTCGACATGGAACCCCTGCTCGGTGAGCAATATCGGGGGAGCGCCAATAATGGCCTGCGCGATCTGATGGCTGCTTTGGAATGGGTTCAGGAGAACATCGCGGCCTTCGGAGGAGATCCCTCGCACGTGACGATTGGCGGAGAGTCGGCCGGAGCCAAGCTGATCGGCATTCTGATGGGCATTCCGGCGGCTCAGCCTCTCTTTCATCAGATGATCTCCCAAAGTGGTGGGGCAGAGCGGATCTGGTCTCAATCTCATGGGGCGGAGGTCGCTCTTGGCTTCGAAAAGAATTGGCTTAAGCGGGGAAAAGCGGACCTGCTCAGCGCCCCTGCGACAGAATTGATTCGGGCGCAAGGGGACTTTATCGCGAAATGGCCGGAGCACTTTCCGCTTCGTTCTGCGATCGATGGAATTCTTCTATCGAAGCTTCCCATCGCCACAATTGCAAATGGTTCAACGCGCGGCAAGCGGCTTTTGATTGGCACCATGCGCGATGAAAGCGCCTTCTTTATCGGCCCTCACCCACAACGCCCGGTTTCAGCGGGCGACTTGGGCAATCTGCCGCTAGAGAGTTTTGGCAAGGTTTTCAATCACTACCATGCGGTATATCCAGAGGCAAACGACGAGTTGCTGCGCATTCGTTCTCTCACTGCCGAAGAATATTGGCTTCCTTCGATGCGTGCCGTGCAGGCGCATGAAAAGGGTGGAGGCAAAAGCTGGCTATATCGTCTGGATTTTTCCGAATCCAGTGGGCCGCTTCGTGGATACGCCTATCACTCGATGGATGTGCGGCTTGTCTGGAACAAGCCATCTTTGACGGTGGAAAACGCAGCCGAAGAAGCCGCCATGTCCCAGCAGATTCATCAGGCGTGGCTTGGCTTTCTGCACGGTAAAGTCCCAGCATCTCCAGGGCTTCCCACATGGCCAGAATTTCACAGCGATACTCGACCAACTATGATCCTCGACAGCAAGAGTCGCGTGGAACTTAGTCCGCAGGAACAGGAATTGCGTCTATGGGATGGCGTGCTATAGACCGCGTTGTGAGCAACCCCAACTCGGTCCCGCAAAGCAACTCTCGTTTGCATGATGGAGATAAACGATGTGCCAGCATCGGTCGTCGCCGGTTGCTGGCAAGCGACAATCGATGAGCCCGAGGTCAAAAAGCCATCTGCTAGACTTATAGATAGGGGCAGGAAGAGTTGACCGCAGACAATATTCATCAGAGCAGCTTTTCGCCGTCCGCTGATGAGCTGGATGTGGTTTATAGATTTGCTGATTTCAGCCTGGATGCAAAGAACCGCCAGCTCTTTCTCGATCACGATGAAATTGCAATTACCGGGCGCGCCCTGGATACACTTATCTTTCTAGTGCGGCACGCAGGTCAGTTGGTCACCAAGAATGAGTTGATGGAAGCGATCTGGGAAAATCGCTTTGTTGAGGAATCCAACCTCACCGTGGCCATATCCACGCTCCGAAAGGCGCTCAGCGTCGACCGCGAAGGCCGCAAATTCATTCAAACGATTTCCGGTCAGGGCTACCGCTTTGTTGAGACTGTCGAGGTGGTGCAACCGATCCCCTTAAGCTCAAGCGAAGCAATTGTTCCCTCTGAAAATCCCGTTCCTGTTGCTCTTTTCGAATCGGATCCTTCCTCTCAGCCAGCCCTTGCGCTCTCTCGCGCGGGGAGCCCCCGCAAGGTTCGACTTATTTGGACCATTGCGGCGCTGCTGGCGCTCCTCTTTGCTGTCGGTATCTTTCTCTGGAAGAGTGATGCTCTCTCCCCTGCTCCCCATCTGCAATCGATCGCGATTTTGCCGATCTCTGGCCAAGGGACGGAGGAATTCGTCCTGCAGGGAATGACTGAGTCCATCATCGCGCGCGCTTCCGGGCGCATTGTTGTACGGCCCATTAATTCTGTACTGCGCTATATCGGAACGCCCGCCGACGCGGTGCGCGTTAGTCGCGAACAGGCTGTGGATGCCGTGGTCGTTGGTGTCCTCAAGCAGGACGCGTCGTCGTCAAAGCTCGACTTGAAGCTTGTTCTAGCCACCGGCCGCACTCTCTGGAGTAAGTCGTTCACCTCCGGGCCGTCCGACTTACAGCAGCTACAGGAAACTGCCAGTCTGGCTCTCAATGACGAACTGCTGCACTTTACGGCACATAGCCTCGTCCCTGCGAAACGCCAGGATCACAGGCACATACCCAGCGGCCAAGCCTATCGCCTTTATATGCGCGGACGCTATCTATGGAACCTGCGGACAGACGAGGGACTGCATCAAGGAGTTGAATATTTCCGTCAGAGCATCGCGGCCGATCCTGACTACGCATTGGCCTATGCCGGGCTAGCCGACTCCTATGTATTACAAGGCGCTACCGCAGCCAAGGCCGATGCTCGCGCTGCCGCCCTTAGCGCCATTCATCTTGATCCCGATTTGGCAGAACCGCACGCTTCTCTGGGCATGATCTACTTCTTTGGCGATTGGAACGCCCCGCAGGCGGAAAAAGAGTTTCAGCGATCCATTGCGCTCAATCCCAATTACGCAACAGCACATGAATGGTATGGGTTGGAATTGGCCGCCAGCGGTGACCTCTCCAAAGCTCCTTATCAGATGCAATTGGCACAGAACCTGGACCCGCTCTCCTTGGTCATTGGCACCGACGTGGGCTGGACCAAATATCTACAGCGCGACTATGACGGCGCCATTACTGAGTATCAGAGAGTGCTCGAAATCGATCCGGCCTTTGTGCGTGCCCTGGTGCGCATGGGGTATGCGCGTCTGCGCAAAGGCGATACCGCGGGCGCGGTGCAACAAATGCGAGCGGCACAGAAACTTACCAAAGCTCCCTATGTGCTGGCGCTACTCGGCTATGCCGAGGCCATGAATGGCGATAAAGCGTCTGCTGAAAATATCCTCCGACAATTGCGTGCTTCCTCCGGCAATAACGACGGCAAGAACGTTCCCTCTTTTGAGCTTTCGCTGATCTGCATCGCACTGCATCGCGACGAAGAAGCGCTGCAGTTGTTGAACGAGGCCGTCGAAGAACACGCCACCGGCTTGGCTTACGCCAAGGTAGATCCATCGCTGGACCCCTTGCGCGGCGATCCTCGCTTTGTCCATATTCTCGCGAAAATGCAATTTTAAAAATAGGCCATTTGTGGCCGCATCGGGCTTCACGCGGTTGTTCGGGTAGAACACCGCCTTGCAAGATCGCCACCCGGTCGGCAGCTTAGTGTACTTGTAAAGTTGAACTGTACGGTTTGCCAAGGTTTGCTTCTCCTGAAACCAAATACTTGGTTTGGAGAAAACCTCAGGCTGTCATTTTTGCAAAAATGCTAGGAAGACTGTTAGGAAGCCTTCTCAACCTCTTGCAAACCCACTAAAATCAATATTTTATGAAACTTTTGGTGCCGAAGGGGGGACTCGAACCCCCACACCCTTGCGAGTACATGGACCTGAACCATGCGCGTCTGCCAATTCCGCCACTTCGGCACGAGACACAGATTCAGCGCGAGCGCTGAACCGCAGCAAGTCTGAGTTTCGCAAATGCGGGTCCCTGTGTCAAATCCAGCGCACCGGTCCACAGCGCTGGCACAGCAGCAAACACGCTGCGAACCGTTTTGAAATAGGGGTTTTCCGCCATTTCGCTTGATATTCCAGGGTTTCAAAAGCATCATTACAGATTGAAAATTCCGGAGGAAGCAGGGTGCATAGGCTGCAAAAAAGGCCTGAAATTGACCCAAGCTCCCGAAAAACATCCCTTGGGGCCTGAAGGCCTTTCAAAACAGCAGTTTATTTCGCAGCTTGTTCAGCCTTTTGAAAGGGAGCGCGAATTTGCGGGGCCTTGTAGCCGTTTCCTACCGGAAAAATGCTGTCTAATTCCTATCCAAGCCTGAGATCGGAAGCCCCTTTTCGAATTTTCCAGTTTTTTGTCTTTTCCAAACCATTGAAATAAAAAGCGATAGATCATTATTTATAAATATGAGCGTAATGCGCGCACATTTTATGAATCTTATGTGCTATATTCCTATCAGATTAGTTGAGCGCTTGAGACTCAATCCAAGCGCAACACTCAAAAGTCCATCAGGAGGTATTCACCATGGCAATCATTCGTTGGGATCCGTTCCGGGAAGTTATGACATCGCAAAATAACACCAACCCGCTGTTCTCGCTCTTCCGCAATATGAGCGAAGCAGAACTTCCGCTGTCCGCCGGCAATTTCGTTCCGGCCGTCGATATCTATGAAGACAAGGACAAGCTGGTTCTCAAGCTTGAGGTTCCAGGCATCGATGAGAAGGATCTGGACGTTCAGATCGAGAACAACACGCTAACCGTGAAGGGTGAGCGCAAGTTCGAGAAGGACGAGAAGGAAGAAAACTTCCATCGCATCGAGCGCAGCTACGGCAGCTTCTACCGCACCTTCACTCTGCCCTCGACCGTCGAGAACGACAAGATTTCGGCCAAGTACACCGCTGGTGTGCTGAAGCTGGAACTGAAAAAGAAGGCTGAGGCTCAACCGAAACAGATCAAGGTCGAAATAGCGGCGTAAGATGCAGCAGACAGCGGACAGTAAACAGCTAACAGTCGCCGGTTTTCGGCTGTTCGCTGTAAGCTGTTTGCTGAGAACTGAGGAACAATGGCTATTCGCTGGGAAAAATTGACCGTCAAATCGCAAGAGGCGATGCAGCAGGCGCAGACGCGGGCCGCCGAGTTCGGCAACCCCGAGGTGCGGCCCGTGCATCTGTTACTGGCGCTGATTGAGGACCGCGAGGGCGTGATTCCTTCGGTGCTCGGCAAGATTGGAGTTCCCACCGAACGGCTGGAAAGCGATCTCCACGCCATCGAGGAAAAACTGCCTCGCGTGGCGGGAGCGGCTGCGGAGCCAAGCCTGAGCCAGGCGCTCAACCAGGCGCTGGAGCAGGCCTTCCGCGAAACCGCAAACTTCCGGGATGAGTACGTCTCCACGGAACATCTATTGCTGGGCGTGGCGTTCCTTGAGGATGATCCGGCGCGCGAAGCGCTGGTGGCCCTGGGCGCCACGCACGAAGCAATTCTGAAGGCGCTGACCGCCGTGCGCGGTTCGCAGCGCGTGACGGACCAGAATCCTGAGGAAAAATTCCAGGCGCTGCAAAAATACGCGCAGGACTTGACCGAGCTGGCGCGGCGCGGCAAGCTGGACCCGGTCATCGGCCGCGACGAAGAGATTCGCCGCGTGATGCAGGTACTCAGCCGCCGCACCAAAAACAACCCGGTGCTGATTGGCGAGCCCGGCGTGGGCAAGACGGCCATCGTCGAGGGACTGGCCCAGCGTATCGTCAAGGGCGATGTTCCGGAAAGCCTTAAGAACAAGCGTGTTCTCTCGCTCGACCTCGGTTCCATGCTCGCTGGAGCCAAGTATCGCGGCGAGTTCGAGGACCGGCTGAAAGCTGTCTTGAAAGAGATCAAGGAAGCCGCCGGCGAGGTTGTGCTTTTCATTGACGAGCTGCACACGCTGGTGGGAGCGGGTGCGGCCGAGGGCTCCATCGACGCCAGCAACATGCTGAAGCCGGCCTTGGCGCGCGGCGAACTGCGGGCCATCGGCGCAACCACGCTGAATGAATATCGCAAGTACATCGAGAAGGACAAGGCGCTGGCGAGGCGCTTCCAGGTCGTCTTTGTCGGCGAGCCCAACGTCGAAGACACAATCTCGATTCTGCGTGGCCTCAAAGGCAAGTACGAGGCGCATCACAAGGTGCGCATCAAGGACGCGGCGATTGTGGCCGCGGCAACGCTTTCGCATCGCTACATCAGCGACCGCTTTCTGCCCGACAAGGCCATCGATCTGGTGGACGAAGCCGCCGCGTCGCTGGCCATTCAGATTGGCTCTGTGCCCACGGAGATCGATCAACTGGAACGTGAAGCCACGTCTCTGGAAATCGAGCGCGCCGCACTCAAGCGCGAAACCGACGCCAACAGCATCAAGCGCCGTGAAGAAGTGGAGCGCGAACTGGCCCAGTTGAAGGAAAAAGCCACAGCTCTGCGCGCACGCTGGAGCAGGGAGCGCGATGCCATCACCCACATGAGCGATCTGAAAAAGAAGATCGAAGTGCTGCGCTTCGAGGCCGAGGAGCAGACCCGCAAGGGCCAGCTCGATCGCGCCGCGCAGATTCAGTATGGCGAACTGCCCCGGCTGGAAGCCGAGCTGAAGCAATTGAATGCCGTGCAGGACGGGGCCGGAAGCGATGGCAGCGTGGCGCGCATGTTGAAAGAAGAAGTGGACGAGGAGGACATTGCCAACGTCGTTAGCAAATGGACAGGCATTCCTGTTTCACGGATGCTGGAAGGCGAAGTCAGGAAGCTCGTCGACATGGAGGCGCGGCTGCGCGAGCGCGTCGTCGGTCAGGATGAGGCGCTGACCACCGTCGCCAACGCCATTCGCCGCTCCCGTGCGGGCCTGAGCGATCCACGCCGTCCCATTGGCTCTTTCATCTTTCTGGGGCCGACCGGCGTGGGCAAGACGGAAACCGCGCGTGCGCTGGCCGAGTTTCTTTTTGATGACGAGCAGGCGATGGTGCGCATCGACATGAGCGAGTACATGGAGAAGTTCTCCGTCTCGCGGCTGATCGGCGCGCCTCCGGGCTACGTCGGCTACGACGAGGGCGGACAGTTGACGGAAGCCGTGCGGCGCAGGCCCTACTCGGTGGTCCTCTTCGACGAAATCGAAAAGGCGCACCCGGATGTCTTCAACATTCTTTTGCAGGTCATGGACGATGGGCGTCTGACCGACTCCCAGGGCCGCACGGTGGACTTCAAAAACACGGTGCTGATCATGACTTCCAACCTGGGCGCGCATCTGCTCGGCGGCGACACGCTCAAGAGCAAGAAGGATTTCGATGCCGCGCGCGAGCCTGTGATGCGCGAACTGCGCGAACACTTCCGCCCGGAGTTTCTGAACCGCGTGGACGACATTGTGATCTTCCGTCCGCTGGGCGCGGCGCAGATGAACAGGATTCTGGATCTGCGGCTGAACGAGGTGCAGAAGCTGCTGGAAGACCGGCAGATTTCGCTGGAGCTAGCTGAACCGGCGCGGCAATTGGTTCTGACCGCGGGCTCGGATGCGGCTTACGGAGCGCGTCCTCTGAAGCGAGCCTTGCAGCGCATGATTCAGGACCCGCTGGCCATCAAGATCCTGAACGGCGAAGTGCTGAACGGATCGCATGTGCGCATTGGCGTGGACAGCGCGACAAACCAGTTGCGCTTTGAGCCGATGAGCCGCGAAAAAATGGCGTAGCTGCAGCGGAGTTAGCGGTGTTTGTTAGCTACCAGTGAAACAGTGAGGCCCCGAAGCTTGGTCTGCTTCGGGGCCTCTTTTTTGTTGGATGCAATCTCTTCTTGATCCTGCTTTACTTCTCCACCGGTGGTTCTGTCGGCTCCGGATTCGGCGTCGGCGTCGACTCTGGTTCGGCCACTTGAGGCTTTTCCACTCCCGGCTCGTCGCGCCAGAGCCACACAATCCACCAGATCAGCGCGGCAATGTACACCAGTTTGTTGGTGTTCATCAGGCCGTTGCCTAACCCGAGAAGGTGCTCGTACTCCTGCTGGCTCTGGGGATGCGCCGTCCGTGCGATGACCTGCCACGTTTGCTGGATCGTCAGCCACGCAATGGCCACCGTTGTGAGTCCGATGGCGATCATCTGCGTATGGCTGCGCCAGCCGGCCTTGAAGCGGCGGCCAAACAGCACCACCATCAGGCCCACGCCAAGCGTCAGCAGTTGCACCAGCGTATCGCCCTTCTGCGAGAACAGTTGCATCAGTTGCAGCTTGCCCATGATCGAGCCCCAGGCAATTTTGCTCCACACCGGCCACGGGCCCCACATGAACAGAACACCGCCAGCCACGACCAGCAGGCCTAAGGTGTTCGCAATCCACAAGGAGCGCTGCGCCCCGGTAAAGGCCTGATGCGCTACCTCCACCGCCACCAGCAGCCCCACAAATACTGCCAAGTCGCCAAGGGTAAGGAAGACTGTCTGAAGCACAAGCGGGGCCATGCGCCCCACCAGCAGCATCTCGGCCATCAGCCGTAGTGCATACAGCACAACGCCAGCGGTAAACCAGGGATAGCGCCGCGCGCGGTCGCGGCCGAGCAGCACGACCAGCAAAATCAGTTGCGATGCAAAAGTCAGCGTCCAGAGGACCTGACGTGTCGGAAACTCAAAATTAGCGAGCATTGAAGCCTTGTCTGAACTGGGTCTGAAATACTTTGCCAGTCCTATTTAAGTCTAACCGCTCGCAACCGGAGAGCAAACCGCAAAGAAACAACAAAGAACCGCTCTCACGTTTTCCATCGGGCAAACAAGGAAAAACGTTGGGGCTTTCCCGCAATTTCTGCGGGAAAGATGATTTCAGTTGTGCTTTGTGGAAACTGGTGCGCCCGGCGAGATTCGAACTCACGACCTAACGCTTCGGAGGCGTTCGCTCTATCCAGCTGAGCTACGGGCGCGTATCTTCAGCATACAGCACTTTGCGGTTCTTTCGGGAAAAACCAGCCCGCATGCCCGGCTGCATACCGCTCTATTCCTCATGCGCCTCGTCTTCAAGGTTCTCCAGCACGGCCAGGGATTCGTCAGGCACATCCCACTGACGGAGGATCTTGTAGATCACGCCCGTTGAAAACCCAGCGGCCACCAGGCGGCGCATGATGCGTGCGGTCGCCTTCTTGTCCTCCGGCTTGCGCAGGCGCTTGCGCTCCAGGTATTCGCGCGCCAAGGCCTCCTCGTTGACCGGGCCGTAGCGATCTTCCAGAGTCTTCGCGATCAGCTCCGAGTCGATGCCCTTCTGTTGCAAATCCTGGCGGACGCGGCGCACGCCGAATTTCTCGTTCTGCTGGCGCAGACGGGCGTAGGTCTCGGCAAATGAGACATCGTTCAGGTAGCCGTAGCTGCGCAGGCGGGTGAGAACGGCGGCAAGGTCAGCCTCGCCCTGTTCGTCCGGCTCCGCCCGGTCTTTCAGCCGCCGCCGCAAATCGGCCTCCGAGCGCATCTGGCTCCCCAGCACCTTGACGGCATAGTCGAAGAGGCCTTTTTCGTTCAGAAAGTGCCGTGGCTTTGCGGATTTGCGTGCAAAAGGCATAAGCGGAAGGAACAGAAAACAGTATAGAGCGTGTTTCAGGGCGCGACTTCAAAGCCAGCCCTGAGCGAAGTCGAACGGTTCCATAAGCTGCTTTGAATCAACTATTTTCCAGCATCCGAGGGACGTTTTCCACCCATTACGACCGGGAATTCAGACCTTTTCCACAGCCTGTTCAGCCCTGCTGGCTCTCTACTACTCTTCCTCTTCCGGCTTTTGGACGATCTGGTCCGCGGCGATCCGTTCCATCTGATTCCGCCAGTCCAGCGACTCGACAAAGGCTTTCGACTCTCTCCAGTCGGGCTCGACGATGACGTGCAGCTCAAGATAGACGCGCGTCCCGAGCAGCGACTCAATCTGCAGCCGCGCGCTGGTGCCGATGGCCTTCAGTTTGGAGCCGCCCTTGCCGATCAGAATCGCTTTCTGGCCGCTCCGTTCGCAATAGATCGCCGCCGCAATGCGTGTCAGCGGCCGCTTGGCCGGGGGCGCGCCTTTTTTGGTTGGGCGGGCCGGTTCGGCCTCCTCGAAGCGCTCAATCACCACGGCGGAAGCGTAGGGGACCTCTTCGCCGGTCTCCGCCAGAATGCTTTCGCGGATCAACTCGGCCACCATGAAGCGCTGTGGCTGGTCAGTGTACTGGTCTTTGGGGTAGTAGCGCTCGCCGACGGGCAGCGCCTCGACGATCTTGCGGAGCAGAATATCCAGCCCGTCGCGCTTGCGGGCGCTGATCGGAATCACCTCGGCAAAGCTGAACTGCTTGGTCAGCGTGTCGATGAGCGGCAGCAACTGATCCTTGCCCACCAGATCGATCTTGGTCAACAGCAGAAAAACCGGGCAGTCGAGCTTGCGAATCAAGCCAAAGAGAAACTCGTCTTCGCTGGCCCAGTTCGTCCGCACGTGCTTAGGAGCCGAAGCAGGTGTGGCTTCGTGAATCGCTTCAGCCTCGGGTGCTGTCTCATTCTCCACAGCATTGGGTGCCCCAGGTCCCGATTCAGGGACCTGGGATTCGACTGCATTCTCTGCTTCGTGAGCAGGCTTCTCCGCCGCCGCTTCCAGTTGGACCCGGCGCGTGGCGTCCATCAGCAGCAGCACCAGGTCGCGGGTCTCCAGCGCCTCGTAGACTTCCTGCAACATCCGCCGGTCCAGATGCGTGCCGGGCTTGTGCACGCCGGGCGTATCCACAAAGACGATCTGCGCCGCCGGATGTTGGCCTTTGCGCGCCGGAACCTCGACCACCCCTTCGATGCGATTGCGGGTGGTTTGCGGCTTGGCGGAGACAATGGCCACCTTTTCGCCGGTAAGGGCGTTCAGTAGAGTGCTTTTGCCGGCGTTCGGCCGGCCCAGAATGGCGACAAATCCAGATTTCAAAGGGGAATATGCTCCTGACTGAGTTTACGGCATTTTTGGATCGACGGGGTCTGTAGCTTACCAATTTGCCATTAACGAGCCGCTTGACTTCCGATTCGTTTATAAACGATACTTCAACGCAATGAGAGACAGAACCCACGACGAGGCTATGGCGGAGTTGCTTCGGGAAGACCCTGCCTACGCGCTGGAGTTGCTCAACGACATTCTCGAAGAGGGCGAACAAGGCGAACTGCTGATCGCCTTGCGCCAGATGACCAAAGCCTATGGCGGCGTGCACTCCGTAGCTGAAAAGGCCAACCTGAATCCGACTCAGCTCTACCGCACATTGTCGGAAGCCGGTAACCCTGAGTTGCGCAGCCTCTCGGCAATCCTCAAAGCCATGGGTCTTCGCCTGGCGGTCGAACGGGTGCAAGCCGCGTAAGGCTCAGAGCACCCCGTTACAACGCCTCAGAATTGGCACCAAGGCTCAGCCGATGTTCCGGTATGCTCTGAGAGCTTTTTGACTGCTCCGGAACGGTTTACCAGATAGCGTATGTCAAAGCAGGTCTCCGGCGATTCATCTGTGTGTCCTGTGAATCGAACCAGAAGATTATCGTTGTCCTGCCACCGCTTCACATTGAAATAAGCATGTCCACTCGCGAGCTGCTTCGCCTTGGGATCCGCCGCAAAAATTCGATCCACAATGTCCAACTTGTTCAAGCTTGCGGCTTCGTAAATGTAAGCCTCTGTGATGTTGCTTCCGATATGATCCTCGACATAAAATGCATCCCCCTCCGGAGACCATCCAGCCGAAGCTGTGGAACTTACATCGAGAATTAGCTTCCGTGCATGCGAAAGGCTGTCCTCAAACCAGAGTTTCGACGAAATAGAGAAACATTTAGCGCACTCCTGACTCAGGTCGATCCGTTTACTCGTGCCGACAAGAATGGAACGTCCGTTCGGTGAGGAAAGCCGCATTACGTGCCCAAAAGGAAGTTCCAGACGTCCCGTGGAGCCTGGACTGATTGCTTGAGCGGCGCAGGAAAATACAACGAAAGCCATAATCCATGCAACGAAGGTCTTAACCTCTCTCATTCTTCACCTCACGTGTTCAAGGATTATTCCTCAAGATGAAGGTGTTTCCGCTACACCCACCGGCGGAAAGACCCTTAGCCGCTCGACGTGGCGGTCGGTCGAGGCGACAATCTCCATCCGCAGACCAATGGACTCGATCATCACCACTTCGCCGCGCAGCGGAATACGGCCCTCGATCTCGCAGGCCAGGCCGCCAAGCGTCGTGGCTTCGAAGGCCTCGTCCAGATCGGCAAAGCCCTCCTGCTCGCCAAAAAGATCCGGCAACTGGTCCACGGGAAAGCTGCCGGGAACCAGCCAGACGCCGTCGGGTTCGCGCTGCGGCTCCTCGCCGGAAGGCTCTTCCTCGTGCTCGTCGCGGATATTTCCCACGATCTGTTCCAGCAGGTCCTCGATGGTGACGAGCCCTGAGACGCCGCCGTATTCGTCAATGACGATGCACATGTGCTGCTTTTCCCGCTGCATCTCACGCAGCAGCTCGTAGCCGCGCTTGGTCTCTGGAACAAAGGCCGCTGGCCGCGCCAAACTGGCCACGGTGCGCGTACGGGCCTCCTCATCGGCGACTTGCAGCAGGTCGTGGGCGTGTGCAATGCCGGTCACGTTGTCGATGGAGCCAGAGTAGATCGGCACGCGAGAGAAGTTGTGTTCGCGCAGCTGTTCCAGGAACCGTTCAAGGGTGGTCGTCTCCGGCACGGCAAAAACCTCCGGCCGCGGCGTCATCACCTCTCTGACCAGTTTGTCGCCGAACTCGACGGCTGAGCGGACCAGATCGCGGTCGCTGTCTTCGAGAATGCCTTCCTCCTGCCCGGCTTCGAGCAGCGCTTCCACATCGCCGGCAGCCTCTTCCGCGGGCGTGGACTGTTCATCTGCCAGCGAGGCCACGGAAAAGAAGAAGCGGATGAAGACAGTGACAGGCGTGACGAGCCAGAGCAGCAGCCGGATCGGCCAGACCACCCGCGCAGCCCAGCGGCCCCGTGTGCGATTAAAGAGCAGTGAAGGCAGAACCTGGTTGCAGAAGACCACCACCAATACCACGCCGAGAATGGCCTGGACAACCTCGCCGGTTGTGGGCCAAGCCAGTTGCGAGGCGTGATCGAAGAGCATTGCGCCGAATTCCAGAGCAATCAGTCCCAGCGTGAGCTGCTGCAGAACTCTCGCACAAAGGCCGGCGTGCTCGCGCGTCAGGCCGAGCTTGGGCTCGACCAGCTCTTCCCAGGCGTCGAGGTTCTCCTGCTCCTCGCGGGTCAGAATCTTGCCGAACTCGTGGTGGATGCGGCAGATGTACGAGGCCAGCATCTCGACCACGGCCAGAAAAATGATAAGCAGAAATCCGGGCAGGGTCATGGCCGCTTCGCCTTTGCCGTGGCTTTGCGGGTCCCGGCCGAGGAAGAGCGCGACGGCTTCGTCGCCTCCGCCCGTTCGATCAGGCCTTGCGGCAGTCCCAGTTTGCCGCGCAGCAACCGTTCGCGGCGGGCCATTTTGCCGTTGTCGGTTTCGTGGTCGTAGCCGCTCAGGTGCAACAGCCCATGCAGAATGAGAACCTTGATTTCCGTCGAGAGCGAGTGTCCTTGTTCGACGGCCTGACGACGCGCAGTCGGCACGCTGATCGCCAGGTCGCCCGCAATCTCTTCGGCGCCGATGCCTTCAGCCGGAAACGAAAGCACGTCGGTGGCCTTGTTCTTGTGGCGGAAGCGCGTGTTGAGCTTGCGAATGGCCGCGTCCGTGGTCAGCAGCACGCTCACTTCGCCCTTCAAGCGCACGGCGGCTTGCGCCTCGGCCAGAAAGCTGTTCAGCGTGCGCGCAGAGGGCAGGCGCAGATTTTTCGGAAGCGTTGCAGGGCCGGACGCAGCCCCCCGCTTCGCTGCGGTCGAAGGCAGCGTGGGGTGAGGGTCCAGATCTGGGTCAAGAAGGATCATCGTGCGCGGGGCCTCAGCGTGCGCTACCCCGTTCATATTCAATTCTACGCGAGCGGCGGAGAAGAAAAAACCGTATTACACTCTCTCTCCAGAGGAGGGATCGATGCGCAGAATTCTCCTATCCGTATTCCTCTTGTCTTCCCTGGCGATCAGCGGCCAGAATACCGTGTCGGCAGCTTCGACGGCGTGTGGAACACCACCGTGACCTGCGATGCGAAGGGCGGGACGCTGGGCTACACGCTGCATTTCACATCCAAGGTGACCGGCAACATGCTGCACGGCGAGCGCGGCACCAAAGGACATCCCGCCTACCTAGCCATCGACGGCAAGATCGCCGCCGACGGCAGCGCCAAGCTGACGGCCAGCGGGAACACGGCCAGTTCGCAGTACACGCACGGGCCCATCAAGACAGAGGGCGAAGAGTACAGCTACGCGGTCAAGTCGCAGTTCACGGCCACGGAAGGCAAGGGCGAACGGAGCACGGGACTCGGCATCGTCGGTCGGCCCTGCCACTACGTCTTCGAGAAACAGGCGACCGAGGACAGCGCTCCAAAGCAGTAGAGCGAACCATTTGTCCTTGCTTCGGAGCGCTCATATCCGAGCCTAAAGACCCTAATCTGTGGCCCATTTTCAGGGGGCTGAAGCCCCCCTGCTCCCTCCGAATCGCCGATCTACCATCTCGCCAGGAAAGAAGCGGGAGGATGGAACACCCGGCACCCCGCCCGCTCATCGCGAAAAGAAAGACCGCGATGAACAGGGCACAGCTTTTCGAGGTTCAGGGTGATTCTTCGGGGTTGATGAACGGGCCACCTGCCCCCGGGCTGACTGGAGAGCAACCTTCTCTTTCATGGTGCGCTGCTCAGGGGAAATGATCTGCAAAACCCGTGTCAGCGAGGGGCAGCATTTACCCTGTTGGTGACCTGCCATCGTCTGGGCATCTCACATTTGCCGCAAGAACAAAAACGCGGCAAAGATAGGTCACCAGCCACCTGTGTGATCTAGGGCACAGAAAAAGTCCTTGACAATATCGATATACTACTATGCATTCAAAATGTTGTGATATGAACTCCTCGAACTCATAAGCGTCAGAGGAGGAGATGGGAAGCGGGTACCAGCCGGGGAGGGCAAGATGACTACTTTACAGAAATTCGCAGGTACGGATATTGCCCAATACATTCTGGCAAAAATCGGGCGTATGAGCCACCTCAAGCTTCAGAAGTTGCTTTATTACGTCGACGCTTGGCATCTCGCGTGCCTTGAAGAGCCATTATTCGACGAGCATTTTGAGGCGTGGCTGCACGGGCCTGTACTGCGTTCAGTCTGGAATGAGTATAAGGGGGCGTCCATTTTGAATGATACGATTTTACCCCCAGAGGGGTATGACCCCAGCAGGATTGAAAAGGGCATGACGCCAGACCAGGTGGAGATGATCTCTGATGTTCTGGCCGAATACGGGGACAAGAGTCCCTATCACTTGGAATGTTTGACTCATTCCGAGAAGCCGTGGCTTGAAGCAAGGCGAGGGGTCGCGGATGGTGAAGCGTCTTCCAACCCGATTTGCAAAGAGACGACCAAACGTTTTTACCAATCAAGACTCAATTAATGGCCAATAAGTTCAGAGGGAAAATCAAGGCTGGCGAGAAGCCGAATCTCCTAGACGGTCAGGCTTCTAGATGCTCTGACACGCTGGAGGATCTCCTTTCGTTCAACTTCAAACAGCTTGATCCGAATCAGGGACAGGCCATATCCGAGTGGGATGAGCGGGGTCTGCTGTGTCCGTTGTTTCAGCGCCTACAGAATCTGAGCACTCAGAAGGCCCAAGAGTTGCGCGGAAATAACAACTCCACTTTTACTATCTATGGGGACTTCCCATCGAAATCAGACTTTACGCATCCAAAACACGTCCCGGAGGATGCGGAATGGGCACGTTTCCATCTGAAGGGGAAGGAAGTAGTCGCTGGACATCTGTTCAGGTCTGTCTTCTATGTAGTCTTCTTAGATGCCGAACACAAGTTCTATATCACAGAATTAAAGCATACATAGCGGCATCATTCCGACTGGAAAATCTCTGAATTATCAGCCTTCTTAGGCAGTTGTCCAGCTTTGGGTGCTGATCGATCTTGCTCCGTGCGACGAGTGGTTCGGACAGTTCTCAGGTTGCTCCGACCCTGTCGCAAACCTGGTGCCGTCCAGTCCCGCAATCTTTAGTTTTTCAAACAGGCTAAGTTGCGCATCTCATATGCTTGCTTTAACAACAACGGGATAAGTCCTTCTAGGTGCAGTTCATTTCAAAAACGGTCTGGATATCAACATCGAGTCCTCGAAGAGCGCAAAATCGAAGCGTTGCGCTTATTGAACTCGAATAGGTCCCCTGAAGTTGCCATTGCGGATATTTCCGAAGCCTCAACGTGCACCTTGCGAAACCGCCCAACAACAAAACAGGTGCGGGAGGATATTTCCTCTCGCGCCTGTTTGTCTACTGTTAGCTGTCCGCTGTCTGCTGTTCACTGCCCTACTGCGTCACCGGCTGGGCTGGCAGCGCCTTGGGAGCCTTCAAGTGGCGCGCGTTGGCGGCGACTGCTTTGTGCGCGGCAGGCGCGGAGGCTGTTGGCGCGGACGGGAAGCCCGCTCCCTTTTTGATGTGCACATCGCCGTTGTCCGCGTTCAGCACGATCTTTGATTTGCCGGAACCGATCCGCCCGGTAACCGTTTTGTTTTCGTCGCCGGTCACGGGCAAGGCAAATTCCGTGGTGATTTCGCCATTGTGCGAGGATCCGTTCACGGTCGCCGAGGCATCCGGCGGCAGCGTGATCTCCACGTCGCCCTTGCTGTTTTTCGCTTCTACTCCGTAAGCGCCGGCCGGCTCAACGGAGATGCTGCCGTCGCGGTTTTCCACGTAGCTGTCACCATAGATCTGGCTCAGGTCAACGTCCTTGGAGTGTGTTGTCACTCGCACTTGTCCCTTGGCCTCGTTCAGGCGCAGGTCGTCGGAGTTGAGTGTCAGGTCGCCCGGCAGCGCCGCAACTTGCAGGTCGGTCACAGAGGTGTGCAGGTGAACGGCCCCGGAGATGTTCTTGATGTACACATCGCCAACGATTTCGCCGCTGAGTTCGATCTTGCCCTGAACATCGGTCAGATTCACGTCGCTGTAGCGGCCATCGGCGCTAATGTCGCCCTCGACCTGGTGCGCGGAAAAGTCGCCCTTGTCGCTGGAGAAGTGTACTTGCACCGGCCCTTTCAGCGTATTCAGGTCAACGCCGCCATGCAAAGCGGTGATGCTGATGCCCGCGCCCAGATCGGCCGCTGTGACGTCGCCCCGGCCCGCGTTCACCGTGACCCGCGCGTTCTTCGGCACGGTCACCACCAGGTTCAGCCGCCCGCTTGAGTTGCTCTCTGACTTGATCAGCACGGCGCTTCCGCTGACCTTCAGTTGGGCCGCCTCGGCGTCGAAAATCTTCTTGGCGTCGGCGTCGGAGCTGGCGTAGGCCACTTCGTGCGCCTGCACGTCCACCGTGGACCCATCGCCCGCCGTGACGCTTATGTCGCCGCGAGGATTCTCAATATCAATGACGGCGTTGGCGGGAATCTGCGCATTCAACTTCTGGTCGAGGTCGTGTTCGGGCAGTCCGAAGGCGTTGAAAAAGTCGCCATCGTGGTTGCTCCACTCGCCAAACCAAGGTCTCGCATTGTTCCATCCGGAGGCGCAGAAACCCAAAACCGCCAGGAGAATAATAAGGCCCACAAAGCTGCCGCCGCGGCGTACCGGAACTGCCCGGCGCAAATCCAGCGCCCACTCGCCCAGCAGCGCCAAGCCCGCGCCGATCAAAATCAGCGGCCACCAGTGGCCATACCAGCTCCAGAACTGGATGCTCGGGATATAGCCCGAGAGCACCAGCAGGGCCACCACGCCCACGCCAATCAGGATGACGGGGCCGACGACCGAGGGAACGCGGGGGCCGTAGGCGCCCACGTAGTTGGCTTTCATGGCATGCTGCTGGGCCTTCCAGGCGTCGCGCTGCGCGTGCCAGGCGGCCTTCTGCTGCTCCCGATAGACCCGCCACTGCGTCTTCGGGTCATACGGCGGAAACGGGGGCGGCGCACCGCCCGGAGGTGTGGTTGGAGGAATGCTGCTCATAATTGCCCTCCTTCGTCTTTCTTTCCGGAGTCCGCGATCTGGGCCACCGGCTGTCCTGGGTAGGCGGGAATGCCTGTTCCCGCCCGGAGATCAGGCGCGGGCGGTTGAGGCTGGCCAGGAAAAGGCTGGCCCGGCCTGGGTTGAACTCCTCCCGCGGAGGTCAGCGCCAGGCGTTCAGCCAACGCCAGCACCCCGGCCAGGATCAGGAAAAACGGCCAGCTCCTGCCCCAACTCAAAACATTTGCCTGGTTGAGCAGTGCAAGTGTGCCGACCAGCAGTAAGAAAGCGGGGCCGCGCAGGCGGCGAATCATGATGTAGTGGTTCATTTGGGACCTCCTTGCGAATCTCCAAGACGGCGAACGATCAGCCATACGCCCAGTGCAATCAGCACCATCGGCCAGGTGAAATCCAGCAGACGGCCGTGAAAAATGTCCAACTGCTGCAGCAGGAACAACACGCCCAGCGCAATCAGCACGATGGCGCCGACCGGCTCCGAGCGTCGCCAGCAAACAGGGACCGGTGGCTGTGGCGCGGCAGGGTCGGTAAATCCGGCTGTCGGCGGCGTGAAGGGCGCCTGGTAAGGCGATTGGTACTGTTCCGCATACGGAGGCGGATAGCTCTCCGTTCCCTGCCCAGCCGCGCCGGGATTGTAGGAAGCAGAATCCACCGGTCCCTGTTCCGCGCCGGATTGGTTCGGATTCCGTGTCCGCGTGCCCATGTTCAGTCGGCCACCCAGCTCGTTCAGCCCGAAAGGATCGGGCAGCGGCAGCCCGTCGCGCAGCGCCTTGGCCGTATGAAAAGCCTCAAACGACTGGTAGATGATCCACGCCGGAATGAAGAGGCCAAAGATGGTGTCAATGGGGCTGTGGAATTCGCTGGCGCCGCTGACCAGCACCGCGAAGACCGCCACGTGGATAAAGCCCTTGACGAACTGTCCGTTGTACATGGCGCCCACGCCGGGAATCAGTCCCAGCGCTGCCGCTGCCCCCGGATTGGGTCCGCTCGCGAGCGGCGCAATAAAGGGCTGTTGATAGCTCTGCCACGACCTCCAGCAGGACTCGCACAGAACCTGTCCTCCGCTCGCAGTGCGCACGCAGCCGGCGCAGAGCGCCTTGCCGCAGTTCTGGCAATAGGCGGTTGCACTTACCCCGTTATGATTTACGCAGTCCATTTTGTGCTCCTTTCCCGTACTTCCTTTTCGGAGCCGCCGGAGTGCGCGGACTCGGTTCCCAAGCAACGGGTCTTTGTTGCTTGGGTGGAGGATTGGTCGTGAAACCTCAGAGAAGCTTCGAGTAAATTGAAATCGTTGAAAGTCGGTTTGGCGGCAGGCTTGGCTGATTGCTGTGGAGCCTCCGCCGGTGAGTTTCCGTTCTTGCGCACCGGAGCCTGTTTCGACTCGCCGGGCGTCGTGTTTTGCTGTTTCTGCCGGTTTTCTTCGTCTTCTCTCTGTGTTGTCCGGCGCAGCTCCTGCACCCTCATCTGCACCTCGCGCACCAGCGGCGAGTGATCGTAGTAGCGAATGATCGGAGTCGAGGCCATCGTCAGCCGCCGCTCCATGATCGAGCGCACCATGCTCGGCCGCAGATTGGCGAGGCGCACGTCGCTCAGGCGGATGCCGCTCATGTTGATCGTCAGCGCGATCGAAAAGAAGGCCATCGCCGCCGTCATCATCAGGCGGGGCTCCGCAAAGCGCCGTATGTGCCCCATCAGCCCCGGACGCTGCCATGCGGGAGAAGAAACCAGTGTGACCGGCACAACATTGCCGCCGGTTGCCAGCGTGTAACCGGCCACTTGCCCCGGACCCGTCTTTGCCAGAATCTTATCCAGCAGTCCGGCCGGAACCTCCGGCTCGGGCGAGAGAAACTCCAGCCATTCGCGGCCCCGGCGAGCCTCTTCAAACAGCACCGAGCAGGCCGGGCAGACGGCCATGTGGGCCGCAAAGGCCGCCTCGTTCTCGGGCTTCAGCAGCCCGTCCAGCGCGTCCGCCAACAGTGCTTCCCATTGCCCGCAGGCCGGGGAGTTCGGATTGTATGTGCGCTCTGCCATCACATCACCTCTTGTTTATTACGTTCGAGAAGCCTCGCCAGTTCCGCGCGGCCTCTGCTGATGCGGGATTTTACCGTTCCCTCGGGAATACTCAGCACCTGGGCAATCTCCTTGTAATCCATATCTTGCAGATCTCTCAGAATGACGGCTTCGCGCAGATCGATTGAGACTTGCGCCAGGGCTTCCTGCACCATTTTTGCCAATTCGTTTTTGGCTGCCGCTTCATGCGGAGAAAGGGCGCGAGAGGTGAGCCGGTCCACCGGTTTCAGCGTCTCGGCGTCTTCCCAGCCGTCGTCCAGAGAACTGGTGGCGCGCTGGTTGCGCGTGCGGCGGAAGTTGTCCACCAGCAGGTTGCGGGTCATCGTGGTGATCCACACCTGCAGGCTTCCGCGTCCCGTGTCAAAGCGGTCCAAGTTGGAGTAAATCTTCAGGAAGACATCTTGCGTCAGGTCCTCGGCATCGGCCGGGTTGCCGGTGAAGCGGTAGCAGAGCCCGTAAACGCGCCTGTGCTGTGCGCGGACCAACTCCGACCACGCAGCAGAATCGCCGTTCATGCAGCGGCGGACGATTTGAGGCCAATCGATATCCAGAGGGTCTGCCTTCCCGCTTGCCGTGCGAGCCGTCGGCGCAAGTTCTTTGCCGTCAGGAATCGGACGCGGCCATGTCGCTTCGGCAGTTTCTTTCCGGATTCCCGTATCGCGCCGCAACGGCGTTGTCGTGGTTCCCCGGGCTTTGTCGCTGGGGTGGTTGACCGGGGTCCTCGGCGCTTCGTTGCTGGTGCGATTGGTCGGCCATGCCAGCCCCATCCCGTTCCAGCTTAATGTACCCACGCATTCCATGTTTCTTTAGTACGCAGGATTTCGGAAGTTGGTTCCCGTGCCGTAAGTTGTCCTCTCAAAGCTGGCTGCCCCACCCTCGGCGCAGTTTTGTTTTTGCGCCTATTGATCCGGCAACTAAATACTGTCCTGGTGCCCCATCCATTTCCGCGTCTTTTGCGGAAATGGGTGGGAATACGATGTCACTGTTTTCTTGCCGGATCAATAGAGCATTTTCGGAATTAGTGTAGACCGAAGCCATGCTGCTAAGTTCCCTTTTCCTCAAGGGGATCCCCGGCGAGCGATCTTTGCTCGTTGGGTGGAAGTAAAAGCCACCGCCAAATGCTCTTGAAAAGTTCACATGGATTCCGAAAATGCCCCGGTGCGCGGTAGGCGCTCGATTACGGCCAACACCGCCATGCGCCTCGGCGCCTACTTTGGCAACTCCGCTCAGTTTTGGCTTGGATTGCAGATGGACCACGATCTGCGGGCACCGCCAAGAACAAATCCATGGCCAAAGTCAAGCCGCGGACGAAGGCGGCCTGGAAATTCCGCTCGCCGCCAGCGCCGGCTGAGAGAATCGAATGCGATCCGGTCCCACGGCCCCGCCGGTCATAATCATGCTCATCGCCTGTTCCATGCTCAGGTCGGTTTCCGTCACCCGGGTAATGGGAAGAATTTGCAGGAAGGCCGAGGTAGGGTTGATGGCGTTAGGCAGCAGCACTGCGGCCAGCAACTCGCCGGTCGCTTCGTCCGTCATGGTGCGCGTCAAAAAGCCGATAGACTTCTGGCCAGGAATGGGAAAATCCACCAGCACTACGCGCTGATTGGATTCCTTCTTGGCCATCATGCTGTCCAGCAGTTGGCGCACCGACGAATAAATCTTGGCGACCACGGGCAGCCGCTCCAGCAGGGCCTCAAAAAGGCTGAACGCCTGCTGGCCGATCACCAGGCTGGTGATCCGGCCGACCACGCAGAGCACCACCAGGGTCAGCAGGACAGCCAGAACCGACTGCAGCCACGGCTGGTTCAGCCAGTTCTCCGGGAAGAACGCCGCAAACAACTTGACCACCGGCAGGCCGGCTTCGGCCAGAGCGCCCAGAAGAAAGCGGAAAATCAGATAGGTAACGAACAGGGGGCAGATGGTGATAATGCCAGCCAGAATGCTGCCCTGCAGGCCGCGCATCGTTTTGGAAAGAACAGATTTCACGCGTTTCTCCCTACTTGGTGAGGATACCTGAACCGGACCTCGCAGTCCGTTCAGCAAGCTGGAAACGCCTCTACCCAGCACGGCCTCGACGATCTCCAACGATATTGCCCCAGGAATCCATTCTCTGAACAGTCACCTTCTGCGCTCCAAGGGGTTTGCTCTTCAGAAGGAAGCTGATTTTTCATTTGATCAATATATATTTTGCTTCTGCAAATATTATTTTAAAATAGTTCGTAATCTAAACCGTGTCTGCAACGTCGGCTGTTGCCAGTCGTATTTTCAGAAGGCTAGTATTTTGCACAGATCACACGGGCTTCTATCCATTTTCGACGGCCTGATGCCCGCTATGCAGTTGTTCTGGCTTTATAGCGCTTTACCAACGCGTGACGCTTTCCGGCGCACGGATATGGAGTGTTTTCTATGGCATGGTACGCCTACTGCATCGGTGAAAAACAAGCCTTTCCTGAATTGGATCGTCATCGCAAGCCCATTCCGGTCGAATCGATCCTCGGAGTCAGCGGCAATCAGGTTTTCGCTTATCCGGCCAGCGATCTGGCCGTCATAGTCAGCGAGCACAACCCCCAGGAATCTCTCAGCCAGAGATCCTGCATGGACCATGCCCGGGTGATCAACAACTGTTTCCAGCACGGCACGGTGCTGCCCTTCCGGTTTGGGACCGTCTTCAATGACGATGAGTTCCTGCGCAAGTCCATCCGCTCCAATCGTCGCCAGTTCGCCAGCAACATCGAGAAGCTGCGTGGCAAAGCCGAGATGCACCTAAAGATCTTCGTCGACGGCTGCAACGGCCGCGCAATCGCCAAGCCCCTGCCGGCGGAAGGAGTGGGCCGGGAGTACTTCACCAGCCTGCGCGAGAACGCTGGCCGCCAGCGCGAGCGTCAAACCCGCGCTCGCGCCGTCAGCTTCCAGATGCACCGTCTCTTCATGCCTCAGGACGAAGAAGTCAGTTGCCGGATGGCGGAGGGCGGCAAAATGATCCTGGACATTGCCCACCTGATCGACCACAAGTGCGTGGATCGCTATGTGAGCAAGTTCTCGACCACCAGCGCCATGATGCGGGAGTACCATATGCAGCTCTCCGGCCCCTGGCCGCCCTACCACTTTGTTCTGCAATTGACCCGCGGCACTCATTTTCATTCGCAGCATCAGGCCGCGGCGAATGCCTGCGCGACAGCCGAACCGGCCGCAGTACCGGTTGCAGCGCCGGTGGACTGCACTCCGGAATCGTTTCCCGTGCTGGCCTGAACGGCGCTGGCCCTCAGCCCGTGGCGCACAAGCGTGAAAGGCCATCCCGGGACACGGGATGGCCTTTTCCTATCAGTTGCCTCTGCGACACGGTTCCGGCTTCGCTTACTTGAAAGAAGAGATGGCGCTGGCCTCGTTGTCCCAGATGTCGAAGACGGTGTAAAGCTTGGTCAACTGGAGCAGGTCGTGAACCTTCTTGGTCAGGTTGAGCAACTTGACTTCGGCCTGTTGATTCTTGGCAGTGGTATAAGCGCTCACCAACTCGCCCAGTCCCGAGCTATCAACGTAGTTTACGTCTCCCATATTCAGCAGAACGCACTTGGAACCCTTGACGATCAGGCCGCGAATGGCATCACGCAGTTGCACGCTGCCCTCGCCCAGGGTGATTCGCCCACTAAGGTCCAGAACGGTCACGCCGTCCACTTCACGGGAAGCAATTGTTAGTGCCACGGATGTTCCTCCTTCTCCTCAATTGGTAGTACGAGAATACCATTCTCGCGGTTCCAGGCTGCAGAAAATCTCCGGCGTGCCTGGAGCGGTTCTCCCATTCATCTTTCCTTTACCAGCATCCTGCAAGAAGCTGTTTGGTGGGAAATAACCACTTATAGCATTTTCACGGATGATGGAGGTGTGCTCCGTGCCCTAATCCCTTTCACGTCCTTTGTGAAATGGGTGAGAAACCACGAATTTAGCCCTACAGGAACTGTGAAAATGCTCTAGGCGTATGGCCTCGTCCTATGCCAATTCCGAAAACGCTCTGGCGCTTTGGCACGGGAAGCCGACGTTCCTTCGCTGCCAAAGCTTCTTGCTGACTATTTGATGATCTTCTTGCCGATTGGCGTCAAATTTTTGATGAGCGTCAGCTCTGTTCCGGGATGCAGTTGCCGAAAGCGCACCTCATCCATGAAGGAGCGGATCAGGAAAATGCCGCGGCCGGTTCCGCGCATGAGGTTTTCCGGAGCCAGCGGATCGGGAAGTGTCGCCGGATCCAGTCCCTTGCCCTGGTCGGTAATGGTAATCACCAGCGCCGTGCCTGTGTTTTCAAAACTGGCTTTGAACTGCTTGGAGGAATCATATTCATTGCCATGCAGAACGGCGTTCACGGCAGCCTCGCGCACCGCCATGGCCACGTGAAAGCGTTTCTCGTCATCAAGACCGGCTTCGGCGGCCAGTTTGTCCGCGGCCGCCTCCACCTCGGAAACGCTCTCCATGGTGGATTTCAGCGTCAGACTCAGGCGTTTTGCCTTCGGTCCGCTCACGTGGTTTCGAGCCCCCGCCTCTCCCGGCGCAAAGGTGGGCTATTTTCCCCTCGCGCTTTACAGCCATGTTTTACGGTTTGCAGGGGTTGTGTCAAGCGAAAGGGGTTGGAGGCGCTCAATCGTTTGTTTGCCGGCGAAGCCTTCCTCCAGCAGCCGCAGCTGACCGCGCGCCTTGTAACAGTCGTCCACCGGCTTCGCCGACCCGCGGAGGATGAAACTGTGCCCCACCCATCGGACGTCTTTGTTTTTGTCCGATGGGTGGGAGTCCGTAGAACTCCATCGCCTTGTGTCTCGTTGAACTTGCACTTTTGTTTCTTGCTAGCTCGATTCAGGACCCCTGAAGGCCCCTGCTTCCTCCGTTCAATTCACAGACTGAGCGGCTTTCAGAGGCGCAAAACGCGCCTGAGGTAATACACTCTCCTCATGCACCCTCGGACCATAGCCCGCGTCAGCCTCACCGCGCTGCTCGGCACTCCGGTAACGGATGCCCAGGGGCATCTGCGCGGGAGGCTCAAAGACATCGCCGTGGCCACCGGCCCGGATGCCGGCAAAGTAGCCGGCATCGTGCTGAAAACGCGGGACGGCCTCTGCATTGTGCCCGCGCAGGATGTGATGGAAACGCCCTCCGGCGCCATGGAGCTGCGCTCGGCCCGCGCTCTGGTTCCGCTTGAGGATCAAGGCAACTACATCTACCTGCAGCAGGATCTGGTCGATCGCCAGATTATCGACGTTCACGGCCGCAAGGTGGTCCGCGTCAACGACGTTGATCTGGAGTGGATGGGCCAGGGCGCGGCTCACCTGCTGCGCGTGGCTGAGGTCGAGGTAGGGCTGAGGGGCGTCTTTCGTCGCGTTTTCAAAGGCCTGCTGACGCGCTCAGCTCTGGAAAAGTTCTCGCGCAAGTTCGCTCCCCGCGGCATTCCGTGGCAGTTTGTCGATGTCATTGAGGTTGATCCGGCGCGGCGCGTCAAGCTGCGCATCGAGTACGAGCGTCTGGCCGAGATTCACCCCTCCGACCTGGCCGACATTCTCGAGGATCTGGCTCCGGCCGAGCGCGAGGTCATCTTCACCTCGCTCGATGAGGAAGTGGCCGCCGAGACCCTGGAAGAGGTCGAGCCCAAGCTGCAAAAGGCGCTGCTCGAAAAGATGGGCGAAGAGAAGATCGCCGACATCGTTGAGGAGATGGATCCCGGCGCCGCCGCCGATCTGCTCAACGAGCTGCCCGAGGATCAGTCCGACGCCATTCTGGAAGAGATGGAGCCCGAGGAGCGGCAGGAAGTTTCCGGCCTGCTTGAGTTCGACGAGGACTCGGCCGCCGGCTGCATGACCACCGACTTTGTTGCCGTGGGGCTGGACGCGACCGTATCCCAGGCGGCCGACGCCCTGCGCAGCTTCGACGGCGACCCGGAAAGCATCACGGAAATCTATCTCTGCGACGAAAAGAACGTGTTGCGCGGCGCCATCTCTCTGGCCTGGATCGTCATGGCCCAGCCGGAAAAGCGCCTGGTCGAGATGGCCGAGCCGCGCGTCCTCTCCTGCCCTGTCGACATGCAACAGAACGAGTTGGCCGAGTTGTTCGACAAGTACAATCTGCACGCCCTGGCCGTGGTCGACGCACAGGGTTGCATGGTGGGCGTCGTCCAGGCCGACCACGTCGTCAGCTTCCTGCGTGACAAGCTTTAGAAACTTTCGTTGGCTCAATTTGGCATTTTTGAGCAAAATTGTGCATCTCTGTTCCTTTTCCGTGCCTTTCGTGCCGAAGAAAAAATCGGGATTGCCCCGATTTGTGAAACAATTCATAAATGATGCAGTTTCCCAAGATCATTCAGGGCGGGATGGGTGTGGGCGTTTCAAACTGGCGCCTGGCCAACGCTGTCTCCAAACTCGGTCAGTTGGGCGTGGTCTCCGGAACGGCGCTCGACTCGCTCTTTGTCCGCCGTCTCGCCGATGGCGACCAGGGCGGAGACATGCGCCGCGGCCTAAAGGCCTTTCCCTTCCCTGAAATGGCCAAGCGCATCTGGGACGAGTACTACATTCCCGGCGGCAAACACGCGGACACGCCCTATCCGATCGCGCCCATGCACCAGCGCCGCGACCTGCGCAAGGCCGTCGAGCTGTGCATCGTGAGTAACTTTGTCGAGGTCTGGCTGGCTCGGGAAGGCCACAAGAACCCCGTGGGCATCAACTTCATGGAGAAGGTGCAATTGCCGCACCTGTCCTCTATTTATGGCGCAATGCTGGCCGGTGTGGGCTATGTGCTGATGGGCGCGGGCATTCCGCTGCACATTCCCGGCGTCATGAACGTTCTGGCGGCGCAGCGCCCCGCAGCGTACCGGCTGAGTGTGACTGGCGCGCCGCAGGGGCTGGATACGGAGATGGTTTTCGACCCTGCCGACTACGCGGAAGGGCCTCTGCCGATCCTCCAGCGGCCGCAGTTTTTGGCCATCGTCAGCTCGAATACCCTGGCAGCAACCATGTTGCGCCGGGCCAACGGGCCTGTTGACGGATTCATTATCGAGAGCGCCATTGCGGGCGGACACAATGCGCCGCCGCGCGGCAAGCTGCAACTCAACGCCGCCGGTGAGCCCATCTACGGCGAGCGCGACCAGTTCAACATCGCGGGATTCCGTGCGCTGGGCGTTCCCTTCTGGCTGGCGGGCGGTTATGGAAACGCAAAGAAAGTGCGCGAGGCACTCGAACAGGGTGCCGCGGGCGTGCAGGTGGGTACGGCTTTCGCGTTCACCGAGGAGTCCGCTCTGCGCTCCGATCTGAAAGAGACGCTTCTGGCCCAGGCTGTCGCAGGCACGGGCAAGGTTTTCACGGATCCGCTGGCCTCGCCAACGGGATTTCCCTTCAAAGTGGCGCTTTTGCAAGGCACGTATTCCGATCCGGAGATTGCCGACGCGCGGCCGAGAGTCTGCGATCTGGGCTTCCTGCGCGAGGCCTACGTCACGCCCACCGGCAGCATCGGCTACCGCTGCAGCGCCGAACCGGTGGCCAGCTATGTGGCCAAGGGCGGCAAGCTTGAGGATACGGTGGGCCGCAAGTGTCTATGCAATGCTCTGATGGCGAACATCGGCTTCCAGCAGACGCGCAAGGACGGTTTTGTCGAACCGCCGCTGGTCACCGTGGGCGACGACCTGAACACCGTTGCGCAATTTCTGGCGCCCGGCCGCTCCACCTACAGCGCAGCCGAAGTGGTTCGGTCTCTCCTGAGCCTGAGCGGCGGCGTGCTTCCTGCCTCGCCGGTTTTAACCACCGCCTAGCTTTCTGACCGCTTGAAGTTCAACCAATACTGGGTGCCCCAGGTCCCGATTTTGGGACCTGGGAAACAACGAACTCAAGATACGAAATTATGCTGTCAGAAACCCAGGCGATCGAGCAGCAAACCGCCTTCACTGCTTGCGCTCCTTCAGATTATGGCTATCGGTGGCCTTCAACGTCATGCCGTAAATCGACTTGAACTGCTCGATCTCCTTCAGCGTCTGCGGGGAAAAGGGTGCCTTGCCCTCGAAAGCGTGCAGCACAATGCCCTCCAGCAAATCGCCGAGGGTGATTTCCTTCAGCTCGGCCAGAGCCTTGAGCACTTTCAATACACGTTTTTCCATGCGAACGCCGGTCTGCACGCGTTCGACGACCACGGGTTCGCTCTTCTGATGATCTTGCGGCATCGCTCCTCCTTGGTACACGTGTACCAACATACCTTGGTACCAACATTCCGTCAAGCCTTTCTTATGACTCCCGCCCAGAATCTCGATTACAGGGGTTCGCATACCCCGGCTTGGCCTGATATGGTCAGTGTGGAAACCTTATGACCCCCCCTTAGGAAACGGCAAACATGTGGAAACGTTGGCGAATACGGATACTCCTGTTTCTGGCCGTTCTCGGTCCCGGATTTATTACCGCCAACGTTGATAACGACTCTGGCGGCATCCTCACCTATTCCCAGGCCGGCGCGCAGTACGGCTATTCGCTGTTGTGGACCATTCTTCCCATCACCATCGCCCTGATCGTGGTGCAGGAGATGTGCGCCCGCATGGGTGTGGTCACCGGCAAGGGCCTCAGCGACCTGATTCGCGAGGAGTTCGGCCTGCGGCTCACCTTTGTGCTGATGGTGCTGCTGGTCGTGGTCAACTACACCAACGTGGTCACGGAGTTCATCGGCATTGCCGGCTCGATGCACCTGTTCCATGTCTCCAAGTTCATCAGTGTGCCTTTCTGCGCTCTGCTGGTCTGGTACATGGTGGTCAAGGGCAGTTACAAGAGCACGGAAAAGATCTTTCTGGTCGCCTCGCTGGTTTATATCTCGTATATCTTTGCCGGGGTGCTTTCGCAGCCGAGCTGGCACGAGGCGATCATGGCCACGGTTCACTTGCCGGCCAAGTCGGTTTGGGGCGACAAGGCCTATATGTACATGGCCATCGGCGTGGTGGGCACCACGATTGCCCCATGGATGCAGTTCTACCTGCAATCCTCGATTGTGGAGAAGGGCATTCGCGTCAAGGACTACTCGGCCTCGCGTCTGGATGTGATTGTCGGCAGCTTCTTCACCGACATCGTGGCCTGGTTCATCATCGTGGCCTGCGCGGCCACGCTCTATGTGCATGGCATGGGCGCCATTCAGGTGGCCTCCGACGCGGCTGAAGCCATGCGCCCGCTGGCTGGCGACTATGCGTTTATTCTCTTCGCCTTCGGCCTGTTCAACGCCTCGGTCTTCGCGGCTTCCATCCTGCCGCTTTCGACGGCCTACACGGTCTGCGAGGGGTTAGGCGTCGAGTCCGGCGTGGACAAGAGCTTTCGCGAGGCGCCGTTTTTCTACTGGCTGTTTACGGGGCTGGTCTTGGGCGGCGCGGCCACCGTGCTGCTGCTGCCGGATGCACAACTGATCAACGTGGCCATTCTCTCGCAGGTGCTGAACGGCGTCCTGCTGCCTGTGATCATCATTCTGATGCTGCTGCTGATCAACCGCGCCGACCTGATGGGCGAGCACAAGAACTCGCGCCTCTGGAACGTGATCGCCTGGAGCACCAGCCTCATCGTCATCGGCATGACGCTGGTCATGCTCTGGGGCATGATGCCTGGGCATTGACCACCTGCGGTGGGGCCAACTGTCTTCGGCGTGGCTTCCCAGAAAATAGAGCAAGGATAGGGAGCATCCGCATGAGGTTGATGCATCGAGAGGAATAAATGAAGTTACCGAACGGAGAGGCGTCGATTGTCGAGATCGAGAAACTCCGCGACTATTGTCTGAGTACAGAACATCCTCGCGGAAGGCATAAGGCGCGAGTCTTTCGTTCTCTCCTGGGGATGACCGCCGCTCATGCGGAAGAGCTTCGTGCGGCGCTGATCGGCGCGGCGCTGACCGAAGATGCCTCACTCGGGACTTCAGATCAGTACGGAACTCGATACATAATTGACTTTGAGCTGAGGCGAGGCAAAAGGATCGCCGAGATTCGTAGTTGCTGGATTATTTTGAGTGGCGAGATCGCTCCACGATTTGTCACTTGCTATATTCTTTAGCAAGAGGAGGTATGGGTATGATGGAGCTTCTATCTGAAGTCGCCGTGCTCAAGGACATGCCCGAAAAGGGGCTTGTGCGCGGTCAGGTTGGAACCGTCGTTGAGCTGCTCACTCCCTCCGTGGCTGAGGTCGAGTTCAGTGACGATCAAGGCCGCACCTACGCCATGGCCGCATTACAGTCCGAGGAGTTGATTCGCCTGCACCACCGCCCGTACGAACGGGTAGCCTAGAAACTGCGCGACCCTGTGGCCGGATGGCCCATTCTTCGCTTTTTTCTAGCGAAGAGTGGGGAACCGCGAACCCCGAACCGACGCACAATTGTATACTTCCAACTCGCTTTGCCGAAGGCGTCTGCCCCGTCGCAGGTGGTTACAGCAGCTTGCCCGCAGCCAGATCGCGAATCAGCTTGCGGTCTGCGGCCAGAAACTCGTAGCTGGGCAGGTCATCGAGCTTGACCCAGCGCACCTGCTGATAGATGCGGCCCACGATCTCGCCGGCAAACTCGCGCACGGCAAAGAAGCGCAGATCGACGGCGCCGCCATGGCGGTAGTTGTGGCGGATGCGCGTGACAGGCTCGCCAATCGTGGCGTGAATGCTGAGTTCTTCGTCCAGCTCGCGGACCAGAGCCTGCTCGGGCGTCTCTCCCGGCTCAATCTTGCCGCCGGGAAATTCCCATAGCAAAGCCATCGGCTGATCGGGACGGCGTTGACCGATAAGGACTTCTCCGTCGCGAACGATCAGGCCTACCGACACAAAACGAAGCGCTGGGCCGGCCGGATGGAGCCTTGAATTGGCTTGAATTTCTTCCACAGTCCTAGTTTAAGCGCGTCAAAAGGGAATGCCGGTTCGCGCCGCGCATTCCCAGTCTCGTAAGGTGAAGAGCGCTATGGGCTTATTTCTTGGGTTCGCCTGCCACAACCGTTTCGAGGCTCTCAATCTCATGAGGCAGGAAATAGCCCCAACCGTTTTTTGCCGCCGCTTCCATCAATCCCGGAGACGGATTGACCGGAAAGGCGAGACGCGCCGCCTCCAGCATTTGCAAATCATGAATGGAGTTACCGAAAGCCGCATCGGGATGGGCAAGCCCCGCCCGCGCCAGGGAGGCAGCCTTGCCCTCGTCGGTAGGCACATCCAGAATCTCGCTCGTCAGAAGCCCGTCAACAACGCTCGTCTCGGCGGCCAGAATCCGGTCTGCAGGAATTCCGAACTGGCGCGCACCCTCGGCGACCACCCACTTGTTGGTGGAGCTGACGGCCCAGATCTCGACGCCGGCCTGGCGGAGCTTGGCCACCAGAGCGGCCATCTCGCTGAAAACATGCGCCGGAACAAACTCGCTGACATACTGGACCGCGGCGTCGCGCAGCTCCTGCTCGCGCAGCCCCGCGTAGATCTGCACCATTTCGGCGCAGATATCCACTTCACTGACCTTGCCGGCCAGGTAGCTGCGATAGCGTGTATCGATCCAGTCGCAGGTCGAGCGCGAGACCATGCCCTGCGCCATCGACCAGTTCATAAAACCGACGCCGGAGTCGCCGCTCCACAGCGTGCCATCGCAATCAAAGACCGCAACCTTGGAGTTGCTCGCCAGAACCAGTTTCTCAATCTCCTGGGCGGTCCACCGGTGAATTTCAGCCTGCGTACTTATCATGTTCCTCAATCATGCTCAAAAAATATATTCACTTTCATTTTCTCAAATCGTATACCTTCGCGCATAAAGGTTTGATAAACGCCTGATTTTTCATAAACGCTCTGATCGGAGCGGAACAAGCCGCCCGGCTTTCTATACTGGAGATATGATGAAAACTCCAGTTTGTGGTTGGACGCTCGAAAATGCCGCGCGCCGGCGTGGGGCGCTGCGCATTGCCGGACTGGATGAGGTGGGCCGCGGTCCGCTCTTCGGGCCGGTCGTTGCGGCGGCGGTGATCCTGCCCCGAGGCTGCCTGCTGCCCGGCCTGAACGACTCAAAGAAGCTCTCCGAAAAGAAGCGCGCCGAGCTCGACGTGGAGATTCGCGCCAATGCCGTGAGCTGGGCCATCGCCGAGGCGGATGCCGAGACGATCGACCGCATCAACATACGTCAGGCATCTCTGCTGGCCATGCGCCGCGCCGTCGAGCAACTGGCGCTCAGCCCCGACTTTCTGCTCATCGACGGCCGTGACACCATCGACTGGGAGTGCCCGCAGCAGGCCATCATTCGGGGCGACGGAACCAGCGTTTCCATCGCCGCCGCCTCCGTGCTGGCCAAGGTTTACCGCGACCGGCTGCTGGTGGAGCTGGACCGCGAGTATCCCGGCTACGGCCTGGCGCAGCACAAGGGCTACCCCTGCCCGACGCATCTGGCCGCCCTTGAGCGGCTCGGGCCGACTCCTCTGCACCGCAAAAGCTTTCACCCGGTCGCTCAGGCCATGCTGCAATTCGATTGAAGGCGTGCGGAAGCTCATCCGCTTCAGACAGAAAAGATCCGCTCCTCAGTCGTAGCGCTCGGCGATAATTTGCTTGCGGTGCCAGCCGAAGCCCTTCAGCCGCTCGCGCACGCCGGAAACCATGTCGAAGAGGCCGCAAACATAGGCGTTGATGTCGAAATTCAGCTCGGATGCCAGCAAACCGGGGTCGCGCGTCGGAAGGGGCAAGCTCTGGCCGAGGCGTGCGGCGCGCTCCTCGACGATGCGGGCCACATGCTCATCAACGTGACCGCACAGGCCGGTCCAGCTCTTCGGAGCGCGGCTCAGCGTGGGCAGGTAGTGGAAGTTGGCGTGACCCGACGCGAGCCTCTCGAACTCGTCACGATAATAGAGTTCGCTCTCGTAGTGTGTGCCGTAGACCAGCCAGATTTGTTTGCCGCAGCTCAGGTCGGAGCCGTCTTCGGGAAAAAGCCCCTGCAGAAAACTGCGCATGGGAGCAATGCCCGTGCCGGTCGCCACCAGGATCGAGTCGGTCAGGGGCGTGCGGAGAACGAAGCTCCCGTGCGGCCCGTGAATCTGGATGGTCGCGCCAATCGGCAGATCGGGCAGGTCGGCCAGGTGGTTGGAGAAGAAGCCATCCTGAATCCGGTTCACGCACAGCTCGAAGCGGTTCTCCCTGGGTGCCGAGGCCAGCGAGTAGGCACGTGTCTGCTCCTTGCCGTTGGCGTCCACGGCCACACCGGAAACGAACTGGCCGGGGACAAAGTTGAAGCTTTCCCTACCCTCAACAACGAACTCGAAGTGGTAGCACTGCGCGATTTCAGAGATACACTCTTTGCGCTCAAGGCGCGCGCTCATCAGCTCCTGCGGCATGGCAGTCCTCCCGGAAAAGGATTCAGTTTGAATCGTGGCCTGTGGTCAGTATCGTCAGCCGAGTGGCAGCGTGCAAGTCTGAAGCTATAATCGATTCGGAGCCGCATGAGAGCCCGGCGGGCCTTTTCGGCTGCGAATCTCTGCTTATTTGAGGATTGTATGGCCGCATTGATTGAAGCGATTGACGTCAAGCGCAAGATGTTTTTCGAGCTTGAGAACGTTCCGTACTACTGCATGGATGTCGAAGTTTCCACGCCCACGGCTCGCGGCGGGCAGACGCTGGTGCGGCTGAAAATGCGCAACCTGCTTACGCGCGCCGTCTTCGACAAGACCTTCAAGGCCAGCGAAAAGTTCAAGGAGCCTGATCTGGAAGAGGTCGAGGCCTCTTATCTCTACTCCGACGCGGATGGTTCGCACTTCCTGGACCAGGTCACCTTCGATACCCTGACTCTCACCAAGGAGAAGATGGGCAACGCGCTGGAGTATCTGACCGAGGGAGCGATCATCCAGATGCACAAGTTCAACGGCGATCCCATCGGCCTGGAGTTGCCGGAAAAGGTCGAGCTGGAGGTGGAATACACCGAGCCCGGCGCGCGCGGCGACACCAGCGGCAACGTAACCAAGCTCGCTCGTCTCACCACCGGCCTGGAAATCAAGGCTCCGCTCTACATTCAAGTGGGCGAAAAGGTGAAAGTCTACACCGAAACCGGGATGTTCGCCGGAAGAGCGTAAAAGCAGGGACTAGGGATTAGGGACTAGACCTCAGCTTTTCTGGTCTGCCATCAAGCTTGGACAGTCTTCTTGGTTCGTCATCAAGATTTGGGTGCCCCAGGTCCCGCTTTTGGGACCTGGGATTGCATAATCTCAAAGCACAGAATCACGGTCAGAAGCAGTTCTTCTCCCTGTGTTACAGCACGACTTCAGTCGTGCTGTAACTGCAACAATGTAAAGACGCAAGTTTTAAAGGCTGCGAAAGATCTCGAATAAGGCTAAGTTTTGTAACAGGGCACGACTCGAAAACAGCTGATAAAAAACGACGGGCTTTAGCCCCTGCGCAAAAGCATCCGTCCCGGCATTCTTCAAATACGCTCCGGGAACCCGCCTTTCACAAACAGAAAAATTGACCAATCACCTCGCCCCGCCCTTGCCTGACCGTTTCAATTCTTTCCAATCCTTCTCCGTCTGATCTGCGTAGGCGGCGCCAAACTTGGCCAGCGCCTCGGCAAAGCCGTCTCCCGTGCCGATGTAGCCGGCCAGAATCAGCGGGTCGCCCGAGCGCGCATGGCCGCGGGCCAGCAGCTCGCCGCAAATCTCTGCGTAAGCTTCCAAGCCGCCTCCTGCCAGATCGCCCAATTCGATGGAACCCTTGTGATCGTTGAGCTGACGCACCAGGTAGTCGCGCCCGGCAAAGTGCGTCCAACCGAGAAAAGGGTCGGATTGCACCTGCATTGCCTTCTGCCCTTCGGCGACGCGCTGGCCGTTGTGATGAGGCGCTTGCGCGTCAGGCAAATAGGGCGCGTAGCCGGAGGCCGTCTCCTCCTTGATCTGCAAAAACAGCGGATCTCCAGGTCCGTTGCCCTCGAAATAGATGCAGTAGTCGCGCAGGCCCACCGAGCCCGTGCCTACGACTTTGAAGGCCACATCCACCGGGTGATACAGCGACAAAAGATGCTGCCGCTGCGGCTCCAGCATCTGGCGGTAAGGCCCGAGCGAGGCCAGCACGGCCGCGGCCTGCTGCCCGGTGACGCGCGTCAGCATGGGCTTCTGCTCCTTGAAGAGGCGCGGCGCGCCGGAAAGGTCGGACGCGGACTCCGTAAGTTGTTCCAGCGTGTGTTGCGGCGTGGCGCGTTCGGCCTTCAGCAGCGCATCGTGGACGGGCTCAACCTGCCCCAGCCGGTGCACCTGAAAATGGTTCACTTCGAGCGAGGGCATCCGTGCAAAGTCGCGCATCTGCGCGGCGTAGCGCTCAATGCACTTTTCGACGGCCGCGCGCGCCGCCGATTCCTTGTGCCCGGATTCGCGCCCGGCCAGCACCAGGGAGGCGGCCATGCGCTTCAAATCCCACTCGAAAGGCCCGCGAATCGTCTCGTCGAAGTCGTTGATGTCGAAGACCAGCCGTCCGTCGGGAGCGGCAAAAGCGCCCAGATTGTGCACATGCGCGTCACCGCAGAGCTGGACCGCGAGGCCGGTCGAGGGCAGCACGGACAAGTCGGCGGCCATCACTGGAACCGCGCCGCGAAAGTAGCCGAAGGGCGACTCGGCCATCAGCTTGTATTTGAGCCGGATGAGCGCCGGGACGCGGCCCTGCATCGACCGCGCCAGCAGTTCCGGGGCGGAACTCTGCCGCGCCTTGGGTTTCAATTCGTTGTGTTCCTGGCGGCCCACCTGCTTGCGCCGCGCCTGCCCCAGATTCCGCCGTTCTTTCGGAGTCGCCCATTGCATGTCCCGGAAGATACACCGCCCAGCCGCGCTCCGCAAGCCCGGAAGGCCACGTGGCCGTTCAGTTTCCAGAGCTTTCAGGACTCACTCGAAATTCTTTCTGCTCTGAAAGGAAAAATTGCGAGTTTGGCTTTTCCACAATCGCACAGGAAGTCGTGATTTCTGTCACAGAAGTTTGTGCCTCCGTCACTTATGTTCATCTTGCCCGTTATCATGCGGTCGACCAAATACAGGAGCCATACGATGCCAACCGTTACGAAGCGCACTGAAACAAAGCCGACGCAGCAAGTCCGCTTTCTGGGCTTCTCTGGCTCGCTGATGATTTTCTCTGATTCCCCGTTGATCACAAAATCCTCACTGAGCACAAAAGAGAATCAGCAGGAGCCAGGAAAGATACTGAATCCAAAGAGCTAATTTGGGCGGGTATTCGCAAACATCCTGTCAAAGCAGCGCACTCCCTCAAACTGCTTAAGGCAGATGTCTGCAAGCTGCAAGCGCTGGCCGCTTAATGGGTCGGGATAAGGCTCGGTATACCAGACCGTTTTTACACCCGAATGGATGATTTTCTCTGCACACTGCAAACACGGATAAGTCGTAGTGAACAACTCTCCGGCGCGTGCCCTTTCCCCTGCCGAGCTTAACGCCCAAGCCTCAGCATGGATTGCGGTGCAAAAGCTCATTCCACGTTCAGGAAACAGAAGGTCAGAAATCGTCTTTCGCACGCCTTTCAGCTCACAGTTTGCACAAATTACCTTCATGCCCTGAGAAGTGTCGAATCGAGTGCCACAAGTTGGGCAATATAGGTTGCCTGTTTCTTGTGCCAACTGCTTCAAGTGTTCATCTTTGTGAATATCCTTGAAACATCCGCCATATTGTTCCACACAAGGTATTGATCCAAACGGGTTCTCGTTGTATCCAATTCCTATAGGATTATTCCCTATGTCTACGACTAGCGCACCAACATGGCGCTTAACACAACGCGAGCTGTGGCAGGCCGAATACGCCATATTCATAAAAATCTCTTCTCGCGACGGAGCACGGCGGGTCACACCAATTGCCAAGTTGAAGTAGTCCCAAATTTTCCGTTTGTAGCCGCCCAGCGAAACATTTTCGGAGTTATCTACCAATATGTCAGCCTGGTCTATGCACTTTCGCACCTGCTGACCGTAATCCGTCTCTTCATCTTGATCGCGGTGATCGTCGGCAAAGAATTCCTTCTGGCCTTCCTTATCATCCGGATAGAGATTCGCCCCGAGCCGGTCCCATCGTGCCTGAAATGTCGGAATAATTCCGAAGAGCGTGAAGTGATAGCCGAAACGGTCACGCAAATGGGCGATCTCTCCGACGTTCCTAATTCCATCGATAACGAGATTTTGGTCCCTGGTCTTCTCGATCGCACTACGTACAAGATATTCTGCGCCATTAGACTTGCGCAGTTCGTCACCGAGCGCCTGCAATCCACAACGTGTTTCTGCCTTCGATGGTTGCCGCTGAGCCCATAGCTTGTGTAGTGGTTCCGAGAGCTGAATGTGTGCAAATCCAGCTTTCTTGCTAATGTATTTGGCGGCTGTGGTACATCCACTTCCGAACGGTCCGGTTAAGCCAATCACTTTTGCTTGAGCAATCATCGTAAGTGCTTGTACACACCTCGTTTATATCGATAATGAAAGATTATAGGGTTACACGTTATTTTCCGCAATTAGGAAGGTGAAAATCAGATCCCGATTACGAAATTTCACATAATACCCACAAACTCTACAGTTGCATTGCACTCGTGAAGTCCACCGTGGAATACCAGCAAAGAGAATCGGCGGCCGCAAAGAGCGAAAAGATAACAACAAACTCTAGGCGTACCAGCCTACAGTTCACCGGTCAGCCATCTAAACCTTCGCGTATCCGCGCAGGTTTAGACTTTCTCTATAGAAGCCCGATACATTGCTCGCAGAGTTTGGCGAGGCGTTGGCGGGCTTTGCTCCCGGAGGAATCTCCTTTGACACATTCAGCCGCCTTGCAGATTGCCGCCGCAACCGCCCTTTCGCTTTATCCTCTTTCGCTCTGCGGTCAGGCGCAGCAGAAGCCGCTGACGGTCGAGGCAATCTTTGCACAGAAGCCGATGATTGGGCATCCGCCCGAGGGCCTGACCTGGTCGCCGGACGCGAAGCATCTGACGTACATGGAAGACGGCGAGCTGATGGAGCTGGACCCCGCGACGGGCAAGGCTCGCGCGCTGGTCAGCCGGGCCACGCTGCAATCGTTCACCGCGGCCGGCATTTCAGAGACAGACCGCGACCATCGCGAACGCTACAAGATGGCCAGCTATATCTGGTCGCCGGACTCGGCGCACCTGCTCTTCGACGAGAATGGCCGGTTGTGGCTCTATGACCTCGGCAGCGGCAAGGGCGCGGAGGTGGGCTCGACCGGAGCGGCCTCGGGCGACAATCCCAAGTTCTCGCCAAACGGCGACTCCGTCTCCTTCATCCGCGAGCACGGGCTGGCGGTGGTGCGGCTGCGGGAGCCGGGGAAGCCCATGACGATGGTGGCGCCCGCGCCCAACGCGAACACGCTCAACGGCGAGGTGGATTGGATTTATCTGGAAGAGCTGGACGTGCGCAGCAACTATTTCTGGTCGCCGGACTCGCGGCGTCTGGCCTATCTCGAAATGGACGAGGCCAGGGTGCCGCAGTATCCCATCACCGACTGGATTCCGACGCACGCCGCAGTGGACCCGCAGCGCTATCCGCAGCCCGGCGACCCCGGCCCCGCCGTGCGCGTCGGCGTGGCGAGCGCGGAGGGCGGCCAGACGGTTTGGGTCGCGCTGCCGCTGCGCACAGGCGAGGACTACATTCCGCGCTTCGGCTGGGTGGACGCGAAAACCGTGTGGGTGGAGACGCTGACCCGCGACCAGAAGCATCGCGATCTCTACTTTGCCGACGCCGCGACCGGCCAGGCGCACGCGGTGTTACAACTGACCGACGACAAGTTTTTCAACGACACGTATGACGTTTCGGTCGGCGACGGCGCAATTGTGCTGACGAACTGGTCCGACGGACACAGCCATCTCTATCTTTACAGTTATGACCAATCGGACCCGGCCCATGCCACGGCTAAGCTGGAGCGGCAACTTACTCAAGGCAATTTCGAAGTAAGTGACATTCTGCGCGTCGATCCGGCGAATAAGTTCGTTGATTACTCCTCCAACGAAAACAACGCTCAAGATCAGCAGTTATGGCAGGTAAGTTTCAACGGCGAACGGAAGCAGTTAAGCCAGGGCGCAGGCTTTCATAAGGGTAACTTCGCTCCGGTGGGCAGCGCATTTGTCGATGAGCACTCATCGCGCATGGAGCCAACAACGGCGCGGTTGTGCGTGGATGCGGCCAAGTGCACGGTCTTCTGGTCAACGCAGGCGCTGAAGCCCTACCGTCTGCGCGCGCCGGAGTCTCTCACGGTAAGGGCCCACGACGGGACGACGCTTTACGCCACGCTGCTGCTGCCCGAGGGCACCGGCTCGGCCTCTGTGCCGCTGATTGTGAACCCCTACGGCGGACCCGGCCAGGCAACCGTGGCCAATCGCTGGAACGCTGGCCTGCTCTTCGATGAGTTATTGGCTCAGCATGGCTTTGCGGTGCTGCACACGGACAATCGCGGCATGGGCGGACGCGGACGCGCCTTTGCCCAGGCCGCTTACCATAACTTCGGCCCGGTGCAGTTAGAGGATCAACTTACCGTGGCGGACGCGGCGCTGACGCGCTATCCGCAACTGGACCCGAAGCGCCAGGGCTGGTGGGGATGGAGTTGGGGCGGAACGTTTACGCTCTATGCCATGTCACATTCTGACCGCTTCCGCGCCGGAGTTGCTGTGGCGCCGGTGACCGACTGGCGCAATTATGACTCGATTTATACCGAGCGCTACATGAGCGAGCCGGCCGAGTTTGCCGCGGGGTACAAGGACTTTTCGGTGGTCAACTCGGCGGCCAACCTGCAGGGGCGTCTGCTGCTGGTGCATGGCACCGGCGACGACAACGTGCACATGGAAAACTCCGTGCAATATGTGCAGAAGCTGATCGAGGCGCAGATTCCTTACGACCTGCAACTCTACCCGCGCAAGACGCACTCGATTGCCGGCCCGGATGTGCGGACACATTTGTACAACCGCATTCTGGCGCATTTTGAGGAGTATCTGAAACCGGCTGCCGCCGCCGGAGCCACGAAATAACGCATCAGCATCATCCTTGAAGCAAAAAAATCCACGGATGGGCCGCCCGCACGACCGTCAAGATGAAATGCTCTATAGCGTGTCGTGGTGGAAGAAGTCGTCCTTGTCGCGCCTTGGGCAGGTCGAGCACCCCAGGCAGCAGGCAAGCAGAATAGCCGCGCCCACCGCGGCCAGAACGGCAAGAGCATTTCCGTCGAATTCAAGCCACGCAATCAGGCTATGCATCGTCATTCACCAAAAAGAAGATACTCCAAAAACATAGACGCTGGATGGTCTCTACGACACACAAGTTCTGGAGTCTTTTTCGAGGCAAAAATTCCTCCGCACAAAAGTGTAGCATCGGCATTTTTCGCTTGCCAATCAGAGAAGAAAAGGCGAATATGAATCTGGTATGGCGACCAGCCCCAATTCGCCGCCGGAGAGCGGCCCGCATCTGAACTGGCTGTTTGTCGATTTGAACTCCTATTTTGCCTCGGTGGAGCAGGATCTTCGGCCCGAGTTGCGCGGCCGTCCGGTGGGCATTGTGCCCATGATGGCCGACACAACCTGTTGCCTTGCCGCCAGTTACGAGGCCAAGGCCCTCGGCGTGAAGACCGGCACGATGGTGGCCGACGCCAAGCGGATGTGTCCCGGCATTGTACTGTTGGAAGCGCGGCACGAGCAGTATATCGAGTACCATCACCGCATCGTGGAAGCCGTGGAGAGTTGCCTGCCGGTGACGGCCGTGCTCTCCATCGACGAGATGGCCTGCCAGCTGATGGGCCGGGAAAGGCCGCTGCTGGCCGCGCTGGAACTGGGCCGGCTGGTGAAGCGGCGCATTCTGGAGCGGGTCGGCCCCATGATGCGCAGTTCGGTGGGCCTCGCCACCAACCGCTTCCTGGCCAAGGTGGCCAGCGACATGGAAAAACCCGACGGCCTGGTGGCGCTGCCGCTGGACATTCTGCCCGAAGCCCTGCGGCAGCTCACGCTGCGCGACCTGCCGGGCATCGGCGCGCGCACGGAGAAGCGGCTGAACGAGAAGGGCATCCGCACGATGGCAGATTTGCTGGCGCTCGACCGCAATCAAGCTGGCGAGGTTTGGGGTTCCGTGCTCGGTGAGCGGCTCTGGCACTGGCTCCAGGGCGAAGACTTCGATGCGGACGAGACCGCGCACGCCAAGTCGCTGAGCCATCAGCATGTGCTGGCGCCGGACATGCGCACGCCGGAGAAAGCCTGGGCGGTGGCGCACAAGCTGCTGCACAAAGCGGCCATGCGGCTGCGCGCGGACGGGCTTTGGGCCAGCGGCATCGGACTCGCCATCGGTTTTGCCGTGCCGCGCGGCGAGAATCCCGTAAGCCGTTTTGGCGTGCCCACGCGGGGATGGAAGGCCGAGTTGAAGCTGAGCGAGTGCCAGGACAACTCAACGCTGATCGCGGCGCTATGCCGTCTATGGGAATCCCGCCCGTCCGGCCAGGACTTCGAGCACCCCTACTTCATCAGCGTGCAATTGAATGGCCTGGTGCCTGACCGGCTGCACACGCTGAGCCTCTTCGACGCAACGGAGGAAGCCGAGAGCCGTGCGCGCCTCGTGGCGGCCATGGACGCGCTGAACAAGAAGTACGGCCTCAGCACGCTGGCTCCGGCCACCATGCTCACCGCCTTCAAAGCCGCACCCACCCGCATCGCCTTCCACACCATTCCGGAAATTTTTTAGTCCCCCACCGCCGTTACCGACCCACGGAGGATGAAACTGTGCCCCATCCATCGGACGTCTTTGTTTTTGTCCGATGGGTGGGAGTCCATAGAACTCCATAGCCTTGTGTCTTTGTTGAACTTGCATTTTTGTTTCTTACTAGAAAAGCTCTGAAAAACCTGATGTTTTGAAGGGGACGGGCTTTACAGGCTGCGGAAAAACGATGTTTTGTGTCAGGGCACGACTTCAGTCGTGCCGAACAGCAACAAAATAAAGTTGTGGGCTTTAGCCCCTGCCAAACCTCCTTTTCCGTATAGCCTGATTCGGTGCCTTTTTCCGCAGCCTGTTTAGCCCCCTCCGCCCTCCAGGCTCGTCGATTTGCAACTGTGGTGTCAGAACTGGACTGACTACACTGATAACCAGCATGGGAAATAGCTCTTCATCGCCGCTGTCGAGTTATCGCGGCCGTCTTGCGCCGTCGCCCACCGGCTACTTGCACGTCGGCCACGCGCGCACATTCTGGACGGCCTTCGAGCGGGCGCGCCGGGCCGACGGGACGCTGGTCATGCGCATGGAAGATCTGGACCCGGAGCGCAGCCGCGCCGAATTTGCCGAAGCGGCTCTCGAGGACCTGCGCTGGCTGGGAATTCGCTGGCAGGAAGGCCCAGACGTAGGAGGGCCTTGTGCGCCCTACGAGCAGAGCGCCCGCCGGGCAGTTTATCTCGATGCGTGGTGCAAGCTGCTTCGCGGCGGCTTCCTCTTCCCCTGCCACTGCTCGCGCAAGGATCTGGAGGCCGCGCTCAGCGCGCCGCATGAAAGCCTCGCGGCAGGCGGAAAGGTGGAGCCTCTGGACGACGAGCCGATTTATCCGGGTACATGCAGGCCAGCCGTCTTTGCTGCAAACGCGATTGAGGAGCCGGGGCCGGTCAATTGGCGTTTCCGCGTTCCCGACGGCGAAGCGGTGGAGTTCGAAGATCGGAATCTTGGTCCGCAGCGCTTTGTCGCTGGCCGGGATTTCGGCGACTTCGTGGTGTGGCGGCGCGACGGAGGCCCCAGTTACCAGCTTGCCTGCGTGGCCGACGACGCGGCCATGGGCATCACGGAAGTCGTGCGCGGCGAGGACCTCGTCAAGTCCACCGCGCGGCAGATTCTGCTCTACCGCGCCCTGGGGCTGGAAATTCCCGGCTGGTTCCACTGCCGTCTGGTGGTGGATGCCAACGGCCGCCGCCTGGCCAAACGCCACGACGCCCTGAGCCTGCGCACCCTGCGCCATCGCGGATTTACGCCCATCGAGATTCTCTCCGGCGAACTGCCTGCGGAGAAATAGAGGCTGGGAGTTGCTGGTCTCCGGGTCTCTGACCGCCTGAAGACGTATTAGCGCTGGGTGCCCCAAGTCCCGATTTGGGACCTGGGAAATCATGCTCTGGAGGCACAAAATCATATCGTCAGAGACCCGGCATCACCTGGGCCGGATGAAGGTGCCGTTCTCCAACTCTCTCCAAGCCTGCATCAGCTCAGCCTGCGTATTCATGACGATTGGCCCCTGCCACGCAATCGGTTCCTCAAGCGGCTTGCCCGAAACCAGCAGGAAGCGAATACCTTCGGGCCCGGCTTGGACCACGATCTCGTCGCCGCGGTCGAACAGAACCAGCGAATGGTTCCTGGCGTCGTAAGCCATGGGCGCGTTAGCATCCACGGCCGACTCGGTCAGCACGGCCCGCGGGGCCGAGGCGTCGCGGAAGGCGCCCGCTCCTGCAAAGACATACGCAAAGGCGTTCCGATCAGTCTCCACCTGAATTCGCTTGCGCTTGCCGGGTGGAATGGAGATGTCCACGTAACGGGGATCAGCGGCCACGCCTTCGACCGGCCCTCGCTTGCCCCAGAACTCGCCGCAAATGATGCGTGCGCGGGCGCCGTCGTCCTCGGTCACCTCGGGGATGGCGCTCGACGGAATGTCCTGATAGCGCGGCGCGGTCATCTTGAGCGATGCGGGCAGGTTGGCCCAGAGCTGGAATCCATGCATGCGCCCTGTGGCGTCGCCTTTGGGCATCTCCTGGTGCAGAATGCCGCTGCCGGCGGTCATCCATTGCACGTCGCCGGCGGTCATGCGGCCCTTGTTGCCCAGGCTGTCGCCGTGCGCCACTTCGCCGGCCAGCACGTAGGTGATCGTCTCGATGCCGCGATGTGGATGCCAAGGGAAGCCGGCAACGTAATCGGCGGGGTTATCGCTGCGGAAGTCGTCCAGCAGCAGGAAGGGATCGAATTCGGCGGTCTTTCCAAAGCCGAAGGCGCGCTGCAGCCTTACGCCGGCCCCCTCGATGGTGGGGGTGGTCTGAAACATCTGCCTTACGGGACGAAGCGACATCCTGTACCTCCTATGCTCTTACCTATGATTGGATGCGCAGAGAAGATATTTGTCGCAACAGGTATTTTGTCAGCCTTCAGAAATCCTCTGAACAAGCAAATATCTTGAAGGGTACGGGCTTTAGCCCGTACATAAAACCAGCAAAATCAACACGGGCTTTAGACCCCGGGGGAATGCTGGCATTTCCAGGAAAACTTGTTCAGAGCTTCATTCGTCGGATGCCGAAGACCAGCAAGCAGCCCTCAGCCTTCGCTGCTGTAAAGCAGTTCGCGAATTGCTTTCCTTCGAGCCGCGTTCGCTTCTGCTTCGGTCTTGTGATCGAAGGCGCTCACGGGGCGATCAATGACGGGCTCTTCTTCTTCGGGCTCGCTGCACGCGGGGCAGCGGTTGGCGAAACCAGGCTTATCGGGCTTCAGTTCAAACTCTCGGGAACAGACGACACAGGTTCTAATCGGAAACGACATTTGCTCTTATGGTAGTGGAAACGCTTTCATCCTAAAAGAGGCCGCGCAACCAAAAGTAACCTTTTGGACCACATTGAGAGACGCCGTGAACCGGATGGGTGCCATTTCGCCTATCCAGAAAAGCTCTAAACAAGCCGATGTTTTGAGAAGTACGGGCTTTAGGTACGGGCTTTACAGGTTGCGCAAAAACTTGATGTGGCTAGGTCTTGTGTCAGGGCACGACTGGTAGGTCAGGGCTTTACAGGTTGCGGAAAAACTCGTAGAAGGTGTTTCAAAAGGCTGCTTTGTAACAGGGCACGACTTCAGTCGTGCCGTAACTGCAACAAAGCAAAGATGCGGGCTTTAGCCCCTGTCAAACCTGCCTTCCCGAACAGTCTGATTCTGTGCCTATTTCCGCAGCCTGTTCAGCCCCTGCGGGAATGCTCAATATGGAACAGAACTTAATCGGAGGCTTTTTAGAAGCGCCACAAATAGGATGCCTTGATGAAGATTTGCCGCCCATCGTCCAGAAAATGCGAAGATTGCGGCGCCACCGTATTGCTGGCATCGCAGACTCCATCCGGAAAGCCTTTGCAGAGCTTCCGGTCCAGATTCTGCAGATCGCTGTTGTAGCCGATATAAACTGCCGTGCCGGGATGCGGCAGCCACGTCAGCAGTGCCTGGCTGCCCACCTCCTTGGTCCTCTGCAAGGAAGTCCATGCGGCGTTTGCCAGCGTCGAATCGTACTCCACAACCACGCGCGCCGAGATGGCCCGCGTGAACTGATAGTTGACCTTGGTGCGGAAGGTCTGGCTCTCATAGACCAGCGCGCCGTTTGCAGCCGAGTGGTCCCGATCCAGCAGATACGTGTTATCCGCGGTCAGTTGGCGAATGGGTTGCAGGGTAAACAAAGCCTGCACGTCTTCCTGATTCAATAAAAATGGAACCTGGTTTGCCGCCGGATAGTAATTCACATTGCCGCTGCGAAATGCGGTGATATTGAAGTTAAACTGCGGAAGTGGAGCTCCGCGCGCAATGAAACCACCGAAGTTTTCCGTGAAGTTCCTGTTCTTCGTGAGCAGGTAGCCGTCCTGCGGTCCCACGGTATCGGAGTTCTGGCCGCCGATCGGCGCAAGTACGATGTTGCGCGGCAAAAGAATAAACGGATCGAACGACGAGTAATGATAGATGCGGTTGCCTTGATGATCGAAGGCAATGTTCTGGCTCGTTTCCAGCCCGAAGCTTTGGATCCTCTTATGCTTCGGATACCACTTATAGCCCACATAGGTCTGGTTGTTATGAAAGTCCGTCGTCGGGATAAATCCCACCTGGCTTTGGAAGCCGTTGCTGTAATCCTTGTAGATCGAGTCGAGATTGAGCGCATGACCGGAGCGATTGAGCTCAAGGTAACTGGCCGGACCGGCGGCATACGTCGGAGGCGTTCCGCTATCCACGGTGCCTTTCGTCGAGCTTTCCACCCACTGTCCCCAGGCCGTCCATTTGTCTGTCATGCGCGCCGTGAAATCGATGCCGCCGATGCGGCTCCATCCCTGGCCAAACTCTTCGTCGGTATAAATCGCGCCGATGCTGGAGCCTTTGCCGAGATCCTGGGAAACGCGCCCCACCCCGAAAAAGGCGCGCTTGTTACAGAGTGGATCGCCAGCCGCCACCGTCTGCCCCGGCTCCCGGTCGTCAATGGCCAGCAAGCCGAGATTGGTGTGATCGATCTTGCCCGTCACGCGTGCGCCGTACTCCGGATGCACAATGTTGCGCGTATAGACCAGCATGATCGGCGTCGTAAAGAAGTTGGCGTTCTCCAGAAAGAACGGCCTCAGCTCCGGAAAGTAAACCGAATACCGCTGATCGACGGTGAACTGCGGTTGATCCGATTCGACGTCGCTGAAGTCCGGGTTGATGGTCGCATCGAAGACGATGCGGTCCTTGAGAATGGCCTTGAGCTCGCCGCCCGCCGTGCCTTCAAAATGTCGCGAGCTGAAATAGGGGTCGAGCGGATCGAGGGTTTCTAGCTTGCGCTCGTTCTGCCCCAGCACATAAGGATTGATCTGCACATTGTGCGAACCGGTCACGCCCTCAATGCCATCCAGCGTTGCCTCCTGGCTGAGCGTGCCGGAGATGTCGGCTGAAATGCGCGGCCAAAAATCCTTTTCGCTGTTCCGCGGAAGGCTGCGGATAAAGACCACTCCCCAGCCCGCACCGCCGGCGCGAAAACGCAAGCTGCGAAATGGAATCGCCACCAACGCCATCCATCCCTCGCGCGTCACCTGCCCTTCTGAGTCCCAAACCTGGTCATAGCTGTAATCGGGGCCATTGCTCTCGTCCCACGCCGCGTCGGCCTGCACTCCGGCCGGATTCACCATGAAGCGTACGCCCTTCCGCCGGTCCTGAAAGGGATCCAGCAGCACGGCAACGTAGTCGTCCTGCAGCAGATTTTCGCGCCGTGCCAGGTGCCCGCGAATCTCGCTCGGTTGGCTATCGTGGCAAATGAAAACGAAATACAGAGTGTTTTTTGTATATCCCAGCCATACCTCTGTCTTTTCGGTTGCTGGTTCTCCGTCGCGCGGCGTGTTCTGAATAAAGCCGGAAACTTCCAGCAGCTTGTCTTTCAGCTCCGTGCGCGGCGTCATGCCCGCAAAGTCGGAGAGCCGCAATCCTTCGGCCAGCAGCGGCACTTTCAAGCTGCGAACCGGTTGCGTTTTGGACGTCTGCGCGGACAGCAGCGGCGGCTTCGCGACTTGCGCAACCGAGGCCGCCGCTGCGGCCATCCCAAAATACACGACGAATTTACAGGCCCCACCCCACATCCATACATACTACGAAAGGTTTTTGGCCGGGAGCCCACAGCCCATCGATCTGCTCCCGTAGGGAGCCATCGAAAATAGCCCAGGGCAAGCGCAGCGCAGCCCTGGGGATGAGGCAAACGGAGGATCATCCGCCCCGGGAGGGTCGGATCGAACGCTTGTGCCACAAATGGCTGAATGCCCTGCTGTTCCCCCACTTGGAATTGCTGACAAGTGTCGGCTGTTCTGTGCAGAGGTGCATCCGTTGTGATACAAGATAGTGTTCAGGTGAATTTGCCGCAAAGCGCTTGATAAAGCGATTTACTAAAGGGCGTCATCGACAAGCACTCTTCTTTGGCATTGATGGCGTTCAATCCAGAAATTCACGGAACCGATTCCGATTTTCTTGAACAACAGGAGATTTCCCATGGCTGAAACAATCTTTAGTTCTTTCGAAACAGTCAAGTACGAGGGTCCTTCAAGCAAGAAGGCCCTTGCCTACCGTTGGTATGATGCTGACCGGGTTGTACTCGGCAAGCCACTCAAGGATCATCTGCGTTTTGCCGTCGCCTACTGGCACTCGCTTGGGATGGCCGGAGGCGACCCCTTTGGCGGACCCACCATTCAGCGCCCCTGGTTTGAGGCCGGCGATCCGATTGCGCAGGCCAAGGTGAAAGCCGATGCGGCCTTCGAGCTTTTCAGAGTGCTCGGCCTTCCCTTCTTCTGTTGGCATGACGCCGACATCGCGCCCGCCGGGGATACGCTGGCCGAGAACCTGAAGAACTTCCACATCATGGTGGATTATCTCGAAGAGAAAATGAGCAAGTATCCGACCAAGCTGCTCTGGGGAACTGCGAATCTTTTCTCTCATCCGCGATTCATGGCCGGTGCCTCCACCAATCCCGATCCCGAAGTCTTCGCCTGGTGCGCGGCGACGGTGAAAAATTGCCTGGATGCCACCAAGAGACTCGGTGGCTCGAATTATGTGCTCTGGGGCGGACGCGAGGGCTACGAAACGCTGCTGAACACCGACATGAAGCATGAACTCGATCAGATGGGCCGCTTCCTGACTCTGGTCGTCGAATACAAGCACAAGATCGGCTTTGACGGCCAGATCCTGATCGAGCCCAAGCCGAAGGAACCGACCGTGCACCAGTACGACTTTGACGTTGCCACGGTCTATGGATTCCTGCAGCACTACGGCCTCGAAAAGGATGTCCGGGTCAATATCGAAGCCAACCATGCCTTGCTGGCCGGACATACCTTCGAGCATGAGATTGCGACGGCAGGCGCTCATGGAATTCTGGGCTCTCTGGATGTCAATCGTGGCGATGCGCTGCTCGGCTGGGACACGGATCAGTTCCCGAACGATCTTTGGGCAATGACGATGAGCATGGTTCACGTCATCAAGGCCGGCGGCCTGCACCAGGGCGGATGCAATTTTGACGCCAAGGTTCGCCGTCAGAGCTTTACCCCCGAAGACCTGATTCTTGCTCATGTGGGCGGCGCCGATCTCTGCGCTCGCGCCTTCCTGACGGCTGCCAAGCTAATCGAAGACGGCCGGTACGACGAGAACATCAAGCAGCGCTATGCGGGCTGGAAGTCGCCCGAAGCTGCCTCGATGCTCGACGGCAAGGTTTCGCTCGATCAGATCGAGGCCAAGGCGCTCAAAGACGACATCAATCCTCAGCCGCGCTCTGGCAAGCAGGAGCAGCTCGAGAATCTCCTCTCTCGCCTGATCTATTCGGACCAAGTCTAAAAAAGGCGGCCTGATCCGAGACGCCAGTCTCTGACCGCGTGAAGTCATACCTGCAAGTGTCCCAGGTCTGAAAATCCAGACCTGGAACACTCGCAGGCTCTACAGGCTACGTAAAAATTCTGCGTAAGAACTCTGTTTTGTGTCAGGGCACGACTTTAGTCGTGCCGATAAAGTCCGCAAAATCGATGGGGCTTTAGCCCCTGCGGAATGATTTTCGGGAGCCCTTTTTCCGCAACCTGTTCAACCCCTGCGGAAAAGCGGACTGGATACTTGAAGCAAGTTCAGAGTTTCCCTTAAGCGATTGCGTTTTATGAGTCACAAAGAAAGAAGCGCCCTTCCATGGGTCGCGATGGGATACAAAGCAGATGCGACAGTTCTCTCGATTTGAATCCATTGTTTGGCCCGGATTTCTACCCATCCGGACTGCGCTCAAGCAAACTCTGCGCGCCTGCGCAGCCCTGCTGATTCTGCTGACAGCGGCCGCTGTCGCTCAGAACCAGCAGGGCCGGTTCGTGCTTGAGCGCAAGGACCGGACGATCGTGCTGGAGCCTTATGCGGACAACATCGTTCGCGTCACGTTGAGCACTGCGAAGCCCGCGGCGTTGGCCGCGCCCGGCTATGGAATCGTCGGGACGCCCTCAATCGCCGGATGGGCCCAGGAGCGGGATCAGGACGGCTATGACGTCCTCCGCTCCGGCAGATTGGTCATCCGTGTTGCTCCCGAGAACCTGCCGCCACCCCGCGCTCTCCCGCTGGATGCGCTGAATCTGTCGCTGAGGGATCACTACTTTGGCGGCGGCGGGAATCAGCATGGCCCCTACAATGACCTCATTTCCGTTGCGACTCCCTCCGGCAAGCCGCTTCTGAAACTGAATCGCTGGTCCATGTTTCCGAACCCTCCGCAAGCCTCGCCAGCGAACGCGGGCAGCAGTGACAAGGAAAACCCCGGCTCCCGCGTTTCCGCCACCTTCGACTCGCCGCAAAGCGAGCATTATTACGGCCTCGGCCAGCAGCAGCAGGGGTTTCTCGACCTGCGCGATCATCGCATTCCATGCTGGCACGATTACGGCGCGATTGGCGGCGAAAATGTCTGCGTTCCTTTCCTGGTGTCCAGCCGCGGCTACGGCCTTGTCTGGGATAACCCCTCCAAAACGACCATCGATCTTGGCTTCAACCAGCAGAATGTCTGGTCCTCCGAGGTCGGCGACAGCGTCTCCTTTTTTGTGATCGCCGGCGAAACAACCGACGAAATCTACGCGGGCTATCGCCAACTGACTGGCGTGACGCACCTGCTGCCCAAAGCCACTTACGGCTACATTCAGAGCAAGGCCATCTATCCCACCCAGGAGCAGGCGTTGAATGTTGCCAAGGGATATCGCGACCGCCAGTTGCCGCTGGACGTGTTGGTCGTGGACTTTCTGAACATGACACGCCAGGGAGAGATGGATCTGGACCCGGCCCGCTGGCCCGATCCCGCCGCCATGAACAAGCAGCTCCACGCCGAGGGTGTAACCACCCTTCTCAGTGTGTGGCCGCACTACTCCGAGGGCACCCAGTTCTATGACATGTTGCTCAACAAAGGCTGGTTGGTGCACACCCCGGATGGAAAGCCGGATATCGGGTGGTACAAGAATGTCATCGGTCCGAACCTCGACACCACCAACCCCGAGGCTGCCAATTGGTTTTGGGAAAAGATTCGCGACCGCTATGTGAAGCCTTATGGTTTTGATTCTCTCTGGCTGGATGAAACCGAGCCGGATATTGATCCTGCGAAAGACGTCTTCTGGATCGGTTCAGGCACTCGCTACTACAACGCCTATCCCTTGTTCCACACCGCCTCTGTATACGATGGCTTCCGGCGCGATTTCGGTGACAGCCGCAGAGTCATGATCCTGTCGCGGGCGGCGTATCTGGGAGCGCAGCGGAACGGAACCGTCTTCTGGTCCAGCGATATTTACTCCACCTGGGACATGCTGAAGCGTTCCATCCCCGCCGGGCTGAACTTTACTGCCAGCGGCATGGCGTATTGGGACACGGACACCGCCGGCTTCTTCTCGCCGTCAATCGACGCCAATTACCACGCGGCCCACAAGCCTCTGATCGATGCCTCCGACGCGCTGGATAACATCGGCAACTATGAAGATTATCCAGAGCTGTTCGTGCGCTGGTTCCAGTGGGGAGTTTTCCAGCCCGTCCTGCGCACCCACGGCGAGAGGACGCACAACGAAGTCTGGGCGTATGGCAAGCAGGCTGAAACCATTCTGGAAAAGTATCTGCGGCTGCGCTATCAGTTCATTCCGTATATCTACTCGCAGGCCTACCGCACATACCAGACGGGCGCTCCCTTCATGCGCGCTCTCTTCATGGACTTTCCCGGCGATTCGAATGTCGCCGACATTCGCGACGAGTACATGTTCGGACCCGCATTTCTGGTAGCTCCGGTCACCGAGCAGGGCGCGACGAGCCGCAAGGTTTACCTTCCTGCGGGCTCCGATTGGTATAACTACTGGACCAACGCGCGGATCAAAGGTGGCCAGGCCATCACAGCGGAAGCGCCCATCGACACCATTCCGCTCTTTGTGCGCGCCGGATCGATCGTGCCGCTGGGGGCTCCGGTTCTGAGCACGCAGCAGCCGCAGGCCATTGCGTCCGTGCGCGTCTATCCGGGAGCGGACGCGGACTTCACGCTCTATTCCGACGACGGCGTCACCTACTCCTATGAAAAGGGCGCGGGCACCACGACCACGCTGCACTGGGATAACGCGAAGCATCGGCTCACCCATGCGGGCGCCGCTGCCTGGACCGCCCCCGATTCCAAAATCGTAGACATCGTGCATCCGTAAAGAAATGCGGATGGGCTGGATAATCTCCAGGGATCGTGTGCAGTGAGAAGCTCTGAATAAGTCCAGTTTTGAAAGGGCGCGACTGGTAGGTCAGGGCTTCACAGGCTGCGGAAAAACTCGAATGAGGCTAGGCCCGGTAACAGGGCACGACTTTAGTCGTGCCGTAACTGAAAAAGAGTAAAGATGCGGGCTTTATAGTATTTTCACGGATGCTGTAAGGATGCTCCGTGCCCCATCCATTTCACGTCCTTTGTGAAATGGGTGGGAACCCACGAATTTAGCCCTACAGGAACTGTGAAAATGCTCTAGCCCGTGCATAAAACCAGCACCCTCAACGCGGGCTTACAGACTGCGGAAAAACTCTCTTGGGCCAAGTTTGTAACAGGGCACGACTTCAGTCGTGCCGTAACTGCCGCAAAATCAATGGGGCTTTAGCCCCTGAGCGAATGCTTGTATTTCCAGGAACTTGTTCAGAGCTTCCCGAAACCGCAACCTTGCGCCCATCCTCGTCGGTCACAGATTGAATCCCAGCCACGCCATCCCTCCCCAACGTCTTCCCGTCTGATTTAGCGCCGCTCCGGGTCCGATTGGGTGTCAAGATAACTGCGGTTTAGGTCCTTTTTGTCCATCTTTCAAGTAGCAACTTTCCCTCTGGTAACGTTTCATCTTGCAACGCACGTAAAAAACATCTCCTTGCTATCGCAAATGTGTCTTTTGCTGTTATACCGTCTGGCAATTCAGCAGCGTGAGCGGTAACTCCTCTTCGTTCATAGAGACGTCTCGTTGCCGCGAATAATCGATCCCTCCTCGCCCCTGGTTCTTCAAGGTATGTGGCTACACATTTTGAGAGGGTGCAACCAATGTCCCTTGCCCCGGGCCTTATCAGGGCCTCTATGGATGACCAGAGCATGAGAAGGGCACTGCCAACAGTCTGCGACCAGCAAGCTTGATCGAACGCTTGGAATGCAGCGTTGAATGATGGAATATCCATCAATGTAGATGCAGGCTGCCAGAATTTCTTCATCCAATGCAATGATGCAGAGGACAAAACCGAATCAGACATCGTCCCTAGGACCCATTGCCGAGGGTTCATCTCCATGGACCAGAAGTTCGGTTCCACGGGCGATTTAAGAATCTTCGTAAAGGATATTGAGGAAATGACTGGAACCCGTAATCCAGTTGGTTGGAGTAAACGCATCAGGGCCGCAACCCACCAAATCGTATTGATCCTAGTGAAATTCGTCGGTCGATCACCCTTCGGAACAAAGATCTCCAAGGTAATGTCGAAACCAATGCCCCCGCTAGCAGCCTTGTATGGGCCTGGGTGAGGCCCACGTGGAGGTGGAGGTTTGAAGGCCAATATATAGGGGGCCATGATATGGGCGTATGTGGTATTTAGAGACACGCCATCTGAAAGTTCAAAGGACGGCAGTTCCATACTGATGCCGGATATTCCGCCGTAGAGATCTACGTCATTGGGCTGAAGATCCAAGAATATTTCTCTCCGTTATTCGAGCGTTGTTTCCTTGCCAATCATTCTAATTCCATATAATGAAGGCGATGGCCCATATCTCGTTGAGGCTATGGAACTCCATTACTATGTACCTTTCCAGGAACACCCTCAACTCTAGAGAACAGCCCAACGCGCTCACTGATTTGCACTGCCGTCTTTTCCGGCCCCGCGTGAACTGCCCAACCGCACCCCAGCCCATCCCCGCCTTCCACAGCCCGTCGCTCCCCGCTGCCTTATCCTCAATACAGACCGTCCCGTGAATGACTTTTCCCAAACCGTGAAGCAGCAGGCCGACATCGTCAAGGTGATCGAGGGGTACATCCGCCTGCGCAAGGCCGGAGCGCAGAACTACACCGGCCTCTGCCCCTTCCACAAGGAAAAATCGCCGTCGTTTTCCGTCCATGCGGTGCGCCAGTTCTACCACTGCTTCGGCTGCGGCGTTTCGGGCGACGTCTTTTCCTTCGTGGAGAAGATCGAGAACGTCACCTTTCCCGAGGCGGTGCGGATTGTGGCCGGAAAGTGCGGCATCCCGCTGCCCAAGCGGGAGTTTTCCTCGCCCGAGCAGGCCGCCGAAGCGCGCCTCCGGGCAAAGCTTCTGGAGCTGAACGCGACCGCGACCGCCTGGTTCGAAGAGCGTTTGCAAGGGCCGGAAGGAGCCGTGGCGCGCGAGTATCTGGCTGGCCGCGGACTGACGCCCGAGGGCATCAAGAAATTCCGCATCGGCTTCGCGCCCGACAGCTTCAACGCCCTGCGCGACCGGCTCAGCGGCATGGCCGACGACGCGACCTTGCGTGCCAGCGGCCTTTTCGCCTGGAAGGAACAGGGCGACGGCAGCCAAGGCTCGATCTACGACCGCTTCCGCAACCGCGTGACCTTTCCCATCTGCAATGAGAGCGGGCGTGTGATCGCCTTCACGGCGCGGACTCTCGAAACCGGCGACAAGGCCGGAGCCAAGTACATCAACTCGCCGGAGACGCCGCTCTACTCCAAGGGCCAGGTGCTCTTCAACCTGGACAAGGCCAAGACCGCGATTCGCCAGATGGAGTTTGCCCTGCTGGTCGAGGGGCAGATGGACTGCATTTCCGTCTTTCTGCGCGGCATCCAGAACGTGATCGCGACCTCCGGCACGGCCTTCACCGAGCAGCAAGTGGCGATGCTCAAGCGCCATACCTCGCAGGTCGTCGTCAACTTCGATCCCGACACGGCCGGCTCGAACGCCTCGGAAAAGTCGATTGCCCTGCTCACCGAGGAGGGCTTCACCCTCAAGATCGTCACCCTCGATGGCGGCCTCGACCCGGATCGCTACATCCGCGAGCGCGGCGTGGAAGCCTATACTGCAGCGCTGCGCGGCGCGCGCCGGCAGTCGGATTTTCTGATTGAGCGCGCTCGTGCGGCCTTCCCCGGAGCCAGCGCGGAGCAGAAGGTGAAGCAGATGAATTATCTGCTGCCGCACATGCGCAGAATGCCGCAAAAGCTGGCGCGGGAGCAGTTTGCCGCTGACGCCTCGCAGAAGCTGGGCATCGACTCGGCCGTCTTGCGCGAGGAGCTGCATCAGGCCGCGCTCCGGCGGCGCGACCACGTCGAGGTGAGGGCCTCCTCGCTGACCGAAGTCGAGCGGGTTCTACTGCGGGCCTTGGCCATTGATGATCCGGAGTTCGAGCAGTCGCGACGGCTGGTGGTCGCGGCGCTGGCCCAGCAGCCGGCGTGGTTCGAGCATCTGGGCGCATTCGCGGCCCTTCAGGCGCTGGCCGGACGTCAGGCCCAGGACCCGATGAGCGTGGTTGAAGACGAGGCGCAGCGTGCTTTGCTGGCAGAGGCGCTGCTGGCGGAGACCAAGCCGCCCGAGGAGCGCGAGGTTCAGAGCGCCTTGCAGGAGATTCAGGAGCGGGCCGTCGAAAACCGGCTCCGCGAGCTGCGCGGCCTGATTGCCGAAGCCGAGCGTCGCGGCGACTTTGCCGAACTGGCCGCGCTGACCCAGCAGAAGCTGGACCTGGACCGGAACCTGCACCAGTTGCACAACCAGCAGCCGCCGGAATAGCAACGGCTCCAGAAATCTACGCAAGCCCCAGTCTCGACTCCGCAGATCATGCGTCCATTTTCGACTTTTTTGCGTCCAATACATAGAAGAGCCAGAGCGGGTGGAAGGCAAGAGTGCCCGTTCCTGCTGCGAGGTTGACCGAAAGCCCATGAGGTTGCAGGGGTTCTGCGATGGCAAAACCGGGGCTGGATGTGCTAACCTATTAATCTCTGTGCAGATGCGCGCCACTTTGCCCCAACCATGAGCCACGGCTCGCGGGCGACCCAGGTAAAACCTGATGCGCTTGTCATCCTGTTCCGAGCAAACCCCTGAAACCGCTTCTTATGCGGGTAACCGCAGTTCTGTGTGCGGATGCGCCAGAAATTCCTGCTTTTTTCGGAATTTTTTTGCGCTCCAAAATCAGGACGCAGCACCGGTGCGCAAGACGGTGCCGGATTTTTCTTGCGCAGGACATGGCCAGGGATGATTGATTCCTGAGCCGCAAGCGTTCAGTCGACGCACCTCAAAGGGGCGGCGACCCGCTACAAAATTGAGCAGAGCCCAGTGTCCCTGGGAATGCCGCAGAGAGTAGGAGCATTTTGGCGATCGACGACAAGCTTGAACACGAACCCGAACAGGAGCACGAACAGGATCACGATATTGACGGCATCATTGAAGTTGGCAAGGAAAAGGGCTATCTGACCTTTGGCGACGTCAATGAAATGTTGCCGGATGATATGGCCACCTCGCCCGCGGATCTGGATGACCTGATTACCACCATCGGGACCCATGGCATCGACCTGCTCGACAATTCCTCCAAGTTCGGCAAGAAGGGCGAGGCGGAAGACGGCGACGGCGACGAGCTGGACCTGACGCCCGGTACCCTGGAAAAGACCAACGACCCGGTCCGCATGTACCTGCGCGAGATGGGCACCGTGCCGCTGCTGACGCGCGAAGGTGAAGTCGAAATTGCCAAGCGCATTGAGCGCGGGCAGTTGCGCGTACTCAAGGCTATTTCGCGCTCTCCCATCGTGATTCGCGAGGTCATGGCCCTGGGCGAGGACCTCAAGCGCGGCGTGCGCAACATCAAGGAAGTGGTGATCTTCGAGGACGAAGAACTCACCGAAGAGGTTGTGCAAGCGCGCGTCAAGGCCACCGTGGCCCGGATCGAAGTGCTGGTGAAGCACCACAAGAAGATTGTCGCTCTCGAAGAAAAGATCGCCGCGCCGGCGCCTGCCGCCAAGACCAAGACCAAAACCGCGCGCCACAACCACTGGCTCATTTCCCGCGAAAAGGTGCTCATCTCGCGGATTGTGCGCGAACTGAAATACACGGCCATGGAGCGCAAGCGCCTGCTGGACAAGGTCAACAAGACCGTGGACACCATGCGCACGCTGGAGCGGCAGATTCGCTCGCTCGAGCAGAAGCACGAGGCCAGCCGCAGCGAAGAGCTGAAGAAGGAATACCGCCGCCAGCAGAAAAACTGCAAGGCCGATCTGGAAAAGACGGAGGCCGAGGCGGGCGTCAACATCCCGGAGCTGAAGCGCACGCAGCGTGAAATGATCCAGGGCGACATGGACGCCGATCAGGCCAAGCGCGAGCTGATTGAGGCCAACCTCCGCCTCGTGGTTTCCATCGCCAAAAAGTACACCAACCGCGGCTTGCAGTTCCTCGACCTGATTCAGGAGGGCAACATCGGCCTGATGAAGGCGGTCGACAAGTTCGAGTACCGCCGCGGCTACAAGTTTTCGACCTACGCCACCTGGTGGATTCGTCAGGCCATCACGAGAGCCATCGCCGATCAGGCCCGCACCATCCGCATTCCGGTGCACATGATCGAGACCATCAACAAGCTGATCCGCACCAGCCGCCAGCTTGTGCAGGAGCTGGGCCGCGAGCCCACCAGCGAAGAGATCGCCAAGCGCATGGACATTCCCGTGGCCAAGGTGCGCAAGGTGCTGAAAATCGCGCAGGAGCCTATCTCGCTTGAAACTCCCATCGGCGAAGAGGAAGACTCGCACCTGGGCGATTTCATCGAGGATCGCCAGGCGGTTTCGCCCTCCGATGCGGTCATCGGCGTCAACCTGAAGGAGTACACTTCGCAGGTCCTGCGCACGCTGACCCCGCGCGAGGAGCGGGTCATCAAGATGCGCTTCGGCCTTGAAGACGGCTCCGAGCACACGTTGGAAGAGGTAGGCCAGAGCTTCCAGGTAACGCGCGAGCGCATCCGCCAGATCGAAGCCAAGGCACTGCGCAAACTGCGTCATCCCAGCCGCAGCCGCAAGCTGAAGGCCTTCGTGGACGGCGTCAAAGAAGGCATGTAACTCGGCCGTGCTGCAGTTCTAGTAAGAAACAAAAATGCAAATTCAACAAGACACAAGGCGATGGACTCCCACCCATCGGACAAAAACAAAGACGTCCGATGGATGGGGCACAGTTTTATCCTCCGTGGGTTGGTAACTGCGGTGGGGGACTAAAAAGGAGCCGCAATCCACCAGGGTTGCGGCTCCTTTTTTTGTCTGTGAAATTCTCCACTCAGGAGGGCGTTTTCGATGCTATTGATCCGGCAAGGAAACAGTGATATCGCTTCCCATCCTTTTCCGCAAAAGACGCGGAAAAGGATGGGACACCCAGCACCCACCGCTTCTATCATCAGGAGCGGATGAACAGCCTATCGGAACGCTGCCTTCGAATGATTCAGGCCTGAGCCTTGCAATCAGGCGAGATCGAATCGATCCAGATTCATCACCTTGGTCCAGGCCGCCACAAAGTCCCGCACGAAGGTTTCCTGCGCATCGCTGCTCGCGTACACCTCGGCAAGCGCACGCAGTTGGGAATTGGAACCAAAGACGAGATCAACCACCGTGCCCGTCCACTTGATCTCATCCGTCCGCCGATCGTGCCCCTCCAAGACACCCTCGGAAGCCTCGGACTTCTGCCACTTTGTCCCCATGTCCAGCAGGTTCACGAAGAAATCATTGGTCAGAGTACCGGGCTTGCCGGTAAAGACGCCATGTTTGGACTGCCCGAAGTTTGCGCCCAAAACACGCATGCCGCCGATCAGCACGGTCATCTCCGGAGCGGTGAGGGTCAGCAGTTGCGCTTTATCCAGCAGCAGATTCGCAGCCGAGCCTTCCAGTCCCTTGCGAACGTAGTTGCGGAAGCCGTCCGCCAGGGGCTCCAGCACGGCGAACGACGCCACATCGGTCTGCTCCTGCGCGGCGTCCATGCGGCCCGGCGCAAAGGGAACCTTCACATCAAGACCCGCTCTCTTGGCGGCGGCTTCAATGGCCACACCGCCCGCAAGGACAATCAAGTCGGCCAAGGAGATCTTCTTGCCGCCTGCCTGCGAACCATTGAACTCCTTCTGAATGGCTTCCAGCTTCGCAAGCACTTCCGCCAGTTCCGCTGGCTGGTTCGCTTCCCAATCCTTCTGCGGCGCAAGCCGGATGCGCGCTCCGTTGGCGCCGCCGCGCTTGTCACTGCCCCTGAAGGTCGAGGCCGAGGCCCAGGCCGTTGTAACAAGCTGAGAGATGGACAGGCCGGAGGCAAGAACTTTGGCCTTCAGCGCTTCCATGTCCTTGTCGTCGATCAGTGGATGGTTAACGGCGGGGATCGGGTCTTGCCAGATCAAATCTTCCTTTGGCACCAGCGGGCCGAGGTAGCGCGAGCGCGGCCCCATGTCGCGGTGGGTCAGCTTGAACCATGCACGCGCAAAGGCATCCGCGAACTCGTCCGGGTGTTCCATGAAGCGCCTTGAAATCTTCTCGTAGGCCGGATCATACCGCAGGGAAAGATCGGTAGTGAGCATGGTCGGCGCGCGGCGCAGGGACGGGTCCTCGGGATCCGGCACAGTTCCGGCTCCGGCGCCATCCTTCGGTATCCATTGCTGCGCACCGGCCGGGCTCTTGGTCAGTTCCCATTCGTAGTCGAAAAGATTCTTGAAGAAGCCCATGCCCCATTTGGTTGGCGTTGTCGTCCAGATGACCTCCAAGCCGCTGCCGATGGTGTCTCTGCCCTTGCCGCTGCCGTAGCTGCTCTTCCAGCCCAGTCCCATTTGTTCGATGGGCGCGGCCTCAGGCTCAGGCCCGACGTGGGTTGCGGGACCGGCGCCGTGGGTCTTGCCGAAGGTGTGGCCACCGGCGATCAGGGCAACGGTTTCCTCGTCGTTCATGGCCATGCGGGCAAAGGTCTCGCGAATGTCTCGCGCCGCGGCAACCGGGTCAGGATTGCCATTGGGGCCCTCCGGGTTCACATAGATCAGCCCCATCTGCACGGCGGCCAGCGGGTTGGCCAATTCACGCTCGCCGCTGTAGCGCTCGTCGCCCAGCCATGTGGTTTCCGGCCCCCAGTCAATGTCCGCCTCCGGTTCCCACACGTCTGCGCGGCCTCCGCCGAAGCCGAAGGTCTTGAACCCCATCGATTCGAGCGCCGCGTTACCGGCCAGGATTATCAGGTCCGCCCAGGAGATCTTGCGGCCGTACTTCTTCTTGATGGGCCACAGCAGCCGGCGTGCCTTGTCGAGGTTGACGTTGTCCGGCCAACTGTTCAGCGGCGCGAACCGCTGCGTGCCGTTGCCTGCGCCGCCGCGTCCATCGTGGATGCGATAGGTGCCCGCGGAGTGCCAGGCCATGCGGATGAACAGCGGCCCGTAGTGGCCGAAGTCGGCAGGCCACCACTCCTGCGAGTCGGTCATCAGGGCGTGCAGGTCCTTGATAACCGCATTCAGATCGAGGCTCTTGAATTCCTTGGCGTAATTGAATTCCTCGCCCATCGGATTGGACAACGAGGAGTGCTGGTGCAGGATAGCCAGGTTCAACTGATTGGGCCACCAATCCCGGTTGCCCTTTGCCCCTGCCGTTGTGTGCTTGAGCATCGCGCCCGTAAACGGACACTTCGATTCGCTGGACATGATACCTCCTCTTCCCAGTTGCCTTCCTTCGGCCGCTACAGTATAGGAACCCACACATGTTTCTACAAGGAGAGAACGAATAATTTGTGTAGATCGTCCGTGAAGCGACAATCGCAATCAGAGCATTTCCCGGCCTCTGACAGCTTGGAATGTAGCGCCGGCCTCCACGCCCGCGCTTGTCCATGGCTCATTACCAATTCATGCAGTCAGCCAAAACCCCCTGCCTGTTGCGACTACCTGAATGAAGCAAATACCCATCACATTGTTTTGTAACCGTCGTCCACCGGCAAAGACGCCCCACGGGAAATGGAACTGTGCCCGGCAATGCCGCGCTAACAGGCTAACCTGCTAACCCAACGCAGTGGGGCTAACTTGCTGCATTTTGCCTAACCCTACCCAATATCATTTTTTTGATCGTTCAATATACGGAACAATTGAAAGCCGTGTGCCCCATCCTTCGCTTTTTTCTGGCGAAGGGTGGAAAACGATGAACCTCGGCCATGCCCGTCCGCAATCCGGCTTCCCTCGTCTCAAAGACCCCGGCGCATTCCCAGCCTGGCAGCAGGAGCGCTGCGCGGAAACAGAATCGAAGCACCTCCAAAAAAGGCCCACAAACACGCGAAAGCGTCCCACTTTGCTCCGTTTTTCGCACTTTTGCTCCGCTTTCATCCGGATGATTCGTTGCCGTTTGTCCCCTTGCACCAGGAGATTTTTGCATTTTTTTGCTCGTCGTCTCCATCGGTGGGCTTGCGCGCCGGCATTTTCTCTTTTTTCTGCAGGCTTGCAGGCCTTCACCATTTCACGGAAATGCCACCCCCCTTAAGGCTTCCCGGGAACCCGGTATCGTCCAAGTGCGTATGTACAATTCAGGAAAGCAAGGAGAACGAGCATGGGCAGTCAACCGTATCCCAACCCGCAAGCGGTTTTCTATCAGCAGTACGATGCGGTGCGCCGCGATGAGGTCGTGGGCATTTTGCTGGCGCTGTTTCTGGGCGGCTTTGGCGCTCACCACTTCTATCTGCGGCGCACCGGGCTGGGAATTCTCTATGCCTGCTTCTTCTGGACGGGCTTCCCCTGGGTTCTGGGCTTTATCGAATGCTTCTTTATGCCCGGCCGTGTGCGAGAGTTCAATGCCATCCAGGCGGCTGGGATTGCGGCCATGCTGGGGATTCCGATGCCGGGCTGGGGACAGCCGTTCGGCGCGGTGCCGCCGCAGCCGGAGATGCTGATCGCCTGCGGCCGCTGCCGGCAGACCAACCCGCCGGGGGCGCGTTTCTGCTCCGGCTGTGGCGCTGCGCTGGCGTAGCTTACTTCGCGCCGTCGGGATGCTCGGCCAGCGGTAGCGGCAGTTCGACCACGCCGAGCCGATTGCTCTGGTTGTCGCGCACGCCGAGCCGTATATACCGTGCGGAGACGGGAATATCCACCACAAGCCGATAGCGGAAGCCGTTCTTCCCAGCGGCGATCAGCGCCTCTGGCGTGAGCGTCTTCCGAAGTTGCAGGCGTTCGCCATTGAGGCGCTGACCGGCCGGCCCGTAGGCGAGCGCGGCAAACTCCAGCACCAGATGCTGGCCTCCATTCTCGCCGGGTGTCATGGTCATCTGGCGTGCCAGCACCGCAAAATCCACCGCATACCGCTGCACATCCACCGGCTTTACTTCCGGCACACCTTGAAACTTGGCCAGCGCCGCCAACTGCTCCGGCGTCGCGGCGCCCGGCTTGCTAACAACCAAATGGGTGAGGAACGGCAGGTCTCCGATATTCGGAGTTCCCAGCGTGAGCGCCACGCCCAAAGAATCCACATCGTGAGCCACGCTGGCCAGGTCGTCTGCGAAATAACTGCGCCGGTAGGAGACCTCGCGCCCATGCTGGCTCAGTTCCACTCGGATTTTTCTTAGCCCGCCGTCGAATTTCAGGTCGGAAGGCGCATAGGTCAGCGTGTAGTAGTCGCTGCCCTCGTTGATAGCCTTGGTAAAAGCCTCCTTTAGCCCGTTGGTGTTGAAGAAGGCGCTACCGCCGGTCTCGGCCGCAATGTTGGACAGCGTCGCATGCTCGGCGGCCTGCGATGTAGCGAACCTCTGCTGTTGGCGGACGGCCGGGTTCATCTGCCCAGGGCTGTTGGATATCCCGCCGCCTCCATGGGGTCGAAGATCGACCCGGCTGGAGGCCGAAAACGCAGGGTTGTTCATCAGCCCGCGCACGTCCACGGCATACACCGCCGTATGGCTCAAGTTGAGCAAGTCACCGACTTTCTTCTGATCGGCACTGTAGTTTCGCTGACTTTGCTGGGCATTCAAATCGGACGTTTCCGGCAAAACCGCCAGCGGAAACGAGCCGGAGAGCCAGAGCAGGTTCTTGCGCCCCGGCAGTGGCATCAGGAACTGGGCAATCGCCGTAAAGGCGTCCAGCGTGATCCGCACCTGTTGATCCTGGCGGAAATCGCGCTCGTTATTCTCCATCTGGACAAGCAGTTCCGCGGCTTGGGCGCCGACTGTGTCCCTTGGGTCCAGTGTCGCGGCCACTTTGTCGCTTTGCTCGTGGATGTCCTTGTCCGGGACATCCACATAGCTCAGATGGGTGGTTGCGTTGCGTCCGTTGGCCGCGGCCATCAGGGCGTCCTGGTCGGCGGTAAACCCCTGCAACAGCTCCAGTTGGTTGCCCAGGACAAAGATGGCGTATTGCCCGGGCGGCCTGGTCTTGAGAAAGGCGACCAGTTGGTCGTGGGCGTAGTGCTGGTACTCATGCGGCGTACTCAGCAGATCGTAGAGAATGACGTTCAATGGGCCGACCGACTTCGGATCGGAAAGGTTGGAAAAAGTGTTGGGTGGCAGAACCGGCAGTTTCTCCGCTGAGGAAGGCGCCTGCCGGTGCTCCTCGAATGATGTGATCCGTTGCTCGGCGCCATCTTCGAAGATGCGGAAGTCTTTTTGCGTCAAGCCCTGAATCGGCTGACCTTTGCCGTCGGTGACGGTAACGTCCTCGGCAACCCTTCGGGTCTCAAGGTGCAACACGGTCACGCTATTCTCAGGCTGTGGCGGCGTCTGCGCCCCGGCGGGCAAAAGCAGGATAAAAGGAAAAAAGACTGCGGTGCCCCTCAGACTTGCATGCGCGTTCATAATTGGAGAAACTCCTCGACCGCACCATTCTAGTCGAGTCCTCTCAAAGCGGTCGAAACTCCCCGCTGCGCGCACCGGGCGTTTGGTCCCCTGGAGACAAGCTCGCCTGCCGTAGCCGGGGCCAATCTGAATCACTTGCAAGTTACTTCAAATTGTCGTTGAGCAGCTTGGCAAGCCGCGCGCCAGCCAGCGCAATGCGGTCTTTTGCATCCTGCATTGCGGTGTTGTAGTAGGCCGTGGTGATGAGGTAGGCGGAGGTCTTGGCGGGCTTCTGTGCCGAAGACTTGGCCGTAGCCGGCTGCGGGCCTGCGCCGATCGGCGGCGCGTACGCGTCCTTCTTTGCCATAGCCAGCGACTCCGCTGCCCAATCCGCCGGATCGGTATCGGTTACCGCTATTGCAGATGCCTGCGGAAGATTCTCTGCGAAGGCATCTGCAACCGGCAAAGCGGGAGCGGGCTGACCTTCGCCCGGAAGATCGTCCCAAAACGCGTGCAACTCGCGTGGCGCGCTCTTTGACAGCGTGCCTTCGAACTGCTTCTGCATCGCAGGGGTGAGTTTGATTACGACCTTGTTGCCGCCTTCATCCCCAGCACCGGCGAAGTAGCGGACCGTTCCATGAAGAGGCTGATGGACATCGCCGACCAGATGCACCAGCCAGATCAGGTCGTAGGACTTCAGAAGGTCGTCCTCGTCGGAAGCGATGAACTGGCGCAATGCGACAATCTGTGTGACCACATTCGGAACGGGAGTGGCCGGTACTTGTGAACTGTCGGAGGCAAAGCCGCTGTCAATAAAGTGCCAGTAGCCATGGCTTTCCTTGTCGGTGTAGCCGATGTTGACCTCTATGGTTCTGCCCGCGGGCGGCGTGTCCGAGTCGATCAACCACCTGTGCTTGATGCTGTCGGCCCAGGTTGCCGCGCGCATGAAGAGATAGAGATTCTGCTGGTCCTGCGTGAGGCCGGCCGGCAGATCCGCTACCCACTCCGCATAGCCGGGAATCGATTGCGTGTTATCGGCATTGTGCAGGGTCGGCACCTGTTTCAGCAGATCGAGCACGCGCACGCGCGTGGCCGGTGTCATCTGTTGCCAAGCGACATAGGCAACGGCTTCGTGGCCCGTGTTGCCCCAGCCCCACCCTTGCGGTGGAGTGAGGAAGGGAAGCGAGAGCAAGGAGGCAAGAATTGTCACTCTGAAGGATATGCGCATAGGAATTCCTCCCTTGAAGGGATGCCCAAGGGTTTCCCCGAGATGCCTGTGTCGAGAAAATCATGCCGGGTATAAGAAGAAGGAAGGATTTGACCTAGAAACGGCAGTTGCGAGCCAGTGCAATCGTCCTGCGGTAGGTTTCGGAATCGCTGAAGTCGGTGCTTTGTAACAGGGCACGACTTCAGTCGTGCCGTAACTGCAACAAAGTAAAGATGCGGGCTTTAGCCCCTGCCAAACCTGCCTTCCCGAACAGTCTGATTCTGTGCCTTTTTCCGCAGCCCGTTTAGCCCTTGTGGCCATGTCCCATTGAACAAGAACAGTTGTTCGGATCTCCTTCGACCACGATATTTCAAACTGCTCCGCACCTCACCAAAATGGTGACATCATCCATCGTGATAACCTCTTGCGATTCGAAGAAGATGACCAATTCAAAGAGGCTTCAACTGCCGTTTCTAAATTTAAAGAAAGCGCGAAAGATCTGATCAACGCACTTTGCCGTGCCCGGTTTTATTGCGCAATCTCCGGTTGCTTCGCGACAACCTGATAGGTTCCATAGTCGATTGTCAGCACCGCTGTGCCGCCGATCCGAATCTTTGACTCGCTGCGGTTATGCTCCGGCAACCAGAACCCATGCCGCTTGGCATTCGTATGATGAATCATGGTCCGTCCTATCCAGGACGAGGGATTTTTGGCGGGCTGGGCTTCAATCTTTGCTACGGCAAAATCCGCCGCATCCACCCATATCCTGCCCTTGTACAGGAATTTGCTCGGGGCTATGGGCTCCACTTCCAGAATGTAAGCTGGACGCCCGCCCAGATTCTCGCTTCCCATCAGTTGGAACCTGTAATTTGCCTCTGTGAGCGCCGCCTCGGCCACGTTCCGGGAAACTTCCACCTCGCTGTCCACCGCCCGTTTCAGAACCTTTTCGTCAAGAAGCTTCGATCCCTTTTGGGAGACAATTCGATAGCTCTTCCCTGAAGAGGCTTTATATTCAACGTCCACATCCATTTCCGCCGTGATCGTCTTGAAGAATCCCCGGTACACCACGCCATAGTGTCGCAGCGATTGATAGTGCTCCAATCCTTCGGCCTGCTTCCGGTTGTGCTGCTGCATCCGTTCCACAATCTGCGTGGTGCTCAAAGCCTCATTCCCGTTTTGTGCCCCCGCTCCTGCTGCCAAAAACAGGAGCGCCGTTGCCAAAAACGGAGTTCTGCACAGTCGCGTAAAAATCAGGTATCCCATAACGGTTTTTTAGCTCCCGGTGAAATGCAATTGTAGCCGGTGCTTGATTCAGCTCAGATCAAGATGCCTGAGACAAATCCTACCCTGCTCGCATGAAGAATGCCCCAGATCTCGTTTCCGAAACCTGGGGCATTCACAACTGTTCGCTGTCTGCTGTCTGCTGTCCGCTGAAAAGCTATCGGCTAAAGCTCACATACTTGCGTCCGGCATAAAGGCGGAAGCCGCCGGCTGGATCGGCCACGACTTGCAGCGGCGTTGGATGCTTAAGCCCTGCATCCTCGCCCGTGTTCACAGAAAGCACGTCGTGCGCGCCTACGTCGGTGAGCACAAACTTGTCCTCGACGAATCCCGCGCCATAGACGCCTGCGGGCAGGTTCTCTCCGCCCACCTTGAGGGGAACTTCAGTGATGAAGTAGGCCTGATACTTCGATTGCACGCCGGTCGAGTAACCGCTGGTGTCCACCAGGGTTGCCAGCACATAGAATCCGTCTGTGAACTTCACGCCGCCGGAGTTCCGCAGTTGTGTGGGTGCCTGCTGCCCGCGGTAGTACACGCTTGCCGGCAAGATCTTCTGCGTATCCGCCGGCTTAAGAACCGTATCGCCGCTCGCCTGCGCCTGGATCGAGCCCGGCGCCATCATCGCCACGGCCAGCGCTCCGGCCGCCGCCAACTTCAAAATTGCCCGGTTATGCATCGCAAAACCTCCTTGTTTCCGCTGTGCACAGGAGTATATCGCATTCCTCACGGCGCTGGCTGGCTCTAAGAGATCTCTGAACAAGTCGAAGTTTTCAAAGAGCACGACTTCAGTCGTGCCGTAACTGCAATAAAACAAAGATGAGGGCTTTAGCCCCTGTCAAACCTTCCTTCTCAAACAAGCTGAATCCGGGCTTTTCCGCAGCCTGTTTAGCCCCTGAGGGAATGTCCGACGTGAAACAGAAGTTAATCAGAGGTTTCCTAATTCTCCGTGGACAGCACGTCGTAATAGTAATTGATGGCGACCCGCTTCACCGGGGCCGGTAGCTTGGGCAATTGCACGGTTTGTTCAACCGTCTTGTCGCCAGTAATGTTAATGGCGCCCATGCGAATGACTTTACCTCCGGCCAGTTCGAGGTAAAGGGGAACGGGCATTTTGAAGTTTGGCGACACCCCGGACTGCGTCAGTTTGATATGCAAGCTGGTCGCATCGCCATTCTGCGTAGTCTGGCCCTCGAAGTGATAGGTTGGCAAATCCGTGCCGTAGACATACTGATTGAAGAACCAGTCCATGCGGTGATTGCCGTCCAGGTCCATCTGCGGGCTCATGTGTTTTTCCACCATGGCCTTGAAGTCCTCCGTGGTGGCTGCCTGCAGCTTGTAGCTATGCGCAAAGTCCTGCATGGTGGCTTTGAACCGGCTGTCCCCATCTTTGGGCGTCCACATCATCATGCGAACCATGTGTAGGATGTACGCGCCCTTGGGATAGACCAGATCCTGATAGATATTCCATCCCGCCTTGGGCGAACTGAGCCGGGTGCCCATGGTGACTGGGCCAACGTCTATAGGCCGGAAGCCGAACTGGTTCTTCTCGGTAATCAGCTTGCGCTGCTGTTTCCAGAACTCGAAGAATTCATCCATCTGCTGCGTAGCCTGCAGGTAGATGGTGGACGACTCATCCGCGAACCCTTCGCTCATCCACTGATCGCGATAGCTGCGGAAGCCGACTGTCTGCCCCCACCACTGATGCGCCACCTCGTGCGGTGTGACTGTCTTCCAATAGATGTCATACCAATCGCTTCCAAGCAGGAAGTGCCGCTGGGTGTCGTCAAAGAAGCCGCAGATGGGCAAGTAGACCAGCATTGGCCAGCTCTGGCCGTAGTCGCAAGCCGACTGCTGTGTCAACGTAATGTGCGGAAAAGGCAATTGGCCGAAGTAGTTTGTGTAGATTTGCGCGGCGACCTCACCTTGTTTAAGCTCGGTTGCCAGCATCGGGACGGTGCTCAGGGTGCCCAATCCCTCGTTCGCATACTTGGCGATGAAATCCGGAGGCTCGGTGTTGGCGTAGGCATCGATGGTCAACTCGCTTCCCAGCGAATTGCCGATTTTCGCTTCCTTGTTGACAAACTCTCCCAGACTGAAGCCCGCCACGGGTAACGGCACATCCGTCTTCCACTCCGAGGTTGTAATCTTGCCATCGGTGCTTTCGCTTACCTTGGTCCCTGTGGCGATCAACTGCAATCCCTTGGGCACATGAAAGAGCATCCGGTAGTTGGCATAGTCGCCAAACCCTTGACCGGAGTTCGGATACCAGTCTTCGCGCGCTGTCGGGTAGTAATTTCCGGAGCCCTCGTTGAAGACCACATCCTTGCCGCCATAAGTAATCTTCAGCGTGGCGCTCTCGCCCTTCTTGAGCGGTTGCGCCAGTACCACGCCAAAGTCCGGGTCGTCTTCTTTCTTTTCCTGCACAAAATCCAGTGCTTCGCCCTTGCCGGTCTCCACGCGGCTCACATTGAGGCTGGAATAGCGGTTGGAGTGCAGGTCGAACGGGATAACCGTGACGCCGTCCTGCTCAGCGCGAACGTCCACCGTAGCCAGGCTGGAGAGGAATCCGCTCTTTTCGATCGAAACATCGAGATTCTCGTTCGTAATTCTGTAAGCTGCGTTGTGCTCGTTGCCGCTGGCCGTGCCATTGGCGTATTCGGCGGCACGGTGGAAAGCGAGCGGGTAGGTTACCGCCTCATCGCGTCCGTTCCAGCCCAAAAGGGCAACCTCCTCCGGCGCCAACCCGCTTACCCCATGCGGATCGAGCACAAAGACCAGATGTGCGTTTTTTTGTCCGTGAATATATGCCAGAAAGTACCCGCCGGAAGCCGGACTCAGCACGTCTTGAAGCAAGCGCAAATCGAGGTTGTCATGCAGTTTATGGCGCGCATATTCATGGAGTCCCTCGGCATCCTTGGCGTAGGCCGGGTCCGGTTCGCCCTTGCCCACCGAGCCTTTGCGCAGCTCCGCCGCAGTCGCGTCCGTGAAGCGCAGCACCACCTTGTCGAACTCCTCGTCGAACTCTTCGGCGTGATTGAGAACGGACAGGTTGTGCCGTTCCTGGGCCGTCGGTGGAGTAATATGCAGGTGCCCTTCGCCCTTGAAAACCGCGCCCGTCACCTTGCCGTTCACCTCGCCATAAAAAGCAAAGTCGCCGTGGCGGAAGGTAAAGATGGCCGCATCCCGGTGCAACTCCAGGTTGTTGACCGCGATGACTTCGCCGCCTGGCAGCAGGCCGCGTAGCTGCTGATAACTGGCGTTGCTGTTGACGGGACGTTGGGCATTCAGCGTCGCAAGGCAGGGAACAAGAAGAGAGGCAAGGACGGCGAAATACGCACGAACACGAATCGACACAGAACGACTCCCGCTGATGATTTTTTTGTGACACGAGTATAGGAGGTGGAAGCTATTTGTGGGGAGAAAAAAGCGGCGATCCAGGAAAATTATCAAAAAGGCCTTGGCACCCTGCCAAAAACAGGGTTCAAATCACGGCGCATCGCACATCGTCTGATACTCCCATCGTTCCGCTTCCCCGCAAGCCTTCCCATTGAGGGCTGGCCAGTGCGACAATCGTCGCGTCGGGTACACGCTCCCGGCAAGGGTTCTTCCTCAAGGAGACAATCACGATGAAGCATCTTCTGATCTGCACAGGCCTGCTCGCCGTCGCTGCCACGCTTTCTGCCCAGCCCGGCCCGCCGAAAAGCCCACCCGCCACGGAGTCGGCGATTATCGCCGGCAAAACCATCACCATTGACTACAACTCACCCAGCGTCAAGGGCCGCGCTGGCCAGATTTTCACCAAGGACGGCCTCATCAGCCACGACCACAGCTATCCGGTCTGGCGCGCAGGCGCCAACGCCGCCACCAAACTGCATACCGACGCCGATCTCGACCTGGGCGGATTGACCGTCCCCAAGGGCGACTACACCCTGTACGTCGACATCTCCGACGCCGACAACTGGGTTCTGATTGTGAACAAGCAGACCGGCCAGTGGGGCACGGAGTATGACAAGTCGCAAGACCTGGGCCGGGTGAAGATGACCATGGAAAAACCACCGGCTCTGGTTGAGAACCTGAAGTACATGATCAAGGATCTCGGCAGCAACAAAGGGGAACTCTCGCTGGCTTGGGAGAACCTCTGCGGATCGGTTTCGATCACCGTTCAATAGAGCGAAACCGGAGTGGCTTTACAGGCTGCGGAAAAGCTCCGTTCGGAGGGAGGCGGGGGGGTAACCCCCGCAGAAGGTCCGTAGAATCAACGTGGGCTTTACAGGCTGCGGAAAAACCCCTAGAAGGTGTTTCAAAAGGCTGCTTTGTAACAGGGCACGACTTCAGTTGTGCCGTAACTGCAACAAAGTTAAGATGCGGGCTTTAGCCCCTGCCAAACCTTCTTTCCCGAGCAGTCTGATCCTGTGCCTTTTTCCGCAGCCTGTTTAGCCCCGGAAGAGCGTTTTCGCTGATTTTGCCCGAATTCAGGTTTTTTTCCGCAGCCCATTTAGCCCGGAACCGAAGATCTCAAGTCGTGAAACTTGAAGGCTACCCCTACCCTGGTTTCGCTCTAAAATCCCACACACGAAAGTCAGGAGCGCGGAGCGGCGTTTGCGCCGGCAATTGCCGCCCGCGATACAATAAGGATGGCGAAATATTCCATGCCAAGAGGTAAAAAACAGTGCCGTTGTATGTATATCGTTGTAAACAATGCGGACAACGCTTAGAAAAGATTCAGCATTTCAAGTCCAAGCCGGAGGTCGTCTGCCCCAAGTGCCAAGGAGCACTGGAGCGTGTGCTCACCGCGCCTTCCTTCAAGTTCAAGGGCAGCGGCTGGTATGTGAACGACTACGGCGGCAAAAGCGCCGAGCCGGCTCCCGTGTCTGCTCCGGCAACCGCACCGGCTGCGGCCAAAACGCCTTGCGGTGGAAGCTGCGGGGCTGTTTGTCCCGCTGCGGCGGCAGCAACGGCTTCCGCGCCTGCAAAGAGCTGATTCTGATGGAAATGGCAAGCGGAAAGGCGAGCTGCGGGGAAACTCCAGCGAGGCTAGGTCTTGTGTCAGTCGTCCACCGTCTTCGTCGACCCACGGAGGATGAAACTGTGCCCCATCCATCGGACGTCTTTGTTTTTGTCCGATGGGTGGGAGTCCGCAGAACTCCATGACGTCGTCGTATTTTGTTGAACTTGCACTTTTGTTTCTTCCTAGGACATGGCTTTAGTCGTGCCGTAAGTGCCGCAAAATCAACGCGGGCTTTAGCTCCTGAGGAATGTTTTTCGGGAGCTTGGATGGAATTCAGGCCTTTTTCCGCAGCCTGTTTAGGCCCGGATCGAGGCGATCCAAAGCATAGGCACTCCGGCTAAGATAGTTCCAGCACAGAAAATCATGTCCCTGCTTGATCCCATCCCGTCACCGGTGGAAAGTGCCGACTTTGCCTCTCTCGAGTGGGAGCCGCTGCTGGCGCTGGTGGCGGGTTTTGCCGCTTCGACGGTGGGCAAGAACGCGATTCTTGACCTGAAGCCCTCCACCGACGAGAACTGGATTGCGCGCCAGCACCAACTGACCGGCGAGCTTCGCTTGCTGCTTTTGGAGCAGGTTTCCATCCCCCTTGGCAGCCTCTTCGATCCCACGCAACTGGCCGCCAAATCACGAATTCCCGGCGCTGCTCTTGAGGCCGATCAATTGCAGGCCATCGCGCGTCTGGCCAATGACGTGGCCAGTTGGCAATCGCTGCTGCAGTCGCCTCCGGCGCGGCTGGTGGGCAAGCTTTTCGGGCTTTCACAGCTTTCCGTCGCTCTGGCGGGCAGCAACCTGCGCCCGCTGGCCGAATCCATTGAGCGCACGATCCAGCCGGACGGTTCGCTGGCCGACAATGCCTCACCCGAGTTGAGCCGCATCCGTCGCGAACAGGAGCGCCAGCAGCATCTTATCGAAGAGAGCCTCCGCGCCACCCTGCGCAAGCTTTCGGCCGGCGGCACGACCCAGGACGATCTCATCACCATTCGCGGCGACCGCTTTGTGATTCCCGTCCGCGCCGAGATGAAACGGCGGGTTTCCGGTGTGGTTCACGGCGCAAGCTCTTCAGGGCAGACAGTTTACGTCGAGCCTCTGGAAACCATCGAGCAGAACAACGAACTGGTTCGCCTGCTGGAAGAAGAACAGGCCGAGATTCACCGCATCTTTATCGCGCTCACCAGCCAGGTGGGCGGCTGCGCTACGGCTTTAGTCGCAGGCGCGCGCGTTCTGGCCTTGGTCGATAGTCTTCAGGCCCGCGCCCGCTTTGCCCGTGACTACGACTGCGTGGCCCCGGCCATTACGCCGGACCGGTTGAATCTGGAAGCCGCGCGGCATCCGCTGCTCGAACGGCATCTGCGCACGCACGGTGGCCACGTCGTTCCACTCACGATTGAGCTGACCACAGCCGAGCGCCAGCTCATCATCAGCGGCCCCAACACCGGCGGCAAGACGGTCACGCTGAAAACCACGGCCCTGCTGGCGATGATGGCGCAAGCTGGTTTGCCCGTTCCGGCCAAGGCGGCTAGTTTCCCGGTTTTCACCGCGTTTTTGGCCGATATTGGCGATGCGCAATCGATCGAGGCGGAACTTTCCACCTTTTCGGCGCACATCACCAACCTCGACCGGCTTTCGCGCCTCGCTGGCGAAAAATCTCTGGTTCTGCTGGACGAACTCGGCTCGGCCACCGACCCCGAAGAGGGCGCGGCGCTGGCCGTGGCGATTGCCAGCCACTTTTTGACGGTGGGCGCCTGGTCGCTCATCTCGACGCACCACACCTCGCTGAAGGTCTACGCCGCCAACACGCCCGGAGTGATGAACGCGGCGGCTGGCGTGGACGAAGTGACGCTCGCGCCCAACTACCAACTGCGGCTTGGCGTGCCCGGCGCTTCGGCTGGCATCCAGACGGCCGAGCGGCTGGGGCTGAACGCCGCCATCATCGCCGCCGCCCGCGCAAGGTTGGGCTCGCAGCAGCAGGATATTTCCCGCTTTCTGGACAAGCTGCACAACGAACTCACGCAAGTCGAAGAGGAGCGCAAGGCCGCCCGTGAGCAGCAATATGCGCTGAATCAGGAGCGTGCAAAGCTGGCGCGTGAGGGCGACGTCGAGCTGCGCCAGCACACCCGCGAGTTGGAGGCGAAGCTGGCCTCGCTGCTCAAGGACTTCGAGTTTCAGATGCGCGAAAACGTGCGCGCCATCGAGGACCGCGCAGCGCAGCAGAAGCTTTCGAAGGAAGCCGAACGCCGCATCAACCGCCTGCGCCGCGAGTTCCAGGAGAGCTTCAACCAGACCGTGGTCGCGCACCGCACCGGCGCGGACGAGGGCGACGTGAATGCGCAGCCGTTCATGCTGAAGCACATCGCTGCCGGCGACAAGGTTCTGCTGAAGTCGATGAACAGAATCGCCACCGTCGTGCGTGAGGTGGAAAGAGACCTTTTTGAAGTCTCCCTCGGCCCCATCAAGATGCGCGTCAAGCGCGACGAATGTTCCGCGCCTTCCCCGCAGGGTGGAGATTCCTCGGCGGAAAAGCGTCCTGATCCGCTGGCCGCCGCCCGCAAGCAGAAGAACGTGCACGTCACTGTCACCAGCGCCAACACCGACGAACTGCGCATGGAGATCAATCTGATTGGACGCACCGTGGACGAGGCCACCGAAGATCTGGAGACGTACTTGGATCGCGCCTTTCTGGCCGGCCTGCCGCGTGTGCGCATCATTCACGGCCACGGCGCAGGCATTCTTCGCCGTGGGGTGCGCGAGTTCCTGAAGGGCCATCCTCACGTGGCCACCTTCGCCGAAGCGCCGCAGAACGAAGGCGGTCAGGGCGCCACGCTGGTGGAGTTGAGGCAGTAGTTGCAGAATCAGTGCTGCTGAGTTCTATGGAGACAACTAAAGAGTATCGAACTGATAGCTGTCCGCTGTGTGCTGTCCTCTAAATATGGCAGCTTGCTTGGCCACGCTTTTCGAGGTAGCGCTGGTGGTATTCTTCGGCGCGCCAGAAGGTCTGGGCTGGTTCGACCTGGGTCACGATGCCCTCCGGTTTGAAGCGGCCTTCGGCGGTGAGTTGCTCGATTTTTGCGCGTGCTTGCGCTTCCTGCGCTGGCGAATGGAAGAAGATGGCCGAGCGATACTGCGTGCCCCGGTCCGGACCCTGGCGGTTGACGGTGGTGGGGTCGTGAAAAGCGAAAAAAGCGTCCAGCAACTGCTCGTAGCTGACTTGGGCAGGGTTAAAGTCTACCTCTACCACCTCAGCGTGGCCTGTTTTGTCTGTGCATACATCCTCATATGATGGCCGCTCCAGCGAGCCGCCCTCATAACCAACCGCTGTCGCCCTCACCCCTGAGATGGCCGCGAACTGTGCCTCGACTCCCCAAAAACACCCCGCTCCGAAGGTTGCCTTTTCGATGCTCATGGCTATTAAGATACGCGGGAAGGGCTCCGGGTGACAGCTTTTTTGCGGCTCGATGAACTTCCGTTGAAATGCCTCCTGGGTGGGGTCCCCAGAATCGTTCCAAATGTCAGGGCAAAATCGATCAGACCGTTGATCGCAGTCAGAAGCACATTCATTCATGAATAAGCGCAGGCTGGTCAGATCAACTGCGCTGCAGAGCGCGGCAGTGCAGTGCTGTTCCCACTAGCATGTTGACTGATGCATCGGCCGTTGGTAATCTACACGATAGCTATCCTAATCGCTAATGAGAAGGTCACAAAGTACAGGACGAAGGCATGCCCTTTATTCTGCAAACGGTCCCGTGGCGATGTGTTGAATTTTGACGGGAAGGACCTGAGCTTGTTTTCTCATCCAAGTGAGAAAAGCGGAGCTATGTTCACAATTGAGCACTATGGCATCAGGTAGCTCATGCAAACCAAAGACAGTGCTGCATTCATCAGGTCCACGCAGGTGAAATAGGGCTTGTTTCCATGAAGCACCGGCGTCCGTAAAGATATAAGTCTGTGACCGCATGACTTTGTGTCTTTAGTCTCCTGGTTTCCACCTTTTTCCAAGAGCAAAGGAAAACGGATCGGGCACAAAAGACGGTACATAGACAAGCGGTCAACGTCTTCGCAAGAAGAGGAACCAACTTGACAGAGCAGAATGGAACTCAACCCGAAAATGCTGGAGACTGGTCTGTCGAAAATAGCCACTTCTCTGCTTCCGAGGATGAGGTGTTTCTCAAGGAGATAGCACTGATTCCGTGGAAGCGGAAGGGTGTTGTGGCAGGTTGCACGGCACTCTGTGTGCTGGCGGCAGTCCTCCTTTGTTTTGTTACGCATCCTAAATACAAGGCCACCGCCACCATTGAGCTGAACGAGGGAAAGAGCAGCGCGACCGGAATGCTCTCAGATCTCGCGGCTATCGATGGGAGCGGTTCGGATGATTTGAAAGTCAAGATTGATACAGAAATTGCTGTCATCAAGGGCGATTCGATCGCTCTGGCTGTGATGAATAAGATGGGAATGCTTCGCCTTCAGAATCCTGACCGGTCGAGCAAGGAGAAAGGACCTCTTGTCAGTGAGGAAGCTCTCCCGGCGAAGCAGCGGGAAGGTTTGATAGGCGACTTTGAAGGACATCTGAAGGTAGAAGAGATAAAGGATTCGCGCCTGATTGCAATTACATACACGAGCACTGATCCAGTTGAAGCCGCAAAGATTGCGAACCAGGTTGTTACGGAGTACAAAGCCTATCTCCTCAGTTCCAACTTCAATGCATCAAAAGATGTGTCACAGTGGCTTTCCTCGCAGTTAGGCGATCTCTCCGACCAGGTTACCAAGTCGCAGATGGACGTAGCGGAGTTCGAACGCACCCACAATCTTTCTGCGGCGATGCCAGGTTTGTCTACACTCGGAGGCGGGTCTGCATCTGGAGGCGGCGTTGGCAGCGGCTCTGTACAGATACCGGAACTGACACGCCTCGCAGCTCTGAACGATGAGGTAACTCAGGCTGAAGCAACGCGCCTTGGGCGCGAGGAAATCTACCACCTAACGATGACGGAGAATCCGGATCTGGTTTCTACGCTTGGCTCCAGTTCTCTTCCCGGACTTTCCAGCTCGGCAGTCATGTCTCAGGGCAATGGCCTCGATATCCTGAATACCCTGCGGCAGCAAGAGGCAACGGCACGGGTGGCATATGCCAGCGCAGAAACTAAATATGGCTCCAGAAATCCTCATCTGACTGATATTACCAATCAACTGAAATCGCTTCACGAGCAAATTCAGAATGAAATGGCGAGGATCAAACAGAGGGCAAAGAGCGATCTCGTCATGGCACAGCAGAACGAACAAGCGCTGCGGTCCGCCTATCAAGCGCAAAAGCTCGTAACGAGCAAAATGAATGACGACATCGTGCAGTTGGGAATTCTCATGGAGCAGGCGCGCTCCAAACGCGAGCTATACGATATTTTATATACCAAGCTGCAGGCGGCCAATATTGACGCGGGCAACAGCGCTACGAATGTAACCATCGCTGATCCGGCGCGTACTCCGGGTCAACCGTATGTGCCGCAGTCTCCCACTTATGTTGTTATGGGGCTTTTGGGTGGCTTTCTTATGGGTATAGGCCTTGCCTATCTGCTGGAAAGCCTGGATGATACGCTCGCAGATAGCTTTCAGGTGGAAGCCGTATCGAACCTACCGGTGCTTGGCATGGTCCCATATCACCACATGGACGCCAAGCTGCGCGAAGGCGCTATGGCCAATGAATCAAGCCCTTATCTGATAGCTCCTGATTGCTCCACGGCTGAATCGCTGCGTAGCTTGCGATCGGGGCTGACTCTTTCTGGCGTCGGGCGCAAGCTGAAGGTCCTCTCCATGACCAGCGCTCTGCCCGGAGAAGGCAAGTCTTACCTGGTTTACAATTTAGGACTTGCTTTTGCCGCGACAGGTCTGAAGGTCCTTATCATTGACGCCGATCTTCGGCGTTCCCGACAGCATGCCCTCTTCCGTGTGGCGCGGGAAAATGGGCTGGCTGATGTTCTGGCTGGCCTGAAATCATTTGATGATGCGGTGGTGCACCATCCAGTGGAGCAAAATCTAGCCCTGTTGCCCGCAGGCCGTCATTCCCCACTTGCTTCGGAGCTTCTAGGATCGGACGAACTCCGAAAGGTAATTGAAGCCGCCCGAAAGCAATTTGACTTAGTGCTTTTGGATACTGCGCCTGTCTTGCCGGTTGCTGACGCGATTCTAGTGGGAACATACTGCGATGGACTTATCGGCGTGCTGCGCGCGGGTCGAACTTCTCGAAAGGCGTTGCGCCGCTTTGTCCAGACCCTTGCACGAAATCGCATTCATATCCTCGGCATGGTGATTGAGGCAGTGGATATGTCTGCAACCGAATACCGGAGCGTATATGGCTACAATGTGCAGCGTTATTATGGCGACAAGTAGAATCACTTTCAATCGTGGTCTTCTGCCTCTGCTGGGTATTGCCTTGCAGATGGCGATAATGCCTGTGATGGGAAAGTGTCAGGCGACGGCTGGAATCGCAGCATCTTCCTCCATCAGCAAGGGCGGGAGCACAACTCAAAGTCAGGCGGTGAGCATCGTTCCCAAGGACTTTTCCGAGTTGCGCATCGAACCTGGAGACTTGCTGAACGTCAGTGTTTATGACACCCCCGAGTTTACCAATGCCTATCGCGTGGACCCATCCGGAAATCTGACAATTCCCCTGTGCGGCAAAGTGAACGTCCGCGGGTTGACTATGCCAGAGGCAGCAAAGCGTCTTGAAGCTGCTTTCAAGGACGGCCAGATTCTAACCGAACCGCAAGTGAATGTCGACGTGCAGCAATATGCTGGTGAATACGTGACTGTGCTGGGAGAAGTGGGAAGCCCTGGCCGGGTGGAGTTAATTGCTCCTACGCATCTCAGTGAAGTTATTGCACAAGTTGGCGGATTGACTTCCCTGGCGGGCGCGCGCATTAGAATTCGCCACCAAGGCGATGACGCTGGACCTGAGGAGGAGATTCCATACTTTCGCAGTCAGAGCAATCAGAAGGCCGCTTCCATTTTTGTGCGACCGGGGGACTCTGTCTTTGTTCCGCGGGCCGGGATTGTGTATGTTCTGGGTGCGGTGAACAGGCCTGGAGGCTACTTGATGCAGGAAGATGGGAAGCTGAATGTTGCCCAGGCTTTGGCGCTCAGCGGGGGAACGGTTTTGCAGGCCAATACTGAAGGCCTACGGGTGATTCGGCGAAATTCGGACGGAACCGTGCTGGACTTTCCTCTTTCTTATAACGCCATTGCCAAGGGAACCCAGCAGCCACTCATGCTCCAGGCGCAAGACATCGTCTATGTGCCCATAAGCAAAGCCAAGGCTGTCTTCTCTTCAACATCTGGGCTTATTTCGACGGCAACGTCGGCGGCTATCTACGACCTTCGCTAATTTAAATAAATAATCTTTCCGGGGGCAAGAAGGACCACTGCGGAGCGCGTGCTTTGCAATTGGTTGGGTTGCAGCACGGATCTTGAATCAGGCGCTTCGGGGGCGGAATGAACGCGGTAGCTATACTTTGGGAGCAAATTAAGAATAGCTTTCTTCGACCATTCCTGGGACGGGAAATGTGGGCGCTGACGGATCAGTCTGTTGTCAGCGCAACAAACTTCCTTACCAATCTAATGCTCGTCCGCTTCATGGGATTGCGCGAGTTTGGAATCTTTGCTCTTGCCTGGATGTCTGTGCAGTTTGTGAACAGCCTTCAGACCGCGCTGATTGTTGCGCCAATGATGAGCATCGGCCCTAAACAGGAAGAGAAGGACAGACCATCCTACTTTGGAGCCGTTGTTTTCCAGGAACTTGTCCTTGTTTCCTTTTGTTTCGTTTTCGTCTTTGCTGCTTTAAAGATATCGAGCCATCTCTTTCCTCACGCGGATTTGCAGCGGCTTGCGCTGCCCCTCGCAGTGTCTGCTTTTGCGTACCAAATGCAGGACTTTGTCCGGCGCTATTTTTTCGCCACGCGCCAGAGTTGCCGCGCACTTGTTGATGACGCACTCAGCTATCTTGCTCAACTGCCTATCCTGTTCCTGCTTCATCGCGCAGGAAATCTGACCAGCGCTACAGCGCTATGGGTTATGGCTGGAACCTCTATCTTGGGATTGGTGCCGGGATGGCTCTGGATGGAGCCGATCAAGTACAACCGGGAATGGATCATGGCTGTCTCGCGGCGGCACTGGAAAACCTCCCGCTGGCTTTGCGGCTCGTCCCTTCTGGTGTGGACTTCCAGCAACCTTTTCGTGCTTGCCGCACCGGTCTATTACGGAGCGGCCGCCGCTGGCGTTCTGCGAGCTTCGCAGAACCTGATGGGTGTGACGCATATCTGGTTTCAAGGCCTGGATAACGTAGTTCCTGTTGAAACTGCTCGCCACCTTCGCCAAGGCGGGGCACATTCCATGCTGGCCTATATACGATCGATTCTGCTGAAGTGGGGCGGGCTGACCTTGCTGTTCGCTATCGTTATCGCTGTGGCGCCTGGCTTATGGTTAGGGCTGATCTATGGACCGCAGATGTCTCAATATGGCTATATTCTGCGCCTTTATGCACTGCTCTACGTCATCGTATTTGTTGGTAATCCGCTACGCGCCGGATTGCAAGCATTGGAGTTTACGGTGCCGATTTTCTGGTCCTACCTGCTAATGACAGCCTTTGCCTTTGCTTTTGCTGTTCCACTGGCGAAGTGGCTACGGTTGAGCGGTTCTCTGTTTGGGCTGATTGGAGCGCAGGTTCTGTTTCAAGGCGTCGTCGGAGTTTCTCTACTGGCAAGATCCAGTCACTTCGAAAAGGAAACAAACATCGCATCGCAATCTACTCATGGCATAGTAAGGAAATCATCATGAAGGTTTTGACAAGAAATCCAGGTGGTTTATTTAATGATGCAAGACTCGGGATCTCAAATTTTCGGGTTGCCATAATACTGGTCTTTTTGATTCTAAATCTCGCTGTGTTTATTATCCGAGCCATCAGTGTTTGGCGTTATGGCGCATTCTCTACCGCCTGCAGCGCAGCATCCGTGATCTATCCCATCTGGAAGGAAGTCCACAACCTTCCAGTCTACGAGTGGCCGCTAGCATATCCATTTTCTCTTACAATGTATAACTACCTCTTCTATTCCACTTATGGCTTCTTCTTGAGGCTAATCGGTGCATCTGGTGCCGGCATTCTTACATGGGGAAGCCTATTCACGCCGGTGTTTGCCATTATGGGAGCAATAGCACAATGGAAACTTGTGCAGACGTATCTGAATCTTCAAGGCGTTCGCAGCGCTCTGTCGCTTTGCTTTGCGCTTGGCCTTTGGTCCTGCACCTCGATTGTGCGCGGATATGCGTTTGCAATACGGCCCGATATGGCGGCTGTCGCTTTCGTTATGGTCGCTCTTTGGATGGTCGTGCGGCATTCGCGGTTTGGCTTCGCGTATGCAGGCGTGTCATTTTATCTCGCGTGGTCGTTTAAGCAGTCTTTGATCTTGACTTTTGCTGCTGTCTGCCTATTTCTCTTGCTACACAAGCGGTGGCGTGATTTATCTGTGCTGGTTACGGTATTTGCAGTGTTAGCCGCAATAACGCTTCTACTTGGAGGCCCCGCGTACCGGTACAGCATCCTTGTTGCTCCCCGAATCATGTCAGTTTTTAGCTTGAAATCGGCTCTTTGTATCGTGCCAAAGTCTTTGGCTGCGAACGCATATTGGATTTTGGCTCCTATCGTATTGCTGTTCGCAATGAGCGCACATCGCGTTGACAACGTCATTCGCCTGCTTACCACAGTTTTTGTAATCGCATTCTTCGTCGGGCTGTTCGGAATGACCAGATTGGGCGCTTGGGATCACTACCTTCTTGAGGCATTTGCCGCTGGTTCAACACTGCTGCAGCTAACCGTTTTTATGGTGCCCGGGCGACTGGCTAGCGCTCTTGTTCTGTTCGGTTGTACTTTTCCGGCAATTCAAATCGCAACAATACAAAGCAAAACTCACGCGCATACATTCGGAACGGTGGAAATTGCTAATGCAGGCCAGTACGCTGATGCCTTGGCAATGCGCGATCGCATGGCATCCATGAAAAAACCGATCTTCACCTCGAGCGCTGTCTTCTCGCTCCCATGGTTCTCGAACGACAATCGTGCCCCCGCTTTGGTCATCGATCGCATCTATCATGCTGCTACGCAAGCTAGCTGCCATAATGGGTGTATTGAGGGCATGATGCAAAGGGGCGAAATCCCGACCGTAATCCTGCCCAGTTCCCGCAGTAACACCTACCAAGACAGCGTTGGTCCTGATTACGATAAAAGTTATCAGAACGCCTTAAGCCCTAACTACAAGAAAATTGGCGAAGCACGCGAGTCGGACGTACTGTGGAGCATCTACGTTCTCAAGCCAGAAGTGCGAAGTGGCCGCTGACACCAACTGTGCTTATACTGCGAGATAAACTCGTTCGACCTCGGTTGTGTGAGCGGCCAAAGCTAAACATCATTTACCTATCACGAGCGGTGAGCTAATGCAGATTTCAATTATCATGCCGGCATACAACGAAGAACGCTTTATAGCTGAAGCGATTGAAAGCGTACTTGCGCAAACATGGAGAGATTTCGAACTTATTATTCTTAACGATGGATCTCAGGATTCAACGCTAAAGATCGCCGAGCATTATGCTCTGCTCGACCCACGCGTTCGCGTCGAATCGCATTGGAACATGGGCGTTGCGCCGACACTGAATAAAGGGTTGGCTCTGTCCGCTAACGAGTGGGTGGCAATCATGCACGCCGACGATGTGATGATGCCCAACCGTATCGAGCGCCAATTGGCCTTTTTAGCCGCACATCCAGAGCTAGATGTGGCCAGCAGTTGGGTCAAGCACATCAATAGCAAAGGAAGAATAATCGCCAAGGATAACTCACGCCTGCTTACGCCAAATGCTATTCAAGAGCTATATCTGGCCAACGAACTGGTCGGTTTTAGCCATCCGGCAACAATTTTGCGAAAGAAGGCGGTGCTGGACATCGGAGGCTATCGACCACAGTTTCGCGTGAATGAGGATGTTGATCTGTGGAATAGACTTTTGGAACATGGCTGCCAGATTCTTGTACAACCGGAGTTTCTATTGAAATATCGTCTGCATGGCGGTTCGGCGTCAATTGCCCGGACGCGATTTATCCGTCGGCAAGTACGCTGGGTTAAGCACTGCATGTTACACCGACGCAGCGGTCGACCGGAACTGTCTTGGCAAGAGTATTGTTGTTATCGTCAAACGTTGCCTTGGTATAAGAGAGGCAATGCATGGCGCAAGGATACGGCCAAGGTGTTCTATAAGGCTGCAACCTTTCAATTTGCCGAGCACAAATACTATCTGCTCGTGCCAACAGTTATCCTGGCCGCAATCTTGCAACCATGCTATACAATCCGACAGGTTGCATCAAAGCTGTTGCTTAGTCACTTGTAGTTGGCTGCTTTCGCTGAATTGGTAAGTTACTCATTAGCTTTTTTGGAAACTGTATGCTGCTAAATGCTATACACGAATCTGCGCGCCTCCTTCTAAAGGGGAGCGCATGACTCTATCGTTCAGTGAATTCCTTGCATTGTTGGTGCAAGCACTTCGTGCGGAGGGCGTGTGCCCTTGTATCTTGCGTAACTATGAAGGATTCCCTGACAACAATATAGGTCACGATATTGATTTTATGATTCTCCCGTCAGAGTCAGCGGCTGCGGTACGCGCACTTCGATCCGTTTCAGGAATACGTATGGTTGGTTGTTCCGTACGTTCATCTGTGGTAATCACGTTCTCGGAAGGTGTTTCTCCCGCCTCTGAACTCCGCGCGCTGCAGGTCGACTTCAACATGAATCTTGACTGGAAGGGGCTTCCGTTTCTCTCTACGGAGACCATACTTGAAGCAGCTATACCTCGCCAGGCCGGCAACTTGCAGTTCTTTGTCCCGTCACCTGTTTATGAAGCAATTATCTCTTTGTTGTCGAGCTTGCTCGTTGGCGGATGGCTGAAAGAAAAGTATTTTCCACAAGTCCAGCGAACGTTTGCCAATAACAGGTCTGAAGTGATTGAGGTTTTGTCATTTAAGTTTGGGCTGAAAGCTGCAACGCAATTAGTTGATTCGGTAATCAGCGGCAACCGCGATGAGGTACTACGCTGCGTGCCATTGCTCCGTGCTTCACTCGGGCTGCAAAGTCTGTTGCATAGGCCGATTCACAGCGCTTTAGCGATCATCCGGCACTATACTAGCGAATTCGCGTTTCGCTTTTTACCGAAGACTCTCGAAACGGTGCGCATAGTCAGCCCCGACGGCTGCAGCCAAGCGACAATCATCGAAGCCTTGATACCAATGCTGCAGTCCACCGCGAAAATGGTGGAGGGAAGATATTCGACGCAACAGTCCCCTTCTGCCAGCAAGATTACGAGATTCGATGTAAGTAATGAGCTTCGTGCTGAACATTCATGGAATATGCTGACTCTGATTGCAAATATCATTCTTGGGCTTGTGCAAGAGTGGTTGAGCCAGTTTACCGAAAAAAGAAATCTCACACTCCGTATCTGCGAGAGTTGCTACTACAGATTTCTAATCAATGACGGAAAAGAGCGTCTACCTCAGCTTCCGAATTGGTTTGCAAAAATGATAAAGACGATGCTTCCACCTGCTGATTTGTGGATATGGCTATACCCAGCGGTGGAAGAAATGCAAGCAAAGTCCCGTGAGGTTTCAATAGCAGAAACATTTGGGCAGCTTGAAGATTACGAGGCCGTTTTAAGGACGAGGGAAAAGCACATCATCGTAGATGCAAGCAAGTCGGTAGCAAGTGTAACAGAAGAGGTGTATGCCGCTATCATTAACGCACTAGCTCTGCGCACAGATAGACAGCTCATATCATTTCTGACTCCTAAGAAGTGACTACTTGAACGTGGGTATCCGTATTCTGTTGCGAATGGTTGAAGGGCATCTCACACTTTGCAATCAAAGGAAGACATCACACTGAAAATCGTCGTTCTTGGCCCCGATGGGGCTGGTAAAAGTTCGGTCATCAAAGGGCTGATGGAAAACTTGGCTCGGCGCGGCTATAGCGTGAAAATGCGTCACCTCAAGCCGCAGATTCTTATTTCGCAACGGAGTGAACCGGTAGCCATCGTGGTTAATCCTCACGGTAAGCCGCCACGGTCGGTGCTTACTTCTCTCGTTAAAATAGTCGTCTGGCTCATCGAGGAATGGTATGCAAATCTCTTTCAGGATCAGGAAGAGACTTTGCTTATTTGCGATCGCTACTATCATGACCTGCTGATTGACCCAATCCGATATCGCTATGGAGGGCCACAAAGTGTCGCCAAGCTCGTCAGCAAGCTGATGCCGCAGCCTGATCTATGGGTGCTGTTGGATGCTCCCGCCGAAGTCTTGCAGGCGCGTAAGCAGGAGGTTTCTCTGGAAGAAACGGCGCGGCAACGCAATGCATACAAAAAATTCGTCCAACACCAAAAAGCTTATGTGGTCGTAGATGCTTCGCAATCGCTGAATAGAGTGATAACGGGTGTGCAGCATGCCATCACGGAATTATGCAGATCCATAATGCCCGCGGAGGATCGATGAGAGTACTGCTTTCCGCTTATGCCTGTGAGCCAAACAGAGGATCAGAACCAGAGGTCGGCTGGCAGAGGGCTTTACATATGCTGACGCATGCCGATGAGGTATGGGTACTGACTCGCGCTAATAATCAGGCAGTCATCGAAGCAGATCCTCACAGCCAAATGCCTGGATTGCATTTTATCTACTATGATCTTCCCCGGTGGATTTTAATACTCAAGAAACAGCGATGGTTCTTCCGCGTCTATTTTATTCTTTGGCAATGTGGAGCATATCGCTTGGCTGCAAGGTGTCACGCTGAGAAGCGGTTTGACCGCGTCTACCATGTGACCTTTGCCAGCATGCAATCTGGGTCGTTTATGGGCAAGCTGAGGATTCCATTTGTGATAGGCCCTATTGCGGGCGGTGAACGCGCCCCTTTTCGCCTGCGCAGTAGCATGCCAATTGGTGGAAAAACAAGGGAGTTACTGCGCGATCTTGGAATTCTCTTTCAACGCTACAGCCCCTTTTCGCGCCCGGCATTCGCAACTGCAGAACGGATTTATGTCACAACCCCGGCAAGTCTGCGGCTAATTCCTCCCAAATGGCGCTTCAAGACTGCGCTGCATCTCGCTGTTGCAATATGCGACGATGCCTTGCGCAACGATGATCATCAGCGGCCAGGCTCGCCGCGGTTTTTATTTGCTGGGAATCTGCTATTACTGAAAGGGGTACACTTCGCCATCCGCGCGTTAGCTCAGGTGAGGGTGGTCATTCCAGATGCGACGCTCACTCTTGTCGGAAGCGGTCCGGCAGAGAAGTGGTTACATGATGTGGCGAGGAGATCGGGCGTCGCAGATGCGGTCGAATTTGCTGGTCATCTCACGCGGCAACAGCTCCTGAATTCACTCGATGGCTATACTGCTCTTGTCTTTCCAAGCCTTCATGACTCAGGCGGGCTGGTCGTTCTTGAGGCACTTTCGAAAGGCCTTCCTGTGGTTTGTCTTGATCTTGGCGGCCCCGGCGTTATGGTCAACAAGGCCTGCGGAATCGTTGTGCCAACAGCGCATGCCGATGAGGCGCAAACGGTATCCGGAGTTGCGAATGCCATGACTGCTTTGGGGGTCATGCCTACCGCAGAGTGGAAGCGCCTGTCGGTAGGTGCGATTGCCAGGGCGAACGAATTGTCTTGGGACAAACTGACGGACGACCTTGCGTAGAATGCTACGAACGAGTCTCAATAATTTAATCCGCTTCCCTCCAGGGGCTATAGCGCGATCTGTTTTGTAGGTTTTATTAACACGGCCAAGGTCGTGCCTTTCACAACTGGACTAAGTTAGGCTTCTTCTAAACCTACTGCCGGACAAGACTCGATTCAGTTTTTGTGGATTGCGGTTACAAGAATAGGACTCGTCGTCAGAATGACTCACCTTGCACAGAACAAAAACAAAGACGACTACAGAGTTCCCGGGGTGCCGTCCTCCCGACGCCTTTGGTTGATTGCGTTCTTAAGGCGGTATCCAGTTTTTATTCTCCTGTTTGGCCCACCAATATTCAGATCGGCCGCAGGAATAGATGCAACCCAGGGAGCGGTTGACATATGGGCCATTTTTCAAGTCGGATTACTCGGAATGGTCGCCTTCCGAGCACTATGGCGCTTGACTACTGCAGAATCAATTCATATTCCAAGGCAAATACGGTCCATTCTCAAGTATGCGTTTTTTCTCAGTCTATTGTTTCTGTTATCTGCTTCATACTCTCCCAGCCCCCTCACGTCTGCATGCTATTCCGTCTTGAATTTCCTTACCTGGATATGTATCGCGGAGTTTGTTGTGGATATCTATAGACATCCACCAAACTGGATGCAATGTTTATTCGCAGTCAGATTTATTGCTTTTTTGTTGTTTGTATTGGCTGTCATAACAGTTTTTTTCAAGCCACAAATTGTTATGGTAGTTATTTTAGGAGCGGGAATACGCTTGGGTGGCGGCACTGTTGGTTTTATTCCTGTGATTTGTCCTATCATTGCGATTGTTTCGGCATACGCATTTGTGTATTCCTTGGAACCGAAAGGTCGATCCATTGGATTCTTTTTGGCCGGACTGGGAGGCACGTTGCTTACACAGTCAAGGGGGAGTGAATTAGCGTTGCTATTATCTTTCGCGATTCTTGTATTTGGGTGGGCAAAGACTGGCAAACGCTCTGCATATTTGTTGATTTTTGGAGTTATCGTTTTTATGCTGCTTTCTAGTGTAGTTTTGGAAAGTGGCGAAGGCGGCCGCATTTGGAATACTTTTAATCGAGGTGAGAACGCTCAAGGCATCGAAAGCGCCAGTGGCAGAACTGATATCTGGAAGTATGTTATTCGATACTGTATAACTCATCCGCAGGGGATGGGCTACATTACTGGTTTTCGTGTGCTTTTCAGAGAGTATTCCAGCCTTGGAATACAAGTCGAGGTTTCGCATATTGGCAACCCCCACAACTCCTTTCTAGAAGTCCTTGCAGATGCTGGATGGCTGGCCTTGGCGGTCTATGTGGTGATGATGACCAAGATCGTCGCGGTTGGATACGGTTTTGCAAAGAAACGCTACATGGGAATATTGGAAGCGGACAGTACAACCCGTCACGCCATTCGATGCGGTCTTCTGCTGTTGGCTTTTTGTTTTGGAATGGGGATGGGTCTCGCGGATTTCTGCGTTCCTCTAAGGCAAACGTTCTATTTTCAGAATGTCATCGTCGCAATTATCCTGGGTGCATCCTCGAACATGCTTGTTGCTTTTCGCGGCCAACATACTGGTCTAAACGACAAATGTCTATCAGACAAGGCAACAAACTTATGGTAACTTCATGAACATTTTAATAGCTCATAATAGGTATCAGGTAGGCGGTGGGGAAGATGCTGTCGTGAGGGACGAGGCAAAGCTACTTCGAGAGCATGGCCACAGCGTCGAACTGCTCGAACAGGACAATGATGCGATTCAAGGCATTCGCGGCAAGCTGTCTGCTTCTGCATCTATTTTCTATTCGGCGAGTTCGCGAGAGCGAATGAAGCGAATGGTTCATGACTTTCGGCCGGATATCGTACATGTCCACAACTGGTTTCCGATGCTTTCGCCGTCGATTATATTGGCAGCAAACGCATGCCGGGTGCCCGTCGTGCAAACTTTACATAACTTCAGGATGCTTTGTGCGAACGCGCTACTCTACCGCGATGGCGTTGTCTGTGCGGATTGCGTTGGAAAATCGCTTCCGGTTAATGGCATCGTCCATGGCTGCTACCGCGGAAGTCGGACGGGGAGCGCCATCGTCACGGCAGCGTATGCCGTTCATCGCATGGCGCACACCTGGGACTGCATAGACTGTTTTATCGCCGTTTCTGAATTTCAACGCGGGATTCTAGTTCGTGGCGGTTTGCCTGCGGACAAGGTGGTTGTGAAGCCGAACTTTGCTGGTTGGGACACGTGGGACGCAGAGAAGAATACGGAGGAGGTTGCTCTTTTTGCCGGACGGCTATCAAGGGAAAAGGGGATCCGGACGCTGCTATCCGCATGGAACACGGGAAAGATTCCTCTTCGCTTGAAGATTATTGGCGATGGTCCCATGGCTGACGAAGTGCGCGCTTGTGTGGCCTCGAATACCGAAGTTGAATATCTTGGGTTGCAATCTCCGGAGGCGGTCTATCGCGAGATACGCAAGGCAAAGTTCTTGGTTTTCCCGTCAGAGTGTTATGAAACTTTTGGGCGTACAGCGGTTGAAGCATTTTCACAAGGCACGCCGGTTTTAGCGGCTGATCTCGGCGGAGTGCGGGAGTTAGTGGAAAACGGTGTAACAGGCTATTGCTTTCCGGCAGGAAATCGTGATGCTCTTGTCGAAGAAGCTTGCCGCTTCCCCTCCGGGGAAGGTTATGAGCGGATGCGTTCTAATTGCCGTAATTTGTTCCTTAAAAAATTTACTGCGGAGATCAATTACGCACTATTGATAGAGATTTACGCCAGCGTAATCACAACGCGAAAGATGCGCCAGAAGTATCTTTAGAAGCTATGGTCTGAAGCAACCTGACGATATTTGCGTCGCCTAGGAAATAGACACGAAACTAGGAGCTACTTCATGAAATCGCTGAGAGTATTGATGATGAACCGGGACTTTCCGCAGACCAGCGGTATTGCGCGGGTGCTGATGACCTTCGCGCGCCACTGCGATCACCAGCATCTGGATCTTCATATTGCCAGCCTTAGGCCTTTTCATCCTTCCATGGCGGAAGAACTTGCGCAAACCGGGACGACAGTGCATGAACTTGGAGATACAAGGTACCTGAAACCTGCGCTTGCCTTGCGGGAAATCATCAAAGCGGAAAAAATCGACATGGTGGTCGCAACCTCGCTGAAGGCGTACCTGGTTGCGAAGCTCGCCGCAACGCCCAAATGCCGCGTGTTGTATTGGATACATGGAATCGCGACGTTAATCGAGAACCGCTGGAAAGTTGCAGTGTATCGATGGGCCGCACGGCGTGATACCTTGATTTTTATTTCCGAGCAGGTTAAAAAGGCACACAGTTATGCTGGCCACAAGGGGCGCGAAGAGGTGGTCCTCAACGGTGTCGATGATCCGCTCAACTACGCTCCCCTTTACGATCTAAGCCAGCGCGATGCCCTTGGCATACCGCGCACAGCCTTCGTGATCGGCTACACGGCGGAGTTTATTGCATGGAAGCAACATAGAACACTGCTGGACGCTTTTTCCAAATTAGCCGAGAACTTTCCAGATATACACCTTGTGCTTATTGGCACCGGCGAGCTTTGGGAGCACACGAGGGCCTTAGCGCGAGAAATTCCAGAATGCCATCGGATTCACTTTCTGGGACCTCGGCCGGACGCGAAACAACTCTTGGGACTCATGGATGTCTATGCTCATCCTAGCAATGGTGAAGGGTTCGGCCTTGCAGTGGTGGAGGCAATGTTGGCGCGGCGCGCCATTGTTGTAACCGACGCGGGCGCTCTACCGGAGATTATCGAAGATGGCGTGACGGGCCTGATGTGCCATGTTCTGGATGCAGCGGATCTTGCCCGTAAGATTGCGACTCTTGCAAAGAACCCAGAGATGCGGCAGCGCCTTGGCGAGCAAGCGCGGCGCGTTGCGCTGGAACGTTTCGGCACGGAACGATTTGCCAAGGGCATTACCGCTGTACTTGAAAGCGAGCCGAAAGATTCTGGAGCGAAAGCAGAGTGAGTGTACGCAAAAATCACCACCTTTAAGGCGACGCAATCATCAAGGTGCGGCGATCAACAACAAACTCTCCCGGGCATTAATATTCTGGTTTCACTCTGAGCGCTCAATCAACAGTTCCGGACCGAATAGCCGCTAATCGCCGCGAGTTGACGTAATAGAAAGGCTGCGTGCTCCGGGCTCAGATGCTTGTTATAGATTCGGAGTTGATCGAGCAGATAGGCGATGGCTAGCCGTGGCAATAGCTCTGCGTCAAGATCCATGCGGCGGAAATAATCGGCGCAAACTGAGCTGGATCGAAAGGCCGGATAACCTCCTGCCTTTTCTCCGAAAAGATGGTCGATGCTGAATTGGAAATGGAGCAGGTCGTAGGCGGGCAAGCCGGCAAAGTCAGCCCCCTCCCAGTCGACGAGCACATAACCAGCTTTGGGATCGTTCAGGATGTTCCATGGCACAAAGTCACCATGAACCAATATGGTAGGAATAGCAATATTGAGATCCAAACAGGACAGTGAGCGGCTCAGAAGATCGGGCGCCATCTGATCGAATTGAGCCCTGAATGGACGGAGGCGGTTTGCCAGCTCGTCGGCAACAGCTGCTAGGCTTCTGCAATTGCCGTTTCGAGGCAGGTGACACAGCATCTCCATGTATGCAGGCCGAAACCTGGGATCAGGCATGGCGCCATGCATGTATTCTTGCGCGGCCGCCCGCCGATCAGGATGAACGGACAAAACCTTCGGCGCCCAGGAATACTGTTCGAGCTTGCCGAGCACTTCAGCTTCATGGAGGACGCGCAATCCGCCTCCGGCCGTAAGCCCGACCTTGAGTACCGCGGCAATGCGATGCTTGTCATCGAGCAGGAATGCAATCAATTTCCTGTCGGCAGAGGGGGTGCCGATCAAAACCACGATCTCTGCATTCTGCGTTTCAATCCCGCACCGCTCAAACCAGAGCCGCGCACTGCGGCGGGAGGTTTCCACACTCGAAACGGAGTGGGCAAACCGCAACACGCTTGCACGCGCAGCCATGCGAACGGCGAGCCACTTCATGCGGCTCGATAAATTATAGGGATGCCATATGCGTAACACGGGGGCGGCAGCGCTCGATCGCGCTGGGAGCAGCCAACGCGGACCGTTGCTTCCTGGAATCACAAGATAAGATTCCGTTTCCTCATCCGCGCTGCCATTGATCTCCAGAGCATTCAGCATTGCTGAAACGCTGAGCGCCTCAGAAGGAGACAAGGGATCTGTTGCCATATTTATTTACGATACACTTCAGCCCAGATCGCTTCCACGCTTGCTCAAACCGCCTGCGACTGCTTTGCCCGTCACTGTTCAACACGGGTACGACTTTCTCGGTCAGGAAAGCTTCTAGAACATCTTCGGAATACATGTAGACTTTGGACAGCGCTGCCAAGTGGCTTTTTCTTGAAAAAGGGGCACTTGGCAGCATAGCTTCGGTCTACAGCAATTTCGAAGATGCTTTATTGATCCGGCAACTAAATACTGTTTGTGTGCCCCATCCATTTCCGCGTCTTTTGCGGAAATGGGTGGGAATACGATGTCACTGTTTTCTTGCCGGATCAATAGTCCCAAATCGGGACTCCCCTGGCAACACTCAAGTGGGCCAGCGATATATTTTGTGGCGCGTAGACGAATCCGTGCTACACTCTGTGTACATCGTAGAATTCGATATGAAGTTTTTGCCTGTTTTGGTAACCGCCTACACGCAAACTTCCTCATTGCGTTCGCGGTAATCAGTAAAAATCAGTACCAGAGGAGCAACACAAAATGGAAACAGGCACAGTCAAGTGGTTCAATGATGCCAAGGGCTTTGGATTCATCAGCCGTGAAAACGGCGAGGACGTATTCGTCCATCACACCGCCATCCAGTCGAACGGCTTCCGTTCGCTGCAAGAAGGCCAGAAGGTCCAGTTCAACGTAACCAAGGGCCCCAAAGGCTGGCAGGCTGAGAACGTCCAGGTTATCTAAGGGTTACCACCCTTCTAACCGGATCGGCTTCAAGCAAATAGGGACGGCATCGCTGCCGTCCCTATTTTTGTATTCCGCCCTATTCTTCTCACTGCTGGAAGCTTGATAAAAAGAAGCGACCAAGCCTATGCGGCTGGTTTGAGGGCCTTGTCGGTGTCTTGCGCAATGGCCGGATGAAGGGTTTCCTTGGGCGTATCGTGAGTGCCTAAATACTGCAGCACATCGTTAATCGAATCTTCAAAGCGTCCGCCGGTCTTGTGGGTGGCCTTGACCCCTTTGGCGACCAACTGGCAGACTTCAAAACGATTCATTCCATGATCAAGTGCACGGTGTATCTTGTCGGAACGCATAATGTCACTCCCGTCAACAGGTGATTGTCGCGTGTAATTCGGAACTCGTCAGGAGCGGTAGGATGGCAAGAGCCAAGCAGGCTTTTCCAATTCGAAAGCCGGGTCTGATGATTCATAATCTATCTTTATTGTACGCTGGAAACTGAGCGTACGCCGCATTTCACGCATCCATGGCGCTTTCACTGTCACGCAAACCCTGTTATTCTGTAGATCATATGGGTCCTATCCACCCGATGAGTGGAAAACCTTGTGGAAAACCCTGAAAAAGATTGCAGCGAAAGAGGTTACAAGTGGCAGATACCACCAAGATTGAAGACAAGCAGGAACGGAAGATACTGAAGCGCGCCGCCCGCAAGAAGGCCGCTCCCAAGGCGAAGCGGACTGAACCGCGTGGTTCGAACAAGAAGAAGGTCAAGAGAATGGCGCGCGGCGTTGCGAAGCGGTAGAGAATTTCTCCAGTTGTTGTAGAGGGGAAAGACCGCTCTCAAGAGCTTGTCCCGCAAGAACAAGCTGGGTTCCAAGCCAGCCTGCCAAAACGCAGGTCAGCTTGGGACCCAGCTTCATATTCGCCGCAAACGGCATTTCTTGCTTGCTGCTCGTCATGAGTTGCCGTCCGCACAAACTTGATTGGATCGGTGAGGAGTTCCCAAGGGAATTTCTCATCTTCTACAACGCGGCAATGGCATTTTGAACCGTGGAATCGCATTGACCCACCAGGTCTCTGATTTGACAGGCCCCGCTGATGGCGGGATGAGGAGAACTGCCCTGCTACGGCAACTTGGCGCTCGCAAGTCGATCGATAAGCTGATCCACGACTCTGAAGAACCAGAGCACGCGCTCAAGAAGACGCTGGGGCCGTGGTCGCTGACAGCGCTGGGCATTGGTGCGGTTGTCGGCTCTGGGATTTTTACGGTCATTGGCACGGCCATCTCCGGGGAAAAGTTCGACACCCCCAGCATCGCCAATACACCGCTCTTGCACTACATCCTCACCCACACGGCACTGGCCGGACGGCCGGGCGCCGGTCCTGCAATTGCTCTGTCCTTGTTTCTGGTGGCCATTGTCTGTGCGCTGACCGGTCTTTGTTATGCCGAACTCGCATCGATGATCCCCATCGCCGGTTCGGCTTATACCTACACCTACGCCACCATGGGCGAATTGATTGCCTGGATCATCGGCTGGGATTTGATCCTCGAATATGCCGGTTCCAACATGACGGTCAGCGTAGGCTTTGCCGCCCACGTAGTGGACCTGCTGGATTGGTTCGGCCTGCATCCCTCTGCGGCATGGATATCGCCGGCCTATCTGCCCGGCGGCCTGCAAGACTTGTCCGGCAACTGGATCTATCATCCCGGCTGGCACTTCGGTTTCAATATTCCGGCCTTTCTCATCGTTCTGGCGCTTACGGTCATTCTGGTACGCGGCATCCGGGAGTCGGCCGACACCAACAATGCGATGGTGGGGATCAAGCTGGTCGCCATTCTGATCTTCGTCTTTGCGGCCATCGGCTTCATCCATCCCAGCAACTGGCATCCGTTCATGCCCAATGGATGGTCGGGAGTCTTGACCGGCGGATCGATCATCTTCTTCACCTATATAGGCTTCGACTCGGTTTCGACCGCGGCCGAGGAGTGCCGCAACCCGCGGCGTGACATGCCCATCGGCATCATCGCCACGCTGATTGTGTGCACATTGCTCTATGTGGCTGTGGCTGTCTGCCTGACCGGACTGGTGCCTTGGCAATCGATGGTTGACGACGGTGCTCCCGTGGTGAACGCGCTCAAGAAGCTCTCCGGCCTTCCCGGCGCCCATATGCTTCACTGGGTCAGGCTGGTGGTCCTGTTCGGCGCCATGATGGGCATGCTTTCCTCCATCCTGGTCTATCAGCTTGGCCAATCACGGGTGTGGTTCTCCATGTCCAGAGACGGCCTGCTGCCCAAGATTTTCAGCAATGTGCATCCTATTTTTCGCACCCCCGCCTTTTCCACCTGGGTAGCGGGCTTTGTGGTGGCCATTCCCTCCGGGCTCTTCGACATCGGAACCTTGGCCGATCTTTCCAATATTGGCACTCTGTTTGCCTTTGTTCTGGTCTCCATCGGGGTCGTGGTGCTGCGGGTGCGCGAGCCCGAACGCCCCCGCGGTTTCCGGGTTCCGTTTGGCCCCGTGATCCCGCTGTTGAGTGTGTTCTTCTGTTTTGTGCTGATGGCCGGTTTGCCGATCATCACCTGGTACCGCTTTATCATCTGGCTGGTCATCGGCCTGGTCATTTATTTCCTTTACAGCCGTCATCGCTCGGAGTTCGCTGGGCTCAAGTAGACCATCATGACGCAAGAGATGGAAGGTTTCATTCGCCGGCTGCCCAAGGCAGAGCTGCATCTGCACTTGGAAGGCACGATTCTTCCCTCGACGCTGGTCGAGTTGAGCGCCCGCCACGACGCCTGCCCGCTTACGCTTGCCGAGGCTGAAGCTCTCTACCGCTTCGATGATTTCTCTGGCTTCATGAACGCCTTCAAGGCCGTCACCGGTCGCCTGACCAGCGCGGAAGACTACGAGCTGGCCGCTTGGCGCATGATGGAGCATTTGGCCGAGCAGGGCGTGGTCCACGCCGAAGTTTTTGTTTCAGTGGGCGTTTTTTACCACTGGAGCGACAACCATCCGGCGGCCTTCGAGCCCATCTTTGCCAGCCTGGAACAGGCCCGCGAGCGCGGCGAGCGCGAACTGGGCCTCTCGCTCTGCTGGATCTTCGATGCCGTGCGCCACTTTGCCATCGAGGAGGCCGGGCAGGTCTTCCGCAAGGCCGCCGAACTGAAGCCCACGCACCCCTCGATTATCGGAGTTGGCCTGGGCGGCGATGAGCGCCGTGCAGGCTCCGAGCCCTTCCGCGTTCTCTATGCGCAGGCGGCCGAAGCCGGTCTGCACCTGACCAATCACGCCGGCGAGACCACCAGTTCCGAGGCTATTTGGGAAGCGCTGGGCATCGGCTCGGAGCGTCTCGGGCACGCTCTTTCGGCGATTGACGATAAAACTCTTGTCCGCGAGTTGAAAGCGTGGAGCATGCCGCTGGAACTTTGCCCTACCTCGAATGTTCGCACTGGCGTCTGCCCGTCGTTTGCCGCGCACCCGCTGCGGAAGTACTTTGACGTCGGCCTGCTGGTCACACTCAACTCTGACGATCCAGCCTTCTTCGGTTCTGACGTGGCCAACGAATATCTGCTGGCCCACACCGTGCAGGGATTTACCCGCGACGAACTTCGCCAACTGGCTGCCAACTCCATTCGCGCCAGCTTTTTGCCTGCGGAGTCGAAGGCCGCGTACTTGGATCGAATCGACTCCGCGGAGTGAGCCGGAGCTGGTGCCAACAGAGGACCGTGTCTGCCAGCGCATGGAAAATTGCGATATTATGGTCGGGTAGAAGCATTTCGGAATTGCTCTAGGCCGAAGGCCATGCGTCTCAAGTGGCTTTTTCCGCGGGTTTGCGTGTATTCCGAAAGTGCTTTAGGAGGAAGCCAGAGCATGTCCACTGAAAACGAATCCCCGAACGCCGCGGAGGAAACTGCGGAAGAGACCAAGGAATCCAGCGTTCTGCGGGTAGTCGGCTGGCTCTCGGTGGGGATGGCGGTGGCAGCGCTCGGCGTCTTCGTGGGCCGCGAAATCTACTGCCGCCACAAGTTCAATTGCCGCACGCCTTATGACTTCTACGCTCACGCCGGTGAACAGCAGAAGACTGAGTTCGGCTTAGGCATCTAGAGCATTTTCAGGGAGAGCAGGATGCGGAGCACCTGCCGATTGCCTTGCAATGATAAAAGAGGCCACCTTCGGGTGGCCTTTTTCATTGTGCGAGGATCTTGATTGTCAGATGGGATCGCCGGGAAAACTGCCGATCGTTTGGCCGGCGGCAACGCTCTGGCCGGCAAGCACGATGGCGTGGCTGGCGATGCGGGCGCCCGCGCCGATGACGGTGGGCACCAGCTTCACGCGTTCGCTGCCGCCGGAGGCGCATATGTGCGAGTAGACGCGAGCGAAGGAGCCGATGACGGAGCCCTTGCCAATGGTGATTCCGCCACGGTCGTTCAAGAGGGCGCGCTGGCGGATGGTGACGCCATCCTCGATGGTCATGTTATAGCCGTAGGTCAGATCCACGCCGTGATAGATCCTGACGCCCTCGCCCATGCGGGCAAAGATGTGGCGGCCCAGCATGGCGCGGAAACGCAGGCCCAGCCAGTTGTTGGTGCCGATCGGCGAGCGGTCGAACATCTGCCAGAACCACAGCAGCGGCTTGAGCCGGGAGAACTGCTCCGGGTCGGCATCGGCAAAGTGCTCGGCCTCGAGGGTCACGTTTTCCGGATTCAGCGAGAGGCGGACGACGTTGCCGGGCAACTCGGAGGTCAGCTCCAGGTTGAGCTTTTCGCCGTACGGGCGGCCCAGATAAAGCTGGTAAAGCTGGTCGCGCACAATCTCGGCGCGGCGCTCCGGGGAGTGATGGCGGGTGAACTCCGCATCGAGAAACTGAATCCAGCGGCGGTAGACCTCTTCCGCCTCCGGCGCTGGATGCGGAACGTTGTTCAAAGTGTGTTCCATACGAATTGGACGATACACCACGAGGGGCAGGTCAATCGAGTGTTTGTGTCAGTGCATCTACTTTTCGAGCTGAGTTGCAGCATCTTTCGGCCCCAGCACAATCTGCACGCCCAGGTAGGCAATCCAGTTGGGTTCGCTGTTCTGGCGCGTCACCGCTTGCATCGCGCGTCCGCCCATGAAGAGCAAGCGCATACGACCGGAGCGGCCCAGCGCTCTTCGGCCGCCCGCGTCTAGCGTCAGCGCGCGCTGCTTGGGTGCAGCGTCAATGCGGTTGACGTCCTGCAGGTCGTAGATCTCTCCATAAAGCTCGAACCGCTCGCTGAATTCGTGGCCGACAATCAGCCCGCGTCCCCAGCGGTCGGGCACGTGACGATTGCCGAGCCAGCGTCCCACCTCGCCGTCAAAGCCTACCGGCCCCAGCCTGGCCGTGAACTCCACCGGCAGATAGTATTGCGGCCCCGTCTCGACAATTCCGCGCCGAACGGAGCTAGTGGGATTGTTGATGGAGGCTTGCGGAAAAGTCCCCAGCGAAAAATCCATATTTTCGTCGGACTTGGGCTCCCCCGCGCGGTGATGCTCATAAGGGCGCCACTTGATGCCCAGCAGCGACTCACCCAGCCCGGCGCGCGTGGTGTTGTTTTCGTCGGTGGCCACGGCAAGAGGCACTTCGTATTTGAGCTGGAGGCGGTCGCCCACGCCGTAGTTGAAATCGAAGTTGGGCACGTTGTAGCTGGCTTGGGCCGGGTTGTGGCTGGCCATCCAGCCAAAGTTGACCTCCAGGTGCTTGTTGCCGGGCGTGCCGGGGTCGTCGGTAATGAAAGGCGGACCGCCCTGCGCGCAGGCCAGAGATGCGGTCGCACCAGCGATCAGCAGCAGAATCAGTTGCGGAAGTTTACGCATTCGGAGGAGCGAAAACTCCGTGAAATGGTTTTGCGCGCGCAAGAGATTCATAAAATCAAGGTAGCACTTGCAGCAGGAGCAGTCGCTTGATGGCGTTTGTGAAAGCCGGAACCAGTGCGGGCAGGGTCGGGTCGTTGCCTGGGAAACGAGTCTATGAACCGGAAGGCCGCTTCAGCTTCCTTCGATTTCCCCGCACACACTTGCCCGTCTCTGCGATACTGTTTTGTTATGCCAATTGATGATCTGCAACAAGCTGCCCAAAAAATCGCCGGATTCCTCAACAACCTCAACAAGCTGGGTGGACTGCGCCTGAAGTACCGCATCACCGCTCCCGAGGAGCCCGAGGCGCAAGGGCCCGTTCTCTGCGTCGATCTGGACGGCCCGGACGTGCTGCTGGTGACCCAGCACAATGGCGAACTGCTGCTTGCCCTGGAGACCATTGCCGCGCAGATTCTGCGCCTCGAAGCACACGAGGGCAGCCTGATCAGCTTTGACGCCGCCAACTTCAAGGCTCTGCGCGCGGCGGAACTGCGCCTGACGGCCGAGACGGTTGCGGAGAAGGTGCTGAAGTCCGGCATCCCCTACGCCTTTGCGCCCATGAACAGCCGCGAGCGCCGCCTGATGCATATGGCCTTCCGTGGAATCGAGGGCGTGGAAACGGCCAGCAACGGCGAGGGCCGGGACCGCTTTCTGGCCGTTTATCCCACAGGCAAGACGGATCTGCCTGTCACCGCGCCCGTGAAGCCGCGCAGCTTTGGCGACCGTGGACACTCCCGGCGTTAACGCAGATTGAGTTTGTGGAATCCCAGGTCTCAGAATCGAGACTTTCCCCCCGGACCTGGGGCACCCGGCAAGTCAGCCAAGAACAAGAAGCCCGCGTCTCTTTCGAGATGCGGGCTCTTCTTCTTGCCGGCGCGGGCCAGCCGAGGGCAGGTGGCTAGGCGTTCAACTGCTCTTGAAGCTTGTTCAAGGTGCGCTGAAGATCCTTGTCTGTGCGGCGCTGCTCGTCGATTTTGGCGATCGAGTGCATCACCGTGGTGTGATGCTTGTTGCCGAACTGGCGGCCGATCTCAGGCAAACTGGCCTCAGTCATCTGCTTGGCCAGGTACATGGCAATTTGCCGCGGCACCACCACGTTACGCGAATTGTTTTTCTGCTTCAGGTCGGGAATCCTCATGCCGAAGTTTTCTGACACAGCGCGCTGAATGGCTTCGATGGTGACCTTGCGCACCTGCATATCAATGAACTGCCGGAGGCACTGCTGGGTTGAAGCCAGCGTGATCTCCAGGCGGTTGAGTTGGCACCAGGCGACAAGCCGCACCAGCGCCCCTTCCAGCTCACGCACATTGGTGCGAATGTTGGAAGCGACAAAAAGGGCGACGTCCGTGGGCAATTGCACCTGCTCACTCTCGGCCTTCTTCTGCAGGATGGCGACCTTGGTCTCCAGATCGGGCGGCTGAATGTCGGCAATCAAGCCCCACTCGAAGCGCGAACGCAGCCGGTCTTCAATCTCGGTCAGCTCCTTGGGTGGACGGTCCGAGGCGATCACGATCTGCTTCATGCTCTCGTGCAGCGCGTTGAAGGTGTGAAAGAACTCCTCCTGCGTGCGCTCCTTCTGGGCGATGAACTGGATGTCGTCGATGAGCAGCACATCGACCGTGCGGAAGCGGTCGCGGAAGCTGGTCATGCGATCGTTGCGGATCGAGTTGATCATCTCGTTGGTGAATTTCTCCGCAGAGACGTAGGAGATGGCGGCTGAGGGCTGGCGGCGCTTCACCTCGTGGCCGATAGCGTGCATCAGGTGGGTCTTGCCCATGCCGACACCACCATAGAGGAAGAGCGGATTGTAAGCCTTTGAGGGGCGCTCGGCCACAGCCAGAGCGGCGGCGCGGGCAAACTGGTTGCCGTTGCCGATCACAAACGCATCGAAGGTATAGCGCGGGTTGAGTTGCGCCGCGGAATTCCAATCGAAGCGCTCCTGCTGGGGAGGGCGTGGCGGGGCGGTGGGTGCATGGGCAGGCACGGGACCGAAGCCGCCGTCTTTGCGCTGCGGCGGAACCGAGGGGTCTTCTTCGGAGGTCACAAAACACACGTCGTCCAACTCCAGATCCTGAAGCTCGATCGCTTCCTGGATCAGGTCGCTGTACCTGTCGCCGAGGTGTTGAAACTCGGGCGAGGGCACGCGCACATACAGTGTGCGGTTGGCCACATGGCTGTAACGAGTGGGTTTGAACCACGTATCGAAGGACTGGCGAATGACCTTCTTCTCAAGAGCGGAGAGAATCTGGAGCCAGGGGTTGAGAGCTGTCGCCGGTGAAGTTGCGAATACCATCTTACGAATCCTTGCCTGCGTCTTCAGTTAACTGCCGGTACGGTTCATCCATCCAATTTTGGCCAGAAAACAGCGGTGGCGTAAAGCACAAGGCTTTTCGTCCGACTACTGCTTACCGACTGCCTGATGGCCGCTGGCCGGCCCCTGAAAATAAACTAAGGGGCCCGGGATAAATACCGGTTCCGTGAGACGCTGGGAACTTTCTTGAACGGTCCCAAGAGTAGCACATTTCGCCGCTGTTGCAATCCCCCATTCACACAACTTTTAGCCGGTTTCAATGAGTTGCACCATTGGTGGTGAAACTCGCCAAAAAGGTCACCAAAAGTAGGGCAAAAAGCCGGTCGGAGCTGTGCAAATCGCGGCGATTATAACCCGAACCCCCTCGCTGTGCGCACTCTCTAACGAGGGAATTCTTGCCCCTCCGCGCACTTGCCGCTGGATTCCTGGTCCAACCTGCGATACACTAGGTACTTGCCGTCAAGGCGCAGATTTTCTTCAGAAACAGGAGGGCATTCTTTTGCCCAAGCGCACATTTCAACCCAATCGCCGCAGTCGTGTGAAAACCCATGGTTTCCGCGCGCGCATGAAGACCAAAGCAGGAGCAGCTGTGTTGAATCGCCGCCGCGCCGTTGGCCGCAAACGCGTCGCCGTAAGCGCCGGCTTCCGCGACTAACTTCAGTCTGCCGTTCTCTTTGAGCCGGAACGCGCTTCAACCCTATAACGTTCCGGACGAAGCTTCCTGCGGCACAGCCATGATTACTTCTTCTCAGCCTGACCAGCGCACGTCTTCCAGACAATCGCTGACCGGTGTGCGTCTCAGCAAGCACGCCGATTATCAGCGCGCCTATGCGGCCAGCCGCAAGCACAGATCTGTGTCCATGAGTTGGTTCCTGGCTCCTCAACTCCCGTTTGGCGTTGCAGAACCTCCGGCAGATCCACGCGTTGGCCTCACTGTCGGCAAGGTGATGGGCAAGGCTCATGAGCGCAACCGCATGAAGCGCCGCATGAGAGAAGCCCTGCGCCGCCATGTGGACCTGCTTCCTACGGGCTGTGACCTGATCCTCCATCCTCGCCGCACGGTGCTCACGTTGGATTTCAAGAAACTTGAGGCGGAGGTCGTGCGTATCCTTCAGCAGGCACAGGCTGAGGCGGCGCACAGAAACCAGCCAAATCTATCGCGTGTGGCCGGTGCAGGTCGATGACACGCGCTGAATCCGAACCGATGCAACTCCGCGCAAATTTGATGGGAACGTCGCTGACCCCGGCGTCGGTGGCGACCCGCATTTTGCTTGCCCTGCTTGCCTTTTATCGCTGCTGGCTCTCTCCGGCGATTCATTCTCTGAGCCCTGGCAGCGGCTGCCGTTATGTGCCCACCTGCTCGGAGTATGCCGCCCTTGCCATCGCCACCCATGGTCCCCTGCGGGGTGTTTTACTGGCGTTTTGGAGGATTCTGCGGTGCAACCCTTTTGCGCGCGGCGGCCTTGACCCTGTGCCGCCACTGACGATTTCACACAGTTTTCCCCACGAACCATTACCATAGGAAGAGCGGCGGCCTGACGGCTCGCTTTCTTCACAACGAATAGGAAGTATCCATTGGCAGAAATTCGCAATCCCAATCTTGCGGGGCAGGGTGGAAACGGCGGCGTTGGCGGCAGCGGCGGCGATATGCGCAGCGTGTTGACGATGACCATTGTGCTCCTTGTCGTTTTTCTTGGCTTTCAGTATTTTGCCAAGCCCAAGCAGCCAGCCCCATCGGCGCCCACCGCGCAGACCCAGAATCAGACCCAGCCGACGCAGCCCGCGCAACAACCTGCAGCCGCCTCCAACGCCCAGGTAACCGCCGGACCAGCGCAGGCTCCCGCGGCTACCCCGGCCATTGCCGCTTCCCTGGTGACGGAGACAACGGTTGAGAATGCAAACTACAAGATTGTATTCACCAATCAGGGCGCCCAGGCAGAGCACTGGATTCTGAATAACAAGCAGTACAAGGACCAGCCTGATCCAGGCGGCCACCAGCTTGACCTGGTCAACCCCAAGGCTGCCGCCTTCGGCCTGCCGCTCAGCCTCTATACCTATGAGCCGGAACTGACCAAGCAGTTGAACAGCGCTCTTTACCAGGTTTCCGTCTCTGGCGCCACCTCGTCCACAGGCGCCCTCAAGGTTCCCGGATCGGTGACTTTTCACTACGCCGCCAACGGCCTTGACGTGGTGAAGACCTTCCGCTTCGATGCGAGCTACGTGGTGACGGCCGAGGTTGCGGTCCGGCGCAATGGCGTTCCGGTGCGAGCCCTTCTGGCCTGGCCCGGCGGGCTCGGCGATCAGATTGGCCCCATCGACTTCACCAACGGCAAGATTGCCTGGTCGCTGGAGGGTAAAAAAGACTCGATCGACGCCAAGAAGGTCAGCAACAGCTCAACTCTCGAGCAGCCTTACGAGTACGCGGCGCTGATGGATCTGTACTTTGCCGCGGCCTTCCTGCCTGACTCGCCTGCGCGCACGACGGTGGTCACGCTGCATAACTCCATCCAACTGCCCAGCGATGCGAGCGACCCCAACAGCCAGAAGCGGCCGGCGGACGTGGTGGGCCTGGCCGTGGGCGACACCAGCGGCACAACCCGTCTGCGCCTCTACGCCGGTCCCAAGCAGCTGGACCAGCTCAAGACCATCCACGCCACCGATTCCAACGGCAAGCCCGACGGGCCAACGCTGGAGCCGCTGATTCAATACGGCTGGCTCACGGTGATCGCCAAGCCGCTCTATCTGAGTCTGCGTTTCTTCTATGAGCACGGCATCAGCAATTGGGGTTGGGCCATCATCCTCTTTACGGTCCTTTTCAACCTGGTTCTGTTGCCCACGCGAATCTGGATGACGAAGTCATCGTTGAAGATGATGCGCATCCAGCCCAAAGTGGATGCCATCAAGAGGCGCTATGCCAATCTCAAGGCCACCGATCCCAAGCGGTCCGAGATGAACACGGAGATGATGGAGCTCTACAAGACGGAGGGCGTGAACATGTACGGCGGCTGTCTGCCGCTACTGCTGCAGATGCCGCTCTTCTTCGCCTACTATCGCGTATTGCAGAACACGGTCGAGTTGCGTCAGGCCCATTGGTATTGGCTGACGGACCTTTCCTCGCCGGACATGCTGCACATCCTGCCCATCATCATCATCATCAGCATGTTTCTGATGCAGTACATCACGCCTTCGCCGGGCATGGACCCCAATCAGCGCCGAATGATGGCCATCATGATGCCTGTGATGTTCGGCTTCATGTTGTGGCACCTTGCTTCTGGCCTGGCTCTCTACTGGGGTACAGGCAACGTCATCAACCTGGCCATCCAGATCGGCATCAACATGTCGCCCATGGGCAAGGAGATGTTCGCCCACGCCGCCAAACGCGCCGCCAAAAAGTCCGGCGCCAAGACTATCCAGGGACGGCGATAGAAAACCATCGCAGTACAAAAGAAGCCCCGTTCAAGTCAGACTTGAGTGGGGCTTCTTTTTGTCCGTGTGAGGTCTTTGGCCGCACGAATCTCCAACCATTCTGGGTGCCCCACCCGTGGCGCGTCTTTGCGTTTGCTTTAGTACTACAGTTGTAAAGCAGCGATTCGGAGGGAGCAGGGGCCTTCAGGCCCCTGAAAAATCTCCCATAAATCGAGGCCTTTAGGCCCGGAACGAGAAGATCCGAAGCAAGTACAACTGCGGTGCTAGGGTGGAAGGCCAGCAATCAATGGCAAAATGAAGACATGCCTTTGACTGACCCGATTGTGCTTTCCGCCGCCGAAGCGCGAGTTCTGGGCGCGCTGGTTGAAAAAGAAGTGACCACGCCGGACTACTATCCGCTTACGCTCAATGCGCTCATCAATGCCTGCAATCAGCGCTCGAACCGCGAGCCGGTGATGAACCTGGACGAGGATGAGGTGCGGCAGGCGTTGCATGGCCTGGAAGATCTTCAACTGGCTGGGCGTGCGCGCTCGGCCGACGGGCGCGTGACCAAGTACGAGCACTGGCTGGGCGAGGCCTTCAACTTCAGCCGCGCGGAGACGGCGCTGATCTGCGTGCTGCTGTTGCGCGGGCCGCAGACTCCCGGCGAGCTGCGCGGCAGGACCGAGCGGCTGCAACACTTCGGAGAGATTGGCGAAGTTCTGGCGGCTCTGCAAAAACTGATGGAGCGCACGCCGCCGCTGGCGGCTGTTTTGCCGCGTCAGCCGGGAACCAAGGAGCCGCGCTACGCGCATCTGCTTTCCGGACCGGTCGAGTCGGTTGCGGCTGCTTTTGCGTCCGAGCCAGCTTCCACGCGGCGCGAGGCTGGGCAGAGTGCGGAGCTGGATACAGCACAGGAGGAGCGCATCGCGCAGTTGGAAACGACCGTGGCGGAGTTGCGAAGCGAGATGGATGCTCTGCGAGCGAAGATCGACGATCTGTTTGGAAATTGATTTGGCAAGACTGCATTTCTCCCGCGTGAAATTTTTGGATTTCGTGTTGAAGAAGAGAGAGGGAATTCAAAATCATGCTCAAAATCAGACTGTCTGTAGCGTTTCTTGGATTTGCAATGATCCTGCCCACAACCGTCGCCGCGTTTGCGCAGGCGGCGAACGTAGCCCCCGCGGCTCCATTGCCTTCGCAAATCTTCACGGCAAAGAAGATTTTCATCGCCAACATCGGCGAGGGGGCCAATTTGAGTTTGCGGGTATTTGGCGGAAAACCGGATCGTATGTACAACGAGTTGTACGCGGCCCTCAAGAGTTGCGGACGCTATGAGCTTGTAACTGCCCCTGCGGATTCCGATCTGATTTTGGAAGTGGAAGTGATTTCAGATACGGATGATTGGCATTTCAAGCTGGTTCTGCTGGACCCAAAGACTCAGACTACGCTGTGGACAATCTATGAGCCCATAAAGTTCACTGGCCTGCAAAAAACTCGCGACAAAAACTTCAGTGACACAATCGCCAAGCTCGTTGCCGACTTGAAGGCGCTGACCGCCGCACCCGCGCCCGATTCCAAGTAACCATGCCGCATGATGAGCATCCCTGATCTCAGAATCGAGACCGGGGATCCTCATCAGCCAACTTTGCCTTCAGTGCTACGCGCTTTTCCTGCCCGCTGCGGAAAGATCAGAATGCAGGCAATCACCAGCACAACCAGCGTGGCGGAAGCGGAATAGCGGCTCAGGTTGAGCCCGCCGTGCGCCAGCGGCTTATCGAGAAAATCGCCCACCACGGCACCCAGCGGCCGCGTCAGGATGAAAGCCGTCCAGAAGAGCACGGTCTTCGGAATCTTTGTCCAGAAGTGGCATGCCGCGACAACCGCAAGTAGCAGGCCAAAGATGGCCACCCCGCCGAGATAGCCTACCCCCTCGCTATCTGCCGTCCAGTCGCCAAGAGCTGTGCCGAGGGTCTGAGAAAACATGATCGTTCCCCAGTAAAACATTTCAGCCTTGGGCGAACTTACGGTGTCCACCGCTACAGATCCCAATGTCCAACGCCATACGCCAAGCGACGCCAGCAGCAGGCAAAGCAGTGACAGGCTTCCGCCCAGGTAGCCGATGCCCAGAGAGCGGTCGGCGAAGTCAGCCATGGTGGTTCCGACCGTGGTGGTCGCGATGATGGTCGTCCAATAGAGAAACGGATGGAAGCGCTTCGCTGAGACCTGCGCGGCGACTGCAACCAGAAAGATCACGGCGAAAATTGCCGTGCCAACCAGATAGCCGAGATTCATCGACATCGTAACGGCATCGCCACCGGTTTCGCCCAGGGTCGTGCAGAAGATCTTGATGATCCAGAAGACAAGCGTGACTGCGGGAACCTTACTGAATCGTCCTGAATCTGATGTCTCAGCAGTTTGCACTGCAACGGCCATTCCGCTTCTCCTAATCGCTAAATCAGTTCGTAACCGGCGAACCAGTAGCCAATCTCAAAGGCGGCCGTATCTTCGGCGTCGGAACCGTGGATGGCGTTTTCTGAGATGGAGCCGGCGAACTTCTTGCGCAGCGTCCCCTCTTCGGCGTTTGCCGGGTTGGTCGCGCCCATCAGCTTGCGCAGGTCGGCGATGGCATTGTCCTTTTCGAGAACCATCAGGAACAGCGGCCCCGAGGACATGAAATCGCAGAGCCCGTCGAAGAAGGGCTTCCCGGTGTGGACGGCATAGAAGCCTTTGGCCTGCTGCTTGGAAATCGATTGCCTCTTGATGGCCACGATCTGGAAACCGGCCTTCGCAATCTCGGCCAGAATGGCCCCGGTGTAACCTTTGCGGACCGCGTCCGGCTTGACAATGCTGAAGGTGCGTTGCGCCACTGCTTTTTTGCTCCTCGGAAGAAATTCGAATTGGTCTTTATTGTAAATTGCCCTGGAGACAAGCAAGCCTGCCGCTCGCGAAGCTGAATCTGGTAGAGTTTTGGCATGTTTCGCTTTGGTGTTTCACCCGCTTGCCATTCAGTTTTTTTTGCTCTGGCTTTAGCCTCGGCTCCGGCGTTTTGCCAGACCGCAACGCCCGTTGCGGCGCCGTCGCATGTCCCAACCGAGTTGCGGGTCTTCGATCCTTCGCTCGTCGACAAGACGGTGGACCCTTGCGAAAATTTCTACCGCTTCAGTTGCAATGGCTGGTTCAAGCGCAACCCGCTGCCCGCCGATCAAGCCTCCTATGGCCGCTTTACGGAGCTCATGGAGCTGAACCGCTTGCACCTGAGGCAGATTCTGGATGAAGCCGCCGTACCTGCGGCCAGCCGGAACGTCAACGCAAAACCGCGGAGCGCGAACGAGCAGAAAATTGGCGACGAGTACGCAAGCTGCATGGATACGGTCACGGTCGACAAGCTGGGGCTGACGCCTCTGCAGCCGGAACTGGACCGCATCGCCGCGCTGAAAACTGTGCAGCAACTGCCGGCGCTCCTGGCGCATCTTCATACCATCGGCGTGAATGCTTTTTTTGGCATGGGATCGAGTCAGGACTTTGCCGACTCAAGCTCGGTGATCAGCTTTTATAGCGCGGGCGGGCTGGGCCTGCCGGAGCGCGACTACTACACGCGCAGCGACGCCAAGTCTGTGGAGACGCGGCAACAGTACGTGGCTCATGTGCGCAACATCTTCAAGCTGGCCGGCGAGCCGGAGGCGCAAGCCACGAAGGACGCTGAGGTCGTGATGGCCATCGAGACGCGCCTGGCCAAGGCGTCGCTCACCATCACCGAGCAACGCGACCCGCAGAATCTGAATCATCCCACGGATGTGCTCCGGTTCTCAAAGGAGCTGACGCACTTTGCGCTGGCTGATTATGTGGCCGCCGCTCATGCGCCCGCCTCCGGCAAGGCGAACGACACGGAGCCGAAGTTCTTCGCGGAGTTCAATGCGCTGGTCTCCGATACGCCGCTTGACCAGATCAGGACGTATCTGCGCTGGCACCTGCTGCATGCCTACGCGGGAACCAGCCTGCCGGAGAGCTTCGACCAGGAGAACTGGAACTTCTATGCGCACACGCTGAACGGCGCGGAAAAGCAGCAGGAACGCTGGAAGCGCTGCACCAGCCGCGTGGACAGCGAACTGGGCGAGGCGCTGGGCGAGGAGTATGTGGAGCGCTACTTCCCGCCAGCAGCCAGGCAGCACGCCCTGCAGATGACGCTGGCCATCGAGCAGGCCATGGACAAGGACATCGACAGCCTGGACTGGATGAGCGCCGCGACCAAAATTCGAGCCAAGGAAAAGCTGCACGCGGTGATGAACAAGATCGGCTACCCGGAGAAGTGGCGCGACTACTCGAAGCTGGAGATTGTGCGCGGCGATGCCCTGGGCAACCAGATGCGCGTGCGCCAGTTCGATCAGGCGCGCGACCTAGCCAAGATTGGCAAGCCGGTGGACAAGGGCGAATGGCTGATGACGCCGCCCACAGTGAATGCCTACTATGACCCGCAGATGAACAACGTGAACTTCCCGGCCGGCTACTTCCAGCCGCCTTTCTTCAGCGACAAGGAGGACGATGCGGCCAACTACGGCGACATGGGCTCAACCATTGGTCACGAGCTGACCCACGCCTTTGACGACGAAGGCCGCCAGTACGACAAGGACGGCAACCTGAAGCAGTGGTGGAGCAAGGAAGACGAGCAGAAGTTCAACGAACGCGCCGATTGCACGGTGAAGCAGTTCGATGCGATCGAGGCTGTGCCGGGCGTTCATCTGAAGGGCAAGCTCACGCTGGGTGAAAACCTGGCCGATCTGGGCGGAACATGGCTGGCCTGGCTGGCTTGGCAGGACGCGGCGGAGATCGCGCACGTGGACATGTCGGCGAAGACCGAGGGCTATACGCCGGACCAGCGCTTCTGGATTGCGTATGCGCAGCAGTGGTGCACGCAGACGCGGCCCGAACAGTTGCGCACACAGGCCGAGGGCGATCCGCACGCGCCGGACGAATACCGCGCCAATACCGTGCTGACGGATTTGCCGGAGTTTGCCAAAAGCTTCGGTTGCAAGCGGACGGCGCCGATGGTGAGCGAGAAGGTTTGCCGGGTGTGGTGAGCGTCCGGCAGGCGTCTGTCGGCAAGGGGCTATTACTACAGTTGTAGATCGGCAATTCCGGAGGGAGCAGGGGGCTTCAGCCCCCTGAAAAATGGGCCAAGTATCGGGGCCTTTACAGGCTGCGGAAAAACTCCAATGTGGCCAAGTTTTGTAACAGGGCACGACTTCAGTCGTGCCGTAACTGCAACAAAGTAAGGATGAGGGCTTTAGCCCCTGCCAAACCTTCCTTCCCGAACAGCCTGGGTTGGTGCCTTTTTCCGCAGCCTGTTTAGGCCCGGACAGTGCGATCCGAAGCAGGTGTTATTGATCCGGCAACTGAATACTGTCAGGGTGCCCCATCCATTTCCGCGTCTTCTGCGGAAATGGATGGGAATACGATGTCACTGTTTTCTTGCCGGATCAATAGGGTGGGATATTTATAGCATTTTATAGTTTCTCCCTACACGCTTTTTATAGCTTTCCCCCTCTATTGCCCGTGCCCTATCCATGTAAAAACACCATTTTTGCGTTTTTTTCTACGGGTAGAAGCCCACAAATCTCATGCGCAAAACGCACCCGCCGCGCCGCGGAGGTTTGCAGATGATTCCCAACCTTTGTCGCACAATGATCTATGAAGTCTTTCTTTCAATTCTCATCCCGGTCCGTCCGCCTTTCAGTCGGAAGCTGCCGGCAGAGGCCGAAAGTACGTATAACTCTTTCCCTTGGACGATTTTGCAGGGAACTTCATTGTTTTCACGATTTTACGGCGCAACCATGCCTGCAAGTTTAAGAAAACAAGGATTTTGCCTACAAAATATGGGGGGGGGATGGTCCATCTCTAGCCGTCCCATCAGAGGCAGAGTTGGTACAACTTCAAGCTGTTTGTGTCAGTCGTCCACCGCCTACGCCGACCCACGGGGGATGAAACAGTTGGCGTAGCCTCTCCCGGAGGGAGAGTAGGAGAATAGCCCAGGGTGAAGCGTAGCGGAACCCTGGGTTGGCGTTGCACAGAATAGATTCGTCCCGTAGGGCCGAATCGAAATCTTCCCAAAAGCGTCTTTCTTTGAAATCAACGACATATATCACGACCCAAACGTAGTTCCTTTTTCCGCAGCCTGTTTAGCCCCCGAGGGAATGCTGGCATTTCCGAGGACTTGTTCGGAACTTCCTGAGCGCAGATCATCCCACGACTGCAAGGCAAGGGTCTTCCACCAACTGCGTCAGCCGCTCGCTGGCCATGCGCCCGACGGCTTCCGGCGCATACTTTTGCTGAAGCAGAATCGCTCCCTCCTTTGCCTGTTCAACGGCTTTCTGCCGGTGCTCGTAAACATCGCGCATGAGCGCGGCGGCATGCATAACATCCGGCTCGGCCCAGGACATTTCGGGAGTAAAGGCAAAATTGGCCGTCTGATTCCGCTGAATGGCGGGCGTCAGCTCGTAGCGCACCAGCCGATGATAGCGCGGATCAAGATAATCCATCGGCCCCGAATACGCCGTGGCAATCACGGGCATGCCGTTGCAGGCAGCGTCAAAAAGCGGATAGCACCAGCCTTCGCCGCGGGATAGCGACACATAGCAGTCTGCCCGCCGTGCCAACATCGCCATGTTTTCCTCCGGCCAGTTTCCCAGGCACACCATGATGCGAGCAATCGCCTCGCGGGGATGCGCGGGAGATGCGCGCCGGACGGCTTCAAGGACTTGAGCGCGCACAAAAGATGGATTCGTAAAAACAAAAGACGTTTTGAGAATCAATCTCGCGTTGGGCTCATCGGGAAATGCGCGCAGAAAGGCTTCAAGAACCGCTGGAATGTTCTTGCGCTCCTGCCAGGTCCCCACGCTAAGAAAAACAAAGCTATCGGCATTCAGTCCAAGATGCTTTTCAACCTCCGCCGTATCGATGCATGGAGGACGCACCGCGCGCACAGGATGGGGAAGTTGAAAGACTGGCACTTTGAGCTGCCGCCGGAAGACTTCGAGATTGAAGCGGGACGGCACCCAGACTTCCATTGCCTGGTTGAGCGAATCCACATAACTCGGCGGCAAGGCATCGGCTTCCCACGTCGTGAGCACGATTAGCCGCGAGAAGAGATTCTGCAAATGTTGAAAGCCTTGCGGCTCGGAGTGGCATAAATGCAATTCAGGATGGTTCCGGCGGTTCAAGCAGGAAGTTACCAGCGGATCGAGAACGGGATGCGGATTGTAGCGATCCATGCTGGCCACCGACATGTCGATGGAAGCCTTCTGAAAGGCATGCACATAAGCGCGAGCCGCGGTCCCATAGCCGGTGCGCGCAAACACATAGCCATGGAATGCGATGCTGGGTGCGACCTTCACCATGGCTCTCTCCGTTCTCTGCTATGCCGGCTTCGATGGATAGTATTGAAGCCTTCCGAAGATGCAACTGCCCGGCTCCATCCTCGCCCGCTTCACCTGCTCGGCGTGTTCTTTGGTCATGGCCGCACATTCGGTAACGCGCTTGCATTGCCGCACGCTCAAAATCAACCAGTTGCGGCGGGCAAAAATGGCGGCAATGCGCGCGTGGAAATCCTCCACGCTGTCTGCCCAGGCAACCACGTTCGTGCAGCACTTCGTATCGCCGAACTCGACCGGCGGCGTGAGCAGATGCACTTGAGCGGTCCACAACTCCTTCATCCTGACTGCTCACAGCAGGGAATCGGCCATTGTCGAGGCTGATAGATTTGCGAATACTAAGAAGACTTGGGAGAAAAACGATGAAGAGTCCAGAAGGTGAAATGCCTTCCTTGTTTCGAGTTAGAAACTAGCAGCCAACAGCTAGTTTTTCCCGATGACTCGCGCCAGAGTTGAGCCGATTTCGGCCGGCGAGGCGACGACATAAATGCCAGCGGCGGTCATGGCTTTCATCTTGTCGGCGGCGGTGCCCTGACCGCCGCGGATGATGGCTCCGGCGTGGCCCATGCGACGGCCCGGTGGCGCAGATTGCCCGGCAATAAAGCCGACGACGGGCTTCTTGACGTACTGCTGGACGAACTCCGCCGCGGCCTCCTCGGCCGTGCCGCCGATCTCGCCGATCATCACAATGGCCTCAGTTTCGGGGTCGTCATTCAGCAGGCGCAGCGCGTCGATGTGGGTAGTACCGATGATGGGGTCGCCGCCAATGCCAATGGCGGTGGACTGGCCGATGCCGCGCTGGGTCAACTGGTACACGGCTTCATAGGTCAGCGTGCCGGAGCGGGAAACGATGCCGACGGAGCCCTCTTTATGAATGCGGCCGGGCATGATGCCGACCTTCGCCTTGCCGGGCGAGATGACACCGGGGCAGTTCGGCCCGATCAGCCGCGACGGAGAGTTTTCCATCCTGGCTCGCACCTTCACCATATCGAGCGTGGGAATGCCTTCGGTGATGCAGACGATCAGCGGGATGCCCGCATCATCGGCTTCGAGAATGGCGTCGGCAGCGAACGGCGGCGGAACGAAGATGATGGTCGTGTTGGCACCGGTCTTTTCCACGGCCTCGGCGACCGAGTTGAAAACCGGCCAGTTCTCGTAAGTCGTTCCGCCCTTGCCGGGAGTGACGCCGCCCACCACCGTGGTTCCGTATTCCGCGCAACTTCGGGCGTGAAACGTGCCTTCCTTGCCGGTAATGCCCTGCACGATAAGGCGCGTATTCTTGTCGATGAGCACAGACATTGAAATCAGCTCCTAGCAGCTAGAAGCTGCTTTTACCACTAGTTTCGCCGCTTCTTCCATCGTTTCACCGACCTGAAAATTCAAGCCCGATTCTTTCAGAATTCTGCGGCCTTCCTCGACGTTGGTGCCTTCCAGGCGCAGGACGATGGGCGCGGTGACCTTCAGGTTGCGCGCAGCGGCGACAATGCCGGTGGCCAGACGGTCCACGCGCAGAATGCCGCCGAAAATATTGACGAAGATGGCCTTGACGTTGGTGTCAGAGAGCAGGATTTCAAAGGCATGTTCAATCTGCTCCTGGGATGCGCCGCCGCCCACGTCGAGGAAGTTGGCGGGACTGCCTCCGGCGTGCTCGATGATGTCCATGGTGGCCATGGCTAGGCCCGCGCCGTTAACCATACAGGCGATGGAGCCCGAAAGCTTGATGTAGTTGAGGGCGTACTTGCTGGCCTCGACTTCGAGCGGGTCTTCCTCGGCAGTGTCGCGCAGCGCCTTGATTTCGGGATGGCGGAAGAGCGCGTTGTCATCGAAGGTAATCTTGGCGTCCAGCGCCAGCAGCCTGCCGTCTTTGGTCGCGGCGAAGGGATTGATCTCCACCAGCGAGGCATCGGTTTCGATGTAGGCCTTGTAAAGGCGTTGCATGAAATTGACGGCCTGGTTGACCTGCACACCTTCGAGACCGAGCGCAAATGCCAACCGGCGCGCCTGCCAGACACCCAGGCCAACCACCGGATCGATGGTCTCCTTGAAGATGGCCTCAGGGTTTTTGGCAGCCACTTCTTCAATTTCCATGCCGCCCGCCTGCGATGCCATGAGAACCAGTCGGCCCACTGCACGGTCCAGCACGAGCCCCAGGTAAAACTCGCGATCGATGGCCGCGGCCTCCTCGATGAGCAGGCGCTGCACCTTCTGGCCTTGGGATCCGGTCTGGTGGGTCACCAACTGCATGCCGAGAATTTGCCGGGCGAGCGATTCGGCCTCTTCAAGGCTGTGGGCCACCTTCACCCCGCCGCCTTTGCCGCGGCCTCCGGCATGAATCTGCGCCTTGACGACAACGCTGCCGACGCCTTCGGTAAACAGCTTGCGCGCAATGGCCGTGGTTTCCGCCAGAGTGCCTGCCACTTCGCCCTTGGGCACGGCCACGCCGTACTTTGCGAGGATTCCCTTTGCCTGATACTCGTGAATCTTCATGCCGGTAAAAACCGTCCTGGTCGCTTCGATGATACTTCATGACCAGATCAGCGGCGGCGGACCGGCAGAGTCTATCAGCGGTACACCATAGTATTCTCCGCTGCAAAGTGGGGGCAACCCCCATGTGAAGTTCGCTCCAATCCGTCGGCAAGTGGCCCCTGGCAGGTGGTTATCATAGATAATATGGCCTCGTTAAAAGAACTATTGAAGCCGCTGGCCGAAGACGGCGCGGCGTTGACTCGCGAGCAGGCGGCTCGCGCACTGGAAGAGATTCTGACCGGCACGGTGCCGGAGGTGGAAACCGCGGCGCTGTTGACTGTGATGGCCACGCGCGGCGAACAGGCGCCGGAGTTGGCCGGCTTTGTCCAGGTGATGCGCGAGCGCGTCACGCCGCTGCCGCTGACGCAGTCTGAGCGCGACGAACTGGTGGATGTTGTCGGCACCGGCGGCGGCGGACCGCAGACCTTCAACATTTCCAGCGGCGCGGCGCTGGTGGCGGCGGCGGCCGGAGCCAAGGTGGCCAAGCACGGCAACCGCGCAGTTACTTCGCGCTGCGGCACTGCCGACGTGCTGGAAGCGCTGGGCGTGCCCATCGAGCTGGGACCGGAACTGGCCGTCCAGTGCCTGCGCGAGACCGGCTTCATGTTCCTTTTTGCGCCGCTCTATCATCCGGCAATGAAGGCCGTCGGACCGATGCGGCGGGCGCTGGGCTTCAGGACCATCTTCAATCTTTGCGGGCCGCTGACGAACCCGGCCGAAGCGCGCATTCAGGTCATTGGCGTGCTGGCGCCCAGCCGTGTGCTGCTGGTGGGGCGGACGCTGGCGGCTCTGGGCGCCAAGCGGGCTTTTGTGGTGCATGGGACAGACGGAATTGATGAGCTGACAACGACCGGCGAGTCGGTTGTCGCGCGCGTCGAAGCGTCGGAGACGGGCGAGTCCACGCTGAAGGCCGCCCGCGTCACACCGGAGATGGCCGGGCTGCCGCGCACGACACTGGACCAGTTCATCGGCGGCGATGTGAAGACCAATACGGCGATGCTCTATGACGTTCTGACCGGCATTTCCGGCGCGCGGCGCGACATTGTGCTGCTGAACGCGGCGGCGGCGCTGGTGGCTGCTGGGCTGGCAGGCGATCTGAAGGAAGGCGTCCGGCTGGGCGCCGAGGCGATCGACTCCGGGCAAGCGGCGGCGCTGGTGGCCAAGCTGCAGCAGTTCGGGGCGAAACACGCCAAACAGCAATAGCGCGAACTTCACAGAAAAAGCCAACTTCGTCATCGAATCGGGCCTGCAGCTGAAGTATGCCTTGGCTTGCGTACCGCCTACTCGGCATGGAAGACGACATCGAAAAGCAGCAGGCTGACGGTGGTGAAGATGATGTCGTAGCCCACGAGGAGCCTGATCCAGAGCGCTGGATCGCTTTCGCCGGTGAGAATGGCCGTGGTGGCTTGCACCATGGCCAGCAGCGCAGGAATGAAGATGGGAAAGAGAATCAGCGAAAGCAGTAGCTCGCGGTTGCGGCTGCGGATGGAGAGCGCCGCAAAGAAGATGCCGTTGGCGACCAGAGCCCAGGTGCCGAGCGGCAACACTAGCATCAGTAGCCAGCCCTGGCCCATGATGTGCAGGTTATAAAAGACAAAGAAAAACGGCGCCAGAACCACCTGAACGAAAGAAACAAAGAGAAAATTCGCCATCACCTTGGCCAGGAAAAGGTCCGCGCCGGGCGAGGGCGCCATGCGCTGCGCGTCAAGAACCTGATGGCGGATTTCGCGCGCCCAGGCCTGATTGAGCGCGCTGACCGAAGCGAACATCGTGGCCACGCAGAGGACGCCGCCAGCAATCTCGCGAGAGAAGGCTCCGCGCGGGTCGAAGGCTATCGAAAAAAGCACGACGACCAGCAGGGAAAAGAAGAGCATGGAGACGAGGGTGTCCAGTGAGCGACGCTCGATGCGCAACTCCTTTGCCAAGTGGGTCCAGAGGGCGCGGGTCATCGTGTGTGTCCCTTCGGAGTTGAGCCGGGGACAAAATCCTTGGTCAGGTCGGCGGTCGTGGCTTCAGCGGCGCGGATGTAGTCTTCGGGGCTGAGGATGAGTTGTGTTCCGCGCGCTCCGGCCGAAACGCTGATCTTGTCGAAGAGAATAATGGTTTCATCGACGAAAACGGGATAGGGCTTTTTCGCGCCGAAGACGGTGACGCCGCCGCGGATGTAGCCGGTGAGCGGCTGCACCTCCTTGAGCGGAGCCATCTCGGCTTTGCGCAGGCCGGCCACATGAGCCAGCTTCTTCAGGTCCAGCTCGGCGTCGCCGGGAATAACGGCGAAGACGTAAACGCCGGGGCCACCGGTGGTCAGCAAGGTCTTGAAGACCTGCTCGGGCGGCATGCCGACTTTTTTGGCGACGGAGATGGCGGAAAGATCATCTGGATCGACCGGATACTCATGGAGTTCGAAGGGAATGCCGAGGGCTTCAAGCAAGCGCGCGCCGTTGGTTTTCATTGCGTGAGACCTTTCTCAAGGGATTTCACGCGGCCCGAGTGCAGCGTCAAAACCCAGTCGGCGATAGGAGCAGCCTGCTCGCGCTGGTGGGTGGTGAGAACGATGGTGCGATTGCGCTGGCGGAAGCCAGCCAGCAACTCGACCATCTGATGGGCACTCTCGACGTCCATATTGGAGAAGGGCTCGTCAAGCAGAAGCAACTCGGGCGCTGAAAGCAGCACGCGGGCCAGCGACGTGCGCTGACGCATACCTTGCGAATACTGGCCGAGAGGACGGTCGAGCGCGGGGTCCAGGCCGACTTGGCGCAAGGCATCGTCTGGCTCGAGACAGGCGCGACCGGCGTAAAGGCTGGCGAAATAGCGCAGATTCTCCTTGGCGGTCAGCTCATCGTAGAGCATGGGAGCGTGGCTCATGTAGCCGATGCGCTCGCGCGCCTCATGCGGATCGAGCGCGCCGAAGACCGTGACGCTTCCGAAACTAGGCCGCAAAAGGCCTGCGAGAATGCGCAGCAGGGTGGATTTTCCGGCTCCGTTTTCGCCGATCACGACATAGCAATTGCCGGGCTCAAAGCCCACAGAAACCTGCCGCAGAGCAGCGAAGGAGCCGAAGAGCTTGGAAACTTGATCGAGCCGGGCACAGGCGCTGGAACGGACGGACTCGCAGGCGGGCGTGGTCATGCGCGTCAGTTTGCGGCAGCCGAAGCAGCGGCCGGGTTCTGGTTCTTGTTGGGCTGCGCGCCGGGCTGTGCCGGAGCGTACTTGCTGGCGCACTTGGCCTGCAAGGCGGTGGCGTGGAAAACGCCGTCGCGGCCATAGGTGCCTTCGGCCAGAGCCTGCGCGTTGTCCTTGAAGGTGTCTGGCGGCGGCTCGCTGCCCTTGTAGTTGACTGTGAGCAAGCGGCCAGTGGCGGCCTTGGGCGAGTGGCTCTCAAACTCATTCAAAACAAACGTGATGTGGGATCCATTCTGCTCGATGGAGCCGGGCTGGACAAAGCCCTCGACGCGCAACTGGCTGTGATAGGCCTTGTCGCCCATGCCGCCCAGCTCGGGAATGGTGACGTAGTAGCTCTTGTTGGCGCCGTAACCGGACCAAGCCAGCCAGGCAATCGTGCCCACAATGATGGCGGACGCGATTGCGATGCGCACGGTGCTGGGGGTGGTTTTCATCGTCAAATCAACGATACGAGCCTGACAGAGCAGGGTCAACCATCGCAGATGGCGGCACCAACCGGACGCAGACCTAGCAGATTCCAGCGGTCAAGGCACAGAGCCTTCAGGCGGAAACTCGCTCTGGCTGCTTGAGCCGCAGATTGGCATCGCCATCCGCAGGCCTTGATAGGACGTCAGGCTGTAGCATCCCCCCCCACCCGTATTTTGTACGCAAATTCCTTGTTTTCTTAGGCTTACTGACAGGGTGCCGCTGTAAAATCCTCAAAACAATGATGTTCCCTGCAAAATCCTCCTGGATAAGGAGTTAGGTGACGTTTTTGCCTCTGCCAACAGCTTTTGGCTAGAAGGTAGCACGAAAAAAACGTACCGGGACGATGATTGGAAGAAAGACTTCCTGAATCATTGTGCGACGAAGGTTGGAAATCGTACGCAAACACCTGCGGTGCTGCGGGTGCTTGCGAATAGGATTCGTGGTGCCCCACCCTTTCCGCACAAAACGCGGAAAGGGTGGGGCACGGGGGCTTTGTGGTGGGCGTGGCTTCGTGAAAAACGATAAAAAGCGCAGAAGAGCAATAAGAGACGATAAAAAGCTGTAGGTAAAAGACAATAAAAGACTGTAGATCGGTGGATCTATCCCACTTTAGGCACGATGGAACTGTGCCGAAAGTGGGGCACCCGCTTCAATCAGACGCCCCACTTCAATGGGGCACTCAATGTTTGTGCGACTTCAAACGGTCAGGAACCTAGCGGGCGGAGTCCAGAGCCTGCGCGGCCCGCATGAGCGCCTGGGTGAGCACCGACAACTGCTGGGCGGCGAGTTTCCGGTCCTTGGCGTCGAGGGCCTCGTTGACGCCGGGGATGGTCACAGCAGCATAGCCGGTGAGCTCGCCGGGAGCGTAGATGACGTGCCGGAACCAAGGGCGATTGGGCAATCCAGCTTCAGAGAGCAGCGAGGCTTCGGTCTGGCGGAGGGCGAGATTGAGCCGGACAAGGTTGCCGGAAGCGGAAATCTGCTGGCTGCGGATGCGCTTGGCCGCGGCGGAGAAGCGCGCGGCTGCGGCCTGGGCAGGAGCGAAGTCGAGGCTATTGCTACTGTCAGTTCCAGCCTTCTTTTCGGCCGCGTCGAGAGAGGAGCGGATTGCGTCGGCATAGGCGACGTAATCGTAAGGGAGCACGTCGGCATCGGCCATGCGCAGAGCCTCCAAGCCAAAGACGCGGGCCATTTCCTGCAAATAGGCGAAATTCGGGTCAGCGTTCATCGTGTACCAGGCGTAGTTGTCGAAGACGGAGTGATAGACGCCGTAGGAACCGTTGGAGCCGATGTCGGTGGAGGGCACGCCAGCGTGGTCGAAGAAGGGCGCGTAATCAGAGCCGGAGCCGAGGTCGCCAACATGAACCTCTTCGCCAGCCTCACGCGTGATGTTCGTACCGCGAAGGCCGCTTTGGGCGGATTGATTGGCGCGCCACTGCTGATAAACAGTGCCACCCAGCGGGCTGGGAACCGCGCGGGTCAGCTCGCGGAGAAACTGCTTGAGCGAGGGAACGGCGTCGGCGGAAAACTCCGGCCCGGAGACAGCAACGTCCGTGTTGAAGTAGGCCACGGCATGTTGCAGGGCCTGGGCGTTCTGTTCCACCCACTCGGTTGAGCCGATGAGCCCTTCCTCCTCAGCGTCCCAACTGGCGAAGATCAGGGTGCGTTTGGGCCGCCAGCCTTGCTTCAGAAGCGCGCCGACGCCATGGACCGATTCGAGCATGGCAGCGGTGCCGCTGGAGGGATCGACCGCGCCGAAGATCCAGGCGTCGCGGTGATTTCCGGCCACGACCCACTCGTCGGGATAGTCTGTGCCTCTGATTTTTCCGATGACATCCCAGATGATGCGCCGCTGAGCATCCTGCACGCTGACCAGATGGACCTTTACGCCGCCCTCGCCTGCAACTCCGAGGTGATAGCGGAAGGACAATCCGCCTTGCCAGTCTTGCGGCGCCGTGGGACCTTTCAGGGCTTGCAGAATGGGCGCGGCGTCATGGTAACTGATGGGAATGGAAGGGATGCGAGGCTGAGCGCCGTAGGGAGAAATGCGAGCCGAGTCGGGCAGATCCAGCGTGGAGGCCACGCCGGGAGTCTCAGGGTCGCCCGGATACTTGAACTGGTATTGGACCGAGCCATACTGGATGGCCGTCTCCGGGCGCCATGGACCCAGCGGGTAAGCCTTGCCCTTGGAATAGCCGTCATCCTTCGGGTCGGAGTAGAGAAGCACGCCAGCGGCACCGCGCTGCTCGGCCAGATAGACCTTGACGCCGCGAAAGTTGACGCCATAGCGGATCAGAACGATTTTGCCGCGCAGATCAATGTGCTGGGCGGCGAGATGATTGAAGTCCTCCAAGCGGCCATAGTTGGCGTAGACCACCTCGGCGGTTACATCGCCGGAGCCGGAGGAGCCGTTGAAAGGCAACATCACGCGGGGATCGTCCTGGTAGGGGTCGCCGGTGACGTGCTCACGGGTGGGCCCGCTCATCAGCCGCTTGCCGCTCGGGTCAAAGGCCTCGACGCGCACCTGCTTGGGCTGGTTCATCAGGACGCGATAAGAAACAATCTCGGTTTCCAGACCGGCGTCGCGAAACTTCTGCGCCACATAATCAGCGGTTTTGCGGTCCTCGGGAGTCGCAGCCAGGTGAGGCTCGGCGGTGAGCGTCTTCAGATGCTGGCCAGCCAGTACGGCGCTGGGAACGGCGAGGAATTTCTCCTCGATCTTCGCTTGAGCGGCGAAGTCGCGGTAGCCGAAGATGGCGGGAGCGGCGGGAGCGGAGTTCTGCGCCGGAAGAGAAACGGGAACGAGTGCCAAAAGGAGGAAGGAAAAGAGCGGCTTGGACAACGTCATGAGCGGAACCTCTTTGAACGAACAAATGGGACAGCCAGTGAACAAGCCGGATCGGAGCGCCATTCTGAGCCGGAACAACTTTTTGAGCCTCCACATCTGGGGAACCTCTGATCATGTTTCATTTCACATCGAGCATTCCCTCAGGGGTTAAACAGGCTGCGGAAAAAGGCACAGAATCAGGCTGTTCGGGAAGGCAGGTTTGGCAGGGGCTAAAGCCCGCTTCCTTACTTTGTCGCAGTTACGGCACGACTGAAGTCGTGCCCTGTTACAAAGCAGCCTTTTGAAACACCTTGTATGAGTTTTTTCGCAGCCTGTAAAGCTCATGCTGATCTGTTTTCGTATGCGGCGCGGCTGAAGTCGTGCCCTTTCAAAACATCAACTTGTGTAGAGACTCATTAACCGGCGACTGGCCGAGTCTATGCAACCGGCTGGGCGCAATGGGCGCAGCGGCGGGCAGCCAGAGGAATCTCACTCAGACATTCCGGACAGGTCTTCGTGGTCGGCACGGCTTCTGGCTCGAGCTTCTTGAGCTTTGCAAGCAGCGCGTTCAAAGGCAAAACCACCCCATAGTAGATCACGGCGGCCACGATCAGGAACGAGATGGTGGCATTCAGAAAATTGCCGATCATGATGGGGGTGCGATGAAGCGTGAACACCACGGAACTGAAGTCCGGCTTACCCACGACGGCGGCGATGAACTGTGACAGGATGTCCTTTACAAGCGAGGTGACGATGGCGTTGAAAGCTGCGCCCAGAATGACGGCGACGGCCAGATCAACGACATTTCCACGCAGAATGAAATCACGAAATCCCTTGAGCATTTTCTCCTCCGCTCCTTTGAACTATGTAGATGCTTTTGGCATGGATTGAATCCGCCGAGTGCGGTTGTGCATTATCCTACAAGGCGGCAAGGGGTCTCTGGAAGCTGTTTAGCCGCGGCGACGGCGCGGAGAGTCCAGATCGACCGGCTCTGGGTCCTGGAATGCGGGCCAGACCGGAAGCCCTTCCCGCAGGCCGGTCCACTCTTCCGCCACCACGATGCTGTTTTGCGGATTGCCCGGCTGGTAACGCACCGAACAGGGAAAACCAGCCCGCACCTGGGCCACATCCACCACGTCGCGCATGTTGGTAATGTCCTGAGAAGAGCCGTAGTCCACGCCGCCGATGCGGTAGTTGTAGATCAGCATGGTGAGGGTGCTTCCGGCCTTGTTCCTGCCTGGGGCTTCGACCTCGCGAATGTCCAGCAACATGCCGTCCACCAACCGCCCGGAATGGGCCAGAAACTCGCGGCGCGCGCGCTCCCGTTCTTCAGGCGTGGGGCCCTTGCGCAGGAGCAGCCAGAGGCCCACCGCGAAAAGCACGGCTATAACGGCCATGGCGGCGCAAAGCTCCCATGTGTTTGCGTTGAGAGGGGTCATTGGAGGCGGGACTCTTCCCTGTGAGTCTCAAATTCAAGGATACCGCAGACGGCACCGGGCACTCCGGATGGGCTGCGAAACCGGCTCCGGTTGGCCGCGCTCGTCTATCCCGGCTTTTCCACCCCACAGACGAAGACCTGTCTGTGGGGACCCCGGCTTTCGCGCTGCGATATACTCGTGACTGCGTCTTGAATGAGTTTCAGCTCGCTGGACGCCCTGTTTTTGGAGGTTTTTCTTGGCTTCGAACAAACATTTCGCAGAGGAACTGCATCCCCGGTTTCGCTCGACCACGGTGATCTGCATCCGGCGCAACGGCCAGGTAGTGATGGCCGCCGATGGGCAGGTCACCATGGGCGAAACCGTGCTGAAGCAGTCAGCCAAAAAAATTCGCCGCCTCTACCAGGACAAGATTCTGGCCGGGTTTGCAGGTTCGACAGCCGATGCCTTCAGCCTGTTTGCGCGCTTCGACACCAAGCTGGAGCAGTACGCGGGCAACCTGAACCGCTCGGCCGTCGAGCTGGCCAAGGATTGGCGCACGGACAAAATGCTGCGCAACCTGGAGGCGCTGCTGCTGGTGGCCGATCAGGGACAGACCTTTCTGATCTCCGGCTCGGGCGATGTGATTGATCCCGACGAGCCGATCTGCGCCATTGGCTCCGGCGGCAATTACGCTACGGCCGCGGCTCGCGCGCTGATGGAAAACACCGACCTGAGCGCCCGCGAGATTGCCGAAAAAGCCATGAAAATTGCCGGCGAGATTTGCATCTACACCAACGACCACGTCACGATTGAGGAGTTGAAGAGCTAACGGCTGACCTCCGCCGGCTCATGGATCCATGGCCATTTACCTACCCGCATCCGCTGAAGAACAGGACCTCTCGCTGGACGAGCTGACCCCGCGCGAAATCGTCGCCGAGTTGGACAAGCACGTCATCGGCCAGAGCGCCGCCAAGCGCGCCGTGGCCATTGCGCTGCGCAATCGCCAGCGCCGCCAGAAGCTGCCGCCCGAGATTGCCGACGACATCATGCCCAAGAACCTCATCATGATCGGGCCGACGGGCGTGGGCAAGACAGAGATTGCGCGCCGGCTGGCCAAGCTGACCAACTCGCCGTTTCTCAAGGTGGAGGCCTCAAAGTTTACCGAGGTTGGCTATGTGGGCCGCGATGTGGAGTCGATGATTCGCGACCTAGTTGAGATTGCCATCGACATGGTGCGCGAGGAACGCCTGGAAGAGGTGGAAGACCGCGCGGAGATGAATGCCGAGGAGCGTCTGTTGGACGTGCTGCTGCCTCCGCCTCCGGCTGCGCCGCCAGCCCAGGAGGGCCAGCTCACGCTGCCCGGAACAGACAGCTATCAACGCTCGCGAGAGAAGCTGCGCCAGCAATTTCGCGAAGGGAAGCTGGACGAGCGTCAGGTGGAGATCGACGTGCGCGAGCACGGCATGCCGCAGTTCGGCATCATCTCCAACCAGAACCTTGAGGACATGGATATGAACCTCAAGGACATTCTGCCAAACATCTTTGGCGGCAACGCGAAGAAGCGCAAGATGAAGGCCGCAGACGCTTTCGACTACCTAGTGCAGGAGGAAGAGAGCCGGCTGATCGACATGGATGCAGTCAATCGCACGGCGGTTGAACGGGTCGAGTCAAACGGCATCATCTTCCTGGATGAGATCGACAAGATTGCCGGCCGCGAAAGCAGCCACGGACCGGATGTTTCGCGCGAGGGGGTGCAGCGCGACATCCTGCCCATCGTCGAAGGAACCGCCGTGAACACGCGCTACGGCATGGTGCGCACGGACCATATTCTGTTCATCGCCGCCGGAGCTTTTCATGTTTCCAAGCCCAGCGATCTTATCCCCGAACTGCAAGGCCGCTTCCCGATCCGCGTCGAGCTGAAGTCGCTGACCGCCGATGACTTTTTGCGCATTCTTACCGAGCCCAAGGCTTCTCTGACCAAGCAAGACTCGGCGCTGCTGGAGACCGAGGGAGTGAAGCTGGAGTTTTCTCCCGAGGCTCTGCACGAAATTGCGGAGTTTGCTTTCAAGGTCAACGAGCAAACCGAAAATATTGGCGCACGGCGGCTGCAAACCATTATGGAGCGGGTACTTGAGGATGTAAGTTTCCTGGCTCCCGATGTGGCGCGCCATGCTCCGAACGAAGAGGCCGCTACGGCGCTGAAAGAGACCATCGCGAGAGAGTCTTCCACGCCCCTGCCTTACGTGGAGCGCACGACAGCAGCCGGCACGGAGAAGGTCTTTCTGATCGACGCGGAGTATGTGAAACAGATGGTCGCGTCCATTGTGCATGACCAGGATTTGTCGCGCTACATTCTCTAAAGCATGTTAAAAAAATGCCTCGGCAGATTTGAAAGGGCATTTCACAGGGGCTAAAGCCCGCATCTTTATTTTGTCGCAGTTTCGGCACGACTATTGATCCGGCAAGAAAACAGTGACACCGTATTCCCACCCATTTCCGCAAAAAACGCGGAAATGGATGGGGCACCCTGACAGTATTTAGTTGCCGGATCAATAAAGTTGTGCCCTGACACGAAGCGGATTTGTGAAACACGTTCTAATTTGAAGCGCTTTGCTTGTCGATGCAAAGCGCTTCCAGCTTGCGCAGGGCTTTGAGCGCGTCCGCCAGAGCCGATTTGCCAATCTCCCGCTCAAACCGCTGCTGTAACTTGTCGAAAACGCCAATCACGCGCACAGCGCATCTCTTCCCTTGCGGCTTCAACGTAAGCTGGTAAGCCCGCGCGTCCTCCGGGTCAATCTTTCTCTGCAAAAGCCCCCTGGCCTCCAGCGACGAAACGCAGTGGCTCACGTTGCCTCGCGTCGTCGCGAAGGCTTCAGCCAACTGCGATGGCTTGACCGGCAGCGGAGCCTCAAAATACAAGGCCGCCAAAACCATTCCCTCCAGAAAGCCAAGCCCATCGGCGGCAAGCGCCTGCGCGGTAAGCGATTCAAAGCGGCGCGCGGCACGGTTCACCGCAAACATGGGACTCTGCTGAAGAAATGCTTCAATGCGCATGGCTTTCTCCTGATGGTTTACGAACTCAACTATTCAAAACAATATCAAATCATCCTTGCGCAATGCTCAATCAGCGCTCAGGATCGATGAAGAAAGTTAACCAATGCCAACTTTGAGATCGATCTTCTTTGCAAACTGTTTTCTGCTGGCAGTTTGCGCGCAGCAAGCTTTCGCGCAAGCTGTGCCTGCCGCTCAACCCGCGATGCTGCCTCATCCATCCGAGACGCTGGTGGTTCTTGGCTCGGCGGTTCCCGTGCCGCTGGCGGAGTCTACTTCTTCGGTCGTGGTGCTGCCGGTCAAGGACCTGACGCTCTCGCTGGAGTCGCTGCAAGAGTTGCTGCGGCAAGATTCGTCGGTTTCTCTCGAAGAGCGCGGCGCAGGCGGCGGGCAGGCGGATCTGGTGCTGCGCGGGGGAACTTTCGAGCAGGCACTGGTGCTGCTGAATGGTTTCCGCATCAACGACAGCCAGGCGGCGCATCACAACCTTGATCTGCCTGTTTCGCTTGACACGATGGACTCGATTGAAGTGCTGCACGGCGCCGGTTCCACGCTGCATGGCGCGGATGCATTGAGCGGCGTGGTGGACTTTCTTACCGCCGCGCCCGCCGCATCTTCGTTGCGTCTGCGCGCCGGTGGAGGCAGCTTTGGCGCGAATGAAGAGTCGCTGCTGGCGGCTCTCGTGCGCAAGCGATGGAGCAGCCGGTTGACCGCAGACCGCAACTTCTCCACCGGTTTTATGGCAGACCGCGATTACCGCAACGAAGACGCTTCTTCCGAGAGTTGGGTTAGTTCCCGGCTCGGTATTTCGGACCTGCTTTTTGCTGCCAGTGATCGGGCCTTCGGAGCAAACCAGTTTTACGGACCTTATAACTCATGGGAACGCACGAAAGGATGGTTCGCCTCCGGTCGTCAGGAGTTAGGCAGCCGCACCGTGGCGGCCTTCGGCTATCGCCGCCACACGGACGAGTTCATTCTGCTGCGCGATAACCCGTCTTACTACGAAAACAATCATATCGACGGCTCGTGGCAGGCATCTGTGCGCCACACTCTTCCTGTGGCAACCTCGTCCGTGCTTCTGTTTGGGCTGGAGTCGGACGGCGACAGCATTCACAGCAGCAACCTCGGCCTTCATGCACGCAATCGCGGAGCCGGCTATCTAGATCTTGACTTGAAGCCCGCAGCACGGCGCTGGAACTTATCCGCTGGTTTGCGCGAGGAGTTATTCTCTGGCGGCCTGCAATCCGCGCTGTCGCCGCACCTGGCAGGCAGCCTGCGCCTGACCGATGCTTTGAAGCTGCGCGCCAGTGGCGGTTATGGTTTCAGGCTTCCGACTTATACCGACCTTTATTATTCCGATCCGGCGACTATCGGCAATTCCAAGTTAAAACCCGAGTCGGCATGGTCTGGCGAGGCGGGCGCTGATTGGGCTCCGTTTAGCCGCTTCTCCATTTCAGCGACGGGTTTCTATTCTCGCCAGCACGATGCCATTGACTATGTACGCGCCGCGTCTCTGTCGAATGCTTTTCTTCCCGCAGATTGCCAAGTGAATACATGGTGCGCAGTCAACCTGAGCGGTCTGCGTTTTGCGGGCGCCGAATCTTCGGTAACCTGGATGCCCGCAAAGGGACAAAAAGTTCAGATCGCGTGGACAGGACTTATCGGCGCGCAGCCATCCTTGCACGGGCTGCAATCGGAGTACGCCCTCAACTATCCGGTCCAGAATCTTCATGCCACATGGACGGTCGCGCTGGGACACGCACTGACTATCACGAACTCCGTCGCAGTTACGAAGCCCTATCAGCAGCCGGGTAACACGCCGTGGAATTCCAATCCCTATCCCGTGTGGAATGCCGCGCTGACGCATAACTCAGGGAAGGTCCGGCCCTATCTCCGTTTTGGCAATCTAAGTAATACTGGCTATCAGGAGATTAGCGGCGTCGCCATGCCGGGACGATCGATCACCGGAGGCGTTGCGCTCTGGCTGGGGCGATGACTCGTCTCTCGCGCAGGATTCCCAGCCTCTAACCGCATAAATTCGTTCCTTCAAGTTTGTCGTTCCCAGGTCCCAAAATCGGGACCTGGGGCACCCAGTGTTCATATTCAAGCGGTCAAAGACCTACGAGTGGTGCGCTTCCAGCTCGGCCAGACGCTTGGCGAGCATTGTTTCCAACTGGACCAGCGCGGCCGAAAAGCCTTCAATGCCTTCTTTCAGCTTGTCGGTGGCCATGCGGTCGGCAGCGTGCATGCGGTCGAAGGCGGCCTTGTCTACAGTAATTCTCTCAATGGGCAGCGCCTTGGCAGCATCCGGCGAGAGTTTGCGCGGCAGGTCGGCTTGTGTCGATTCCAGCTCAGCCAGCAGCTTTGGCGAAATGGTGAGCAGGTCGCAGCCGGCCAACTCGCAAATCTCGCCGATGTTACGGAAGCTCGCGCCCATGACCTGGGTCTTGTAACCGAATTTCTTGTAGTAGTGATAGACAGTGGTCACGGACTGCACGCCGGGATCGTCCGCACCCTGATAATCCTTGCCGGTGTCTTTCTTGTACCAGTCGAGGATGCGGCCGACGAAGGGTGAGACGAGCGTGACGCCAGCCTCGGCTGCCGCAACTGCCTGATGCAATCCGAAAAGCAAAGTCAGATTGCAGTGGATGCCTTCCTTTTGCAGCACTTCGGCGGCGCGAATACCCTCCCAGGTGGAGGCGATTTTGACCAGCACGCGCTCGCGGCCGATGCCGGCCTTGTCGTATTGCGCGATGATGCTGCGAGCCTGGGCGATGGTAGCGGCGGTGTCATAGGAGAGGCGCGCGTCCACTTCCGTGGAGACGCGGCCGGGAACGATGGCTAGAATCTCCTTGCCGAAGGCGATGGCAAGCCGCTGAAAAGCAAGGTTGGCGATGGCAGCATCCGGCGCGCTGCCGCCAAGATCCTTGCGGGCTTCGAGCAGAACCCCGTCCACGATGGGCTGGTACTGCGGCATCTGCGCCGCGGCGGTAATCAGCGAAGGGTTGGTGGTGGCGTCCTGAGGGCGAAACTGCTTCATCGCCTCCATATCGCCGGTGTCGGCAACGACCACGGTATAACTGCGCAACTGCTCAAGCAAATTCTGCGGCATGATTCCTCCTGGGAATGGTCACCCTAACCTGGGGCGTGTACGGCCTCAGTTTATCGCTCCTTTGATTCATTCGAGCGGTCAAGGTTGCACACGGTGCAGTTTGGCGTCAGCTTGCATCCGCGGCAAACGCGTTGGCCAGCAGGCCCAGGCCGGGAATGCTGACTTCAACCTTGTCGCCAGCCTTGAGCGGTCCTACCCCTGCAGGGGTTCCGGTCAGCACGATGTCGCCGGGCTCCAGAGTCATGGCGGCGGTGATATGAGCCAGCAGCCTGGGGATGGGAAAAATGAAGTCGAGGGTCGAGGCGTGCTGGTGCAACTCACCGTTGACGCGGGTTTCCAGAGTCAGACCGGCTTCAAGGTGCAGCTCGTCGCTCACGAACGGACCCACGGGGCAAAAGGTGTCGAAGCCCTTGGCGCGGGTCCACTGGCCGTCCTTGTTTTGCAGGTCGCGCGCGGTCACGTCGTCGGCCAGCGTGACGCCACGGAGGGCCGTGCGCCAATCTTTTTCCTTGAGATTGCGTGAGCGGCAGCCAATGACCAGCGCCAGCTCGCCTTCATAGTCCACGCGGGCCGAGGCTGCGGGCATGCGCACCACGCCACCGGGCTCGAGCAGCGCCGAGGGCGGCTTCAGAAAAAGCAGCGGCTCAGAGGGCAGATCGTGGCCCAGCTCTTTCACGTGATCGCGATAATTGCGACCTACGCAGACAATCTTCGAGGGCGTGACCGGCGCGAGCAGATCGGCGTTGCAGAAAGCGATCGGCGTGAAGCTGCTGGAATCGAGAGACGGGGACGACGAGCCGACGTGCTCCAGGCGATAGCGCAGGTCTTCCTCGGGTGCGTCGATGAGGCACACGATCCATGGCTCGCCGTCGCGATCTTCCAGTGCGCCGTAGTGTGTCTTGTTTTCGAACAGAAAACGACAATATCTCATGAGAAATTCTCCAGGTGCCGCAAAGGCCGTCAGGGGTTGGGCACGGTTTCCTCGGCCTCGGCGGAGCGGGCGCTTTCGTGGCCGTTCTGGGCAAGGGCGCTGACGGCGTAACGATAAGAATGGCCGGGCTGAACCTGGGCGTCGTGGAAAGCTGGTGAAAGCAGAGGCCCGGCGGGCGAAATGCGCTGCCAAGCAGCCTCGCCTTCACGGCGATAGACGATGTAGCCAGCCAGATCGGCGTCGGTGACCGGCTGCCAGCTCAGGTCAATCGCGGTTTCGGCACCGTCTTCACCGACGGCGGCCACGGCAGCCAGATCGGTGGGCACATCGGGCGGGAATTGGTCGAGAGCCACAATGCGCACTGGAGCGGAAATCTCGCCATCCAGCTCCAGCGTCTTGCCGTCCACGGTGACGCGAGCCACGCGCTGGGCGCGGTACTCATAGCTCTGGCCGAAGCGGATGTTTTTGTCGAGCGCGTGGCCCGGATGCGCTGTGGCTTCAATCAGCAGGTTCTGCTCGACGGGCTCGGGCTGGGGCGTCAACAGTCCCTCGTGCGGCTTGTCTGCGGGCGGGTTCAGCAGCTTGCGGTGCAGGCGAACTGCGACCGATTCCTGCGCGGCGGCGGGCGTCCAGCGCAGGACCACGCCCTGCTTGCGCACTTCGGCGGCGAGGCCGGCCACTGGCGCAGGAGCTGCCCCGGCCAGCACCTGGGCAGCATTCGACAAGCCAGCCGAGCGGCCACTGCGATTCTTGATCTCGACAAAATAAGTGAGCGGGCGCGCTGGCCCGGCGGCCAATGCGGCGGGCAGCGTCTCAGCAAACGAGCCCTTGGCTCCGGGAGCGAAGAACAGCTCCATCCCAGCCGCATCGCACCCAGCCGTGCCATCCTTGCGGCAAACGCGCACTGTCACATTGTTACTCAGCAACAGCTTGTCGGTGTTTCTTCTGGGCATAGTCCAGGTGAGATTGATCTGATTGCCTGCGCGGCTGGCATTCAGGTCCGTCACCGGAGATGGCAGCTTGAGCGAAGGCGGTTGCGGCGCGCCCGGCGTTCCACAGCCAGTGAGCGCCAGCCCGGCCGCCAACGCCAGCGCCAGCGCGGCTGCTTGCAATCTGTGCATCATACTCATCGCCCTTTCAGTCTAACGGAGCGGAAAGGAACTGGCACTTTGGCGCATGTGCGGCAGACGCGAACAGCGTAAAATTTAATCTTCATGCATGAACTTTCGATGATGACGAGTGTCGTGGAGACAGTGACCGAGTCGCTGACGCCTTATCCTGGCGCAAAAGTGCTCGAGGTGCGGCTTAAAGTCGGGGCGCTGGCGTCGGTGATTCCCGAGTCGCTGGATTTCTGCTTCGGGATTGTGACGGAAGGAACTCCACTGGAGGGGGCGCGACTGGTGGTGAACGTGTTGCCGGTGGTGGTGCATTGCGCGCATTGCGACCAGGATGCGGAGTTGGAAGGAATTCAGAGCTTTCGCTGCCCCAAGTGCGGCGAGCCGTGCAATGACCTGCGGCAGGGGCGCGAGCTGGAGATTGATTCGATCGAGATTGATGATGCAAAGGAGACGGCATGACGACCAGAATTGTGGAACTGCGGCGGGGAATTCTGAAAAAGAACGATGAACTGGCGGCTGGCCTGCGGGCGAACTACGCCAAGGCGGGCGTTCTGGTTCTGAATCTGGTTTCCAGCCCCGGAACCGGCAAGACCGCATTTCTGGAGCGGACGCTGACGGGGTTGAAGGCGCGAGGCGCACGGGTTGCGGCTTTGGTCGGCGATCTGGAAACAGACAACGACGCGCGGCGACTGGCTTCAAGCGGCGCTCCGGTGCAGCAGATCAATACGCATGGAACCTGCCACCTGGACGCGGAGATGATCGGCAAGCACCTCGAGGAATGGAAAGGCGTGGCGCTGGATCGGCTCGATTTTCTCTTCATCGAGAATGTGGGAAACCTGGTTTGCCCGTCGAGCTACGATCTGGGCGAGGCGATCCGCGTGGTTCTGCTAAGCGTAACCGAGGGCGAGGACAAGCCGCTGAAATATCCGACGATGTTCAACTCGGCCGACGCGGCGGTGATTACCAAGATGGATCTTGCCGGGCCGTGCGACTTCAACCGCGAACTGGCGCTCAAGAACATCAACGAGATTCGGCCGGGGATTCGCATCTTTGAGACTTCAGCCAAGACCGGGGCCGGACTCGATGAATGGCTGGGGTATCTGGAGACGGAACGGGCAAGCCGGAGCTGAACCGTTTGCCTGTCAGGTGATTTAGATCACACGATGCGCAATCTCGAAGGCAGCATAATGGAGTAGTCATGTGTCTAGCGATTCCAGGAAAAGTGGAAGAGATTCTCACCGAGAACGGCCTTCGGATGGGGTGGGTGAACTTCGGCGGCGTGCGCAAGAAGGTTTGTCTTGACTATGTTCCGGATATTGCCGTCGGCGACTATACCATTGTCCACGTTGGCTTTGCGCTCTCGAAGATTGACGAGGAGACGGCCAAGCTGACGCTGGAGGATTTCCGCCAGATGGGCGCGATCGAAGAGGAACTGGGCAGCGAGGAAGAGGCGTTTGCGCGGGCTGCCGCGGCGCCGCAGTCTCCGTGCCCCGATGGCAGTTGCGCGGTGGAAGTACCCAAAACCGTCGATTGAGTTTTTGGCATCCCAGGTCTCAGAAGCGAGACCTAGGGCACCCAGAGACCGGATGGCGTGACGTTCGCCGACAGTGCGGCACGGATTTCGCTGAAAGATGAGAGCCTGCATAAAGCCATGAAACCAATCATCATTCCCGATTCTTCGCGCCGCTGGGATTGCCTGAGCTTGGGTGAAGTCATGCTCCGCCTGGACCCCGGCGAGAACCGCATTCATACCACGCGCCAATTTCAGGTGTGGGAGGGCGGCGGCGAATATAACGTGGCTCGCGGTTTGCGCCGCTGTTTCGGCCTGCGCACAGCCATCGCCACGGCTCTGGCTGAGAACCCTGTCGGCCACCTCATTGAAGACCTCATTTTGCAGGGAGGCGTCGATACTTCCCTGCTCAAATGGCTCCCCTACGACGGCGTGGGCCGCACGGTCCGCAACGGACTCAACTTTACCGAGCGGGGCTACGGCGTGCGCGCTGCTGTTGGCTGCTCAGACCGGGGCAACACCGCCATCAGCCAGGTGAAGACTGGCGACTTCGACTGGGAGACAATTTTCGGCGAACAAAACGGCTCACGCTGGTTTCACACCGGAGGCATCTTCGCGGCGCTGTCGGCTTCCACTGCTGAGGTGGCCATGGACGCCATGGACGCCGCGCACCGCCACGGAACTCCGGTTTCCTACGACGTGAATTATCGCGAATCCTTATGGAAGAGTATTGGCGGCATAGCCAAGGCCCAGGAGGTGAACCGCGAGTTGCTGCCCAAGGTGGATTTGCTGCTTGGCGTAGCGATCAACGATGCTGGCGAGAATCCGGCGGAAGTGTCCATCGCCAGCTGCGAAGAGAGGCTTCGCGAAATCGCCGCCCGCTATCCGAACTTGAAGCTCGTCGTCAGCACCCTGCGCACGGCGCACACGGCCAGTTGCAATGCTTGGGGCGCTATCGCTTTGTACGAAGACAAGATCGTCCACGTCCCCCAGCGTGACATCGACATTCTGGATCGCGTGGGCGGCGGAGACAGCTTTGCCTCCGGCCTCATCTACGGCCTGCTTGCGGCTAAGCCCATCGAGTGGGCGGTTCGCTGCGGCGTGGCCCACGGCGCGCTGGCCATGACTACTCCTGGCGACGCCAGCACAGCGTCGCTGGCTGAGGTCGAGCGCGTCATTGAGGGCGGTTCAGCCCGGATCGCACGGTAACTTCACCGTATTAGAGAGGGAAAATGTCCGAAACTACACAAGAAATTCTCGAGCGCGTTGGCCTGGTTCCCGTTCTGCGCGCCCGCAGCGTGGCCCAGGCGCTTGCTGTCGTGAAGGCTCTGATGGCCGGCGGCGTGACTGTTGTCGAAGTCACCATGACCATTCCTGGCGCGGTGGACGTGCTGAAAGAACTCAAAAAAGAGTACGGAACGGCGCTGCTGCTTGGCTCCGGCACCGTGACCACGGCCGCAGAGGTTGAAGCCACGATCGAGGCTGGCGCGGAGTTTGTTGTCAGCCCCAGCTTCCACCCCGAAGTCGTGGCCGCGACCAAAGCCCTGAAGAAGCTCTCCATTCCCGGTGCGCTGACGCCGACCGAGATTGTTACGGCCAGCCGCGCGGGCGCGGACTACGTCAAGGTTTTCCCCTGCTCTGCCGTGGGCGGAGCAAGCTACCTCAAGGCGGTTCTCGCGCCTTTCCCGCACCTCAAACTGATCCCGACCGGTGGCGTTACATTGCAAACGGCCGAGGGCTTGCTCCGCGCCGGAGCACGCGCTTTGGGCGTGGGCAGCGACCTGGTTAATCTGGCCGCCGTCGATGCCGGAACGCCGGAAAAGATTACCGAAACCGCGCACAGCTACCTGGAGATTGTGGCCAGGGTGCGGCAGGAGAAGAAGCTCAAATCATGACTCCAGCGTGTTTCAAAAATGCCTCGGCAGATTTGAGAGGTCATTCTTCAGGGGCTAAAGCCCCTTGTTTTTGCGGACTTTATCGGCACGACTGAAGTCGTGCCCTGACACAAAGCGGATTTTTGAAACACGCTCTAGTATCGTGGTGCACTGGAAATGAAATACCTGACCGAGTTTCGGAACGGCGAGATCGCGCAGAGGATGGCGCGAGAGATCACAGCTATCGCCACGCGGCCGTGGAAGATCATGGAGGTCTGCGGTGGGCAAACGCACTCGATCATCAAGAACGGGATCGACCAGATGCTTCCGGCCGGGATCGAGATGATTCACGGGCCGGGCTGCCCGGTTTGCGTAACCCCCTTGGAGCTGATCGACAAGGCGCTGGCGATTGCCGCCGAGCCGGGGGTGATTTTCTGCTCCTTCGGCGACATGCTGCGCGTTCCCGGCACCCATGGCGACCTGTTTCAGGTGAAGGGCGCGGGCGGCGACGTGCGCGTGGTCTACTCGCCGCTGGATGCGGTGGAGCTGGCGGCAAAGAATCCTGACAAGCAGGTGGTTTTTTTCGGCGTGGGTTTTGAAACGACGGCTCCGGCGAACGCGATGAGCGTGGTCGTGGCCAAGCGGCGCGGGCTGAAAAATTTTTCGCTGCTTGTCTCGCATGTGCTGGTACCACCGGCGATTGCGGCCATTATGGATTCGCCCGGCAATCAAGTGCAGGGATTCCTGTTGGCGGGCCACGTTTGCAGCGTGATGGGCTACTGGGAGTATCCGCCGCTGGCGGAGAAGTACAAGGCGCCGATGGTGGTGACGGGCTTTGAGCCGCTGGACCTGCTGGACGGGATTCGCCGCACGGTGGTTCAGCTTGAGGCCGGACGGCACGAAGTTGAGAACGCCTACGAGCGGGTGGTGACTTTCGAAGGCAACCGGCCTGCGCAGAAGCTGCTGGCTGAGGTCTTCGAAGTGACCGACCGGGCCTGGCGGGGGATTGGCATGATTCCCGGAAGCGGCTGGCGGCTCAATGCGGATTACCGCGAATTTGACGCCGAGCCGCGCTTTCACATTACGGGCATTCATACCGAGGAGTCGCCGCTTTGCCGCGCCGGAGAGGTGCTGCGCGGCGCGATCAAGCCCAGCGAGTGCGCGGCCTTCGGCAAGGAATGCACGACGCGGCATCCGCTGGGGGCGCCGATGGTTTCCAACGAAGGGGCCTGCGCGGCCTACTTCAACTACGGGCGGTTTCTCTCGGCCGATGATCTGGCGAGCGCGGGAAGCGGGCTGACGGAGGTCACACATGGCTGAGAATGTGAAACATGAAGCGCCGGATTTTTCCGGCTGGAGCTGTCCGCTGCCACTGGCCGACTACCCGTCGATTGTGATGGGCCACGGCGGCGGCGGCAAGCTGGGCAATGAACTGGTCGAAAACCTCTTTCTGCCCGCCTTTCGCAACCCGGAGCTGGAAAACCTGGGCGACGCGGCGGTGCTGGATCTGGGCGGTGGACAAGTAGCCATGAGCACGGATTCTTTCGTCGTGCAGCCGTTGTTCTTTCCCGGTGGATCGATTGGCGAACTGGCAGTGAACGGGACGGTGAACGACTTGTCCGTTTCCGGCGCCGAGCCGAAGTTTCTGAGCGCCAGCTTCATCTTGGAAGAGGGCCTGCCGCTGAACCAACTGGCGGCGATTGTCGACGCCATGGCGAAAGCAGCGGCAACGGCGGGCGTGAAGATTGTCACCGGCGACACCAAGGTCGTCGAGCGCGGACACGGCGACGGCTGCTATATCTGCACGGCGGGCGTGGGTCTGCTGCGGCCGGGAATCACAGTGGGGCCTGAGCGGGCGCGGCCGGGCGATGCGATTCTGGTTTCAGGCACCATCGGCGATCACGGCATGGCGATCATGAGCGTGCGCGAGGGATTGGAATTTGAAAGCGAGATTCGCAGCGACTGCGCGGCGCTGAACGGGATGATTGCCGAGGTTCTGGCCGCGGCCGGGACGGCGGTTCACACCATGCGCGACCCGACGCGCGGCGGCCTTGCTTCCACATTGAATGAGATTGCGCAGGCTTCCGGCGTGGGCGTCGAGATCAACGAGCCCAGCCTGCCGGTGCGGCCCGATGTGCAGTCGGCCTGCGAGTTGCTGGGCTTGGACCCGGTCTACGTGGCCAACGAGGGCAAGGCGGTGTTTTTTGTTGCGCCCGAGGCCGCGGAAAAGGTGCTTGCCGCGCTGCACGCGCATCCGCTGGGCAAGGAAGCCGTCCGCATCGGCACGGTTACAGCCGAGCACAAGGGAATGCTGGTGGCGCATACGGCCATGGGCGCCAACCGCGTGATTCCTACCCAAATCGGGGAGCAGTTGCCGCGGATCTGTTAGGTTTCTGATCCCATAATTTTGTATTTCTAGAGCAGGACTTCCCAGGTCCCAAAATCGGGACCTGGGCCACCCATATTGAATAAAAGAGCCAAGTAAGAGCTGCTACCAGCGGACGCCGAGAGTGACCGGAATCAGCCCTGTGGTTCCCGTGCCGGTGGTTTCGTGGATGCCGGGCGTATCCAGAAAGAGGTAACGAGCCTCGGCGAAGAGCTTCATCTTGCTGGCGGGGCCGCCCACTTTGTGAGTGATGCCAAAGCCAAGATTCATACCGCCCTGGTTGGACGAGAAGTGATAGACCGTCTCGTTTTGCGAGTAGATTTCGCAATAGTAGTCGCAATATTCCACATCTTCCGGATTCGTAAAGCTGGTCAACTTGCGATAGAAGCCGCCGCCACCGGTCACGTAGACGCTATTGGTCCGCTTGGGAAACAGATCGACAACCGGAGCAAGAGTAAACGACCAGATGTGCGCGTTGCCGCCCTGCGTCTGTACCTCGCCAATGAAATGGCCGGGGAGTTTGTCGCCGATAAACTGGTACTCGGCCAGCAGAGAGAGGTATTTGTTGAGGTGCAGGCCGCCGCCCACGGTGAAATTGCCGCCCCAGGTAATGAAAGGGCCGCCGCTGCTGCTCGAAGTGTCGTTGCCGATGGGGCCGTTGAAGCCGCCGCCGGCTTCGAAGGCGAAGTTGCGGGTGACCTCGCGCTTCCAGCCGTGCTCCTCCTGAGCTGCGCCTGATCCGCCAGCAGCGGACGCCGAGGGCAAAGCCGCCGCGCCACCCATGCTGTCATCGGCCAGGAACGGGAAGGCTCTGGAGCTGGATTCATTAGCTGCCACCAGATTCGAACTGAACGGGCTGGGGGAGGGTGAAGACTGGGCGCTGGCGGAAGCAACCGCGAGGATCGCAGCAGCTCCAAGAAGGCTGGTGAGCCTCACGAGCGGTATCGAAGAACGAAAAAGTGACATATGCGGACCTCATAAGAGAATTGAGTTTTCTGTTCCCGGGAAATTGCGTAACATCCTCCGGGTAATGGGTTAGACACGGGATCTGGCAGAAAGTTGCGGTGGTGCGGGTGACACTTGCGATCGATGTGGCACAGAAGTATGATAGTGACACGATTGGAAGAGGTGGCACATGGAACTTCAGGCCAGAGCCCACATGGGCGAAAAGGGCCGCGTGGTGATTCCAGCGGCAATGCGCAAGGCACTCGGGATGAACGTTGGTAGCGTACTGGATTTGCGCGTGGTGGACGGCGAAGTGCACATGTCGACGCAAGATAGCAGGCTTCGGCGGGCGCAGGAACGGGTACGGCGATACGTGCCGGCTGGGGTCTCGCTGGCCGACGAGTTGAGCGCGGAGCGGCGCGAGGCTGCCAAGCATGAATGAAGCTGTGCTAGATGCCTCAGCAATCCTCGCCGTAATTCAAATGGAACGCGGCGAGGAAAGGCTGACGGCTGAAATACGAAAGAATTCCGTTGTCAGCACGGTCAACCTTGCGGAGGTGCAATCGAAACTCGTGAAAAGGGGGTATCCCCCAGAAGAAGCCTGGGAGGATGCTCTATCGCTTGGGACGGCGCCTGTTCCCTTCACCAGCGAGCAGGCCAGAATTGCCGGCGATTTAATTGCAATTACAGAGAAGTATGGTTTGTCCTTGGGGGATCGCTCCTGTCTTGCGCTGGCAATCGCACTGAAGGCTCCGGTCTATACCACCGAGCAGATTTGGCGAGGGCTGAAGATTGGCGTGCCAATTCATGTGATCCGATGAATTGAACTTGCGTTTAAATGCGCGCAAACGACAAAGGCCGGAGCGGTTGCTCCGGCCTTTGTCGTTTGCTAACTCCGTTATCCCTGGATGTCGAACTGCTCGGGATGCAAAGCGGGATCGCTCTTGACGAGAATGCTCTTGCCAAGCAGTTCCTCGAATTCGGTAATCCAGCTTTCGTTATTGGACTTGAGGATCTTGACGGTTTCGGGGTTGACGCGCAGGACCACGTCTTCGCCCTCGAAGGTCTTGCGCATCTTGCGCAGTTCGACGTAGATCTCGTTGCAGACGGTCGTCGGACTCTTGACCATGCCGGTGGCCTGGCAGGTGGGGCAAGGAACCGAGAGGGTCCGTTCGAGAGACTGCTTGACGCGCTTGCGGGTGATGGCAACCAGACCAAAGTCGTTGAACTGCAAGACCTTGGTGGGGGCGCGGTCGGATTTGAGGGCTTCTTCGAGAGCGGCCATCACCTTGAAGCGGTTCTTGCGGTCGTCCATGTCGATGAAGTCGATGATGATGATGCCGCCCAAGTCGCGAAGGCGAATCTGGCGCACGATTTCCGGCACGGCGTCAAGGTTGGTCTTGACTATCGTGTCTTCGAGCCGCGCCGACTTGCCGACGTACTTGCCGGTGTTGACGTCAATGGCGACCAGCGCCTCGGTCTGGTTGATGACGATGGAGCCGCCGCTCTTGAGCCAAACCTTTGCGCTCAAGGCCTTGGTGATTTCGTCCTGAATGCCGAACTGTTCGAAGAGCGGCGTTTCCTTGGTGTAGAGCTTGACGCGGCGAACCAGGGTCGGCGAAAAGTGGTTGAGGAAGCGCACGATGCGCTCGTAATCGGCTTCGGTATCAACCCAGATGGTGGAGAAGTCGGAGCTGACCTGATCGCGCAGGATGCGCTCGATGAGCGAGAGATCGTGATAGATGAGCGCGGGCGACTTGGAGTCGTCGGAGCGCTTCTTGATGTCGGCCCAAAGGTTCAGAAGGAAACGCAGATCGGCGCGGAGGTCTTCTTCCGACGCGCCCTCGGCGGCGGTGCGGACGATGAAACCGCCAGAGGCCTCGCCGCGCTCGTGGACCAGAATCCGCTTCAGGCGCTGGCGCTCGTCGTCGGAGGCGATTTTGCGGCTGACGCCGATGTGGGTGATTGTGGGCATGAAGACCAGGAAGCGGCCCGGAAGGGCGATGTGCGAAGTGATGCGCGCACCCTTCTTGGCGATGGGCTCCTTGGCGATTTGGACCAGAATCTCCTGGCCCGGCTTCAACAAATCGCTGATGATGGGCAGGTCGGACATCTGCGCGGAACGGCGCGAAGTGCGTCCTCTGCCAGGCTGCTGTTGCTGCCGGCTGGGGATTGCCGCCGCCGCTGAGCCGCCACGGCCACGGCGCCCGCGAGAGGAGCGGTCACGACGCTGCTGAACGGCGCCGGCTGAACGGCCTTCGTTGGCAGGCTCTTCGCTGCCTTCCTCCTCGCCGTTCTTTTCGTCAAAGTCCAAATCCAGACGGTGGTCGAGGTGGGCTTCCTGGAGCAGTTCACCGACGTCGCCGGAGCGAATCTGGTTGGGCAGCGTCTCCTCTTCAAACTGGTCCTGTTCTTCGGCTTTGCCGTGCTGACGGCGGGGAGCCTCAAACTCTTCCTCTTCGATGACTTCTTCTTCGATGAGGCCTGTGCCGGGAGCGTAGGTTGAAGCGGAGGCAGGCTTGGCGGCCTTCTCCTCAGCCTTCTTTTTTCCACCCAGGCCAAAGAGCCTGAATTCAGAGGGCGGCAGCGGGTCTACGTTGTGAGAGGCGGTTGCATCCTTCTCCGGCTCGACGGTTTCTTCCGTTTCCTCGAGTTCATCTTCTTCGAGGGGCTCGCCTTCGTCCGGCTCGTCGGCTTCTGCCGCGGGGTCGATCAACTGCTTGACGATCTTGGCTGTTGGCTCCGTAAGAACTTCAGAAACAGACTCCGCCTCAGGCTCAGCAACCTCCTCGAAAAAGTCCTCTTCTTCGACGGCATCCGGAGCGGCTTGGCGCTCGGTTTCTGCTTCCGCACGGGTTTCGTCCTGGGAAGCATGGTGCAGGGAGAGCGATTCGCCGGGCATCAGGCCACTGCCATCCCACTGGATGGGCGATTCAATCAGCGTGGTGGGCTTGAAGTTGCTTGCCGGACGGGCTGGCGCGGCGGCCTTGGCTGCGGGCTGGGTGGCATCCTCTGCCGGGGCGGCGCCGTACTTCGAGAGCGATTCGCCGGGCAGAACAAATGGGGTTTCGGAGACGGCTGCAGCGCGTTCGCTGCGGGGCGCGCGCGCAGGAGCGGCGGCCGCGTGAATTTCTGGCGCAACTTCCGGGATGGATTCCTGGATCTCTTCGATTTCAGGCGCCTGAGCCTCGCCGCGAACGGCCTGGTTCTCGGGCGTGCCTGCTCCGCCACGGCTGCCACGGCGGCGACGGCGTCCGCGCCAGCGCTTGGCGCCGGGGGTACCGAATTCTTCCTGATCTTCGCTGGTTTGTTCGGAGGCGATGGCCGATTCCGGGGCGGCTGTTTCGTCAGCCTCGGGCGCGCTCTCAACCAGGAGGCGACGGGGCTTTTCAGCGGCAGGCTGCGCCTGAGCCGGGCGCGATTCCTGCTTTTGCTCGGGCTTCTGGCTGGAACGCTCGTGACGAACTTCGCGCGGAGGCTGGTTGCCACCGGTGGCGGTTGCTTTTTCCAGCTCGTCGGTCTCTTCCTGATCGGCGAGCTCCAGGAAGTCGGTTACATAAAGGAAGGCGTCGCGTTCCAGGCCTATGTCAACAAAGGCTGACTGCATGCCCGGCAGGACGCGGGTGACACGGCCGTTGTAAATCGACCCGGCCAAGGTGTACTCGTTTTCGCGTTCGTAGTAGATTTCCGCGAGTTGATCGTCTTCAAGAATTGCAAGCCGCGTCTCATGCGGCGTGCTGGAGATGCAAATTTCTTTTGCCATCGTACCTTTCCGCCCAGCGGCATTCGCCTGCTGGGACCTGCGGCAAGGTTGGATGGAGACGCGTCAGGCAGGAAGGGGAGGAGATGTGCGGAAGGGATGACCCGTGAGTCGCTGGTGTGCCGGTTTCCCCGCCAGGGCCGGTCCCGAAGGGCGGCGAACTGTGGCGAAGGTCTTGCAGAACAAGCTGTACGGTACGGTAACCCAAATGCAGAGAGTTTGTGGCCAACCAAGCCGGGATACCCGGCGGGGCCGTTCCACCGCTGGCATTGACAGAACCGCATTGCGCCTTGGCGCCCCAGAAGAAATTCTCCGAGAGTCCAATACGTCGAGTGCAACCTGTGCGCCGCCAACGGTTTTCCCGTCTCTGCGTGCTCATAAACCCAATCCTGCCTAGCACACGATCCATCCGGACCTGGCCGGCGAAATGCTTTAAAACCGGTCTCTTGCGGCCGGACTGCTCCGAGGAACGCAAGAGGTGAACTTGCAAGTAAATCTTAGTTAACGAACCGGCGCATGCGGACATTCATCGCCGCACCCAGCGCCAAGAACGTAAACAGCACCGAAGATCCTCCGTAACTCATTAACGGTAAAGGAATTCCGGTGACGGGCATAAACCCGATAACCATACCCACGTTGACCGCAATCTGAAAGGTCAACACAGCCACCACCCCCATGATAATCAGGGAGCCGGGCAGGTCGGCAGCTATCTGAGCGTTTTGAATCAAACGCATCAATATGAAAAAGTATAGCAGCAGCACGAAAATCGCGCCTACGAATCCGTGTTCCTCGCTGAAAGCGGCAAAGATAAAGTCGGCGTGGGGAATGGGCAGGAAGTCACCCTGGGTCTGAGTTCCCTTGGCTACGCCCTTGCCCCAGATGCCGCCGGAGCCGACGGCAATCTTGGATTGCAGGATTTGGTAACCGGCGCCCCTGGGATCGCTTCCTGGATTGATGAAGCTGGTCAGCCTGTCCTTCTGGTAGGGCTTGAGCACCTTGCCGCTGCTCCAGGCGCCGACAGCGATCACGGCCCCGCAGGTCAAGAGAATCAGCGACTGGCGCAGATTGATGCCGCCCAGAAAAAGGCCCACAATGAGAATCGGCGTGTAGGTGAGCGTGGTTCCCAGGTCGGGCTGGATCAGCACCAGCAACATGGGCAGGCCAACCAGCGCGAAGGCCTTGAAGATTTCTTTCCAACTGAGGCTGCGTCCGCCCAGGTTGGCAAAGTAGCGTGCGATGACCAGAATCAGGATCAGCTTGACCCATTCGGAAGGTTGAAAGTGCATGGGGCCGATACTGATCCAGCGCTTTGCGCCGAGGACCCTGTGTCCGACCAGCTTGACGGCAACCAGCGCCACGAGGCAGACGCCATAGGCCCAGGGGGACCAGTCCAGCAGCCGGTGGTAATCGATTTTGGAAAAGGCGAACATGAACACCAAGCCGCCGGCGATCCAGTAGATCTGCTTGATATAAAAGCCAGCATACTTGGTGTGCATTGTCGCAGAGTAGATCTCAAGCACCGAAAGCGTGCAGAGGATGAGCACCATAATCAGCATCGCCCAGTCGAAGTCGCGGAAGCTCAGGAAGCGGCGCATCAGTGTTGCCCCTTTCCGAAGCCTGACGGCAGGGCCGCCTGCAAGTGGAATGGATTGACTGGCACGGGAAGAGAAGGAAGCCAGGGGCTGTTGTCTCCCTTTCCTGCGCTAAAGAACAGAGAGGGGTGCAGCATCCAATTCAGCCAGTGGAACTGCGCGCTGGCAACCGTCCTGGCTGGGGCCAGTGGCGCGGGGTAAAGAAGAAAATGCCCGGCGTGCAAACCGGCTGTCTGCGCGACTGCGCGGCCGTTGCGGCCAGCTTTCCCAGGCATCGACCAGACAGCTCCCATATCAACCGGCTGGGGGGCCGCAACGGGAACCTGAATATTCTTTTCCCGCTGCCGCTGCTTGTTCACGTAGACGGTGGCGACCTGAGCAGCGAGTTTGGCCGCGTTTGAGCCCCAGTCGCCGTGTTCCCAGAGCACCGCGACCACAAACTCCGGATTTCTGCGCGGAATGACGCCCACAAACCAGCCGTTGGGCAGAAATGCCTTTCCGCCGCCCAGGCGCTTGATGGCTTCGTGGCTGGCAATCTGCGCGCTTCCGGTCTTACCGGCGAAGTCGACCCCATCCAAGTGAGAGGCGGCGGCAGTGCCGGACATGGCCGGATCCGTGGCTCCGGCCATGCCATCGGTGATGGTGATCCAGTTTTCCGGGTTGAGAGGAATGGAAGCCTCGCCGGAGCCGGAGTAGGTGTCCAGCAACGCCTGACGGAATTCAGCTGGGAGCTGGTCGGGGTTGACCAGGTGAGGCCGCACGAAGTGGCCGCCGGAAGCGATACCGCCGATCATGCGCGCCAGCTGGATGGGCGTGGCTGTGACCGCTCCCTGGCCAATGCCGACGGAGATAGTCTCACCGGCGAACCACTTTTCGTGGTAGTTTCTCAGCTTCCACTGCTCGGAAGGCATGGTCCCGGAGGCCTCGTTCGGCAAGTCAACGCCGGTGCGCTGACCGATGCCCGCGCTTTTGGCGTAGCGGGCGATGGTTTCGATGCCCAGCTTGTTGGCCAGGGTGTAATAGAAAGTGTCGCAGGACCAAGGGATGGCGTGCTGAATGTCGACCATTCCGTGATGGCGGTCGCAGGCGTAGAAGTGGCCATAGAACGAAGCGCCGCCGTTGCACATCACGCGCATATCCTGCGCCACGCCCTCCTGGAGACCGGCGACGGACATGAGAATCTTGAAGGTCGATCCGGGAGCCAGTTGCGCCTGAATGGCCCGGTTGATCATGGGGTGATCAGGGTTGCTCATCACCTGGTTCCAGTCGGCGCGGTTGATGTGAACGGCAAAGGCGTTGGGGTCAAAGCTGGGATGCGAAACCATGGCCAGGATCTCGCCGTTGCGCGGGTCCATGGCCACCACGGCGCCCGCACGGTCGCCCAAGGCAATCTCGGCGGCGCGCTGGATGTCGATGTCGATGGTCAGCTTCAGGTCCTGGCCGGGAATGGCGTGCTGCACCCCCACGAAGCCGACCTCGCGGCCGTGGCTGTCCACGATCACATCGCGGGAGCCATTCTGGCCTCTCAGCAACTGGTCGTAGGTGGCCTCAAGCCCTGCTTTGCCCACCACGTCGCCCGGCTCGTAGGCGGCATAGCGCAGGTTGTTGAGATCTTCCTCGCTGACTTCGCCCACGTACCCGATCATATGAGCGGCAAAACCGTCCCGCGGATAGAGGCGGTGCTCCTCGTCGATGGTTTCCAGCTCGGGTAGCTCGTTGCGGTGCGACTCGATGAATGCCTGCTCGTCTTCCGTGAGTTCCTGCTTGATGGGGATGGGCTGATAGCCGGGCGCGGCACGGTAACGGCGCAGCGTGGCGCGCAACTGTTCCAGATCCAGGTTCAAGCCGTGGGCAATCAGCGGCAGATCGGCATCCACATTGTGGCCCTGCTCGCGAACCAGGAAGCAGGAGACGGACGGGTAATTATCCACGATCAACCGGTTTTCGCGGTCGAAGAGCTTGCCGCGGCCGGCCATCAACGGAACCTTGCGGATGCGGTTCTGCTCGGCGAGCTGGCGGAAGTTCTCCGCTCCCAGCACCTGCAGCCCCCACAATCCAGCCACCAAAGCCAGCATCATGAACAGAATGCCGTATTGCACCACCGCCAACTTGAAGGTGGAGAGCTTTTCGCCGCGAGTTCCGGTGCTGTAAGACATTCTGCCTGTGCCTTGAAACCTGTTAAAGAAAACATTCTGGAACAGCCTTGACCTTCCAGGCTGCCCATTTCGCTTAGACCCATTTCTCTGACTTTGATTTCTGCTTTTTGTCCCCTCAAACCCCTCTCAATCTTTGATCTGCGTCCGATCCAGCAAGGGGAAGAGCACCATGGCGATCAGGGAGTTTCCCACCGCTCTCAGCAACTCCGCCAGCCAACTCCACTGTTGGTCCAGCCCGAGCAGAATGCGGTAGATAAAGACGTAAATCGCACTCGACAGGAGGGAAAGCAGAAAGGTCAGAATCAGGCGGATGGTGTGGTCCTCGACGTCGATGCGCACGCCCACCGATCCGGCCAAAAAGCCGACGACGGTCTTGGCAACGCCATTGACGCCGATGGCGTGCTGAGTGAGGGCGTCCTGAAAAATGCCCAGACATGCGCCCAATAGCGTTCCGTGAACGGGATTGCGCCGGACGAGGGCAAAGTAGACCGTGACCACCAGAGGCAGGTCGAACCAGGCATAGCCACCAAGCAGACGCGGCAGCCAGGCCTGCAACACCAGCGCCACCAGCGGCACCAGTACATAGACCAGCAGCGGATAGTGGCGAATCCCCAGATTGCGGCGGTAATTGGTGCCCAATACGTCCATGGTTATGGATTCTCCCGCGGGATGGCCGGCTGATGGGGCTTCGCTTCAGGTTTCGCTTCAGGCTTGGCCACAGGCTTATTTGCTTTGCCGGCCGGCGCGGAGCTGTCTTGATCCCGCTGCGGCTTGATCTTCGGCACTGGCGTAAAGCGGTCGGTATGCTGCGTGGGCAGAAGATGGGGCGCAGCTTCCGGTGTTGCCGCCGGCGCGGCCTGAGTCTGTCCGGGCTGGGCCGCTTGTCCGGGCGCCGCCGTTGCCGCTGGTTTCGCCCCCGGAGCATTGGGATCGGTCAATCCCGGCAGCCGCTCCGCCCTGATCTCCGATTCCTTCTTCTGCTCCTGAATAGCCGCGGCCTCCACTCCTTTTTCTGCTTCGCTTGTGGCCATGTCCTGCAGTTGGTCAGACGGGAAGCGAGGCTCGATGGAGGTAATTACCAGCACCTCGTCGAGCCGATTGAGATGGGCGGCGGGCTTGATGATGACATCGATGAAAGCGTCGCGGTCGGGGTCCCGCACGACCTTTTCCACCACTCCCACCGGCAGCCCGCGAGGGAAGATCTGATCGCCACCGGCGGTGAGCACTCTTTCGCCCGGCTGAATGCGCTGATCGGCGAGAATACCCTCAATCTGCGGCTGGCCGAGCGCGTTGCCGCGCAGGATGCCGCGCGTCCGTGTGGTTTCCAGAATCACACCCGCGCCGCTGGTCTGGTCATTGATGGCCAGCACCTGCGCCGAACGGGGAAAAACCTCGCGCACCTTGCCGACGATGCCATCGGCGGTGATGACGGCCATATCGGGTTGCAGGCCGTAATTCTTTCCCTTGTCGATGTAGAAGATGCGGGACTGATCGCTGCCGCTGGAGCCGATGGCCTGCGCGGCCAGCGTCTTGTATACGTATTTTTCCTGGAAGTCCATCAGCGCTTGCAGCCGCTGGCCCTGCTTGGCATCTTCCAGCAAAGAGGCCTGCTCCAGGCGGATGCGGTCCATGGCCTTCTGCAAATCCTTGTTCTGCTCACGGGTATGGCGCAGATCAAGATAGTCTTGCCAAATACCAACCACTCCCAAATTGATAGCGTGAAAAAACTGCTCTGGAGGCGTGACCAGCTCATCGGCCCAGAGCCGGATCAGCCGTACGCCCGCCGCATCCCGCGGGTCGAGCGAGTTGCGCCCCGTGTCCGTGTGGCGCACTTGCATGGCCAGCCCGATGATCTGCGCCAACAGGACGGCCAGCAGGACCAGAAGATTTCGATAGCGGCTGAAGAACGATTCCATGGCTAAAGCTCATGCCGGGAAGAGATATAAGACAGAAAGCAGGAGCAATACCAGTATACCGGCAACCATCGAAGCGAGTCGCTTCTTGCGCTTTTCGCGATCAGATCAATGGGAGCCCTGCGAGAATTTCAAAATCCGAAATTGAAACATGGAAGGTTGGGCAGAGTTTTTGTTATACTTCGGTATAAAGTAGTAAATATTGCTCCCGTCAGGAGCCGGAGTCGCTGCCATGCCGGATGTTCATAAAGTGAGTATCGCCTTGACCGGAGAGCAGGTTGGCGCGCTCAAGGCCGCTGTCGAAACCGGCGAATACGCCACCACCAGTGAGATTGTGCGCGAGGCGATCCGGGACTGGCAATTCAAGCGCGAGTTGCGCCAGGAAGACTTGAGGCACTTGCGCCAGCTTTGGGATCAGGGCAAGGCCAGCGGAGCAGCCGCACCGATAGATTTCGAAGCTGCGCGGATCGAGGCGCGGCAGCGATTGGCCGCTGGCGCAAAGGATCAAGCCCTTGCCAGTTGATCTTGTCTGGACCCCACAGGCTCGTGAAGATCTGATCGAAATCTACACCTACATCGGTCTTGACAATTCGTCCGCCGCTGAGCGCATCTTCAATTCGGTGCGGGCGAAGGCTGAGTTGCTTGTTGCGTGCCCACTGCTTGGCGCGAGACATCCGGAGATTCGAACCTCCACGCGTATGCTCATCGAAGATCCGTACTTGATCCTTTACGAGACGCATCCCGATGGCGACGAGAACGGCATTGATGAAGTAGAAATCGTAAGGATTGTGGACGGACGAAGGAACCTGAAGAATCTATTTTGAGTAGGCGGCGTCGAGTTCCAACTCATTGGCTTCGTCAAGCTGGCTCAACTCATAGAACTCTAGCTCCTTTACGTCCCGCTAGAGATTTGGACGCGGAATTTAAAACGAAATGATTGTTTTTTCATATTCAGAGAATCAGGACCTTCAGTCATCAATACGGCCCGATTCGTGATATATAGGTCACATGGACATGACAAAAGCCTTGGCAGAATTAGAAGTCCTTCGAGGATTTGTCGATTTTGTGAACCGACAAACAGGGGTATATTGTGATTGTCTTTCTAGTTTCCAAGGTAACAAAGTTCGCATTGAACGTCAGATTGCTCGTGTGTTGCGCCCCGCGTCACGGCGTATAGATAATGGTCAAACAATCATAGTGCGGGCCAGCTTAGAAGACCCCACCCATCCTGACGTAATACATCAACGAATCATTCGTGCTGACGAATTTATCACGGCAAACTCGGAAGCCGGATTCAATGAACAGCAAGTGTGCGGTTCCATCATTGTGTTTATCTTCGCATATTGGAACGAAGAAATCCGCCCGCAGATTGCCAAGATCAGAGGTGTAGAACCGGACGAGGTAAAAATCAATGCATTTGGCGATCTACGGTTTCTTCGGAACAGCATTGTGCATAATAGCGGCGTGTTGGAGGCATCCGATCACGCTAAGCTCAAGGTCCTTAATGGCATATGCCAAGCAGACGCAAAGATTTCTCTGACGCATGAGCAAATGCTTAAGATATTTGTGGTGATAAAGCAGGCAATCGGGAGTCTGATACTGGAATATACTGCCAACCTTCCGGGAGCGCCAAAGCCCGAAGACATAGTAGACATAGCGATTCAAAATACTGGTCGCTCATAAATCGGGAATTGAGGTGGGTTCTAACCTATCCCCAAGGACCATGCTCTGCCGAACGACTAGAGCATTTTGTCTATTTCTGTAGAGCATCGAAGGGGAGACGGAACCAAGCCTTTGCGTCCTCATCGGTCAGTTGAGGCAGTAGTAGGGAAATGGCATTGTCGAGAGCTTCCTTTGTCCGG
>Ga0224531_1000012_pt1 | contig 158743 bp, 126 predicted proteins | sample CBST100metaG_FD_179876 | JGI IMG/M metagenome (GOLD analysis project Ga0224531, IMG submission 179876) | Peat soil microbial communities from Stordalen Mire, Sweden - C.B.S.T100 | ecosystem: Environmental > Terrestrial > Soil > Wetlands > Peat | place: Sweden: Norrbotten County, Stordalen Mire...
TATTTCTTTATTTATCGTATCTTTGTCGAGTACTAAGTACATGGGGAAGGGTTATGTTTTATGATGTTTGCTTTTCATAAAACGGCTCTTCCCCTTTTTTAGTATTTAAATTTTGTAAAAGTCAAGACGACTTCAATATTAGTTTTTCCAATCTAATAAAAATTCTATCCCGTCAACATCAAACACAGGAATACCGTATTTTTTATAAACGCTGGTTCTTTCCTCATATGCATTATCTATAAAAATTGCCTTATCCGGATTTATATGATTAATTTTATCATCATCTTCTTTGATCTTTATCACTTTATCAAATAAGGAATTCGAAATAGCATACTTAGATAGGGTTTCATGAATATCAAAAAGATGCTTAGTTAGAAGAATTATTTTTTTCTGTTTGTTTCTGCATTGATAAAGAAACCGTACCGTGTTTAAGTTCACTTTCCCATTGAGTGTTATCGTGTCATCAAAATCCAAATAAACATTATCATAATCATAGTCGATAATATATCTTCCGATCAGTGTTCTATCCATTTCCACATTATAGGGATTGAAAAATATTTCAATATCATATCCCATAGCTGTATATACACTCAACAGTGGTAAATTTACACCCCTTGCCCTTGTCAAACACATTGACCCTGCGCACCTTGTCGATATTTCCAACAATTTAAATAAGCCGTTTCTATTTTTCTTTATCTGAAAATACCACAACCCAAAGAATTTCAACCTTGAATTTATTTCTTCTGCAATAGTATTTATTTCTTCAGTCAACTCTTCGGTTTTACCTGAAACACTAACACCCGCCATCAACCGGTTTCTGGATCGAGGAGAAACCACTCTTAATTTTCCATTTTTATCAGTTAAACAATCTACAGTATATTCTTCACCGGGTAAAAACTCTGTTACTAAGGATTCATTGAAATCAATACTTGAAATATCATCACTTTCGCTAATTAGTTTTGTACCAATTGCACCCTGCCCTTCGTCGGGTTTTATAAAAACCGGAAATTCATTTATTTCATCTATCGACAAATATCGTTTTGGCAAAAAGAAACAACCACTAAACAAATTATATGTTTTAATTTTACTTCGACAAATTGAAGAGGTTTCTTTGTCCCCGGCAATAATTTTGGCTTTAATTTCTGATTGATGGACTATTAAAAACAGAGCAACAGTATCGTGAGTAGGAAATATTACATCAATTTGATATCCTTCTATTAAATGATTAAAAACTTCTATGAAGTTATCATCTGATATAAATGGCAAATCACTAATGTAATTTTTAAAAATATATTTACCATGACGTTCGACAGATGATGCCCCATATAATTCAAGATTTACACATGTAGATAAGGCATCATGTAATTCAACAGAATTAATTTCTCCTGCTGGAAATACTAAAACATTTATTTTTTTAGTCATAAAATCAAATCAATAATTTTCTTCATTTCCTCAATTCCATATCGCTGATCTATAGGTAATGGTATCAAACTTTTTGTGAGCGAGTATTCAAACATTTCTACATTACACCATTCCAATACATTTGGCCAATATGTAGCTACATAAATTTTATTTTCAATAAGTCGAGACCGCAACGTAATGTCATTTGACCAAAAAGGGTAAATCATTGGAATTTGATTTTCTGGTTTTTGAATTCTCAAATGATTTTTTTTCTCCAGCGCTTTGTTTAAATAGTTATAATTTTCTAACCTGATTTTGGCCACGAAGGAATAATCTATATTTTTAAGTAAACTAATGGTAAGATTAGACATCCTTTTTATTGGCTTTTCTGCCAATGACTTATCGGTTTTGAGAAATTTCCGAAATCCTTTCTCGGCTCCTTCATCCAACCTTATCAACAAATGATGCATTTTTTGCCAGGAAACATCTTTTTTCAACAAATTATGATTGCCATTTAAATCTGAAAAAACATAAGCACCATCAGGCAAACCGAAAAATTTTCTGGGAGAATAAAAAGTGTCAATTCCTTTTATTGGTTTTGAAAAAAATGATTGTGCATTATCTATTATTATATTTTCACAAACCCCGGATAAATATTTTACATAATCATCTTTTAAACCAAAATAATTCACATAAAGGAAGCATTTATTTTCTTTTATTTTATTAAAATCAAACAGGGGTTCAAGAAATTCGTTTATTGAATAAAATTCATATTCGATATTCAGTTTTTTAACAGGTTGTAATAAAACATCGCATGTGAAAAACGGCAAATAAATTTTACTGTAACGCCGTAATCTTAAAATATATTCCAATGCATTTCTGCCACTATTTAGCCTAATAGCCTCGAAATGATATTCTTGACCCCTACGTAATTCTAATTCAAAATATCCTCCAATTTCTTTCATAATATCACTTCGTATTGATCTAACATTAAATTGATTTCTTCAATAGAATTAAACATTATAAGATCTAATATAGAAAGTTCGGACACGAATTTATCATGAAACTGAGAGTAATGCGTTGTATTGCTTTTTAAAAATAACAAATCAATGTTTTGATGTTTAAAAGCTTCTTTGTTATACAATTTTTGCCCTCCAATAGCATTCAAATAGGTATTTGCACCTAATAATTTGCAAATATTAATTACTTTTTCTTGACTTTTTAATGAATCATCTTTTGGTAAATCTGACGAATATATTATTTGTGTGCCAAGGTTCAAATAATGACACACTTCACAAACACTATTTCCTACAAACTTAGCCAAGTTTAATTCTTTATATTCAAAAATACGCTTAACAAGAGAAAAGGCTGCCTCAAAATAAGGTGCTCGTCTGTAAGAGTTTTCAATGGTTTTTAACAATTTAGTCTGGTTGGAACTTATGGATATTTCATTTATCAATTTATTTGAACTTGCTCCATTCAGGATTAAATTAAACATATATTTATTGCTATTTACCAAGATGTTATTACGGTTAATCCATCCCCCCTTTATAAATTGAACATCATCATACAACACATATTTCTCAACAGCATTGATTAATTGAAAATATCCAATATACGGCAAGAAATAGGGTTGCATAATACCTACCTTCATAATCCTCAACGTATAATATTACAAATCCTCAATACATCAGTCTCATTCAAATCTACATAAATCGGTAAACACAGCACTTGCCCTGCAATCTTGGTTGCTATCGGCAAATTATCAGGTGCAGCCGATGACAATTCCCGATAAGGTTCAAAATTACTGATCAACGGGTAGAAATACCTGCGTGCAAAGATATTATTTTCTTTCAGCTTTGAATACAAAGCATCGCGACTCATGCCAAATTCTGTTTCATCAATCAAAATGGGGAAATAGGGAAAGCCTTGAGTTACATTTTCCATATCAGATAAAAATCGAATACCCGAAATGTCTTTCAAAAGATTCCTGTATAATTCGGTAATGGCTTTTCGTTTAGCAATAAACCCATCCACATATTTGAGTTGTAATAACCCATACGCAGCCTGTACTTCATTTAGTTTGGCGTTTATTCCAGGTTCTTCAACCACACTTTCACCGCGAAAACCGAAGTTTTTCAGGTTATCAATGTGATGTTTCATCTCTTCGGTATGACATACAATAGCACCGCCTTCAATGGTACTATATACTTTGGTGGCATGAAAACTTAACACTGATAAATCTCCGTAGTTTAATACAGACTCTCCATCTATTTTTACACCAAAAGCATGTGCTGCGTCGTAAATTACTTTTAATCCATGTTTATCAGCTATGCGTTGAATCGCATCCACCTGGCATGGATTCCCGTATACATGCACCGGCATGATAGCCGTGGTACGAGGCGTTATGGCGGCTTCTATCTTTGCGGGATCAAGATTCAGGTAATCCGGTTCGATATCCACAAAAACAGGGGTTATTTTATTCCACCAAAGTGAATGGGTGGTTGCCACAAAACTGAATGGCGTGGTAATCACTTCGCCTTGTACATTCAAGGCTTGTAACGCGGTAATTAATGCCAATGTTCCATTAGAAAATAGAGATATATATTTCACACCAAGGTACACAGCTAACTCTTTTTCCAATTGTTGATGCAACTTTCCGTTATTGGTTAACCATTTGTTATCCCATATTTGCTGTAGATAGGGAATAAACTCTTCCAAGGGCGGAAGGCAGGGTTGTGTAACGTAAATCTGTTTATTTGGATTATCCATGATTTATTGAAATTGTTTTTTTATGAATTACATCTTTGATCAAATTTTTGATATATAAATAATCATTAAATCGAATTGCCTCACATATTCCAATAATGAGGGAGGCTCCCGAAATGCATTGTATTACAAGGAGAGGCAAAGAAGACACATGAATAAATACACCTTCAGCATATACTACAACTGCCATTATGAAAGCCATTAAAAAGGATGGGAGAATATCTTTCACTTGATTCAACATGGAATAGCCGATCAACTTCCCGGAATAATAACTATTTAAGTAATATGCAAAAACAGAAGACACAAACATACCCACGATCATGATTTTAATGCCGAAGAGCACCCCGATAATAATAGTGGGTATTGCAATGGCTTTTTTGATAATTTCCAACTGCAAAAACAGATCGGAACGTCCTTGTACATTGAGCATATCCAAATTCAGAGCATGCAAGGGATATAACATACCTACAAAGCATAGCATTTGCAGAAAAATCACAGATGGAAGCCATTTTACCCCAATCAGAGTCAATACCATCGGTTTTGCAACCGCTGCCATACCCAGCATCAAAACAAACGTAATCAGCATCGTGCTGCGTATTAATTTTCGATAAGCTGCTTTGAGTTGTACGCTATCATTTTGTATGCTCGATAACACAGGATAACTTACCCTACCAATTACTGCATTAAGATTAGATGAGGGTAACGCTTGAAACTGGTCTGCACGGGTATAATAACCTAGTTCGGTAGCCGAAAAATACTTTCCGATCACTAAGTAAAAGATATTTCTATAAATGGTATCTATCAATCCGCTAATCAGTAATTTGCTGCCGAAAGAAAATAATTCATTGAATGATTGTTTACTAAACACCCATATTGGTATCCATTTATTCCAGAACCAAAGTAAAAGGGAGTTGATGGCATATTTTAATAAGTTTTGCGCCACTAAGCTCCAGACCCCCCATCCTGTATAAGCCATGTAAATGCTTATGATACCTGCAACAATGGATGCTGTTACTGAAACTTTAGCTTGCAGCTTAAAATCAATTCGTTTGGTTAATATGGTGGTTTGAATAATGGTAAGTGAACTGATAATCAAGCCTAATCCTAAAACTCTGATTAAATCACGAAGAATAGGTTCATGATAAAAATCGCTGATAGGCTCCGCTAAAACAAAGAGGAGAAAATAAAAGAAACCTCCCACCAATATATTAAAATAAAAAACCGTCGAATAATCGGTTTGCGTACAATTTTGTTTGCGTATCAATGCCTGCGAAAAACCGCTATTGATAAAACTCTGAGAAATGGCAATAAAAATGGCAATCATACCAATCAATCCGAATTCCTTAGGAGTGAGTAATCGGGCAAGAATAAGTCCGGTAATAAAATTGATTCCCTGACCGGCTCCTGTATCAATAAAGCTCCAGATAAGTCCGGATGTCGTTTTTTGTTTAAGCGTCATAAAGAGGTAAAATCAATTGATTCAAATGTTACACAAATCATCATTATATACATTGCCAAGCCAAACGATGTTTCAAAATAACACACAGAATATATCATCCAACACTTAGTAGACAAATGTATAATTGGCTACTGAGTCGGTATTCCACTGATGCAATATCGGCGAATAGGTAGAAATCTTTACCTCTGAAGTGCTTCGCGGAAACTCCAACAATTGAATCCAGCCATTACCACCATTAGTCAGATTTTGCGGATCTAATAAGCATTGTAAAACAGGATCATTCGATGAATTATTAGAAATTAAATTTCCTATATAATCTGGAGAAGACATATGACCACAAAACACAAACCTGACATTTGGGTTGGGATAAATGATTTTCTCCCAAATTTCATCACCATCATTTACCTTTTCGTTTTTACACAACCCAAAACTATGAGGATCTAATCCATGCTCATTGGTTAATTGTGTAGGATCAAATCGTTCCCCATTTTTATACAAATAAGCATGAGTTACTAAAACTGCCATGCGCTGTGGATTCATTTTAATAATGGAATCCGCCCACTGGAGCACTTCATCACGGGGGCCAAATTCTAAAGAAAGTACAAGAAACTGTTTTTTATTTAGTGTAAGATAAAAATAAGAATTCTCGAATTTTTGTGGTTGCATGGAAGCTACGTAATCACTATTATCAGCATAATTCTCATAGCCGTCGAAAAGAGTTTCTCTGACATTTGCTGTCCCATTATTACCATAATCATGATTCCCGGTGCAATAAATGACATGAATGCTTTGCTCCAAAGGAGCCATGATTTGTCTGAAGTTGTTCCAGTCACTGGTATTATTGAAATTTGTAATGTCACCTAACTGAATCACGGTTTTTATGTGAACTCCTGCTGCCTGAGAAGCAAGTAACCAGTTTACGACTTTATTTAAATACCCATTATTTGACGTAGTATAATTTTGTATATCACCCAACAACACAACATAATCAGAAGTGGTATTAAAAGTGAAACCACTTACTGTTGTTAAAGCTGACTCTTTTGCACAAGAAAAAGGTAATACTGCAACAAGTAGTATTACCAACCATTTGGATATGTTAAATATCGATTTCCTCATAATATTTTATGGATAACAATACTCCGATAATTTTAACTAAAACTCATAAATTCCCAGCATTATACAAATATCTACAAAATCGGGATTGCTTTTTGCATCGATATTTTTCATTATAAGGCATTAATGTCGATTTTTATATCACGGCACAAAATTACACATTTCTTCGTAAAGCATATATGAAATAAATAAAAAGAAATAGAATATCTAAATAAATTGTCAATAATTGAATCGAGGAGTAACATGAATTAAGAGAGATTCAACAGCATCTTTTGCTTCTATTCAGTATACCATACAAATACAAAATATTCCTTCAAAAATTCACATCAACATAAATATCAAGATTTAAAATATTTCATTTTCATATGAATTTGTTTTATTTTTTAGTATTTTGTTGTATAAAACGGGTCTCGATATTCGGGACTCGTTTTATACGTACGTGTAGTCGTCTAACATATTGATAATTTCTTCCGGTGAATTAAACATCATTACATCCAAGATAGATAAAGATGGCTCAAAAACACTTCTTTTTTGATTGTATGGGTTCCCTTTCATTTGCTGGAAATAAATCTGGATATTTGAACGGTCATATTTTGTTCGGTCAAAGAAACTTACGCCTCCTGAAAGGTTATAGTACGTATCTACATCTCCTAAAGCGTTACAAATATTGAGCGCCCACTCATCCGGAGCAGTTACCCCTTTTATCTTAATATCCATCTGTGAAAAGATTTCAATAGGCGTTTGAATTCCCAAATAGGCACAAGTCTCTTTTAAAGCACACACGTTTAGTTGTACGATATCCGTGTAATGATTATCAAATATTCTTACTAATAACTCTTTAACAGCATTGTAGTATGGAGCTGTTTTTCGATAGTGTTCAATCTGGGAAAAAATGATTCGCCTCCAATTGATGTTGTTATTAATAAAAATCTCATTAATTAATGAGACATGTGAATGTTTGATCAACGGAACTTTTACATACTGCCATCCTCCGGTTTGCTTTAATATTCTATTTCGTTCAACCCATCCGTGTCTCGTAAATTGCACCACATCTAACGCAATAAATTGATCTGCATGCTTTAACAAACCAAAATAATCTAAATATGGAAAAAAATAGGGCTGATTAATTGCAAGTTTCATGGTATAGTTAACATCCAAAATTTAGCAGATGAATATGAGATAAGAGTAAATAAACCACGGCATATTAATGTTTTTACTGCCTGATTGCTTTTTACAGCTATTTGTTACGATTCAATCTATTACCAAAAACCATCTTTCTGTTTAATTCCATCGTCAAAGTTAGCAAGAATGCCACATTATTCAAAATCTATGACGATAAAATAACACACACTGCATCACGATGTACCTATCTGGTCATAATGCGCATCTAAACGGTTGTTTTTACGATATAAATGGCAGGCGGTAAAATCCACGAAAATTGAAAATCGGAAAGATAATGATGGAGGATTAATAAGTCGGGGATTTTCAAGATTACATCTATCTAAACCATGTTAATTCCCTATGGGAAAACAATGATCTATTATCGTTCATTTTCTATTGATATGAATCACCTACGGTGAAAACTTCTATATCAGCCACATTATCAAATTATCATTATCAACTGTCAATTGTCAATTTTTGAAGTCAACTGTCAATTATCAATTGATTAAGACTATTGCACGTCAGGGCATCAATGTCAATAGAAACAATACGATCTGATGGCATTTTTGTCCATAGGACATCAACAATTCACCTGGCCCAATGGCATTAATGAAACATCCGCTTTTGATGTTTTACGTTGCCCTTTGAGGGCGCAGGTCTTATGGTTTATATTTAATGAGTATCCGATTTATTACCTATCTGTTTTACAAAGGCTGACTAACGAGTGACCTCGCCCGGTGAGTCCCTAAACAAGAGAAGCATGTCTAAAAAAGTTCAATAGTAAATTGTCAATGAACAAATGGTAAATAAATTTCTTGAGACTACTGTTCAGCTTCTTGCAGATGAGGGAATCGCATTGAAATATAACCATTGAGATTTCCCCAAATAGAAAGAATGAGCCTGTAATGTTTGCTTAAAAGATTGAGTCCTTCAATAATGTCATCAGTTTTGAATGGGTACTCATGAGTAACAATATTTCTGGTTTCTCTAAGCAATAACCAATCATTGGCGTCAGGTAACAAATTCAACACCTCAAGTTTAGAGAGCAAATCAATAAATGGAAAGCCACGCGTTTCTTCCCCTAAATTTTGGAGTAACGAAGGAAATAGTTTTTCTCCCATACTATCCTGCAATTTCGAAAACCGAAATATCAATTGATCAATAAAACTCAAATCCTCTTCAGTAAGTTTATGATAGTTTTCTACAGTAAGCGGAAAATACTGTTCAATTTTTCGGAATGCAAAACTCATGCGTTCAACATGAATAGTACATAAAGACACAGCTTCATTCAAATAATTTTCTTTTTCTTCATTCATCGCAGCTATAAGTTTGACTCCAGATTAATATGATGTTGAATAATGGACTGATAAAAGCTGTGTTTGCTTCGTGTATTTGCATTGTCAAAAACAACATCAATCTTTTGATTACCGATCATACGTTTCAGTTCGGCCAGAAAATGAACTTTTGCATCAATAGTCAAGAGAGCTTCGTTCTTGTTTTTGATAAATAAATCAATGTCACCCCCTTTTTTCAGATTATCCACCCTTGAACCAAAGAGAAAAACCTCGGTTCCATGCCCAAAATGATGTATGGACAAGGTTTTAATGGAATCAATTTCAAATCTGCTTAATCGCATACAACCGAATGACTAAATAAAAACTCTTCCAATTTTGCTGTTTATGTTACAAATATACATCATTCAAACGAAATTTGAAAATCCAGTCAATCATGTTCTTTCATTTTCCAGGATTCCTACCTGCCAACTTCAACTACGCTCCTAATCTTCTCCATTGTTTCACCACAAATATAAATAACGGCTAAAATATAACGTCGTGTTTATCTGCCATTACTTATATCCAAGTTGAGTTTTGGATATCATGATTTTATAGAAGCCGAAATTCCATAAAAGCATTGATCTAAAATGATTTAACCAAATAAACGAAAGATTATTCGATTTATACTTAAAGGATATGACTATCTGATGTTTTATCTATCTTTTACAAAGGCTGATTAACGAGTGACCCCGTCAGGTGAGCCGAAAAACAAGAAAAGGAGACACTGAAATTCTCCATCTGACAAATACAACCATATTTATCGGCCATTACTTCTATGCAAGTTGGGTCATGGAGCCCTTGATTCACAAACACGCTATTTATTCCTCGATAATTCTCCGGTATTGGGTCTATATTGGGTCTATTCCCATTCAGAGATAAAACGTATATAATACGTATATAAAACCTATATAAAACGTATATAATACCTACTTATATAGATAGGTATTATATACGTTTTATATACGTGTTATGTATGTTTATAATTCGTAGTATCTATGAACCGGTTACGGGGGAGTATCGAAGGAAAAACGATGTTGCTGTTGCTTGGATTGTAAAGACACCCTACATATTACAGGATGTGTTTGATAAAGAGAAAACACGTCGACGTACGAATTCTTGCATGCTAATTTGAAAAACGTGAGGGAACTCTTCTTAAATTTCCTATCTTCTTTATCCATTTTATGGTTTTAAGACTTATTTTAATTCTAATCATACCGCTTTCCCCAATTTTCTTCGTTACTTTGCACTCATAATCACTCTGTCCTGCCTGATTTGTAATCAGGCAGCTTGCCCGTCAGGGCATCAATGTCAATAGAAAAACAATAGATCTGATGACATTGTTGTCCGTAGGACATCAACCAGATCTCATCTAATCCATGTTAATTCCCTTCAGGACATTGCCATTGGGCTATTATATATTAGGATTTCACATTATCAAATTCTCTCCACCATGAACTCAGCAAACCACAATGAAGCATCTTTTATTGAAGAAGCACGCAAAATAGTGAATCCGAAAAGGCTATTTACCAATTACATACAACGCATTGCCTGGGGAACGGATGCAAGTTGCTACCGTCAAATTCCGCAAGTGATTCTGTTTCCAACTAACGAAGAAGAAGTAAGGAACCTGTTACAAATTGCCAATCAGCAGGAAGTAGCCGTTACTTTTCGTGCTGCCGGAACAAGTCTATCAGGACAAACCATCACTGACTCCGTGATGATTGTCGTGGGTAAGTTGTGGGAAAAATACCACATTCACGACGAAGGACAACGTATCACGATGCAACCTGGAATTGTAGGTGCACGCGTGAACGAAATTCTTCAACCTTATGGACGTAAATTCACACCAGATCCGGCTTCACTCAAATCGGCCATGGTGGGAGGCATCATTATGAACAATGCTTCAGGTATGAATTGTGGCACGCACGCCAACAGCGACAAAATGCTTCTTTCTGCACGTATACTTTTTGCAGATGGATACCTGCTCGATACCGATGATCAACAAAGCCGGGAAGCGTTTTGCAAAGAGAAACCCCTGTTTTTGAAAGAACTGGAAGAGATAAGGCGTGCTGTGACAGCAAATAGCACGTTATGCAACCGCATACTCCACAAGTACAGCATCAAGAACGTAACCGGACTTAACCTGCTTCCGTTGGTGATGTACGATGATCCGTTCGACATCATAGCGCATCTGCTTGTCGGTTCTGAAGGAACATTGGCTTTTTTGTCGGAAGCAACCATGAAAACAGAATCCATTCCGGCATTCAGTGCAAGCGCGATGGTCTATTTTGAAAACATTCAAACGGCTTGCCAAGCCGTGCAACAAATTAAACCCACGCCCGCAGTCGGTGCCGAGCTTTTGGATCGGAAAGCGCTCCGGTCTGTTGAAGGCAAAACAGGCATGCCCGGATACCTGCATTCGTTTGGAGAAGAAGTGACGGCCTTATTGATTGAAACAAAAGCCAATGCGAAAGAAACGTTACAAGCAAACATAGCCTCCATTGAACAAGCATTAGCCTCATTTAAAACGGTAATGCCTGTCGAATTTACGGATGACGAAACAATATACAGTACCTGGTGGGCAATGCGCTCGGGTATTTTCCCTTCGGTAGGAGGCATGCGCCCTGCCGGGACAACCACGATCATCGAAGACGTAGCCTTTCATCTGGAAGACCTGCCGGATGCCACCACGGAGCTGCAAAGGATACTGATAAAGCATGGATACATCGACGGTGTGATTTATGGTCATGCACTGGAAGGTAATTTTCATTTCATCATCAACCAACGTTTCGACACGCAAGAAGAAATTGATCGATACGAGAACCTGATGAATGATGTCGTGGAGTTGGTAACAGGCAAGTATGACGGCTCGCTTAAGGCGGAACATGGCACGGGACGCAACATGGCACCTTTCGTGGAACGGGAATGGGGAAGCGATGCATTTGTCATCATGAAACGTATCAAAAAACTTTTCGATCCGAAAGACATACTCAATCCGGGTGTTATTTTCAATGATGACCCCACCATTCATCTTAAACATTTCAAATCATTCCCGTTGACCAATGTGCACGTGGATAAGTGCATCGAATGCGGCTTTTGCGAAATCAATTGCCTTACGGCGGGGTTTACACTTTCCGCCCGGCAACGTATTGTCATACAACGTGAGATTGCACGGCTTAAACAATATCCCGGAAACGACGGATGGCAACAACTTGAAAAAGAGTATGCCTATCCGGGGAATGCCACTTGTGCCGGTGACGGACTTTGCTCAACGTCATGCCCGATGGAAATCAACACGGGGGACTTGACCCACGACTTACGGCATGAGCAATTGCCCACAGGAAGTATAGGTTGGCATATCGGCAATTTCACTGCCAATCATTTTGCAGGGATCAAAAGCGGGCTGCGTTCGTTATTGATGCTTGCCAACACGGCACACATTGTACTGGGAAGCAGGAATATGACTTTTCTGGCGAATGAAGCGAATAAACTGGGAACTCCTCTTTGGACAACGGCGATGCCTAAGGCTTATAAAATAAAAAGGAAACAGCAGCAGACAAGCACCAACCCTTTGAAAGTGGTCTATTTTCCCAGTTGCATCAACCAAACAATGGGTGTGGCAAAGGATAATCCCGATCAGACTCCGCTTCCTGACAAGATGAACGGGTTGTTAAAAAAAGCAGGGTATGAGATACTTTATCCTGAAAACATGGAAAGCCATTGCTGCGGTACCATCTGGGAAAGCAAAGGCATGTTTGACATTGCCGACCGCAAAACATCCGATTTAGAAGAAGCCTTGCTCAAAGCCAGCGAGAATGGGCGTTATCCTGTGCTTTGCGATCAAAGTCCATGCTTATACCGGATGCGTGAGAAGATGAAACGATTAAAGCTTTATGAACCGGTAGAATTTATTGAAACATACCTTGTCAACAGGCTTGATTTTCATCCTGTGGACGAACCCGTTGCTATTCACACTACATGTTCGATGACAAAGATGCACTTAGGCGAAACGCTTTTACGATTAGCCAAAAGATGCAGCAGCAACGTGCTGGTTCCGCAAGAAGTAGGTTGTTGTGGTTTTGCAGGCGATAAAGGCTTCACACATCCTGAGGTAAACCGGTATGCCTTACGAAAATTATCGCCACAATTAGAATCGTCTCACATAAATCATGGATACTCCAATAGCCGCACCTGTGAAATCGGGTTAACCACGAACGGGAAGATTCCTTACATGTCGATTGTCTATTTAGTGGATCAATGCACTACACCAAAAGAATAGACCCGTGTTAAGAAACTGATTCGGGCTGTTTGGGAAAAAGGATGGAGGCCAAGATGCTGACACCTAAAATAGCAACAATGGCTAACAACGAAGCAGAAGTGCTGATGGAAAGGTGAAAAATGCCATTGAGCAACATCTTGACGCCAATAAACGTGAGAAGTACCGCCAATCCGACTTTCAGATAATGAAAGAGATTCATAACGTGCGAAACTACGAAAAACAAAGAGCGTAATCCCAGAATAGCACAAATATTGGATGAGAAAACAATAAAAGGATCTTTGGTGACGGAGAAGATGGCAGGAACCGAATCAACAGCAAAGATCACATCCGTAAACTCAATAACTAAAACCACTAAAAAGAGTGGCGTCATCATCCATTTCCCTTGCTGTTTTACAAAGAAAGCATCCCCTACAAACGACGTGACAACCTTAAAATGCTTCGATGCAAACCGGACAATGGGATGTTTCGACACATCGATTTGTTCCTCTTTATGCCGCTCAACATACATCTTGATACCGGAAAAAATCAACAGTGCACCAAATATCCACATCACCCATTCAAACTGCTGAATCAGCGATGCAGTGACATAAATAAACAGAAACCTCATCACGATGGCGCCCAGGACTCCCCAGAACAATACCCGATGATAATAAGCCTTTGGAACACTGAAGCTCACGAATAACAAGATCATTACAAAAATATTATCCACCGAGAGAGCATATTCGATAAGATATCCGGTGAGAAACTCCAACGACAGGGCATGTCGATAGAGTGCGATATTTGCCTGCAATCCCAAAGCAGGTTGAAGCAACAACCCATGACCATGTATCCGGTTAAGTTCCTGCAATTGATCGAACGTGGTAATTCCACGAATAGCGTCTCCATCCAATCGGATAAAAAGATAAATGGCAGCCGCAAACAAAACCCAAACCACGGTCCACAACGAGGCCTCTTTTAGAGACACCACTTGGCTTTTGCGATGAAAGATACCCAGATCAATGAATAACATCACCAATACAAGAGCCAGAAACAAGATAAAAAAAACAAGCTCATGTGCAAACATGCCAACAAAGATAAGAGAAAGAAGTACTATTCTTTAAATACAAAATAGACTGCAGCGATCAGCAATACCATTGCCACAAGATGATTCCAACGAATGGTGATTTTAAACACAATCATGGAAAAGAGAATAAAGATTACCAACGTAATGACTTCCTGAATCACTTTCAATTGCATCAATGAGAAAGGGCCGCCATTCTCACGAAACCCAATCCGGTTAGCCGGCACTTGCATACAATATTCAAAAAAAGCCACCCCCCAACTCATCAAGATTACCACAAATACAGGTAACGATTCAAACCACGAAAACTCTCTCAATTTCAACTGTCCATACCAGGCAATGGTCATAAACATATTAGATATTGAAAGCAACAAAATTGTCAAAAACCCATCCTTCATACCATCATTTTTTCAAAAGTAGTATTTTATTTGTCCCCTTTAGAGCGCAACAAACTAACAGCACCTTTCAATTTATAGCGTTTTCCGTCAGCACCGGTAGCCGTGATGATGTAATAATAAACACCGGGAGGCGATAACGTTCCGTTCACGCGACCATCCCAGCCTTGCCCGGGATCGGTTGATTCATATACTTTTCCTGCCCATGAAGAATAGAGCAACATCTGAAATTGAACAATGGAACGAAAAGAAACCCGGAATTGATCATTGATACCATCGCCGTTGGGAGTAAAGACATTCGGAACATCAAGATATGATTCACTCACTGTCACGGTTAATGAATCGCTGTAAGAACATGTATTTGCTCCATTAGTAACCACCAGAACAACTTTATAAGTGCCGGTTTGTGTAAACTCATACCTTAAATTCGTATCGGTATAGCGCAAATAAGAACCCGGCTTATTGTTGTTGTAAATATACCATTCGTAAAACTGTGTGACAGGAGTATTCGTATTGCTTTCAAAATCCACATTCAAAGGAGCTGATCCTTCCAAAGGGCCTATCTCGCGCCCTGCTTCATTTAAAGCGGTACGCTCTATAATGGTTCCCGTTGGATGTGATTCCGTTCGAACCGCCGAATAGAGAGACGACGTGATTGATGGTGTCGTCATACCAAATTGAGCGGCATATTGATCACCGGACAACGTAAACTGGGTATCGCAATAAGGGGCATCCACAACAAGGGAATTAACAGGTGCTGTAATTGTTTGCATCTGTGTAATTGATCCCCAGGCACCATTTGCATACGACTCGTCCTTATATGTGAGCGTAAACTGCCGTGGCAATTGGTGACTCACCCCCAATGAATCGCGATATGCCAAAGCAGGAATTGTACCGGAAAGTTGTAACGTAAGCTGCGAACAAGCATTTGTACCGTTTACAGGTGTTATGGCTGAGAGTTGAACAGGATAATCATGATAATCAATCACCCAGACATAGTATTTCATGCCATTAGTCGTCAATACATAGCCCGTTCCATCTTCAATGGCAATAGCAGATTGATTGCTCACAAACGAGCCGTCAAATTTAGTCCAAAGATAACTGGTTGCCTGTCCGGTAAACGAGATTTGATTGTCCGACGTGATACCATTAAACAAGAAAACAGCTTGAATCCCTGTTATGGCACTTCCAGTCAACTGAATGGAACGACCCTGTCCGGTAACCACAAATTGTGACCATGTCAAACTATGGAAACCGGCAAAAAAAAGAAGCAGTATAATCTTTTTCATCAACAAATTGTTGATCTGTTATTGCGTAATAAATGCCCGGTTACTCCTTGCCGGGTTGTGTGAGCTTGTCCAAATAACCATTCAATCGATTGATAGCCTGCGTAAGTTCTTCTATTTTTTGCGCCATCACATCTTCGTTACGGGTCAAACTATCAATAATTTGTTCAATGGTGAGCTGTTCTTTCAATCCTTCCAAACCGGCGAGGATTTGTTCACCCACCTTTTGTGCATGCTCGGGATCAGTGCCCATCTTATCTTGCAGTACGGTACTGATTTTGTCAATAATCATGTCACGCTCTTGCAAACCGGCTGCAATGCCCATTTTAAGTAAAAGATTCAATGCTGGTTTCATCTGTAAATAATTTTGATTTTAAAGAGCAAATGGAATTGAGCTTGCAAAATCAGCGAAACTAATCCCTGCCACCTTATTTTCATGTTCATTGATATTTGGTAGAACATGAGAATTTCATACGAATTTATTTCTTAAGTAATTGATCGACATTATATGCCAATGTACCGAAAGCAGTTGCCATAGGCGATTCATCATTCAAAGCAATTGGACGACCTGAATCGCCGCTTTCGCATACACTTTGAACTAACGGAATCTGTGCCAGCAAAGGCACACCCATCTCTTCTGCCAACCGTTTGCACCCTTCTTTTCCAAAAATATAATATTTGTTGTCCGGAAGTTCAGCCGGGGTAAACCAGGCCATGTTTTCCACCACACCTAACACACGCACATCAATGTTTTTGTTCGTAAACATGTTGATTCCCTTGCGGACATCAGCCAAAGCCACCTCTTGCGGAGTTCCGACAACAATCACACCGGATAAATCAACCGTCTGAACGACTGTCAACGGAATATCGCCAGTGCCCGGAGGCATATCGAGAAAAAGATAATCCAGTTCTCCCCAATCGGCATCGTTGATCAACTGTTTAATAGCGGTGGTTATCATTGCACCCCTCCATACCAGTGCATTGGTACGATCAACAAAGAATCCGATAGATAAAATCTTCAATCCATATTGTTCAACAGGAACAATCAGGTCTTTGCCATCGACTTTTTCCACAAACGGTTGTACATCTTCAACGCCAAACATTTTCGGAACTGAAGGCCCATAAATATCGGCATCGAGCAAGCCTACACGATAGCCCAATTTCATCATTGCCACAGATAAATTGGCTGCAACCGTTGATTTCCCTACACCGCCTTTGCCGGAAAAAACAGCTATGATATGTTTTACGCCTTGAAGGGGTTTCTCGGGAGCTTTGTGTTGTACTTCTTTTGTTTTGACAGTTATGTTCCCAACAATTTCAACCTCCGTACCGATATATGTCAAAACCGCTTGCTCGCACGCTTTCACCACAGACTTGATAAAAGGGTCATTTACCTTTTCAAAGGACAACGAAAAGGATACTTTATTTCCTTCAATCCGAATATTATCTTCAACCATGTTTGAACTGACAACATCAATGCCTGTTCCCGGATATCGTACATGAGCAAGTGCATCTAAAATCAATTTTGGATAGAGCTTCATACTTATATTTCCTTTTAATGAATATTCTTCCCTCTCAAACAACAAATCGGCACCTTATACCGTCAGATGAAGCAAACTCCTTTTCGAGCGGCCATAACTGCGGTATTCATCCAACGGGATAAGAATTTCAGGTTCGTACCATTGATAAGGTCGTCTCAGTAAGAAATGCAAATATTTAATAGCTATGCCCCGCGCTATCCATTGTTGTTCGTAATAGGTGCGAATAGCTAATATATGACCGGACGTAGCCACTAAATCCACATCTTCCAATTCTGACACGATGGGTAACTTGTTGAGCCCGGCCATTGCTTTTGTATAGGTAAAAAGAAAAGCACTGTCCGTCTTCAAATGCACACTCCCATCAGGGCGTAACACTTGCTGGTAATACTCCATCATTCGTGTGGAAGTGAGTCGTTTGTTACGTTTCTTCATTTGGGGATCGGGAAAAGTAAGCCAAATCTCACTCACTTCATCTGTAGCAAAAAAATGAGGCAGGAGCTCAATGTTCGTACGAACAAATGCCACATTGGACAACTGCTTATTAATGGCAACTTTAGCACCTGTCCATAATCTGGCGCCTTTCATATCAATGCCAATAAAATTCTTTTCTGGAAATTTCTCAGCTAAACCAACAGTATATTCACCCCGACCGCAACCTAATTCTAACACGATGGGGTGATCGTTGCAAAAAAACGTCTGCCAATGCCCTTTTTGTGCAAACTCCTTTCCGTCGATAATATCCGAATAACGGAGTTGAAACACATGAGGAAACTCCTCTAAATCTTTGAATTTTTGTAACTTATTTTTCCCCATAGCCATTGTTCAAGAAGAAAGACAAAGATAGGCATTTTTTCACCTTTCCCCGTCATAAGCCCATTCTTCGCACAAACTCATTTGCAAATCAGAGTTAATGAAGTCCCTCTTAATCACATTCGTCCATACCACAAATAAGTCGTACCTTGCAGCACATTTCACGCGGATCACTCATGTTGAATGAAACAAGAGCTTCTGCACAATATTATTTACATGTTATTTGAATCACTGAACATCATTGAGCCTATTTTAAGATCATTAAAACAAGAAGGTTACACTCAACCAACCCCTATTCAAGAAGAAGCTATTCCCATCATATTGCAAGGTACCGATCTCTTAGGATGTGCACAAACCGGCACCGGAAAAACAGCCGCTTTTGCTGTACCTATTCTTCAATTATTGAGTAAGTCAAGAAATTTCGACAAAAAAAAGAAGATTCGCTGTCTCGTAGTCACTCCTACCCGGGAGTTGGCCATTCAGATTGACGAGAGTTTTAAAACCTACGGATGTTTTACTAATTTGAACTCCACCGTTATCTTTGGCGGCGTGAATCAAAACCCGCAAGTGAACGCACTGCGTAATGGCGTAGATATCCTGGTAGCTACCCCGGGACGTTTACTGGATTTAATGCACCAAGGACATATCACGTTGCGCGACATTGAATTCTTTGTCCTGGATGAAGCTGATCGCATGTTAGACATGGGCTTTATTCACGACATCAAAAAACTATTGGCTGTTTTACCCAAACAACGACAATCGCTTTTTTTCTCGGCCACAATGCCTGCTGAGATCGTAAAATTGTCCAATACTATTTTACAACATCCGGTCAAAGTAGAAGTAACGCCTGACGCATTGACCGCTGATACAGTAAGTCAGTTCATCTATTTTGTGGATAAAGAAAATAAGTTACCTCTCTTGCTCGACGTATTGAAAGACCCAAAAATCAAAACAGCATTAGTCTTTACCCGCACCAAACATGGAGCCGACAAGATAGCCAAAGCATTGGTCAGAAATAATATCAAGACCGAAGCCATTCATGGCAATAAAGCACAAAACGCGCGTCAACGAGCACTATCCAATTTCAAGGATCAAACCACACGCGTATTGGTGGCTACTGACATTGCAGCCAGGGGCATTGACGTTGATAATCTGCAATACGTAATCAACTTCGATATTCCTAACATTGCCGAAACATATGTACACCGCATCGGACGTACAGGAAGGGCAGGTGCCGACGGAACTGCTTTTTCTTTTTGCTATGGCGAAGAAAAAGCCTATTTGAAAGATATTGAAAAACTGATCGGAAACAAAATTCCTGTGGTGAACGACCATCCTTTTCCGCTGACAGGTACGGAGACAGAACCTGCCAAAGCTAAACCGCAACAACATCACCGACAAGCATCAGGAGGATATGCCAACAGACAAAGGATTGTAAGATAACTTTCGCCACACAAAACTAGCGATATTTCCCCTTTTCATATTCATCCACAATACTTAAATAGCTGGTGTAGCGCGAAAGATGAATTCGTGAATCCTGAACAGCTTCTATCACGGCACAACCGGGTTCGTGAAGATGCGTGCAATTGTAGAATTTACATTGAGAAGAAATCTCAAAGAGTTCCCGGAAGTAATGGCCTACCTCTTCAGGGGGAATATTCACCATTCCAAATCCTTTAATTCCAGGCGTATCTATTACAAAACCGCCATCGTTCATGGGAAACATCTCCGAAAAAGTAGTAGTATGCATACCTTTGTTGTGATATTCCGAAATAGCTCTGGTTTTCATTTCCGAATGATGTACCAACAGGTTAAGCAACGACGATTTCCCCACTCCGGAATTTCCTGAAAGCAACGTAATCTTATTTTCCAATAACTTGCGCAAAGCATCAACGCCTTCATCATTTCGTGCTGAGACAGAATAGCAAGGATAGCCAATCGATTGATAAAGCTCCTTCCATGCTGCCACTTGTTCAAGTTCAACAGCATCATACAAATCTATTTTATTGATCACAATCACTACCGGAATTTTAAACGATTCCGCCGCGGCTATAAAACGATCAATAAATACTGTTGAAGTTTCCGGATAATTAACCGATACGACCAAAGCCGCCAAATCAATATTGGCAGCAAGAATGTGAGCCTGCTTAGAAAGGTTCGATGAACGCCGCACCATCTCATTAAAGCGTGGTTTTATTGAAGTAATGGTAGCTACCTGGTGCGTATTTTTTTCAAAACAAACACGATCACCAACAACAATGGGATTGGTAGAAGAAATAGAATGCATGCGAAAGTTTCCTTTCAAATTACACTCAACCATCTCTCCATTATCAGAAAGCACATGATACAAATGGCCTGTTGTCTTAACTATGATTCCTTCCATGAAAATTATTGTTTCTATTGAATTGAAATATGCATTCATATCAAAAAGCACAGATAGGATTCATAGTTTCAAAATAATACGCTCTCCTAATGTTTTTGAAAGTTGTGATTTGACATCATTCAATTGACCGATTTCATGCATCAGGCTCCGTTCCAATTCCTCATCATGCGCCTCATTAGCATGTTTCAAAGCGAGCATCTTTTCTTTGAGTAACAATAGAACAATCTTGTTTTTATATTCGAACATGACGCGGGGGACAGACTCCATCAACCGGTCACTATCAGTCACAACAGCAGGATTGTTTGTATATAATTTACTTAGAACATACCGATCTGCTATCAAGTCAGAAGAAAGCCGGCTGATTTCAGGATCGTGATGTTGTATGAAATAAGACTCTGCCACAAATGAAGGATCATCAAGATGCGTCTTGATTTCTTCCAATATTCTCGCATACAAAGGATGGGAGAAGGAGAGATGATCGCGGGACAACTCTGTCAGGATATATCGAGCTACAGAAACTAAAATAGTCTTCTCCTCTTGCTTTTCATCTGGCATGCTATATAGCTCCCGTTCACCATATCGTATCAAATATTGAATAATATTACCCTCTTCTTCATCGCAAGCAGAGGGTTGATACCCTGTTTCCGACGAAGGAGGGGTTGTCTCGTTCGATTTGATGGTCGTTGTCCTTTCCAAATTCTGAAATGTACGTCCGTTTTGATATTTGTTTATTTCGGCATAAAGGAGCTTTTCATCTGTTTCCAACAAGGTGCTGCACTCTTTCACATACACTGAACGAATGACGCGATCAGGAATAATGGCAATGCTACGTACAATATCCCCGATAAGAGCTGCACGTTTAATCGGATCCGAACCAGCTTCATCAAGTAACAACGATGTTTTAAATCGAATAAAATCGTTTTGATGCTTTTCAATGTAGCCAATAAATTGGGTGGCATCCTGACTTTTGGCAAACGAATCAGGGTCTTCTCCCTGAGGAAGCAAAACCACCTTAATATTGAGACCTTCTTCAAGCAACATATCAATACCTCGAATGGAAGCTTTGATTCCGGCAGCATCTCCATCATAAAGCACAGTTACATTCTCGGTGAAACGATGAATGAGTCGGATTTGCCCTTTAGTCAAAGAAGTCCCCGACGAAGCGACAACATTCTCAATGCCCGCTTGATGCATGGCAAGGACATCTGTATAACCTTCAACCAGATAACAGCGTTCATACTTTACAATGGCTTGTTTTGCAAAGTAAATACCATATAACTCATTGCTTTTATGATAAATTTCAGATTCGGGAGAGTTTACATATTTGGCGGTTTTATCATCTTTCTTTAGTACGCGACCACCAAAAGCAACCACATTTCCTGAAAGCGAATGCACTGGAAACATGACTCTACCCCAAAATCGATCGAAAGGAGATCCTCCTTCACGATCAATTGAAAGACCCGTTTTAACCAGAAACTCTTTTTTGTAGGTTTTGCTTAGTGCTGCGACTGTAAAGGCATCCCGTTGTTCAAAAGAATAACCTAATTGAAATTTGCGAATCACATCATCTCGAAACCCGCGCTCATGAAAATAGGATAATCCCACATTGCGTCCTTCTGATGAGTCAAATAACAAAGATGTAAAGTATTGCTGTGCAAATTTATTCACGGCCAGCATACTTTCTCGATCATTTTTTTGAGCTATCTCTTCGGCAGTCAACTCTTTTTCAACGACTTCAATGTTGTACTTTTTTGCCAAATACTTTAGCGCTTCGTAGTAGCTCATTTGCTCATGCTCCATGACGAAGTTTACCGCATTGCCACCTTTCCCGCAACTAAAACATTTACAAATGCCTTTTGCAGGAGAAACACTAAATGAAGGAGTACGCTCTTCATGAAACGGACACAATCCGACATAGTTAACCCCTCGCTTTTTCAACGTAACAAAATCAGATACAACATCAAGAATTTGAGCTGCATTCATTATCTTATCTACGGTAGAAGGATCAATCATAATACACAAACAATAGTAAACAACAAAGGTAACCCATTTTTGGCAGAGACAGTAACAAAACGCATTGAAATCAATCTTTACATATTGCGTGAAACGGGTATGAATAGCCTTTAGACGGATACAAGAAACGAACATATTATCAAGTTCTACGCATCACTAATGGAAGAAAAATCAAACAAGCTCACATGAAACAAATGATTTTTCCCTATCTTTGCACAAAATGAAATGATAAGGGCTTATGAAGATACTGCGAGTTGTTGGACGCTATTTTTTATTGATGAAGCAAGTCTTCACCATTCCTGATCAATGGCGGATGTTTTTCCGTCAATTGCCCTTGGAATTTGAAAAGTTAGGTCTTAGATCTGTGGGCATTGTGATCATCATCTCCATTTTTATGGGTGCCATTATGACCATACAAACTCAGCTCAATACATCCAATCCACTTCTTCCCCGCTATTCTACAGGATTAGTGACACGAGACACGCTACTCTTGGAATTTTCATCCACCATTCTTTGTCTTTTGTTAGCCGGTAAAGTGGGTTCAAACATTGCCTCGGAAATTGGGAGTATGCGCATCACCGAGCAAATCGATGCACTTGAAACGATGGGAGTTAATTCTGCCAACTATTTAATTTTGCCAAAAATCATCGCGCTTGTCTTCATGATGCCATTTCTGGTGATTTTTAGCATGTTTTTGGGAATCATCGGAGGTTATGGTGTAGGTATTTTTTCAAGTATCATTACGGTATCCGATTTTATCTACGGTATTCAGTACGATTTTATACCATTCTACGTTACCTATTCGATCATTAAGTCAATCTTTTTTGGCTTTATCATTGCATCTGTCTCTTCCTACTATGGCTATACCACGAAAGGTGGCGCACTTGAAGTAGGAGTCGCTAGTACAAATGCCGTAGTCAATAGCAGTGTGCTCATTCTGCTTTTTGATATTCTACTTACCGATTTACTGCTTACCTGAAAGATCATTCTTCTGTTTGATACCAACTCGCGTACATCTCATAGTTGTGAGCAATGCGTTGATTGATTTCAATGGATTGCTCTTGTTCCATCTCTTTTACAAACTTAGCAGGAACGCCTGCCCAAATGGTATTTGGAGCAATCACCGTTTTACTCAATACTAAGGCTCCGGCAGCAACAATAGCACCTTCACCCACTTCTGCATAATCGAGTACGGTAGCTCCCATCCCTACCAACGCATAATCGCGTATTGTTGCACCATGAATAGTCACATTATGTCCCACCGACACATAATTGCCCATCAAAATGGTAGATTTTTGATAAAGCGTGTGCAATACTGCACCATCTTGAATGTTCACATGGTTTCCAATCCGGATGGAATTGACATCACCTCTGATAACTGCACTAAACCATATACTACAATTATCTCCAATGACCACATCTCCAACAATCACTGCATTATCGGCAATAAAACAATTTTTTCCGATCTGAGGAGTGAATCCTCTCACACTTTTTATAATAGCCATCTCTATAAAATAAATATTGTCCAATTAAAAGATGCATTTATCAGGCATTTCTATACCACATCTTTCATCAAACAGGAATGTTTGAAAATCAACATAACAAAGCTCCATCTCAAACGCCGCCAACATTCTTCACTGGGGCGGCTTTACAATCGTTCCCTCTCAATTTCCAAAGATACAAAACAAACAGCCGGCTAAAATTAGCCGGCTGTTTAAATAATATCAAAAACGAGATCACTTATTCTTGATTTAACGTAATCCGTTTGAAATCAATTGGTGTTGCATTGTGTTGTTTTACGTACTGACCAACCGTTATCTTACTATCTTTAATAAATTCTTGCTCTACAAGAGTAAACTCTTGATAAAATTTATTCAGCCGACCTTGAGCGATTTTATCCAACATTGCCTCTGGCTTTCCTTCTTGACGCGCCTTATCTCGTCCAATTTCCAATTCCTTTTCGACAACATCAGCCGGCACTAAAGAACGATCCAAAGAAACAGGATTCATTGCAGCAACTTGCATTGCTACATCGCGTGCTACTTGGTAATCAACCACTTTTTCTGCAAAAGCAACTATGGTTGCCAATTTGTTCCCGGGATGTATGTAGTAAATTGTACTTTCTCCGTTAACAAATTCATAAAAATCAAGTTCCATCTTCTCACCTGTAATACCTGAACGATCAGTTATAAGATCACCAATAGTACGTCCGTCTCTTGTTATTGCTAACAGTTCTTCTTTCGAAGCAGGTTTTTCAGTAAGAGCAACATCCAGAATAGACTTTGTCAGTGCAATAAAATCAGCATTTTTTGCCACAAAATCTGTTTCACATTTCAATGCCAATGCAGCAGCAAAACCATTCTTATTAGCAGCTAAAACACATCCTTCGGAAGCTTCTCTATCGCTTCGTTTTGCAGCTACTGCTTGTCCTTTTTTGCGTATGATTTCTATTGCTTTGTCAAGATCACCGTTCGATTCTGTTAAAGCATTCTTGCAATCCATCATACCGGCACCGGTCATGGTACGCAATTTCGATATCTCTGCCATTGTAACAGCCATAATATTTTCTATTTTAATGATTGATAAATGAAAAACAAATTAAAAATGCGTCACAAACCCAAGAAACCCCAAGTTAGCAACGCATTCGAATAAAAGGGGGAAAATTACAGTTCAGTATTTTTCAAAAATTTGTCAGCAACATTGGCATTTAAAGCCACTTCATCCTCTTTATGAACACGTGGTTTCTTAGCACCGCGCACACGTTTTTCATGCACTTGTGGTTCTTCACTGTTCTCAGCTTCCAACTTGACTGTTTTAAGCTCTTGCAATCCATCTTGCATTGCAGCAACCAATGCATCTAAAATAATGGCTATAGATTTAGTTGCATCATCGTTAGCAGGAATAACAAAATCAATATTGTTAGGATTTGAATTGGTATCAATAATTGCAAAAACAGGAATACCTAAACGTTTTGCCTCATTTACAGCGATTTGCTCTTTCATCACATCCACCACAAAAAGAGCAGCTGGCATCCGGACTAAATCAGCAATACTTCCTAAATTCTTTTCCAACTTTGCTCGTTGACGGGTAATTTGTAACCGTTCACGTTTGGATAAATTAGAAAAAGTACCATCGGTAGCCATTTTGTCAATAGTAGTCATTTTTTTTATAGCCTTCCGAATGGTAGGGAAGTTAGTCAACATCCCACCCGGCCAACGTTCGGTAACATAAGGCATGCCTACCAAAGCAGCTTTTTCAGCAACAACTTCTTTAGCCTGTTTTTTGGTAGCAACAAATAAAATCTTTTTGCCGGTTTTTACTATTTGCCGCATCGCTGCAGCCGCTTCGTCTATTTTTACCGCCGTTTTATGTAAATCAATAATATGAATTCCATTGCTCTCCATAAAGATATAAGGAGCCATTGCAGGATTCCATTTACGTTTTAGGTGACCAAAGTGGCAACCTGCTTCTAATAAATCTTCGAATTTTGTTGTTGGCATTTGTATGGTTTTAAATAAGTTTACATTCCTTGAAATCAATCAATAAGTAGTTCCATCAAGGGAAGTCTTATTAATTTAGATACTAAACTTCGTCTTTCCTTCAGTATTTATTTGTTTACAATCGTTCTTATTCATAACTTGCATTATAAACAACAACAGTGTAATACAATTAACGTTTACTGAATTGGAAGCGTTTGCGTGCTTTGGGTCGCCCTGGCTTTTTACGTTCTACTTCACGTGGGTCACGAGTTAAAAAGCCTTCTGACTTTAGTGCTGGTTTATCTTCAGCATTCATTTTTACTAAAGCACGGGCAATGGCTAAACGTAAAGCTTCAGCTTGTCCTTTGAAACCTCCACCATCAAGATTAACCCGGATATCGTATTTTTCGGCAACTCCTAATTTATTCAAAGGTTGTTTTACCACGTATTGCAAAATGGTAGAAGGAAAATAAACAGAAAGTTCACGTTTGTTGATTGAAATGGCCCCGGTTCCCGGAGTAACGAAAACACGTGCTACAGCGGCTTTTCTTCTTCCTATGGCATGTATAATTTCCATATCGATTATTTAAGTGTATTTAAATCAATGACTTTAGGTTGTTGTGCTTCGTGAGGATGTTCTGATCCGGCGTAAACATGCAAGTTACGCAACATTTGGGCACCCAATCGATTCTTAGGCAACATTCCTTTGATGACTTTCATCATCAATTTCTCGGGACTCTTTGCCATCAATCGAGCGGGTGTTACATCGCGCTGACCTCCGGGATAACCAGTGTAACTCAAATAGATACGATCTGTCCATTTGTTTCCGGTCAATTGCACTTTTTCAGCATTGATGATGATCACATTATCGCCACAATCAACGTGCGGAGTAAAATTAGGTTTGTATTTGCCTCTCAATAACTTGGCAACTTTCGACCCCATTCGTCCCAACACCAAATCAGTGGCATCGACGACTACCCATTCTTTCTGAACAGTTGCCTTGTTTGCGGAAATAGTTTTATAACTTAACGTATTCATACGAATAATTTGTTGACCACATTTCGTTCCGTTCACCACACGGTAAAATGGGCACGATGATTAATTAAATTCTGTGGGCACTCTCTTGATTCACGTATACAAAGTGCAGGCTAATTCACTTTGTCTCATTTTATTAAAAGAGTCGCCTCATTTTTACTCTCTGGGATAATAAATCGGACTGCAAAAGTACGCTAAATTTTTCATGTACAAAACTTTTCAAGCATTTTTATTGCCTATGAAAAGAGTCTTTTAAACTCCATCAATTTTTAGCGCAAAAATTTCATAGATGGCAGTGTCCGCACATACTTGTTTTATCTCTTTCTCAAACACAAAAATTGGTAGCGGGATATCTTTTGTAACCATCTGTTACAAAAGATATCCCGCTACCAATTATAAAGCTTCATAAATGCATCTTATGAAGCATATATCTGCTACAAAAATTATTCAAAAATAAAGCTTAAGCCAATGTAAACAAACGAGTCATATCATATTTCTCATCAAGTGACAAGCTGTCCCATTCCGATAATGTAAACTGATATAAAATTTTGCCGGTTTGTTTGCATTCTATACAATGCTGATCAAAATTTATTGTTGGCATTGATTTACTACCCTTATCGAACCTTGTTAACCTCTTGGTAACATAAACCAAAATTCCAACAATTAAAATCACCAACAATAGTGTCGAAAATCCTTTCATTAAAACAAGTGACATAATCGCTAAAACGGAAATTCCACTTAAAAATAATACAAATAAATTACGTACAAGAAATTGTTTCATAATCGTCAAAATCAAAATATTTATCATTCACTTAATTCTCTCGCCTCTTTTGTCACATCAAAATTACTTTTATAATTACGGGGATGTTCAATTTCTGAAGAAATTTGATATAGAAAGCAACCTTTTCGACATAAATGAAACAATTGATAATCAACACGTTAAAATTAAAAAAATCTTCCCTTATATGGAAATCCGTTTTTTACGACTATTTATGCTCTTTTATCTCATCAAAAACATCATATACTTTGGATACTCATATCGAATCTCAATATAATACAGAACCAAAGTTAGTTTCCGAAAGCATAAGCAATAGCCAATCCGGCATTTGTGGATCCCGGTAAATAATTTCCTTTCGGATCTCTCAAAGATGAAACATTTGGTTGAGCTGTCAAATGACTCTTCTTGTTTAAAGACAAATCGATCAAATCTTTATGCTTATTCAAGGCATTTGAAGTTAAAGTAGCATCTAAAAAACTCCATACATAAGCGATGGCAGCGGTAGCTAACCCGACTGTAGCCAACGAATGATTCCCATTGGATGATGCAATAGCTGCCATTCCTAAACTCCCATAAGATACAGCGATGAATGCAATACCTTTACCAACTTGTCCATTGTATATCTGCCCTACACCTGGTACCAGCATCGATAGTGTACATGAGAGTGAAGGATCCTTACGATCGGAAAGATATATGGTCTGCAGATTCATGTCCATGCTTGAAGTTAATCGTTGACTGTAAGCAGGCATTGTCATCTCATTTTGGATGCAATTCGGCATTATAACTTGTAAAGATGGAATCTCAACAGGCATAGGTTGCAAATCGTGCAATTGCTGGTTATTGAATTTCATTTGCAACTTTGCAGGTTTCAAAAGAACCAAGTTATTACCGTCATTCAAAACAGGAATATCCTTTGTGTTGTTTTGTGCAGAAATTACAACTGCAGTAAACAACATTGCAATGGTAAGTAAGATCGATTTCATGACTGTAATCTTTAGTAGTTTCTTCATACAAAGTATAATATGTAACAAATATCTTTGTTCAACTAATTATAATCAAAAACCGTGCCACAAAACAAAAATCATTTAATTGCAAGAAGGTGTATTTTATATAAATCAGTGATACAGCCCATTAAGAATCAAAAAAAAATAGCAAATCTATCGATTTACTATTTTAAGAATTCTTTTTGATAAAACAGATTGCTCAAAAATGAGCTTTACTCAATCTAAGTGCTTTTATTCGCTATATTATACTTTTGCATTTTTCTCACAAGCGCCATACGTTCAATCCCCAACAGTTTAGCAGCCGCAGTTTGACTGTAATTGGTATTTTTCAATGCAACACGAATCAATTCTGCTTCATGTACCTCTAAGTTCAAATTCTCAGCAATACTCTCAATTTTACTCACTGCTCCTCTCACAGGAAAATCGTCAATACTCATCAAACCGCCTTTATTTAGAATGATAGCTCGTTCCACCATGTTTCTCAATTCACGAACATTTCCGGGGAAAGAATATTTTTTTAATACATTAATCACTTCCTTTTTCAAGGTTGGCGTTGGTTTATTGAGTTTCATTGAAATATCTTCCAAGAAAAAGAGCAACAAAGGTTCAATATCTTCCACTCGTTCTCTCAAAGGGGGAATATGTATGTGGAAGGTATTCAAACGATGCATCAAATCAAGTCGAAATTTCTTCTCTTCAACTAACTTATCCAAAGGATTGTTAGTAGCTGAAATAATGCGAAAATCAATATCTATCGGATGAGTATCGCCGACTCGTGTAATTTTCTTTTCCTCAATGGCACGCAACATTTTCGCCTGTAAATTCATCGGCATATCGGCAATTTCATCCAAAAACAACGTACCATGATCGCTAACCTCAAAAAATCCCTTTTTATCTGCTATAGCACCCGTAAAAGAGCCTTTTTTATGTCCAAAAAATTCACTCTCCAATAACGAATCAGTTATAGATGAGCTGTTTACCGCACAAAAAATAGCATCTTTTCGTGTACTTGCATAATGAATAATGCGTGCAATATTTTCTTTCCCGGTACCACTTTCTCCTGTGACCAGTACATTAGTCTCCGGATACTTAGCAACAGTAAGAGCTTCCTCCAACACATTCTTTATGCATGGACTCACTCCAATAAAATGACGTTCGATACGTTCTTCCAAACTTTTTGAAATAAGTGAGTTCTTCTCTTCCAATTGTTTTTTTTCACGTTGCAACAATAAAAACTTTTGAGTTCGTTCAATGGCAATACGAATATCGAGATGCCTAAACGGTTTGCGCAAATAGTCGAAAGCTCCTAATCGCATGGCTTTTATCACCGTGTCCATATCTCCATGTGCAGAAACCATAATAACTTCAAGATTAGGATAAGCAACTTTTACATCTTTCAAAATATCCAACCCGTCAAAGCCGGGAAGTCGAACGTCAAGTATTAATAAATCAATCGATTGAGTTTTTAAGAATGATAATCCCTGACTGGCACTGTTTGCCTCAAAAGATTGAAAACCTGAGTTATCTAAAAATTCCGCCAATTCTTCTGTAAAACGTTTTTCGTCATCAAGAATGAGAACGTTGAGCCTATTCATAATTATATATTGTTTTTAATTTGCGTCAACTGTAATTCTTGTTGTATGGGAACAATAGGTAAGTGAATGCTGAATATCGTCCCAGATAGAGGTTCACTTTTTACATGCATGGTTCCTCCCATTTCTTTAATAATGCCAAAAGAAATGGATAGTCCGAGACCAGTTCCTTTTCCAACTTCTTTGGTAGTAAAGAAAGGCATCATAACTTTATCCAGATGATCCTCTTTAATTCCGATACCATGATCTTGCACTTCAAGGTAGTTAAAGCGGGTGTCATGATAAGTTTTAACGACAATAGACATGTCAAACTCCGATAGTACTTTGTCTCTTTTTTCTTCGAGTGCATCCTTAGCGTTTGTTAATAAATTGAGAATTACCTGTTCAAATTGATAAATATTTCCCATAACAAAAGGAATATCTTGGTCACAATCTAATATCAACGTAATGCCATGATAATTAAATTGTTCTGTGATCATGGAAACAGCATTATGAACACTCTTATTGATATCAAAAGGTATTGCCTTTTCTTTGTCATGATCACGTGAAAACGTTCTGACATGATCAATAAGTCTGCTAATACGTGAAATATCATCAAATATTCTCTTGGATTTTTTCGCAAAATAACTTTCATCAACAGCATTTGTGTGTTGAACTTTCATCAATAAATTATCTATACCTAACGAGATGGATAACAATGGTTGATTAATTTCATGCGCCATAGCCGAAGCCATTTCTCCCAGACTCACCATGCGTTCAGTACGAATAAGTTGCCGCTCGACCTCTTTTTGGTAAGAAACATCCCTCAAAATAGCCATATATGCTTTAGGCTTACCATTCGTTTCGCGAATTAATGTTGTACTTAATTCGCATGTAAAATATAATCCGCCAACTTTATATAGACTAAATTCTACATGTTTTACACCGCCTTCTGTCAAAGTTTTTCTCACTACCTCCTGAAGCGAATTTATGGATTCTTTTGGCAAAAAATCAAACACATCCTGTCCTAAATAACCTTTTTTAGAGTCAGCTCCGATGGTTTCCACAGTCATGTCAGACATTTCAATAATACGATACTCCATATCTAAAATTACAATACCTTCCGGTGATGCATTTAATAAAGTTCGGTACAAACTTTCTGATTCTCTAAGAGCATCTTCCATTCGCTTTTTTTCTGTAATATCCTCAGTAATAATTAATAGAGCATAGACATCCCCTTCATCATTTTTCATTGGGACTCTGACAGTGTGTATAGTCCTTTTCCCTTTATTTTTGATGTCAATTGTTGCTTCTTGAACATCCATGACATTTCCTGTCTCCAACACTTTTCTATCATTGAAATTTAAATAATCAGCGTCTGCTATTGAATATAAGTCATACACATTCTTTCCAATCGCTTCTTCTCTATTAAGACCTAATAAGGCCTCTCCCGCTTTATTCATCATAGTGAAATTCAGATTATTTACCTCTTTGATGATTAACGTTATTGGAATGTTCTCAATGATATTAGTCAATAGTTTCTCGTTTTCAGCAATCTTTTGTTCACTCAGTTTATGATCCGTAATATCCAGACAATGGCCAATATAACCAATAAAATCCCCTTTGCTGTTATATCTCGGTGAGCTATTATCCTGAATCCAACGATAACTGCCGTCAGCATGACGGATACGATATTCCATACTAAACTTCTCGCGTTTATCAAATGCCCTTTGCGAAATCATTATACAACGTTTCAAATCATCCGGAAACACATATTCCATCCACCCGTCGCCTAATTCTTGTTCAAGTGTCCTACCTGTAAAGTCAAGCCAGGGTTGGTTGAAATAATCACATTTTCTATCAAGTCCAGAAGTCCAAATAAGGGCTTGCCCGGAGTTTGCCAATGTACGATAGTGTGTTTCGCTTTCGCGAAGCTCAATTTCAATTTTCCTGCGTGATTCATTTTCCTTTTTCAAATCTTCCAACAAATTGAGCATCGAAACCTGACTTTCTTCAAGCTCTCGAGTTCGTTCAGCTACTAACTGAGTAAGTTGTTCTTTTTCTTTTTCTTTTAATTTATAATCTTCCGATGCTTTAATTCGAAGCATGGCACGTACCTGTACTATTAATTCAGATTCATCTAAAGGTTTTGCCAAAAAAGCATCCGCACCAAACTCCAAAGCTTTGATACGACTTTCCCTATCAGTACGCGCTGCAGTCACAATGATAACAGGAATAATTTTTGTAGATTCATTTGACTTCAGTGCTTTACAAACTTCATATCCATCCATTTCAGGCATCACAAGATCGAGCAAAATCACATCCGGATGCTGCTCAATCGCTAAATCAATGCCTTTTTTCCCAGATTGACAACTAAGGAATTGCATTTCAGGAAATGGCTCCATCAACAAAGCACGTAAAACAATCAGATTATCCTGATTGTCGTCAATTGCAAGAATTTTTTCCATAGAATGATATTTAGGCAATAAGCAATAGGAATCTGTAACTACAAAATTCGAACTATACGCCAAACAACTAAATCCTTATAACTCATAATCAATTTATTTGTCTTTATAATTGACAATCTCTTTTTTACAGATTCTCTGTTGCCTATTGCCTTGTGTCGTTCCCTTAAGGTATTCCCTATTCCGTTGCAGTCTCTATCCATTTCTTCATCATTTCTTCAAACACTTTACTATTGATTGGTTTTGAGATATAACCATCAAAGCCATTTGCTAAAAAGTCTTCCCGATCCCCCTTCATTGCGCTAGCAGAAACGGCAATCACAGGAATGTGTTGTGTAGTAATATCTTTACGTAGTTCTTGCAAGGCTTCTATGCCATTCATGCCAGGTAACGCAAAATCCATAAGAATCAGCTGCGGCTGATGCTTCCGCGCCATCTCAATACCTGATTTACCATCTTCAGCTTCCAGCACAATGCATCGATCATAAAGCAACGCCTTTATGGTTAATCGATTATCAAAATTATCTTCAACTATCAACACCTTAGGTTTTCCGTCCATTCCCAATTGAGCAGACTTTAAAGGTTCTGATATTTTTTCATTTGTTACAGGCATCACGGCGTGAGAAACAACGTTTAATAATTGACTCTTATTAATATCTCCTTTTTGAATCAATTGTAAAATACCATTGTGTGTCAAAAATGCAAGCTCATCGTGCGTTACATATTTCGCGGTCAGAATAATTACAGGAAGACGCTCCGATATTTTTTCGGCACGGATGCGTTTCAGCACTTCAAATCCATCTACCTTTGGCATCATCAAGTCAAGAATCATGGCGTCAGGTACTTGTTTAACTATTTGTTCGATAGCCGCCTGCCCATCACTAGCAACAATTATGTGATACCCTTCTACTTCCAAAATATCGCGCAATTGAATAATGATAGCTTCGCTATCTTCAACTAATAAAATAGTTTTCGTTTTTGCATCCACCTCCTGTTCTTGTGCCATAATGAAATGACGGCTGAGAGGTTCTGGTTCACTCTGTTGACTATATTCTTTTATTCGAATTGGAAGTGTTATGGTAAAGTGCGACCCTTTACCATAGGTGCTTTCTACTTGAATACTTCCACCTAAGATGTCGGCATATTTTTTAGCAATAGCCAGTCCCAACCCTGTGCCACCATATTTTCGGGAATAACTACCATCAACCTGTCGAAATTCTTCAAAAATATGGGAAAGGAATTCTTCTTTGATGCCAATACCGGTATCTTCCACATCGATATGAATGAAATCAGCATCTGATTTAGCACTTATTTTAACATGACCTTCTTCGGTAAACTTAACAGCATTAGCAACAATATTTTGAAGAATATGCCGACACTTATCAAAATCGCTTAGAATATCAGGAAGCGGTGCTTCGATAACATATTGAAGCACAATATTTTTTTGATTTGCCTGCGGTTCAATCATCTCAACAACTTCTCGAATCAGATTGTTCACGTTAAATGTATGGACACGAATTTCTTCCCTGCCGGCTTCAATGCGTGAAAGATCGAGAATATCGTTGATCAACATCAACAACTGTTTGCCGTTGCGTTCAATGACACCAATATAGCTGAATTCCTCTGCCGACACCTTACTCGAAAGGCGACGGGTTAGCACATTCGAAAGCGCTATGACTGAATTCAGCGGTGTGCGTAACTCGTGACTCATACTCGAAAGGAAGCTATTTTTTAACTTGTTTGCTTCATCAAGCTGCTTTTTCTGCATCGCTAACTCCATATTTTGTTCTGTAAGCTCGGCGGTTTGTGCAGCTAACTCCCTTTTTTGAGCTTCCAATTCACTGTTTTGGAATTCAAGCTGTTGAGAGAAATCAACCACTTTACGATAAGCCAAAATGCCTTGCATACGCGCATTCAGTGTGACTAAAACGTTTTGAAGCAATCTTGAGCTGTTGTCGCTGAAACGCTTAATCGCTGCCAGCGAAATCATAGCAACAATTTCATCCTTTACAATGATTGGAATGGTAATGATTTCGCGTGGAATAAAGTCGCCACTCACGGTAGAAAAAGTAAGATGGCTCTCTTTCGGAATTTTGGTAATAAATTGCATCTCCTTCGTTACCAATGCCAAGCCAAACTCGCCCTCAAAATTCACAGCCGAGAATGGATGATACCCGGCGGCATTCATTCCAATACTTTCAAAAGGCACAAAGGTTGTTTTCTCTTCATCTAACAAATAAACAGCGCCCATTTGCGCTTCCGTATGTTGAAGCATGGCAAGCAGAAGAGCGTGACTAAAACGGTGAGCATCTTCTTCGCTCAGCATCACTCCGGCAAGTTGAGCGGCATGTTCATTCAGAGTCAACTCCGTTTCGATAGTGTTGGCTAACTCGTTAAAAGAAGCAGATAGCGCTCCAAAAGCATTGGCCGACACATACACACTTCGCGCAGTCAGATCGCCCTCTCTGAATCGTTGCGTCGCATCCCTTATCTCTCTTAACGGGGTAAGAATATTGCGAAGCAGCAATAGGACAATTACTAACGACAGAACAATAATAAACACAAGCAAAATACCTAATTGACGATTTAGTGAATTCTTAAGGTTCACAGCATTTTGCAATAATTGATCTGCTTTGTTCTGCGCAAACGTATTTATTTTATTAAAAGTCAAGGTCAATTGTTCTCTTGCACCACCAAGATCGCCACTGCTTTTAACACGCGAAAAGGCTTCAACTATTTGTCCGGATTGTGCTTGCTTCCACACATCGTCTTCTAACCCTTTCCATACCACAAATGCCTTGTGAACATCGTCAATATCAGTACGTGGTCCGAGATAACGATCATAAAGAACGGTGAATTGTTTTTCAGAATCAGCAATGCGATCGGAAGCATATTGAATTTCTGCTTGCTGATTTTTTTTATTAGAGGTAAGTGCATCACCTTTGTTTTCAAGGTGATAAGCCAACACATCCGTTTCAAGAAAACCCAAAGCGTTACGAACCGTAAGTGGGTGATTATACATATCAGAGGTTTGTTGGGCTATCTCAACTGTATCATACCAAGCAATAACACCAAGTACAACAATACATACCAAAATAATACTGAATCCAATTTTCAATTGAGTAGATATTTTTATATCTGAAAAATTCATAGTAAATAGTAATATGATATAATATTATAAGCAATAGAAACAATATAATGTCGTGTTTTATTTCATTGAGAGTTTTGAAAATTTCTCCAGACCTTTTCAAAGAAAAAGGAGCAGTGGCTATGTAATGATGAAATCATTCAATTCATTTACGACAATATTTCTTGGCTATTTACTTAGTAGTCAGTAGATCTAATTCAGAAGTTAACGAAGGTAGGAGCTGATGCAAAATATCTTTACATACCATTTTATCCATTTGCCATTTATTATATTAAGATCGCAAATTTCATTTTAAAATCTTCAAATCAGCACATCAACTTATTATCTCAGTTTCAAACTGACTAAATAGTAAGCCTTTAGCCTTTACAATCCCTATTTCCTACTCCCTGCCTTAAAAATCGCTGAATTTACGAAAACCTCCTGATAATTACTCTTCTGAACAATTTCTCGCTCCGTTTCACCCGTAATTAGGTAAGCACCCGAAACAAGGTTACGCGTTAATTTTTCAAGAATACGTCGACGGTATTCTGGTTTATAATAAAACAGCAGGTTACAACACAAAATTATATCGAAATCACCATAAATGCTTGCCTGTGGACTTATTAATTGTTCATCTAAAAGATTGAACGCAAAAAATTGAACCTGTTTTTTTAATCTCGGGTTAATTAAATATGTGTCATTTTGCTGGCTGAAATATGCGTGAACCCTATGCAAACTTACTTTATAAAGAGATGCTGCCGTATAAACTCCTTTTTGAGCAGCAACGATTTCTTCCAGATTACAATCTGTAGCAAAAATACGACAAGTTATAGTTTCTTTAGCAGCCTCAGAGACCTCATCCCAAAGCATAGCAATACTATAAGCCTCTTGTCCAGAAGCGCAAGCTGCCGACCAGATTCTGATTTCTTTATTATTCTCCCTTTCCTTTTTTTCGATCAGCAGTGGCAAAACCATTTGTTCTATATAAGCATATGTGAGAGGGTTGCGAAAAAACTCACTAAAGGAGATATTCAATGAATGAACAAAAGAATCGGCTTCATTTCTGTTCTCTTTCAGCTTTGCGTGGTACTCTTTCAAAGAAGAACAATTTGTAGCAAATGCCCTTTTGGATATTGACATCTCCAAAAAAGAATTGTCATAGCAAGACACATCGATTCCATATTTCTCGAACAATAATGTTGATATCTCTTCTAATTCGCCATTCATTGTTTCCTTTAAATTGAATGAATTTAAGCCATACCGGCTCATAGCAATGTATCCTTATTATCAATTACATTGACAATATCTTTACAATATTAATACAATAAAGTGAGGATATAAGAATGTAAAGATAGCATATTGTTTTTATTTTGAATGGACAAAAATAATCAATATTTTTGTTATTGACTTTTATGAGTTGAAAAGCAAATATAGCTACCTAATTGAATAAGAAGTTTTCATTGCCAAAAACACATTTTGTCACAACAAATGCTTTGGGATTGGTTCTGAAAGAAAGACAAAAGTAGTCTAATCTCTATAAAGAGGAACAAAAGAGAAAAGTCAAATAAGGTAGCATAGGGTAATGTAAACAGTTTGACAATCCCATCAAAGAAGTCATAAAAAAAACATCTCGCAATAATACGAGATGTTTTTTTGTAACAAATGATTCTTCCTGTGATCAGAAAAACTTAGCGCGATTGTCTTGTATATCTGCTTTTTCTTTCAACACTTGGAACATAATATACGGCAACATATAGTTTTGTCTTGAATCAAGCATTGTTTCTTCATTTTGAAGGACGAAGGGATCCTTCTTTTGTTGAATATTGGAAACATTAAACACATAAACCCCCATCTTTCCTTGCAATGGAGCTGAAAGTTTGTTGGCCTGACTGGCTGTAGCAGCACCAATAATCATTGGTTCATTGGTTAGTGACCCCCCTCCGTTACTATAGAAATTTACATTGGTTGCAGTATCCATCTTTAAATTCAACGTTGCTGCAAGTGCTGGAAGTGTTTGTGCCCTTGTCATTGCAGAAGTAATGTTCTTGATGATCATTTCAGCCTTTTTATCGGTTATAAGCTGGGCTTTCAAATCAGGAGTAACATCTTCAAGAGAACGATATCCTTTATCACGTTTAGCAGTAATAACAGCTACGATTAATTGATCGTTCTGAATACCACACTCTAAAACGTCAGACACTGTTCCAATCTTGTTGTCGTTTACCCAACGAACAACAGATCGTGAGTTTTTAATCATTCCTACTTGTGGAGCATTTGGATCAACCTGAGTTGCCGGATGTACAATTAAGCCTTGCGTTTTAGCAGTAGCATCAAAATTAGACAGAGAAGTAGCAGACGCTGCAAATTGCTTTGCCTGATTATAATATTGCTCGCGCGTAGCATCACTTGGAATGACTTTAATGGACACAACACCTACTTTGACTTTAGGAATCATGTTCTTTTGTTCCGTGACTTGAATAAGCTGAATACCCTGAGGTTCTTTATCTACAACAATCTCTTTCAGGCCTGCCTTGAAAATTTTCGAAGCTAAACTTTGATTGAAGCCCATTTGAAGCAAGTTGGGTTCACGTACCCAACCAATTTCACCGCCGTTAGCAGCTGTTTGTTGAATACGGGAATATCTCTTGGCCAAAACAGCAAAGTCAGCTCCTCCTTTGATAGCGTTTTGAATGCTATCGGCAAGTATTGTTGTTGCAGTATCTGTTTGTGCAGCTACAAAAATATGTCGAATATTGATAGAATCAGGCTCCATCACTTTCGCTTCCACAATTTTTGCCATTACGTACGTGTCATTTTCTAAAGTCGGACCAAACACATCACCTGCATTACCATTGAAAGCAAAATCTTGAAGATATGGAGGTATGTCATCTTTTGTCAATGGTACGTTAATATATTTTGAGTCTGAATTATTGTTGATAATAGATGCAACATCAGAAGCTGATGCAAAATTCGCTTTTAGCCTGTCTATTTTTTGTGATACGGTTGTAAAGTCAGCTTGAGAAGGCTTGATAGGAATCAAAACATATTTGAAATCATTGTTAGCTTCCTGCCTGTAACGTTCCTTTTGTTTATTGTAAAGCGCCTTTATTTCACTTTCAGTCACTGTTACAGAAGCATCAGGTATACTATAATAAGGTTGCATGGTATAAGTCATATCCACAGAAGTTTCATTACGATCAAATGAATATTTTGCATCCAAAGCATTGCTTGTAATTGTTTTAGAAAGCAAAGTAACGTATTTCTGTTGCATCGTGTTTTCTTTCACCATAGTAATCCAGAAATCCCAATATTGCTCGTATTGTTTAATCTCTTCGGCATGTTGAGGATCGTTTTTTTGCAGTGCCTGGTTCAATCCGGTCAAGAAATTGAGTAAAGCTTGTTTACTGAAAACCCCTGTTTGAGGATCTACAAAAACACGTCGACCTGTAATAATCGGACTTATATGTTGTCCAATTGTCAAATCGTTTAATTCTTCTTTTGGAACAGTAAGACCTAATTTTACAGCTTGTTCACCAATTAACGTTGAGTTTAGAAAGTTTGTCCAAACTTGCTCACGAATCTGTTCATTCATCTCATCATTACCCGTTTGACCAGTCTCAATTTTATACACAGCGGTCAATTGATCAATTGCATTTTGAAATTCCGGATATTTAAGCGTTTTACCATCTATAACAGCTACTTTCTGTTTCGCTTGTCCAAAATAGGTTTGGCTGGAGTTCAGAAAGTCACCGATGATGAATGCAAACATGGCTAACCCCACAACTACCACCAAAAAAACTCCTCTGCGTCTGATTCTTTCTAATGTTGCCATTGAATAGTGTATATTAAGAGATGATTATATTGTTTTATTATTTATGTTTTTGATTTTCAACACTATGGTTTTCAACATTATGAATGTAACAAGCGATACATCAATGAATGATGATTCCCACGTAAAATCAGGGCACGAATATACAAAAAAATGTTTATAGTAATGCAATGTGTCGTGTCTTCAACTTTTTTTAAAAATCATTCGCTGATAAGAGTATTAAATCCTAATGCTTTCACTTGTTTTGAAATGGCTGTTAACTGTTTATGTGTCGCTTTGTGAAGGGTATCAGTTGGTGTGTCTCGATCAAGCGTATAGATCATCACTTGCTTGGGATGAATGAGTTTAAGGGCTTTCAACCAAGCATCTATCTCGTTTGGAGTGGTATTATCAACTATTTTACCATCGATAGTCCCGGTTAAAAACAAAGTTTGAATGATGGCTTGTCCATCAAACTTTGTCAGATGCTCAATTAACCAGGACGCTGTAATAGTTTTCGAACCGGGTTGATTGAGTAATAGAATGGTGTCGTCAATAGCAGAGTCAAGCTTCAAAATATTATTATCAACTTTGTTGAGTGCAGCAAAAACAGCCGGTTTGTCAATTTGAGTACTGTTGGATAAAACGCTAATTTTTACATCGGGATAAAATACGTTACGTGCAGCAATAGTATCCTCAATAATTCCCGCAAAATCCTTATGAACTGTCGGTTCACCATTACCGGCAAAAGTTATTACATCTAACGGTTCATGGTGAGCCTTCATATTCGCTAACGTAGCAATTAGCTCCGCATTAACCTCTGATCGTGTTGGAATATGAGCATCTTTTGGTGCAAAATTAAAGCCACACTCGCAATACAAACAATTAAACGAGCAAACTTTGGCATTTGTCGGTAAGAGATTTACACCCAGTGAGATGCCAAGCCTACGGCTCTTGACAGGGCCAAATATTATTTTATCAAATAAAAACGTGGACATGTTATTTTTCTTATTGATTCAAAACCTGAAGATCTGGATTGGTTTATAAATCCACTTTAATAATTCTAATTTATATTTTCCAATCAGCAATACGTTGCATGGCTTCCGTAGTTTGTTCATGACTGCCAAAAGCAGTAAGGCGGAAATAACCTTCACCACGAGGACCAAAACCAACACCGGGAGTTCCTACCACGTTCACTTCATGCAGTAACCGATCGAAAAATTGCCAAGATGAAATGTGGTCAGGGGTTTTGAGCCAAATGTACGGAGCATTAACTCCCCCAAAACAAGGAATGCCTTTTTGTTCAATGCCTTTACGAATTAATGTTGCATTGTGCATGTAGTATTCAATGGTTTCTTTAACTTGTTGTTGTCCTTCAATTGAATAAACAGCTTCAGCAGCACGTTGCACAATATAAGCAGTGCCATTGAATTTAGTAGTCTGACGGCGGTTCCATAACCGATTAAGTGGAATACGTTCGAGTTTTTTCGAACGCGCAGTGACGGTTTTGGGTACAACTGTGTAGCCGCAACGCAAACCAGTAAATCCTGCTGTCTTGGAAAAGCTACGAAATTCGATGGCAACATCTTTGGCTCCTTCAATTTCATAAATGGAATGAGGCACATCAGGCTCGCTGATAAATGATTCATAAGCAGCATCAAACAAAATGATAGCTTCATGCTCACGGGCATAGTCAACCCATTTTTTCAATTCAGCACGTTTTAGAGTCGTACCCGTAGGATTGTTTGGATAACAAAGATAGATGATATCTGCCCTTTTTTCAGGAAGTTCAGGAATGAATTGATTTTCAATAGTACATGGCAGATAAATGATCTTCCCCCATGCACCATTGTTGCCTTGTTCTCCGGCACGACCGGCCATCACGTTTGTATCAACATAAACAGGATAAACAGGATCGGTAACAGCAATGATATTATCTGCCCCAAGAATATCCCCAAAATTACCGGTATCACTCTTTGCTCCATCACTCACAAAGATTTCATCAGATGAAATCTTAATACCATGCGAAATAAAATCGTGGTTAACAATCGTCTGCCGTAGAAAGTCATACCCTTGTTCTGGCCCATAACCCCTAAAAGTGTTTGCTTGTCCCATCTCATCAACAGCATGATGAAGAGCCTTTACGACAGCAGACGCCAAAGGTCGGGTAACATCTCCTATACCTAACCTGATAATATTTGTCGATGGATCTGCCTCTTTATATGCAGTTATTTTTCGTGCTATTTCCGAAAACAAATAAGTTTCAGATAGAATGATAAAATTGTCATTTATGAGTGCCATAATTTTTATATATCTTCGTTTGAATCATCCGATAAACAGTTTTCTATAAGAAATATATCTCATGTGGGAGAATAATCTCCTTCAAAAACGGTTGTGGCCGGTCCTGTCATATAAACATGATTATCTGTTTCCGACCATTCAATGAATAATGTACCTCCAGCCAATTCCATCGTAATGTTGCGTTCTGCCTGTCCGGTGAGTACAGCCGCAACAGTAGAAGCACAAGCACCTGTTCCACATGCTAATGTTTCACCTGAACCACGTTCCCAAACACGCATTTTTAGTTGTTTTGGAGAAATCACTTGTACAAATTCCGTATTGGTGCGTTTGGGAAAAAGTGGATGATGCTCTACCTTTTGCCCTATTTTTGGCAGATCGATTGCGTCTACATTATCCACAAAAATGACAACGTGTGGATTACCCATTGACAGTGCTGTGATGTTTACTTTTTTGCCATCTAAGGCAATGGGGAAATTCACAATACGTTGTTCGTCAATGTTAACAGGAATGAGTTTGGGCAAAAGAATAGGTTCTCCCATGTCCACGCGTACTGTTCTAACTATTCCATTTTCAATATATAAATCCAAATGTTTTTGCCCGGATAAGGTTTCTAACGTAATGGATGTTTTATCCGTCATTCCATTATCGAATACATATTTGGCAATACATCGTGTAGCATTGCCGCACATTTCAGCCTCCGAACCATCAGCATTAAAGATACGCATGCGAAAGTCTTCCTTTTCTGATGGTAAGATAAGCACTAATCCGTCAGCTCCAATTCCGAAATGGCGATCGCTAACTGCAATAGATAGCGAAGCTGGATCTTCAACTGTTTCAACAAAGCCGTTGACATAAACATAATCATTGCCTGCTCCATGCATTTTAGTGAACTTCATATACTTTCCCTTTCTATCAGTTTTATGTTGTTACTTATGGGTTTTGACTTTTGGTGCTGTTTGAAATAATGGCTTTTTGATTTTCATCTGCTTAAAACATATTAGTGAATTTATTCCCCGGGTGATTTGATAGGGCGAGCATTACTGTTTTCGTAGTAATTTATAAAGGCCTGATTGACTATCTTATTTCCTCCGGGAGTAGGATAATTCCCGGAAAAATACCAGTCTCCCTGATGATCAGGACAAGCTTTATGCAAGTTTTCAATGGTTTGATAAATGATATCAATCTCAATATCGCAATCTTCAGGCCGTACTAATTGGCTTATTTTAGCTGATATTTCTTCATCATTATAAGGGGCATATATTTCTTTCACATAGTTGACAATCTGTTCTTTGGCCATGCCTTCCTGCGCTTTGCTTTTGCGATATACTTCATCGATTATCGCTTGTTTCCCTTGCTCTTTAAGCAAGGCAATCGCTGCTGCGAAAGCAATAAATTCATTCAAACGTGACATATCAATACCATAGCAATCAGGGTAACGTATTTGTGGTGACGAAGAAACAATAATAATTTTGCGAGGTCGAAGCCTGCTTATTATTTTGATAATACTTTGTTTAAGAGTTGTTCCCCTCACTATGCTATCATCAATGACCACAATATTATCTTCATCTTCATGTATAATTCCGTAAGTTACATCATACACATGTGCTGCCAGGTCGTTTCTACTGGAGTCTTCCGTGATAAATGTACGTAATTTGATGTCTTTTATCGTTAACTTCTCACTTCGAACTCTTTTTGCAAGTATATCCTCTACCTCTTTTTCGGATAATTGCTTCTTTTTATTTAGAATTGCACTTGTTTTTTGTTGATTCAAATAGCTGTCAAATCCTTCCAACATCCCATAATATGCAACTTCGGCTGTGTTTGGGATAAAAGACAATACAGTATGATCCAAATCACTATCAATTGATCTGAGAATTTGAGGCGTTAGCAAGGTACCCAACATTTTGCGTTCCCTATAAATGTCACGATCACTTCCACGTGAAAAATAGATGCGTTCAAATGAGCAAGGTGATAAGTGTCCGGTTGTATGTAGTTGAGTGATTCTAAACGTTCCATCTTGTTTGATAAAAATTCCCGCTCCTGCCGGAAGTTCTTGAATATCGTCCGTTTTTAGATTAAGAACTGTTTGCATGACAGGTCGTTCCGAAGTTACCACTACCACTTCGTCATTTGCATAATAATAGGCCGGCCGAATGCCCCATTTGTCACGAAAAACAAAAGCATCACCACTCCCAGTCATTCCGGTGATCACAAAGCCACCATCCCATATTTCAGTTGCTTTTTTAACAATAGCTTCCAAATTTATGTCTTGCTCAATTTTCTTGTTAAGTTCTTCTCCTGACAGTCCCGAAGCACTCAGGGAAGAATAGAGTTGTTCAACAGATGTGTCGAGCATGCTGCCTAATTGCTCTAAAATAATAAATGTATCGGCGTTGTGACGTGGATGTTGACCATCAGCCACTATTTGATCAAATATCTCATCTACATTGGCTAAGTTAAAGTTACCCGCTAAACAAAGGTTACGACTTCTCCAATTATTCCGGCGCAAGAAGGGGTGAGTATAGGCAATGCCTGAGCGTCCAATAGTCCCATAACGCAAATGCCCCATATAAATTTCCCCCAGAAAGGGAGCTCGCGAACTGTTAATGCCGTTATGATCGTTTTGTTCAAATAAGGCAAGCTGTTGATTTACCGTATTAAATACTTCTGTAATAGCTCCATTTCCTAATGCTCTTTCACGAAAGATATATTCTTCTCCCGGGTTTGCATGTAATTTAACGGTAGCGATGCCGGCGCCTTCTTGTCCTCTGTTGTGTTGTTTTTCCATCAACAGATAAAGCGTATTTAAACCATATCGTTTACTGCCGTACTTTTTTTCATAAAATGAAATTGGTTTCAACAACCTCAACAGCACTATTCCACATTCGTGTTTTATTGAATCGCTCATTGGTTATATGATATGTTGTAAGAGAAAAAACTTGAATTAAATAACCGTACAAAGGTAGCACTTTTTCGGCTTATAAAAGTTCTATATATACCTAATTTGCTATGTTTGACTCTTTTTGCTTAATAAAATAAGACTAATCTTTTGTTTCTGATGTTTGTTTCTTAACATCTTAATGTACTTAAGTTGCTGTCAAGCTGAAATGTCTATGCTGCCTGCCTATGAATCTTTTTCTTATAGATATTTCCTGTTAAAAACATTTTTATGCACACATACATACTAAATGCGCATTTCGTATTAAACATTTGCACATTATGAGAATTATTGTGTAGTTTTGCCACCTCAATTTATTTAATTTTTAAAAAAGACAATTATCCTCTATTCTGTAGTTTTTTCAGGTCTTTGCAGAATTAAAGACTTTGCTTTTATTCATCTAAAAACGATTAAAATGAAACGAGTCCCGATATTCGGGACAAGTTCCATTTGTCCTTTAAAATCAAAATTATTTACGAATGAAAAATAAATTACTTTTGGCAATGCTTTTAGCATTTCCTTTTTCGTCTTTGTTTGCTGGAGGCTTGTTGACAAATACAAATCAAAGTGTTCATTTCCTTCGCGATCCCGCAAGAGAAGCTTCTACCGAAATTGATGCCGTATATACTAATCCGGCAGGGCTTTTGTTTTTGACCGATGGATTTCATTTGTCGGTAACAAATCAAAGTGCCTTTCAAACAAGAACAATCACTTCAACTTTTGCTCCTTTTGAAGGATCCGGAGGTAACGACACGAAAGCTTTTCAAGGAGATGCAGCTGCTCCCATTATCCCAAGTTTTCAGTTTGCCTACAAAAAAGACAAATATGTCCTTTCAGCTGGTTTCGCTATTTCCGGAGGTGGCGGTGAAGCAACATTCAGTCATGGATTGCCATCCTTTGAAGCCCCCATTGCTATGATTCCGGTTTCACTCACAGCAGCCGGGGTTTCTACTACTGCTTATTCAGTAGATGAATATATGAAAGGCCGCCAATTTCTTTATGGATTTCAAATGAATGGATCATATAAATTAAATGATGCATTTTCAGTGGCAGCAGGTATTCGGTTGAACATTGCCAGCAATGCCTATCAGGGTCATCTGCTTAATATAATGATCAACCCACAGCAACCCGTGCTTAATCCAACGGGTGGAATGATGCTGGCTAATACTTTTTTTACCAATGCAGCGCAGTTGGCTACGAGTACTTCGCAATCACTTGCCCCATTAGTTTCAGGATATGGATCAATGACACTATCTCAACTAGAGACTGCCGGTGCATTATCCTCAACACAAGTAGTACAATTATGCGCCGGATTGGGAAAGGATGTCAGCCAACTGCAAGTATCACAAGTACAAAATCTCTATAATAGCGCTGCTGCAGCTAATTCTGCAAATGCACAAGCTACTGCCGATAAGTATTTGAACTGCACACAAACAGGTTGGGGAGTTACCCCGATTGTTGGTTTCGATTATCACGTATCAGATTGGAATGTGGGTGTGAAATATGAGTTCAAAACTTCCCTGAATATTAAAAACGACACAAAGGTCGATGATACCGGCATGTTCCCTAACGGAGTGAATACTCCAAACGATATACCTGCATTATTTACTGTTGGTGTAGCATACAAACTTCCAAATCAATTTAATTTCTCTGTTGGTTATCATCATTTCTTTGATTCCGATGCTCAAATGGCAGATGACAAGCAACAATACATTCACGGTGGTGTGAATGAATACCTTTTTGGAACTGAATATACCATCAACAAACTTTTCTTAGTCAGTGCAGGAGCTCAAATCACACGTACAGGAGTCACTAATCCTTATCAAAGTGATATGAGTTTCAGTTTAAATTCTTACTCAATCGGGTTTGGTGGAGCAGTGAATCTAACATCTAAATTGCGTATGAATTTGGCCTACTTCTTTACCAATTATGACCAATGGACGAAACAGTCTCCCAATTATAATAACACGATGCTCGCCGGAACAGATGTGTTCTATCGCACAAACAAAGTGTTTGGAATAGGTGCTGATTATTCTTTTTAAGCGCATTGCCCTTTGTGAGACTCTCAGTTACACTTTGCTGAGTCGGTCTGTTAGTTTTGAGTATTGACGAAACAAAGAGGGATGTATTCGAATCAGAATATACAGGAAGTGCTGACGTGGTGCCACTGCAACCTTCCTAAAAGCATTCCAATCAATCAGTCTTTTAAGATCGCAGTCTCTATTACCATATTGCATCTTTGTTTCAATAGAGAATGCATTTATGTAATCAGAGGCTAATACTTTATAAATCACTGATTTTTCAATTTCATTCTTCGAAGAAAAAAATGCAGATAAGATGTTAATCGACTTGAGTTTGTCTTCAACTCTTTTAAAAATACTTGTTGTCGTGATACTATTTTCCCGAATCCGGTAGATATATAAGCAATCGGGAATAACTTTTACTGAATGAGCATAATAACAGGCTATTGGAGTAAATAGGTTGTCTTCGTGAAAGACACCTTCTTCAAAGAACAAATTGTTGTCAAAAAGGAATTGGCTACGGTACAACCTAAGCACAACACAAACGAAATGAAATTTGCGAAGAATTAATGCATAATTATTATAATATCCCCACCCTGTAAGATAAGGCTCGTTGATTCCAGCATCAGGTTCTTCCATTATTCCATCTTCAAAAAAACGACGGCCATTGAAACAAAGCATGTCTTCATTGCCGATTTGGTCGTGTAAAATTTGTAAAGCATCGGTTGAAAGCCAGTCGTCGCTATCCAGGAACAAAACATAATCTCCTTTTGAAGCTTTTAATCCTGCGTTTCGTGCAGCACTTAACCCTTTGTTTTCCTGTGAAATCAATTTAACTTCCGGGTAAAGCTTCTTATATCCTTCTAAAATTGATAAGCTGCCATCCGTTGAACCATCGTTTACACAAATCACTTCGCACTCACTTATGTCTTGTTTCAAAACCGAATCAAGGCAATCATGTAAATAAGCTGCTACATTATAAACTGGTATGATGATAGAAATAAGCATGGGGAAGATTAATGATTTTGAATGATTTTGCTAAGTTTACTATCAAGGGATTGAAAATAGCTCCATATTACTTCTGCTGCATTGGGTAAGAATCGAGGTTGTGAAATAAACTCAATGTATTTAGCTGTGTCTTCGTGTAATTCACGAATCGTCTTGATTGTATCTTGATTGTCCCCATGCTGATTCCAAAAAAGTATGGCTTGCTGATTCAGAATCTCTTTCTCAGGTTGATTATTTGAGCCCCAATAGATGGGAATACATCCCGCAGCAATGGCCTGAAACAATTTTTCAGTGACATATCCTTCGGCATTTGAATTTTCAGGACAAAGATTAAATTTGAATTGTTGAATGTATGGATGTTTTTCATTGTTGAACTTAATGGCAAGTGCATCGGTGTTATTTCTGAATTTCCCCGCCGATGAGATAAAATCAATGGATTGCAATGTATCCATCATTTCCGTTCTGATTCCATTCCAGTCATGTCCTGCAACAATAGAACAAAATTGCTCACGTTTATTTGTCAACTGATGCGATAATTGTTCGAGCCTTATTTGAATGTCTGAAAATGAAGATTCGGGTTCAAAAAGATAATGAATCCAAAGAGGATGCCGTATGTATGTTTCTGTTTCTATTGGATCAAACCCGAGGGAAAGATCAAATTGGTGCTTTTGAATGTATTCTTGAAATGAGTGAAACCGATCGGCATATATATTTTCTCCTGTATAGAAAATGTCTATACCACATCTTCTATGTTTAATTCCGGCTAAAGGGCCAAGGACTGAATAGAAATTCACTTTCTTCTTGTATCCGTTTATGAGGTTACAATGATTGATAAAACGATAAAACCATACTTCCTGAGGTGTGGCAAACTCCCAGAAATTATAAAAACGAATCGAAGAACCTTGATTTTTCAAATGCTCTTTCCAGTAATAATGGAACAATTTGTAGGGATTGGCTATATTTCGTGCTTTCATAAAGTAAGTCTATTTCATTTTCGTAATCAATCTTTTTCCGTAATGTTGAAATGGGACTTCGATAAATCGATAAGTAAGATACGCAATGCTTATAGATGAGAGTAACATGAGCAAGTAATAGCTACAAAACAACAAAAATGCGCCATCAAAATGGCAACACCTCTCAAGCTATCTATATAGGCATATTTCCTTGGTCCCATTTTGCAATTATTATTGGACAGTGAGGGGATTGTTTTGTTTGATTTTTCTGTGAGCAATTGATTTAAGAAAAACCTTAAGACTGAACTTCAGTGGCAAACGAAAATATAGACCGGAGAAGATTAATTGCTCATAACGAGATATGGAATACCTTTCCCCAAACCAGGTGTCGGAAACAAAGCTTCTGAGATTTGCTTGCATCAGTTGACGTAATGTAATGCTCAATGCCATCTTATTAATTGGGTTATTCACTTTGTTAGCTTCAATTAAACGGTTATTCCATTCATCCATATCAATGATGTCTGATTCTGTTTTTAGGATTGGACTCCTTGCGAAAAATTGTATCTGGTCATCTTCAAGATGAGGAAAAACGACCTTAAGATAAGCAATCTTTGCCTGTCTTGCCATTTCGGGTTGATTATCCATTGTAGCCGATACTTGTGCGGGATGCATCCGGTATAAAAAAAGTATTTCCGGAATGTTATAGAGTTTCAAGCACATGATGCATTGTGTCCAGAAACGATAATCTTCAGCAGGAAAATAGGATTGTTCATAATGTAAGTGGGCATCTATTAACGATCTTTTCCGATACAAAGGAATGGTCACGCAACATGCAAATAGCAGTCCGGCTTTAATGGCTTCGTGTTGTTCAGGATTAATGACTGTTGCATTTTTAACACCGAAAAATCGATATCCTGCTCCACACACATCAATATCAGGATGCTGATCAAGTACTGCCACTTGTTTTTCTATGCGATGCGGCAAGCTGATATCGTCACCATCCATCCGTGCTATATACGCTCCTCTGGCTAATTCGATTCCTTTGTTCAAAGTATTGGCTAATCCTATATTTTGTTCGTTTTCGACAAAACGGATGCGACAATCGGTGAACTTCAACACTTCTTCACGAGTTGAATCAGTTGAACCGTCGTTAATGATCAACAACTCAAAATCAGTAAATGTTTGCTGAATGATACTGTTTATTGCTTCTGCCACATAATCTGCAACATTATAAACAGGCATTAATACAGTTACTTTCGGAATGTCAGGTATAGGCATAAACTAAACAATGTATTGATTCATAATCACAAAAATACTAAATCAGGAACATTCTTTTGCCTTATTGATGAATACTTTCCTGAATAAGTTGCTCATAAAACTTTTCTAATTGTGGAATAATTTTATCCGTTGAAAAATGGGTGAAACAATGATCAAAACCTCTTTGCGCAACTACTATGGTGGCATCCCGATTTCTGAGAGCCCAATCGATTTTCGCTACCAGTTCTTCTATGTTTTCCGGATCCGCTAACCAACCGGTCTCACCATCAACAATTAATTCAGGACCGGAACTTCGTGTTGAATAAAGCAATGCCCGTCGCCTGGCCATCACCTCCAGGGCTGCCATCGAGAAATTTTCAAAATAGGAGGGCAGAGCACAAAGATATGCCTGATCAATTTCAACCATTAATGCTTCCTGACTCATAAAGGATTTTATGATAACGCGGTTTTTGTTCAATGGATCAATCATTTTTTCAGCGGTCTCCAATTCACCATAGCCGATTAAGTGAAGTTCAAGCATTGGATGAATTGAAGCAAGTTTATTAAAAGCATGAATAAGGGTAAAAGTTCCTTTAGTACGGGAGATTTTACCAAAGAATAAGATCCGTATGGGTTCCGGATAAGGCTTAAGATGATCAAACAGCTTCATCTCTACCGGATTATAAATGACTTCAACAGGAACAGAAGGATGAAGACTTTCTGTAACAAATTGAGCGGAAAAGCCACTAACAGCACAAATAGCATCTACACGCTGAAAGCTATTGCGATCATTCATGAAAATGTTTGTTGGAATAGTTCCATCCCCGAAATGATAAATAAAAGAGCAGGAGCCATGTACACGCATCACAGTAGGAACCTGAAAACGACGAAACGTGATCGGGTATGTCAGGTCATGTCGTATCGCATCTTGATAATCGATAATTTCCAAAACATCAATTTTTTGCTGATCAATGATTTGAGCTATCCACTGTTCTGTTAAACGTAGCTTTTGTTTCGCAATCAAAAAACGCACCCATTTTGTGAGGAAACTAAAGTTGATTATTTGAGACACGGTCAATAAACTTTTCCAAATAACAAGTCGGTTACTGTATAATCGATTCGAAACTAAACGATAAGTGTGAACTCCGTTTTGAAGTATTTCAGTCTGTGGTGAGATGGATGCTTTATCAGATTGAAATAGTGCATTATATCCGGCTGCCACCACATAATGTCCCTTCACGGCTAAAGCTTCGGCCACGATTTGAGTAACACGACCTATACCTCCATGTGGAGCAGGTGGATATTCATCGCAATAAAATAAGATTCTCATGATTCATACCTGTTTTTCCACCAATTAAACAATTTGCGGGTGTGGTTATTGATCCGGTTGTCGTCAATAATACCATCCATGGCTACCACATAGTTATCTTTAAATGAGGCTGTGTTATAGTGATGTCCTCCGTATCGCGACCATTTATTCTGTTTATCAATCAGCACAATTCTTTTCTCTTCATGATACGTGGTAGGGGTTAGCTCCGTAATTTCGTAGGATACCACATATTCACCGTAATAATTGGAACAATCTTGTGCCGGTCGATACATTTTTGCTCCAATCTTTAGTATGGCTCCTCCACATCTCGCACATTGCAGGTCGTTAGTGACGGGGGACAGGGGGTGTTCTTCCCACCCTGACTCCAATTGATCGGAAACATAAAGTCGCAAACCATCATGATGACCATACCACACGGTCGTGAACAGATACCACTTACTTTCATGAAACAGGATAGAACTGTCTACAAATTTATCTCCTGAGAGTAGCACTATCGGTTCCCACCTATTTGGGAACCCGATGGCTTTATAGAGAATAACCGCTTCCTGGTGACGTGTTTCAGGAAGCATATAGATCGTGTCTTCATGTTCAAAAACAAAAGGGAAGGAGAGATGAAACAATTCTTGTAAAACGATCCCGATTGATTCCCAATGATGTAAATCATGTGTGCGTTTGGCACAAATCGCAGCAGGAGCCTGCAATCGCTCTTCTTCGTAGAACAGATAAAGCCACCCTTCGTGAACAAACAAAAACGGGTCTGCATATCCTATTACATAATGATAGGACGTTCGAATGCGTAAGGTTGGAGAGAACCGTTTGAAATAGTTATGGTTGAGAAAGCTAAAAAGTGTATCCTGCCGATCTGTACGAAAAAGCACAATGTTCCACATCTGCTGGTTTTTGTATAACTTCTTTTCAAGCAGTATGAAAACGAGAACAACCAATAAGAAGATGAATAAAATGATTAGCATCATGATTATACAATTAGGCTTTTAGTTTTCGATAGATCATTTGTAACGGGATTAAAAATATCTTGAATAAAAATGATTGTGTAAGCCTGTTATATCTGCCTTCCCAATAACTTGCTTTTTCCTTAAATTCATGAAGTTGTTGTAAAACTTCGATCGGATTGATCATCTTATCATATATTTCTTTGTGCTTATCCACAATGTGAGTAAATAGTTTTTTCTTATCCTCTTCATCATAGGTTCTCATTTTGGATGTTTTTCGAACGCGATAACGAAAATAATTATAAGGCAAACATATTACTTTATCTTCTTCATGAAGCAATGAAAGCCAAAAATCCCAGTCTTCTCCAAGAGAAAAGGATGCATCAAACCCACCCGTTTTATCATAATCTAAGCGTTTGAAAAAAGAGGTACAAAAGAATAAATTATGGTACAGAAGATGTGAGAAAGAATACGCTTCTACCTTAATTTTCCCTTCAGCATTACCAAAATATTCACCTTCGCAAGTGACCATTTTAACGTCAGGGTAGGTTTTGAAAACACGGATTGCCTCTTCGCAATAAGGAGGCATAATAAGATCGTCCCCATCTAAGGGCATTATGTATTCTCCTTTTGATTGAGCAATACCATAGTTTCTTGCAGCAGAGACGCCCTTATTCTCTTGATAGAAATAATGGAACCGAGCATCCTCTTTGCAATAGTTTAATGCAACTTTCTCCGTATTATCGGTTGATCCGTCATTGATGATGATACATTCCCATGATGAGTAGGTTTGATTCTTTATGGAATCTAAAGTCTCTGCAAGATACGCTTCCAAATTATAAACAGGGGTAATAATGGAAATTATCGGATTCTGATTCATACAATTATGATGTTATTAAATAAGTATGATGAAAATCGCCACGCACTAAAAATCAGCAAATTAGATAGTTATGTCTTGTTTTTTCGACCGATTCTGTTTTTTAGTTTCATCAGGCGAATGAATGTTTGTAGCTCAAACTTTATTAATTGTTGAAATCTTGGATAGTGTGTCATTGGCTCAATAAAGCGATAAAGAGGGTATCGTGTAATTTTTTTTAACTGACATAGCTCTTCATATCCCTGTAACAATGTGGGTGGAAAAAGACGACGTAATACACTTAACTCTTCATTCCTGATAAAACCGTCAGGATCTTGACTGCTCATACCCTGATTATCATAATAGACAATGGTTATATCTATTTTGATAACAGATGCTTTCAATTGAAAGAGTTGGATCAGCAAGAATTCCCAATCGGCAACTACTTTTAGCGATTCATTATAACGCATCTGATCAAACAACATACGTTTAATAAAGGTCGCCTGATGGCATACCCCTGCATCATATAAATAGCCTAAATGCAAGAATGAAGGATATTTCACCACCAGTTCACTTTCATGCTCTAAAATAGCAGCATCGCCATATACAATATCTTCCGTTCTATTCAGCTCAAAAACCTTTTCCAAAACAGTATTTGTATAGAGCCAATCTCCCGAATTCAGAAATTGCAGGTATTCACCACGTGCAAGGTTGACACCTTTGTTCATGGCATTATAAACACCGCTATCCGGCTCGCTGATCCAACAAGTAATTCTATTACTATATTGTTTGATAATATCTGTGCTTCCATCCTTACTTCCACCATCGATTATGATGAATTCAAAATCAGTAAAAGATTGATCTAAAACGCTTTTAATCGTTTTCACCAACCCTTCCCGGTTATTTAAATTGACGGTGATGATGGAGAGTTTCGACATGAGATTAAATTACTTGAATAACTTGTTTTAAGGAAGACTTGATATATTCTATGATTTTCCGGTCAGCTTCGTTATATTCACTCCCCCAACCGTGTTCTTTATTCACTGTCGATAATCGTTTCCTATAAATGTAAATACGATTCATGACATAGTCAATTCCTATGTTTTTATAATGTAATAGCTTTAATTGCCCGTCATTGATAAGATTGATTATACCTTCCGGATATGCATCATGAGCTCCGGGTTCATAATTGATATCAACAATATGGTAAGGATTAAACAGAATTATTTTGTCATAAGTATCATCCCTCATTCCGGCTTTAATCGTTGTTGTGATCTTTTGGTCGGATACAGGAAAAACTTCAGAGAACATATTATATCCCGTTGGTTTGAATAATGAATATCTTTTATTATTAGTCAAAAAATGCTCCATTTCAGGATGATACAGCAATTCATCCATATCACATACGATCACCCAATCTGCCTTGCCTCTCGATTGTTTCCATGCGGTATTTTTGATTGTTTGATATGTTATATCGTTTATGGTACCTCGTGTGTCATATTTGCGAACGGTGACATGCGATTGAGCAGCAAGCAATGAATCAGTGGCATCATCAGAGTAATTATCGTAAATATAATAGTGATCTACAAATTCATTATAATGTTGCAAAAAGAATGGGATAATCTTTTCTTCGTTCCAACAAATAGCATATAAGTGAACAATGGGTCGTTTAAGGCCTTTAAAATGCTTCTTTAAATGCCATAATTGCAAAAGAATAAAGTTTGTTGCCAATTGCATTATTACATGACCGCGATGACTTTTTTGGAACCGGATATGAAAATAAGTAAATAGTACTGTAATCATATTTATCCTTATTTTGTGTGTTTTATCTATACAAAGTTACTGCTTTTTCATTGTTTCGGATCCATTAAACACAATCAGCAACGAAATGTAAATATAGGATTATAATTGGATTAACCTTTCATCACCAGATTTTCCATTCCTCAAAATCAACTCCGTGAAATCTTCCTTCAGGCATTCGTAGTCCTAAATACATACCTGGATTTGAACTATAGGTACCAATGCAAAAATCAGAATTTGCCAAAACTTCCACAGATGCAAATAATTTAATATAAGCTTCCTTGATGTCTTGCTGAGTCTGCTTCATGAATTCTGTATGATAATATCCATGTTCATCCTTATTACATAAAGTATAGAAATCCCATTGCGGAAACTCATTTTGCAATTCAATTATCACATCATAATCATCCGTAAGAACAAAAGCAACATGTATGTCGCTTATATGCATTGCTTTCTCAATGTATGTTTTGGGTAGAATTAATTGGTGTTCGGAGATTTTATCTCCAGCCCTGATATGTAAGCCAATATAGTGAGCAGGCAAGCCGAGTGTTTGAATTAGTTCTTGTATGGCATTTTGGGTAACCCCATTGAAACGCCATGTTAATGACAACAATTGATGGCAGGCTTGACGAACATTTCCTTGAATTTCTATCGTTGGAAAATCAAATGTTTGGGTTGTCGACATGGAACGTATATCGGCAAAAATGTCCTGAGTTAAGAGGAGGCGTTGTTTCTTTGCAAGATAGACAAGCCGTAATGATCGATCTTTTGAAGGTGAATAGATAATACCCATACGTAGAAGTATCCTGCGCGGCAAAGATGATTTGGGTATTCGTGATGAAAACTCTGCAGGCCTGTGGTTATAACGGAGAACAGATCTTACATTATTCTCTTTGACAAAAGGCTCAAAATAGTCAGTCCATCCTTTATTAAAAGCAAAATTCGCATATTTTGAGGTAAGCACAAATTGATAGCGATATTGTAAACAATAGAGCATTGCAAGAAGCATATTGTTATACTCTGAGAAAAACCCCGCATCATCACCAACCCTGAAAATGACCTTTCTATCGAAAGATTCGTTCAGTTGCTGATATGCATTTAGACTTCCTGAATGCTGGCTGTGTTTTCTTACTGTCCAATCAGTATTATTGTCTGGCTTAATTGATTTTCTCATCTTATCATAGAAAATATTTCCCTCAATGTAAAACCCAACCTTTATTGAGAAAAATCATCCAATTTATTACATCGATTTTTTGCAGCACTCTCATAACGTATATAGGAATTGTGCTTATGAAGGACGAATTTATCCGGGATCACTTGTTTGCGACAGACTTTCAATTCTTAAATACACTATTCATTGAGTATCCTTAACCAATAAAGATAGGTATTTTTATTTCCATAATCCAAATGTATTCAATACAGGTTTTATTTTGCGCTTAACAACTCTCTTTATCTTCTTGTATTTTATATATGATCTATTTATATCTTGAAGGAGCGCCTTCTTATATTGTTTGGTATGAATATTTTTATAGAACAGGGTCTCAATCTCAATTTGTACCAATAATGACAGCGCAGATTTTATAGATTGATAGTCTATGTGTTTTTGTCTTATAGCTTTGAGAAATTCATCATTGGTTATATATTCATTATCCAAAAAAATGAACAACACGCGTATTTCCTCTATGAAATTATATCCTGAAACATACGCTTTACTACTTACATCTCCCTGGTGATTTCTGAAATAATTAAGTATCTTTCCACTGATAAATACATCCCCTTGCCTCGCAATACTCGCCCAAAAAAGCCAATCCCCACAAAATTTAAAATCTTTATATCCCGAAGACAGGTTCATATATGCGCTTTTCCTGAACACTGCCATGCTGGCATTAAAGATGGCATTGTCAAACAATAATTCCTTTTTTAAATACTCAATGCCATTCATTGTATTTTCAAGGTATCTTTGATTTGAAACCCATTTAATGATGTTCGATTCTATAATAAAATATGATTGGACATACCCCAGAACGATGTTTTTGTTTTTATCAAACCCTTCTATAATAGTATCTAACAACGATGGCTCACACCAATCATCGCTTTCTGCTATCCAAATATATTCACCTTTTGCTAAATGAATTCCTTTGTCCCATTGCTTAAAAGGACTTCCGCTATTTGTCTCATTATATACAATATGGCTTATTTTTTGATTGCTGCGATATGTTTCAATAATCGTTTGACTATCATCGGTCGAAAAGTCATCCAAAATAATCACTTCAAAATCCTGATAAGTTTGATTCAATATACTTTCAATCCGCTGTTGCAGATAAGGAGCATGATTATAATTTGGTACTATTACAGAGACTGTTGGCATCGTTTTTCTTTGTATGACATTTAGATAAAAGTCATTGTTCTCCTCGAAACAAAGTTCTCATTCTCGGGAATGAGGTTAAAATAATTTTCCTTGCCGATACATTTTGGAATTTATTGAATTGATGTACGAAGGTTCTATGGAATAAATGATATTGTTTATACAAATAAAATATTACCGGAGTTTCTCGTATCCGACCAACCATTTAGAACGAATAATGGAGCTTTTGAATATGGCCGATTCATTAAAAACATTACCAAAATGAGATTCGTCCACAACAACTTCAAACGATAATTTAGAACTTTCCGGAGCATAATTTCTAACATTAGCTTGTGCCACATCTAAAACCACAATATATTCTCCGCTTGAAAAAGTAAATGCAGGAATTTTAAAATCGAACTTATAAACACCTGTTTCTAAAGATGTAATATTGTTTAAATCATTATAATCAGCACGTGCAAGCGGATGTCCAAAAACACTATAAACATTAAAGCCTATTACTAAATTAGCAACTGATTCGATAATTTTCACAACAAAAGAGATGAAAATTTCTGATGATGGATAAAATACGTCATTATCACTTGAGCTAAGCTGTACTCGCAGTAACTGTAAGATATCTTTTTCGGCCGGGATTCCCTCATAATGCTGTCGTTTTGGAACATCTCGCTGATATTGTTGAATAGTTTCTCCAATTGTTCCGGTAAAAGCTATTCCACCTTTGTCCAACAACATCCCTTTTGTGCAAAGTTGTTGCATACTTCCCATATTATGACTCACAAACAGCACTGTTCTTCCATCTCCACGGGATACATCCTTCATTTTACCGATGGCTTTTTTCTGAAACTCAGCATCTCCAACGGCCAATACTTCGTCCACTACAAGAATCTCGGGTTCCAAAAAAGCAGCCACTGCAAAGCCAAGCCTTACAGACATTCCACTTGAATAACGTTTTACAGGAGTGTCGATGTAGCGCTCTACGCCGGAGAAGTCTACAATCTCATCAAACTTGCGGTTAATTTCAGCTTTTGTCATCCCCATGATGGCTCCATTCATAAAGATGTTTTCGCGTCCTGTTAATTCCGGATGAAAGCCGGTACCAATCTCCAGCAACGAAGCGATACGTCCTTTAGCTTTAATAGTGCCGGTAGTGGGGGCTGTAACTTTAGAAAGAATCTTAAGCAAAGTGCTTTTCCCGGCACCGTTCTTACCAATAATACCTAAAACGTCACCTTGCTCCACATCGAAGGTAATGTTGCGTAATGCCCACACATAATCACTGTCAGCTTTAGTTTCCCGGTCATTCACGGATCCTATCATCAGGTATGGATCTTCTTTCTTTAGAATACTCGTTTGCCACCAACGGTTAAGATCGTGACTTATTGTTCGGGTTGAGACAAGCCCAAGACGGTATTGTTTAGAGATATTTTCAAACTTGATGGCAGTAGGCATAACGATTTATGTTATGTGATTATTAAATAAAGATGTGGACTAAACAATAATTCATCAACATATCCTATTGAATATATAATAGTTAACCACATCGCTCTTTTGCTTTACAGCTCGATATTTTTGTTATTACAGGGGACAGTTGGAATAGGATATTTTTTAATCATTTAGATTTAATATACTGAACAAAAATACTATTATTTATTCAACAAACAAATCATTACTCAATTTTGTGGTTGTAGCCTATTCACATTTTATTTGTAAATAATTTTGATTTTAAAGGACAAATGGAATTGAGTTTGCGAAATCAGCGCAGCTAATCCATGCTACCTTATTTTCATGTCCATTAGCGTTTAGTAGAACATGGGGATTCCATACGATTATTTTTACTTTTTACATAAAGGACTTATGGAACTCGTCCCGAATATCAGGACTCGTTCCATAGAGAGTTTTAGATCTCTCCCCAACCGTTTCGGCGGGAGAGGGAGACGTTGAATCTCCAGTGTTTGTTCTATATTTGTTCTATTCCCATTCAGAGATAAAACCTATATAAAACCTATATAATACCTATATAAAACCTATATAATACGTACTTATATAGATAGGTATTATATACGTTTTATATACGTGTCATGTACGTTTATAGTTCGTAGTATCTATGAACCGGTTACGGGGAAGCATCGAAGGAAAGACGATGTGCCATTGATAAATGTCAGGTGATGTTGCGAACTGATTATGATCATCAATTCCGTATCATAATCAGTTGGAATATTTGAGGAAAATAATATTCTTAATGAGGCAGTTTGTCTTTATGGATTACAAAGCGACGGGTTTGAGAATCGAAAGCAAACAGATCGCTATGAAAAACCCGTTGAAATCCGCCTTGTGCAATCAACTCTTCAGTAGTGCCCACAGCAATCTCATCGTTACTCATCAACCATAACCTGTCGGCTAATTGCATCGCCATCTCCAGTTCATGGGTTGAAAGCAGAACAGCCACATGGCACTCTTTTGCCACGGTTTTAAGTAACAAAAGTGTCGAGACGCGGTTGACCAAATCAAGGTGTGCCGTAGGTTCGTCAAAGAGCAAAACAGGAGTTGCCTGTGCCAAGACCTTAGCAATCATCGCCCGCTGACGTTCGCCGTCGGAAAGCGTATCAAGCGACCATTTGCTTTTTTCTGTCAGGTGTACTTGCGAAATAGCCTCCTCAATCGCAGAAGTATCGATGGAAGAAAGCTTTCCGAAACGATTCGTGTAAGGATATCGCCCCATGGAAACCAACTCAAAAACACTCATTTTATCCACCTCCACCCGGTCAGTCAAAGTGAGGGAGAGAAGCGTCGCCTTTTCCTGCATTGAATAAGCATAAAGGTCACGTTGATGAAGAATGACATTCCCTGAAAGCGTTTTCTGAAGCCCCGCGAGTGTATGAAGCAGGGTTGATTTACCACATCCGTTTGGGCCGATCAGGCACACCATTTCTCCTTTGCGCAACTCCAGATGCAAATGTTCCTGCACAACCAATGGTTGAGGGCGTTGCACATACCCAATGGAAAGGTCATCGGTATAAAGTTCAACAGAAGAATCATTGGGAGAAGGAATATGCATGAGAAAAGAAGAATTAGTGATTATTGTATTCGCTGCTTCAGCACAATCCAAATAATTAACGGAGCGCCAAAAAGCGCACTGATAGCATTAAGAGGCAAAGGATAGGTGGTTTGTTGTGATATGATATCACAAGTCAACAGCAAAGCTACCCCGCAAAGCAACGTACCCGGTGTAATGATGCGATGATTGGATGTTTGAAAAAGTGCACGGGCTAAATGGGGAACCGCCACGCCGATAAAAGCGATAGGTCCTGTGAACGCGGTAGTGGCACCTGCTAAAATACCCGTAATTGCTATCATCGCAAGCCGCGTGGAACGTACCGAGACACCCAGACCCTGAGCATAATGTTCCCCCAGTAACATGGCATTAAATTGTTTTTGAAGCGCTAAAGAGACGAACAATCCAAGAACGATGAGCGGCACAAGGATTTGAAGCTGATACCAGGTGACAGCACTCAGGCTACCAAACGTCCAGACGATAAAAAGTTTCACGGCATCGGGATTACTCAGATTTTGTAGAATACTCACCACTGCTCCCACAATGCCTGAAAACATCAACCCGACAATGAGCAACGTAACCGATTGTTTCATGCGGGAGGCAACGCTTAAAATGAGAAACAGAACGATCAGAGCACCCGCAACAGCCGAAAGAATTAATCCCCAACGGCTTTCGACCCAGGCAGCCGACCACCATGAAGCGGCCATCACGTAAAGCGCCACACCCATACTGGCTCCTGAAGTGACACCCAGCACATCGGGACCTGCCAATGGATTACGGAAAAAGGTTTGCATTAATAAGCCTGCAACAGACAAAGCCGCTCCTGTCAGGATAGCTGTTATGGCTTTCGGTAATCTGAACTGCATCACGATGTCAGCATAGAGTCCATGACCATTTGGATGCAATAAAACTTCACCAAATGATTTCAGCGGAATATCAACACTTCCAAAGACAATATCGCTCACAGTAAGCACAACACACAACAGAGATAAACAAATAAATAAGAATGTATTACGCGACATAGCGGGAAGGGTTGATTGGAATAGTGTAAGATTATTTCTTCATGAGCAATGTCAGTCCGTCACGCATAGGAATAATGGCTTTTTCAACCCGATTATCATGCGCAATATGTTCATTGAAACGACGTACTCCAGCCGTTTGCTTATCGCCTGAATGAGGTTCATTGAGCACTTTACCACCCCATAACGTATTGTCTGCAAGAATAAACCCACCTTTCGAAACCAAAGGAAGTACGGCTTCATAATCCTCAATATATTGCCGCTTGTCGGCATCCATATACACAAGTTCAAACGGTGCTTTTAACCGCGGAATCACATCCAATGTATTGCCAATGTGCAGATACACCTTGTTTCCATCGGTCGATTGGTCAAGATATCGTCGAATCACAGGTTCTAATTCATCATCTATTTCAATGGTGTGCAATTCACCGTCGGAAGGCAGTGCAGCTGCCATGCACAAAGCAGCATATCCCGTAAAGGTACCCAATTCAAGAATACGTTTTGGACGTATCATGCGGCAAAGCATCGTCAGCACGCGACCTTGTAAATGCCCTGATGCCATGCGTGGATTGATTTGTGTCAGGTGTGTTTCGCGATAGAGAGTATGCAGCAACTCTTCTTCGGGATCAAGATGTTGCAGAATGTAGTTTTCGAGAGCATCCATAGATTATGCAGGGTTTAAGTATCACAACAATGACAAACAGCTTTCCAGATGCATGCCATGTGATCCTTTTACCAACAATGTATATCCTGTCAAAAGGTTTGTTGCCAAATAAGCTGTCAGATCCTGAGTCGACGGAAAGACCTTAAAGGGTGAAATCGTTTTTGAAAAGTGTTCGCCTACTAACCACACATTGTCAAACCCCGCTTTTTTCAATTGATCAACAACAGCCTGATGTTCTTCTGCTGAATAATCGCCTAATTCCAGCATATCGGCTAAAATAACTCCTTTACGTGAAGCGCCTACATGCTCGAAGTTGACGATAGCTGCTTTCATACTGCTAGGGTTAGCATTGTAGGCATCGACAATAAGATGATTACGTTCAGTCTCTTTAAACTGAGAACGATGGTTGGTCGGTTCGTAGGTTTCCAACGCCTCACGTATATGCGATGGAGAAATGCCGAAGAAAGCACCGATACATATTGCAGCGGCCACGTTTTCCACGTTATAGTTACCAATCAGGCGCGTAACAACCTCGTGCATCACATCGGAACTACTTCTCTTCCAAACAACCGAAAGAAAAGGAGAATCACCTGTTGTTTCCACATCAATAAGCGCAGTCGGGTTGGCCAGTGTGCTATAACCAATTAAATGTTCTTTATCGGCTATTGTCATCAAGATAGAATTATCAACATGTACGAATAAAGTTCCCTGGTGGGCATGAATATACTCATACAATTCTCCTTTAGCTTGCACTACACCTTCAAAAGAACCGAACCCTTCCAAATGAGCTTTCCCGATATTCGTGATCAGGCCATAATCGGGAGCAGCTATTTCTGCCAAAGCACGAATTTCACCCGGATGATTGGCTCCCATCTCAATTACAGCCATCTGATGTGACATGTTCAATTGCAACAGAGTCAAAGGCACTCCAATATGATTATTAAGGTTACCTTGCGTATGCCAGGTATTAAATTGTTGATTCAGCACGGAAGCAATCAATTCTTTGGTGGTTGTTTTCCCATTCGTTCCGGTGATGGCAATCACAGGTATGTTGAGTTGGAGACGATGATAATGAGCTAATTTCTGCAATTGAACGAGCGCATTTTCAACTACAATAAAGCGATCATCAACAGCATATTGAGGATCATCAATCACGGCATACCGACATCCGTTTTCCAATGCTTTCAGGGCAAATTGATTTCCATCGAATGTGTCTCCTTTGATAGCAAAAAAGAGAGCACCTGCCGTACAACGACGGCTATCAATGGTTACTTCAGAGCAAGAGGTGAAGAGTTCGTACAATTGTTCAATAGACATAGTCATCATTCGTTGTTGATTGCTTCTAAAAAATCAAGCGCTATTTTAATTTGTTGTTTGTTTACACTTTTCAAGAATAGTTGAAGCTCTATGATGCAAAGGTACGGAAATATTTGATTGGTATTCGCTTGATTGAACGGATTCATTCGTTGGAAAAATCTTTGCATACTCATTTCACGATTATTAAAAAAACGCTATATTTGCAAGCTCAAAGAACTGAAGGAATTTATTTATTCATTTATATCATACATTAAACTAGTTTCTCATGCAAAACAAAGGATTTGTTCAGGTGTTAGCTGCACTGCTTCTTTTGGTCTGCTTCTTCTATTTATCGTTTAGCTTTGTCACTAACCATTACAATAAGTTAGGCATTGCTTACGCTGAAAAGCCGGGCACAAACCAAATAGACAGCGCACTTTACAACAGGTATATCGACTCCATATCACCTACAAAAGTTTGGTTCGGATATACTTACAAAGAGTGTTTGGACAAAGAGCTTAACTTAGGTCTTGACCTTAAAGGTGGGATGAATGTTGTGCTCGAAGTTTCTCAAGCCGATATTCTACGCTCATTAGCCGTGCCCAACCCTCCTGAAAATTTCAACAAAGCATTGACATTGGCTACCCAACGGGAAGCTTCGAGTCAAACAGATTTCTTGACACTGTTTGAACAAGCTTATTTGCAATTAGATCCAAACATCAAATTATCAACTCTGTTCAGTACTTATGATAAAAAGGATCAAATTCCATTAAGCGCTACCAATGCACAAGTGATGTCAGTGTTGCGAAAGGACGTTTCAAGCGCAATTGATAACTCATTTAATGTGCTTCGTTCGCGTATCGACCGTTTTGGTGTGGTTCAACCCAATATTCAAAAACTCGTAAATACAGGGCGTATTCTGATCGAGTTGCCTGGAGTGAAAGATCCCGAGCGCGTCAGGAGACTGTTGCAAGGAACGGCAAACTTAGAGTTCTGGGAAACCTACAATATTCAAGAAATCTATCAACAATTATCTGCCGCTAACAATACTCTTGCCGATGTGTTGTCTGCTTCGTCAAAAAGCACCGATACTACCCAAACAGCTGCCGTGGCAAAAAAAGCAGAAGCTAAACCTGCAATACACATTAGCAAAGAAGATTCATTAGCTGCCTTGATTAAGGCAAAGACTTCCAAAACAAGTCCTGAGCAACCCAACATGGCAGCATTCAAGAAAAAGAATCCTCTTTTTTCGTTACTCGTCGATGTCAATGCTCAAGGCAGTGGCCCGCGTGTCGGGTTAGCGTTGGCTTCGGATACTTTGACCATCGATCGTTATTTGAATATGCCTCAAGTAAAATCATTGCTTCCTGCCGATTTATACCTCAAATGGGGTGTGAAGCCAATCGATGCAAAAGGACAATATTTTGAACTGATTGCGACGAAGAGTACAACGAAAGAAGGTCCTGCTTTGCAGGGCAATGTAGTGACAGATGCCAATGCCGATTATAGCCAATACGGGTCAAATGCAGTGGTAGATATGAAGATGAATTCTTCAGGAGCGAATACATGGGCTATTCTGACCAAACAAAACATTGGCAAATGTGTTGCAATCGTATTAGACGGATATGTCTATTCTTATCCTGTCGTCAATCAGGAAATTACAGGTGGTAGTAGTCAAATATCAGGACATTTCACAGTTGAAGAGGCAAAAGATTTGGCCAATGTATTGAAGTCAGGCCGTATGCCTGCACCGGCTCACATCGTGCAAGCAGATAATGTAGGGCCTTCTCTGGGGGCTCAGTCGATTCATGATGGATTGCTTTCGTTTATCATTGCCTTTGCACTCGTACTGGTCTTTATGGTGTTCTATTACGGATGGACTCCCGGTCTTGTCGCCGATGGAGCGTTGTTAGTCAACATTGCTCTCATCATGGGTATTCTGGCCTCTTTCAGGGCAGTGCTAACTATGCCGGGTATTGCCGGAATTGTATTGACACTCGGCATGGCGGTTGATGCAAACGTTCTTATTTACGAACGGATCCGTGAAGAAAAAGAATCAGGAAAAAATCAACGCAAAGCCATTGCCGAAGGATTTAAAAATGCCTTTTCAGCCATCTTCGACTCAAATGCCACTGCTTTGTTGACTGGTATTATCCTCTTTATCTTTGGGACAGGTCCTATTAAAGGTTTTGCCACAACATTCATTATTGGTATCTTAACCTCTTTCTTTACTGCCGTTTTCTTGTCACATGTAGTTTATGACATGATGATGCAAAAAGAAGATATGAAGGATCTTTCGTTTACAACCCGATTGACCAAACATTGGTTGCTACATCCAAATATAAATTTCATTGGCGTACGAAAAAGATGGTATATCGTCTCAGGTATTATCTTACTTACCGGCATTATTTCTTTATCCACGAGGGGATTAAGCATGGGTATCGATTTTAGTGGTGGCCGTAACTATCAGGTGAAATTCGATCGAACCGTAAATACCGACCAAGTGCGTGATCTATTGAAAGGTGCTTTCGAGGGTAATGTCAGCGTTATCTCTATTGGAACGGACAATAAACAAGTGCGTATATCTTCCAATTATAAAATTTCCGATAACTCACCCACCATTGATGATCAAATTGAAACCTTGATTTATACTGGAGTTAAACCATTATTAAACAGTACTGAATCACGTGATCAATTTGTGAAACACAACATCGTCAGTTCACAAAAAGTAGGGCCGGCTGTGGCCGAGGATATTAAAGTGTCAGCTATTTGGGCGGTTTTATTAGCAGTAATTGGTATAACACTCTATATTTTATTACGATTCCCAAGTTTCACCTTTTCCGTGGGTGCATTGGCCTCTTTGGTGCACGACGTGTTGCTGGTGATTGGTCTCTATTCGCTACTTTACAGCATCATGCCATTCTCTCTTGAGGTTGATCAAACGTTTATAGCGGCAATTCTGACCATTCTCGGATACTCCGTCAACGATACAGTGGTAATTTTCGACCGGATACGTGAATACAGGTTGCTGTATCCGAAACGAGAGCTTAGCTCGTTGATGAACGAAGCAATGAACCACACTTTGCGTCGAACCATTAATACTTCGTTAAGTATGATCTTGGTTCTACTGTCTATCTTTTTCTTTGGTGGTGATACAATTCGTGGATTTGTCTTTGCATTGCTTATCGGAGTAATAACCGGTACCTATTCATCCATCCTGGTTGCGTCTTCCATTGCTTACGAAATGCAGTTATGGCTTGCTAAAAAGAAAAAGCTGAAAGCTGCAAAATAACTTCTTCCTAAGAACGAAAAAAAGCAGCTTTTTACACGGAAACGTGTAAAAAGCTGCTTTTTTTGTGAAGCTACAGATTTTTGAGAATGTTTCACTTGCTCTTGATAATGAGGATTTAGGACAAGCATTTTTCAATATGCTTACTGCAACTTCAGGCACAAAACTAATTGATTTCACCGATTTCAGTAATAACTCGTTTCATGTTGTAACAGAGTTGCCATGCAAAAATGGTGATGAAGAATTCCGCCCCGATATAACGCTTTTGATTAATGGAATGCCTTTAGCTTTCGTTGAAGTAAAAAAGCCAAACAATCACGAAGGGATACTTCAGGAGCGTGACCGAATCAATGTTCGATTCAAAAACAAAAAGTTCCGCAAATTCATAAACATTTCGCAGGTATTGGTTTTCTCCAACAATATGGAGTACGACAATGAGTCTATTGAACCAATACAAGGTGCATTTTATTCCACAACTTCCTATTCAAGTGCCAACTTCAACTGCTTTCGGGACGAGGAAACATTTGATTTAAAAACACTATTAAGACCAGAGGATGATGCTTTAGAGAATGTCGTTTTAAAAGACAACAATCTTTCGACTATTAAATATTCACCGGAATTTATTACTAACAAAGAACCCAATAATCCTACCAATAGGATATTGACATCCTTGTTTTGTAAAGACAGGCTCTCAATGCTTTTAAAATATTGCTTTGCCTATGTTCAGGAGAGCAAAGGACTTGAAAAGCATATCATGCGTTATCCTCAATTGTTTGCCACCAAAGCCATTGAGCGTACCATTGAAAAAGGAATTAAAAAAGGGATTATCTGGCATACTCAGGGAAGTGGCAAAACAGCTCTTTCGTTTTACAACGTACAATACCTCACCGATTATTTCCAACGGAAATCCGTAGTTCCCAAATTCTATTTTATTGTTGACCGTATTGATTTACTGGAACAAGCAAAGAAAGAATTCACCATGCGTGGATTGGTTGTGAATACGGTAAGCTCAAAAGATGAGTTGTTGGCTAATTTCAGATTACGGCAAGCCACTCATAACTTATCAGGCAAGCGGGAAATCACAGTAGTGAATATTCAAAAATTCAAAGATGACACCGATGTGTTGAGAGTAAATGATTATGATATTAACTCACAACGCATTTACTTTTTGGACGAAGTACACCGGAGCTACAACCCAACTGGCAGCTTTCTGGCAAACCTTATTAATTCCGATAGAGAAGCAATCATTATTGGCTTAACCGGAACGCCACTGATAGCCAACGACCGACGGTCGAAAGATACTTTTGGTGATTATATACACAAGTATTATTACAATGCTTCCATTGCCGATGGTTATACCTTGAAGTTGATACGGGAAGACATTGAAACCACCTATAAAATTCAATTACAACAGGCACTAAAAGATATAGAGATTTTAAAGGGTGGATCGGATAAACGCTTTGTGTACGCACATGAAAAGTTTACCGAACCTTTGATAGATTATATTGTAGAAGATTTCGTGGCAAGTAGAATCCGTTTTGGCGACCATACCATTGGCGGAATGGTTATTTGCGACAGCTCCGAACAAGCCCGGAAGTTGTTTGAGATTTTTATCAATAAATATAATCCAACTCAGAAAACAGTAGAAGAAGTTCAACCGTATTTAATTGCTGCCGAACCTACAGAAGAATATGGCAACTACAGGAAGAAACAAAAAAATCTGACTGCTACACTTATTTTGCATGATGTGGGCAGTAAAGAGGAACGCAAAAAAGAAGTAGAAGATTTCAAAGATGGTAAAATCGACATTCTTTTCGTTTTCAATATGCTGCTGACCGGATTTGATGCCAAACGCCTGAAAAAACTATACATTGGCAGAGTGATTAAAAACCACAATTTGCTGCAAACGCTTACTCGTGTAAATCGACCCTACAAAAAGTTCAAATACGGCTATGTGGTTGATTTTGCAGATATTCGCAAAGAGTTTGATGCTACCAACAAAGCCTACTTTGATGAGTTACAGGATGAGTTGGGTGATGAAATGCAAAACTACACCAACCTGTTTAAATCGACAGAAGAAATTGAAGAAGAACTCAGAGATATAAAGGAAAAACTGTTTCATTACAATTTAGCCAATGCCGAAATCTTCTCTCAACAAATTAGTTTGATTGAAGACCGTAAAACGATACTGGATATCAAAAAGGCATTGGAAAATGCCAGAAATTTGTACAACCTTATCCGTTTGTCCGGTCATTTTGAAATGCTGGAGCAAGTTGACTTCAAGAAATTGAATGAGCTGTACAACGAAACGGCAAGGCACTTGGCTTTGATTAATCTGAAAGAATCGGTTCAAAACAATGTTGACTCCACCAATTTACTGAATGTGGCGTTGGAAAACGTTGTGTTTATGTTCCGCAAAATATCAGAGGAAGAAATGGTTATTGCCGACCAGCTCAAAGATACACTGCGTAAAACCCGTGAAGCATTAAATAGTAACTTCGACCAAACCGACCCTGAATTTATTTCATTATACGAGGAACTGAAACGCTTGTTCGACAAAAAGAACCTCGATGAGATAACACAAGAGGAAATGAGAAACAATATCGGGTCACTGCAACAGATATTCGATACGGTGAGCGAGCTCAACCGCAAAAACAATTTGCTGAAAGCGAAATACGAGAACGACAAAAAATACGCACGCATTCATAAACGGATCTTAGAAAATGGCACGATCTCAAAAAGGGAAAGTGAGATTTGCGAAACCCTGTTGGAGATAAAAAAGCAAGCTGACGACAAGGTATTGATAAATACACAAATGCTCAACAACGAAAGCTATTTCGATAAAATGATGATTCAAATGGTGATTGGCAACTTCGGGAAAAGTAAAATTGAATTAAACCCCGAATCTGCCAAATACATAAATAACTGTTTGGTAAAAGAATACATAAACGAATATCAAGGAAAATATCAATGGTAATAGGCAAATTTGGTTTGTTTCAATGGAATTTTCAATAGGATTGGGCGCAATTTATCCCGCAATGCGGAAGCCCATTCTTCATAAATAAAAAAAGATATTGGCTTTAGCCAAATGATATTAAAAAAACATACATGGTAACACAAGATTTCACGGTACAAACAAAAGAGCTGATTGATAACCTAAAAGGAGTTTGTACTTCCTACGGGTTGGGAAACGATGGCAATGAATTTAAAATCATTACACAGGTATTTCTCTATAAGTTTATGAATGATAAGTTTGGCTATGAAGTAAAACAAATTGATGCAAAACTAAAGGAATCAGATAATTGGGAACAGGTAATAGCCGATTACTCCGACAATCAATACGAAATGCTGTTGTTGCAAATGAACCCCGACAGTGCCAAGCTGAAACGGGAACATTACCTTTCATACCTCTACAACAAACAAGACGGAGAAGAATTTGCTAAATTATTTGACGATACATTACGGGACATTGCCATTTTCAACAACGATATATTCTCGGTAAAAACCGCTACCGGTGCTAAAATCACCTTGTTCGACGAATTGAGCAACTACATAACCGACAGCTCCCAACGCGACAATTTCTGCAAAGCCATTATTAACCAGTTGGTAAATTTCAGCTTCGAGAAAATCTTTAGCCAAAAGTTCGATTTCTTCTCTACTATTTTCGAATACCTGATAAAAGATTACAACAAAGACGGTGGTGGTAAATATGCCGAATACTATACACCTCACGCCGTAGCCAAAATTATGGCCGCCATTTTGGTAGATGGTACGGTGAGCAATGTCACTTGTAATGACCCTTCGGCTGGTTCGGGTACACTGCTTATGAATCTGGCACATGCTATTGGCGAAGATCGTTGTACTATTTACTCTCAGGATATATCGCAAAAGTCGAGTAGTATGCTACGACTCAATTTGATTTTGAACAATCTGGTACATTCCATTCAAAACATTATTCAAGGCAATACCATCCTTGCACCCTATCACAAAGACGGTGAAAAACTAAAGAAATTCGATTTTATCGTTTCCAACCCACCGTTTAAACTGGATTTCAGTGACTACGCAGCGGACTTGGACAGCAAACAAAACGCCGAGCGTTTCTTTGCCGGAATACCCAATATCCCAAAAAAGGATAAAGATAAAATGTCCATTTATCTGCTATTCATTCAGCACATTATGTATTCTTTATCTGCAACAGGTAAAGCAGCCATAGTAGTACCAACCGGATTTATTACGGCTCAAAGCGGCATTGAAAAGAAAATCCGCGAACGCTTGATAGAAAAGAAAATGCTTCGGGGCGTGGTGAGTATGCCCAGCAATATCTTTGCCACTACCGGCACCAATGTATCCATTCTATTTTTGGATAAAGCCAATAAAAAAGGTGATATAGTGTTGATGGATGCTTCCAAGTTAGGTACTACTGTAAAAGATGGCAAAAATCAAAAGACTTTGCTCTCGGACGATGAAGAGCAATTGATTATCAATACTTTTAATCAGCACAAAGCAGTCGAAGATTTCACAGTGGTGGTTTCGTACGACCAAATAAAAGAAAAAAACTACTCTTTCAGTGCCGGACAGTATTTTGAAATCAAGATTGATTATACTGATATTACAGCCGAAGAATTTGAAACTAAAATGAATGGTTTTAAAAGCAATTTAAATAGTCTTTTTGCGGAGTCGAAAGCCTTGGAAATAGAGATTCAGAAACAGTTGGGAGGATTGAAGTATGAGTAATCATCTAACTAAGATATCTTCAATAATTGATGAAATTTCAATGGGACCTTTTGGTTCAGACATTAAAGTTGAAAATTTTGTAAATAATGGAGTACCCGTTCTGAATGGGTCTAATTTGACTGGATTCAAACTAAATGAAAATGCATTTAAATATGTAACGGTTGAAAAAGCTAAGACCTTTAAAAAGGCTATTGCTAAAAGAGGTGATATAGTTATTACTCATCGAGGAACTCTAGGTCAAATTTCCTTCATACCTGACAATTCGAAGTTTAATGAATATGTAATTTCACAAAGTCAGTTTAGAGTTGCGTTAAATAGAAAAAAGGTTGACCCTGCTTTCTTTGTTTATTTCTTTCATACTTCTGAGGGGCAAAAGAGATTACTTGCCAATAAATGTCATGTAGGTGTTCCCGCTTTAGCACAGGCTACAACAAACTTTAAACTCGTTGAAATACCATTACCAGATTTAAATACCCAAAAGCTAATTGCCTCAGTCCTCTCTTCCTTAGATTCTAAAATTGAACTCAACAACCGCATTAATGCCGAGTTGGAAGCAATGGCTAAAACGCTGTACGACTATTGGTTTGTGCAGTTTGATTTTCCAGATATTGAAGGTAAACCCTACAAAAGTAGTTGTGGTAAGATGGATTGGAATGACGAATTGAAAAGAGAAATACCGGAAGGGTGGAATTTAGGAGAATTACAAGATATTGCTAACATAAAAATGGGGCAATCACCTCCCGGAGAATCTTATAATGATGATGGCGAAGGAATGATTTTCTATCAAGGTTGTACAGATTTTGGAAATCGCTTTCCTACCGTTCGAAAATACACAACTCAACCAACACGTTTTGCCAAAGAAGGCGATATTCTTTTGAGTGTAAGAGCTCCTGTAGGAACTCTCAATATTGCAAAAGAAGATTGTTGCATTGGGCGTGGTCTTGCGGCATTAAACAGTAAAGATAATTGTATAGCTTACCTTTTTGGGGTAATGGTAAATTTAAAGCAAATTTTTGATAGACGGAATGTTGACGGAACCACCTTTGGGTCAATAACTAAAGACGATTTGTTTACATTGAAAGTTGTAAGACCTGACAAAAACATTCTAAAACAATATCACAATATAATCAGTCCTGCTTTTGAGAAGCAAAATCAAATCGCTATCGAAAATCAAGAACTCTCTTCCCTCCGCGATTGGTTGTTGCCAATGCTTATGAATGGGCAGGTAAAAGTGGGTGAAGATAAGGAATCCGAATTATCAATGGCAGCAGAGCCAAAAACAAAATATGGGAAATAGAAATGAGAAAGGAAATGATTTACCCGGTAGATAAAACTAAGATTATTATTTCTGATGTAGGCATAAAGCCGGTAGATAGAAACTCATTTGAGGGAGAAGTTTTCAATAGTGCCAATTTCAAAATCTACATTCTAAAACATTCAGATGATTATTTGTATGTAGGTAAAACAAAACAAAAAATTGGAACTAAGTTTCTACAAGGATTTAGATCCCACAACAAAGACTTAAACGGAGAGAGACAAGCCGGATATGGCGGTTATAAGTGGATTACTCCCTATAAAAACACTAATGACATTTTGCAATTATATGTTTTCGATTTGGGCAATTCATGCACCGATAATCATACAGAAGCAATTGAAGCCGAAATCGTATTTGAAATAAGAACGAACTCAAATCAATGGCCATTATGGCAAAATGAAATTCATTTTTTCAACAAATACCCTGATGCCAGTAATGAGGCAAAGGCAATATTAGATCAAACATTGGATTAATACAAACCAACAACCATACGCGATTAGTTGTTGCCAATGCTTATGAATGGACAGGTAAAGTGAAGCAGTGGGTGGATTGATGGCTGCTGAGCCGATGGAGAGGTATGGGGAGAAATTATAAAATTAAGAAAACATGGCGATAGTAGATGTGTTTTTCGTAGATCATAAAGAAACAATTTTCGATGAAATTAAATTGGCAAAATCATCAGTGAAAATTGCAGTTGCATGGATAAATTTCAGTGAATATTTTCCGCTATTCGATAGTCTTTTAGACAATCATATTGAACTCAAAATAATTTGTAGTGATAATATACAAAATAGAGCTCATAATATTAAAATAAAAGCTCTTATTTCAAAAGGAGCAAAAATAAAGTTATTAAAAATGCCTAGTGTCAATAATCATATGCATCATAAATTTGCAATTATTGATAACGAAACAGTACTAAATGGTTCTTTTAATTGGTCGCCAAATGCTGTAAAAAGTTTTGAAAATATTATGGTAATCAAAGATTCAAGAGACTTAGTCACCAAATTCAAAGTTGAATTTGATAGAATCTTCAAAATAAAACCTACTACTATTAAAGACCTTCAAAAGAAGAAAAGATGTCCAGAAGACGGTTGTAAAGGACATTTATATAATATTTTGGTTTTTAGCGAAAGGTCAACAAAATATGATGATACTTATGGTGATATAATTTCTATTTGTGATAATTGTGAAGAATATCAAAAACTAGAAGAGTGCCTTAATGACCCACAAATTAAGAAATATATTGAGGAATTACATTTTTGTGACGATGACTGGGAGTTTGAAAACAAATACACCATGCTAACAGAACATATGGAACAGTATCAAAATAATAATCCAATAATACATGCAATTGGTCAGGTTAGTTCTTATTTAGATGGCTATGATGATGATTGTGTCAAAACTGTTGTATTATGGAAAAATAACTTTGTTGGAAATCATATTCAAGATGAATACGATGATGAGGATTTTGATGTATTGTACGATAATTAAATTGATTTTTTTCTAATAATAAAAAAGGTATAAATATGGCATTTGATTTAATAACCTGGGCTATAGGCTTCTCTTTATCAAAAATTGCATCAAATGCAATTGATAGAAGTAATAACCAATCCTTTTCTAATGAACTTAATAAAATTGTCGAAGATTGGGCAAATTATTTGCCAACTGACATATATGTTAATCCGAATTCAATTTTTCCGGTACAAAATATTTTTGTCGAAAATGAGAATTATTCATTATCAGTTTTAAAAGAGAAAATAATTTCAAAGATATTACCCACTCAATCTGATTGGTTTACTGCAATCTTAGAACAATGGAGAATGATTAAATTAAAATTAGGTGATGATTCACAGAGTTTTTATAATTTATCTGAAAGTGAAGCATCAATTCATATTGATAATTTATCTCAACAGCTATATCAGAAAAGCAAACTAAATACTGATTTATTTAAAAATAAAGTTCTTAATGACCTTGAAATAATTAAAAATAAGTTAGACGCTTTATTACCAAAAGAAGATGTTCAAAACATAATAACTTCTAAACTTTTAATTATTAAGGATTTAAAAAACAGCTTTGATATTCTTTCAACCTGTTGGCCTATTAATCCATTATTTACAAGAGATACTGAAAGTTATACTATAATTCATGAAATAGTAGAAAAAATCATTCTCGATGTACATTATACATATAGTATTATTCTACCGTATGCAGAGTTAGAAAAAATTTCGTCAAAAGTAAAGACTAAAAAAAATGACCTAATTTTCAGTTTGAATACATATTTAGATGCTGTAGATTTATTTTACAATGGTGATGTTAATTCTGTAATACAATTGTTTGAAGATGATTCACCAAAAGGTGATGCGAATTTTAATATTGAAAAATGGAAACAAATTATTGCATTAATGAGGGAGTATTTAAAAAGAGAGCTTGAAAAAGAATAATATGAATATTTCTATGATAGGTGATATAAAACATATTATTGTATTTGAAAGTCTTACAGAGGAAGATGGTCATACTTTTACTGGTGAAGCATTATACAACGATACAATCAAAAGAAGAATTGATTTATTAGAAAAAGATTTCACTCACAATTTTCATAAAGTCGGAACAAAAAATGACTTTATCGAATTTGTAAAATTCTATCAAGTTAATTCTCCATACATGAATGGAGGAATTGTTTTTCATTTTGAAATGCATGGAGATGAAGCTCTTAATGGATTGGTTCTTTCAAATGGAGAATTAATTACTTGGAAAGAAATTGTTGATTTACTTCGTCCTATAAATATTACAACATCTAATAAGCTATTCATTACAATGGGTACATGCAATGGAAGATATTTATACAAAGGTGTTGATCCTTATAAAAAATCACCATATTCAGGATATATTTCGGCAAGCAGTACAGTAAAAGCGGATGAAATTTATGAGAAATTCGGGAACTTATTTGAAGAATTAATTGATAATGGCAATATTGTGACGGCATATCTTGAAATGAAAAAAACAGGATCAAGCTTTTATTACAAAGATTCAGAAGGAACTTTTAAAGATGCTTTTTCTACGACATTGAAAGATTTAAAAGAAAACCCCGACTTTAAAGCTGAAATTTTAAAAGGTGCAAGAGAAGAAACTAAAAAAGCAACTGGGGGTGATATTACCGAAAAAGAAGCTGAATTAATACTTGAGATTGCCCTAAATGACATTTACAGTGAACAAAAAAAAGCATTTGACTTTTCGGATTCTGAATAAGTAATAATAAAATTCAACAAGAAATAACTTCATAAATAAATATCATGGAAGATTTAAATTCAATTGTAAAAGGACTCACTAAAAGTATTGAAGCAGATAGACAGTATTGGCTTGTTCGCACTATGGGAGGTGATTTTTATAAACAATATGTCAAGGGTGAATATATTGCTATTGGTTATAATGAAGTATCAAAAGAAGATATTGAGACTGTAATCAAAACTGGCGAAAAAGCTCAAGAACTTTTAAAAGAGAAAATTAAAATAATTGATAAAGATGAAGAGATAAATGAAAGTTATGCCGCAGCACATTTGTTGAAGTTTCACAAGGATATGAAAATTGGTGATGTAGTTGTCATTCCTGCTCGTAATTCAAGGAATATACAAATCGGATATATTGATAGTGATGTGTATGAAGAAACTGAATACGTTGATTTGACAGGTAATTGTCCATTCGTAAAAAGAAGAAAAGTAGAATGGATAAAAGAAGTAAGCCGTGATAAACTTAATCCCAAACTTCAATTAATGTTTGGTTCACGTCACATTGTTTCAAACATAGGGGATTACTCTGAGTATATTGATACTTTTCTGAATGATTTTTTCATTAAAGATGATAAGGGATTTTTAGTGCTTAGAGTAAGGAAAGAAACTGATATCCCAGCTAATGATTTCAGTATCATTCCGGATTTAATGACACTGCTGGATGAGTTTACATTGGAAAATAATATTGAGGTAAATTCAGATGATGTTAATATCAAAATAAGTGTACAATCTCCGGGTGATATTTTGATGTATGCTACTAAGCCTGAAGTACTGGCATTAATTGGGTTGCTTATTCTACTTGTAAATGGTGGAGAATTTAATTGGGATAAAATTGGACTTAAAGTTGGAACTAAAGGATTGATTACTTCAATAAGTAATTTTTTAGACCGAAGACAAGATAGAAAACTAAAAGCTGACCTTACAAAGAAATTAAAAAATCTTGAAATAGAAGATCCAAAGGACTTACTTGAATTTCTGAAAGAAACAAAAAATCCAAGAGATAGTTATTAAATCTTCGATACGGGAGGTATAAAGTGTTTCCTTATAATGTTAATGCTCAACAAGGCAAAGAGAAGACTTGATACTATCAAATAGTTTCCAGAAATATCTATTTTGATTTGAGTACAAAAGAAATCAGATAATGCTCGGAATAGTCCAAATAGAAGGAGAAAAGCACCAATATATGAAATTATATTACGAGTCATTTTCATTTTATTATCTTTTTTTGCGAGTACAAATATAACACATTTAAAGCTCTAATCGTTCAAATAATCGAGTATATTAGATAAAATTATCAATGAAAGGATAGGATATAACTATATCAGCACTTGTAATCGTATCTGTTTTTTTTTGCATTTCCTTGAAAGAATGACAATAAAAAGCTTCTGTCGAGTCGGATATTTAAAAATCTATTAGTAAAAAAGCATGGATTGTAAATTCTTGCATAAGGAGAAACCTTATCAATATTAATATATCAATTGAAACGTATGGCACTATTTAAAAGCACATCAACCAAACTGGAAGTTATCAAAGAAAGTCCGTTTAAACTCGAACGGGAGATCCAACGCTTGTTTGAAAACAACTTACCTTTGATTATGGGGTTGGAATTTGTAAAATCGGAATTTACGATTAAGAATAAACGTATAGATACACTTGGCTTTGATCCACAAACGAAAGCTTTTGTAATTATAGAATACAAGAAAGATAAGAATAGTAGTGTTGTAGACCAAGGATTTACTTATTTAAACCTGATGCTTCAAAATAAAGCAGATTTTGTATTGGAATATAATGAAGGTTTGAAAAAGAATATTTTACGTGGTGATGTAGATTGGTCTCAAACACGAGTAGCATTTGTATCTCCCGGTTTTACAGAGAACCAACGTGAAGCCACCAACTTTAAGGATATTGCCATAGAACTGTGGGAGGTAAAACAGTTTGAAAACGGAATAGTTTCCATCAATCAGATTAAGAAAAGTAATGCAGCCGAAAGCATAAAAGCCATAACTGACCGGAACAAAGAATTACAAGATATAACCAAAGAAATTAAAGTTTTTACAGAAGATGACCATTTAAGTGGTAAACCTGATGAAACTATTGAGTTGTACGAGAAATTCAAAGCGGCAATTCTTGATCTTTCTGCGGATATTGAAGTGAAGCCACAAAAATTTTACATTGCTTTCAAAAAAGGTAGTAATATAAGCGATATCGAAATACAGAAGAATGGGATTAAAATCAGTATCAACATGAAAGCCGGAAAACTGGATGATCCAAAACATTTAATGAGAGATGTCTCTGTCCTAAAAGGACATTCATTGAATGGTGATTATGAGTACAAAGTTGATAGTGATAAGGATTTAGAATACATTATGAGCCTTGTAAAACAGGCAATAGTAAACTAATATAACCAGTCGAGCAGGATATGATATTCTATGAGTTTAGAATGGGATTTGTAATCGTGCCAAACTTATTGCTACTAAATCGGACAGATATCAAAACTACAACTGCGGGTGAAATAACTGGAACTGGATATGCGCAATAATCTATAGTTACTATAGATAAAATATACCTTGTTGATTATATTTAGGAGTTAGGCGAAATTGTAAAAAAATAAACATATAAAATCTAATATATAAATCATGGAATTTGAGTTTAATTTACCATTAGAAAGTATTGAGTTTGAAGATGCTGAATCAATAATTCAGAAAACAGACATTCTCATAGTTACAGTCAATGAAAGAGAAAGAGAAAGCCTTTTAAAATATGTTCTTCCGATTCCCGAAAAAAAGTGTTTACTTAGTGTTGTTCATAAAAAATCCACATATCGAATAGGTCGTCTTGGATATTATTTAGTAGCTCATGTTCAATCAGGAATGGGTTCGGCAAGTAAAGGAGCTTCTGCGCTTACGGTTTATAAAGCAATAGAATTTATAAAACCTAAGGTTGTAATTATGGTCGGTGTGGCTTTTGGAATTAGTCCAACTAAAGAGCACCTTGGAGATGTTTTAATTTCAAAAAAAATAATTAATTATGAGATTGCTCGAATTAGTGCTGGAAATTATAATATAACCCCAAGAGGCGACGAACCCAATAGTGGAACACTTCTATATAATATCTTTACTAACATTATTGATTGGAATCATTATGTTTCTAGAAATAGACGTGCAAAAATTATTTCAGGTGATATATTGTCAGGAGAGAAACTCATTGACAATCTTGAATATCGAAATTATTTAAAAAAAGCATTCCCAAATGTCATTGGTGGAGAAATGGAAGGTACCGGCGTATCTTCAGCATGTGGTGAAGCTGATTTATCAGAATGGATAGTAATTAAAGGAATCTGTGACTGGGCAGATGGGAAAAAGAAAAAAGGTTTTCAACCTAAGGCGGCATTATCCTCAATGTCAATAGTATTTCATGTCTTATCTACCCCTGCGATATTTAATGATTTAAATATTTACTGTTACTCAAATGATATTATTGAGACAGAGAAAGATAAATATTCTTTTAATGCTCAAAAAGGAACACCTCTTTGGACATTAAATAAGATACGCTCTAGTATTTTGACAATGTTGATAAAAGATTTAAAATCATTTCAGAAAGAAGGGTATAGTAATGATATTTGCTTAGCAGTAAAAAAAGATTTAGAGGGTCTATTTGATGAAATCCGAAAATTACCTGTATTTTATTACGGAAGTAGTGAACTACGTCGATTTTTTCAGGATTTTATAAAACTATATTCAAAGTGGAATGATGTTAATGGCTCTGGCGAAGACTTCGAATTATTAAGAATAAAATATCGGAATGAACTTAAAAAAATAAGAACTGAGATTTCAACTGTTATTAGACTAAGTCAGAAAAGTTTAAATTATAACATTGATGAAGTGAATTCAGTGAAAATGTTTGGCTTTCAAGAGGAATTACTTCAAAAATATTCTGATGTATTCCCTAATCTGACGAAAGCAGTAAGAAAAATCAAAAAAAATAAAATCGCCTAACACACGCCTCGGTCGTTACCGCCAAGTGTGAAAAAAGTGAAACAGCGTAAAATTCGAAAATAGAAAGATAGAAAATGAAAAATGAACAGTATGGAATACAAATATCAGATAATATTACTTGGCAGCATCACAGGACTTGTTGATGATATTACTACTCTATTTTATGAAAAGGTTAGAGAATTAAATCTACAAGAGAACTTTTATCAGATAATCAGAAACTCAGAAGTTGACAAAGAATACAAAGGAAATCAACCAACCTTTGTTCTTTATTTTGGAACTCAAAACGACGATTTTGAAGATATTGAGATTGTCGAAAAACTATTAAATGAAGGAAATGTGGTGTTACCAATATTTTACGACTCATTTAAAAAAGAAATTCCAAAAGTTCTTGAAAATCAAAATGGATTGAAATATGAACAACACCAAAAAGCAAAAATAGTAAATCTAATTCTGGAATCTTTTGGCAAATTAAGGAACGCAAGAAAGGTATTTATTAGTTATAAGAGAGATGAATCTTCGTCAATTGCTATTCAACTTTATGAAGCCCTAGAAAAAAATAATTTTGATGTATTCCTAGATACTCATTCAATTAAACAGGGAGAGCCGTTTCAGGATGAGTTGTGGCATCGAATGACTGATTGTGATGTTATAGTTTTGCTAAACACTCCAAATTTTTTGGAAAGTGAATGGTGTGAAAAAGAAATAGCCGAAGCAAGTGTAAAACAAATCGGTGTTCTGCAATTAATATGGCCAAATAACATTTTGGCTTCAATGGCAGAAGTTTGTTTTCCCAGCCAAATGCAACCTGAAGACTTTATCGATAGAGTATTCGACAATAAGGATGCTTCAAAGTTTATAGAAGCAACCTTAAAAAGTATTGTTCAAAAAGTTGAATCTATTAGAGCAAGAAATTTAGCAGCAAGGCAGGATAATTTAATTACTGAGTTCCTTAATTTAGCTAGAAAAAATGGTAAAAATGTGACCTTACAGCCTGAAAGATTCATAACTGAAGAAATCACAGAAAATAAAAGGAGGATATTTATTCCGTCCGTTGGTATACCACAATCAATGGATTACAATCAATCGTCTGTTTTAAAAAGGGAGATAACTGAATATTCAGTCGACGAAGTTTATCTTATCTATGATAATGTAAGAATCAGAGAGAGATGGTTAAAACATTTGGAATACCTGAATGAGTACCTAGATGTACAAACGATTAAAAAACAAGAATTTGACTTATGGCTTCAGAAAAATTGAAAAGTATATTCCTTTCTGCTAGTATCCCTTTGAAAGAAAGGCATCCAAAATATTTTGACACGGCCGATATTATTGCAATTCGAGATTCAATTATTGCTCTATCAACTATTGTATTGCCAAAGCATAAATTAGTTTGGGGAGGTCATCCATCAATTACTCCAATAATCTATTACGTAATGGAAAGACTGAATTTGAACATACAAGAGCATGTTACCTTATATCAGTCAAAATATTTTGAGCATCTTTTCCCAGAAGATAACAATAAATTTGAAAATGTTATACTAACAGAAAACACAGGAGAAATTCAATCAAGTATTCTTTTGATGCGAAAAAGAATGTTTTTTGAAAATGAATTTTCTGCAGGAATATTTATCGGAGGAATGAACGGAATTGAAGAAGAATTCAAACTATTTTATGAATTTAATCCGAATGCCTTGCTTTTACCAGTTGCTAGTACAGGAGCTGCCACCAAAATTGTTTTTAATGAACTTTTACCTCAAAAACAAAAGAATATTCGTTTGCTGAATGACTATGGATATATGTCCTTATTTCAAGATTTATTAATTGATAAAATTTAAACTTATGGGAAGAAAGATTTTTGTTTCATATAAATATTCGGACTCACAAGTTCAAGATTTAGACATCTACGAATTGGTTGATTTCTACGGAACCAAGTTTAGACAAAAAATTACAACAACGGCTCGTCATTATGTAGATAAAATAGCCGAAAAACTTGAATATGATGATCATATTTTCAAAGGAGAAGATGATGGTCAAAGCATGGAGTCACTTGCAGATTCAACAGTCACCTCAAAATTAGGTGATAAAATATTTGATAGTAGCGTAACAATTGTATTAATCTCCAAAGGGATGAAAAATATTTTTCTATCAGAAAAAGACCAATGGATTCCTTGGGAAATTTCATACTCTTTAAGAGAACAAAGTCGCAAAAATAAAACCAGTAAGACAAATGGTGTTGTTGCAGTAATTTTGCCTGATGAATTTGGGAGTTATTCGTATTATATTACTAGTGATTCAGAATGTAACTGTACAAATTATAATACACCTTTCCTTTTTCAAATTTTGAAGGACAATATGTTCAATGTAAAAGTTCCTAATCGACACGAATGTAACGGTCAATGGGTTTATAACGGAGACTATTCTTACATACAATCTGTAAAATGGGAAGATTTTAAAACTAATCCAGGGAAGTACATTGAAAAAGCAATTGAACTGAGAGACAGGAATGATGAATTCACCTTAACTAAAAATATCAAGTAATTATGAGCTTTATTACAGAATCACAACTAAAGAATTATCAGAGGTCAACAAAATCCTACTCTTTGAATTTAAATGCAAGTTTGGAGAATTATAGGAGCGAAAGCTCCTTGTGTAAATCAAAAATATTTTTGTCTCAAAAGCATGATGAACTTCCTCGATGATGAATTATAATATCGTTTGTAGTTAGATCGTTAAATAATAACAATATGAAACAGATAAGTAAGGTAAAAGTGAGTGTTTCTTACTCTTGGGATGAAGAAGATCATGGCAACAACCATGGCTCGGTGGAAGCATTCTGCAAGGAATTAGTAGACTCTGGTGTCAATGTCTTTTGGGACAAAGGACAAAAAACAGAATATGGAGAAGCTATCTCGGAGCAAATGCGACGCATTGGAGCATCTGATTTTCTCTGTGTATTCCTCAGCGATGGCTACCTTCGTTCATATAAATGTATGTATGAACTGCTTGTCGCCTGGCAACGCAGCAAGGATAATCCAGATGAATTTCGCGCTCGAGTTAAAATGTGGGTCATGCCATCCGCTGTAAATATAAAGAAATCCGAAACGCGAGATGATTATTCTGATTTTTGGAAGAAATTCCGGGATGACCGGAGGGAAGCACTTGATAAACAAAAGAGTTCTGATGTGTCAGTAGGTGATGTTGAATATTTCAATTCTTTGAAAGAAATCACTGATAAAGTCTCTGAAATGCTTTATTTCTTCCAAGACAATATGCAGGTTGAAAACTTTGATGCATACCTGAGCTGGATAAAAGTTCTGACTCAAATTGAAAACAATAAAGATGACGATTCTTTAATTCCTAATCCCCAGAATGAATCCTCAACCATGCCTGCTTCATCAAAAAAAGTCACTGAACGAGCAGATGACCAAGAGCCTTTCCAAATATGGGACCAACGAGCAATGGTTTCACTAGGTCCATATAGTAAATATAAACACTGTTACTATTCTTGTCCATTTTGCTATGTCAATACCTCAGAATACCGATCGTTTAAACAATTGGCTATAAAGGATATCATTGATTGGCTAGTTCTTCATAAGGGTGAGTATGACATTGTTTATATTAGTGGAGACACTGATTCCTTTGCTGGGCCAAATGATGACCGTCAAAGTATGGCCGTTGAACTTGTAGAGGCAATTGAGCTGAAGCTTCATGTTGAGATCATGATAACCACCCGTGCTATTATTTCACCCAACAATCTCAGTCGTTTAAAGGTGGTAAGAGACAAACTGCAGAAAAAAGGTCTGTTTTTTTATGCTTGTGTTAGCATAAGCTCATACCTGCAAAAGGAGTTATTAGAACCTATGCCAATTTCTTCTGTCGCTGATAGGGTCAAGCAACTAAAGCAATTCAAGGAGCTGGGAATGAAGACAGTGCTAGCAATGAGACCTTTCTTACCTATTGTGCCAATGGAAGATTACATGAGCATACTTGAACTTTGCAAAAACAGTGTTGATCTTGTACTTGGAAAAGAATGGTACGCTGATGAAAAAGGGGTTTTAGAAAAAGCCTGTAAGATAACAGATGAATATCCCTTCTTAAGAAAGCAGATGTATTTTGACACAAACGTTGAATATTGGAAAGTATATTCACCACAGCAAATAGTAAAGACTATTCGTGAATGGTGCGATTTGGCGAACATTAAGTTTTTCATGACAAGTCGCAAAGCCATTGATTGGGTGAGAGCCAGTGAGCCTAGAACTAGGTTTCCACGAGTGATCGGCATAGGAGCACTCAATATTAATTTCATTCCAAAAACAAAAGAGAGGTTGCCTCAGGGGTTGGTAGAAACAATTGGTGAAGAAAAAGAGATCGAAACGGATAATCTGTGGAATCATGTTGAAAAATCGTTCGGACAATATTTCACAGATAAATATGAAGTATTTTTAGGAGGCGGCGCATATCATGCTATTGAATGCCTCAGTGAACTGGATTATCGCCACGATGAAAATTATTTAAGAAATTTGGACCTTGAGTTTATTGGGGTTGCCGGAAAGAAAATAGAGAAAATGTTTTACAAAGAGATGTCTGCATGTGACTTTGATATTGTAAAGAAGCTTAAAGATCAAGGCATTGAAACCAAGTATGTTATGCAGTCACAGAGCAAGCCCGGAATAACACGTAATTATTGGTCTGGAACAAGCAATGAACCTCAGAAAGCATTTCGTAGCAACCTTACCTGGCCTGGAGCCAATGGGGAATTGTATGATTATTTACTCAACTTAATGGAAACAGATCCTTTCTTCGTGAAATACCTTGCAAAGGCGGATTGGATTCATGTCAGTTCACTTTTTGACCATGAGGCTATGAGCGTAATAGCGGAATTGCTAACAGAGGCAAAAAAAAACAATCTCGGTCTTAAAGTAAGTTGGGATGTTGGAAAACTTACTAAGAATTTATTGGAATGCAAAACAACGTTACGAGAGATTTTCCGGGCATCAGACTTTGTTATTCTTAGCGAAAAGGAATTAAAGGTGTTTGCAGGGTCGCCTTCCGATGGAGAGGCACCGGAAAGCAATTTCTCAGCCGCATCTAGATTGTATAATAAGCGCTTTCCTGAAGCGAATTCAGCGTTGGTAGTTCAATTGGAGTCACTCAACCAAATAGAATTCTATTGGCGATACAAACACCAACTAGTCTCGCAATGTGTTCGTTGGGATAGGGAGTTCGAATCTGGCAGCAATTTAAATGTCACGGCTGCCAGTGCATATCTTTCAGCAGCACTAATTGATTCCCAATTACGACCAGACTTGGGATTCAATATGCAACTTGCCACAAATTATGGAATGGAATTGGTTTGGTCTAAAGTAACAAATGATTTCGTCAATCGTAGTCAAGAGTTCAAGAGGGTGAGGAAGATTTTTACCACTAAGATAGAAGAAATGTCTGCAGAAGATCGTTCCAATGATTGACCTTGCATATTATTTAAGCCGATTTTAAACAGAAAGGAAGCCCACAATTGATATTATGAGAAGAAATGACAATCCATTAAGTGTATGTAGGATGGCTGTCGGGGAAGAGTTCTATAAGGTTATTAACTTTTATCGAGGAAGTTTGGTAACAGAGAAAACGTTCCGTGATTGCTGGCTTGAACGTATCTATAATGCATATCCTTGTTTCCGAGGTGGTTGGTATAGGCCTCCAGAAAATGGATGCGCTGTATTGTTTGGAAATGTCCAAAATCCCAATCGGATCAACTTCGACTCACTAAGGAACCCTGGTAGCTGGCCTTCATCTGAGATATTAGATTGGCATGATGGATATATATATGTATATTGTTCGCAGGTTGATAGAGTTACCGGAGAAATGGCTGATTTTTCGGCATTTCATTATCTTGGTTCAAACCCCGAAGTACTTGATCATATTATCCAATGCCGCGCAGTCCATAGTAAAATGTTGTCAATGCTGAAGCCTGGAATTATATCAGTTGAGTTTCACGCTATGTGCTACACTATTTTGGATTCATCTGATCTATATATCGCTGGGCATAGTGAGACAGATCCCGCGAGAATAAATTTTGGACATTCGCTAATTTCGCTTTCAGAAGAAAGATTGAACGGTGCCAACACTCTATCAGACGTGGATATTGAAAATCTTTCAAAGAGTCGGCGATTTATAAATTCAACCGATAATTGGTCCCTTCAATCAACACGTTGCTTCTCAGTTGAGCCACGTTTGCGGTCTTGTTCAAATCCTATGTTACCTCAGGTTTCCCTGCACTCGATTGCAAGCATCCAAGACCAAATCGTCATATATCAAAATGATTTCAGAGGTATTTCACCGTTTGAAGACTAATGTAGCCGTTGCGCAACTCTAAAATAACCTTAATAATCAAGCCGACAGAAAAGAAAGATAGTAAAATAACAATAACACGGCAACTGAATTACGACAATGGTTTACATGACTGGAAAATAGAACACCAGGCGGTAACACACGCCTATGCGCACCTGCTGGTTGACGTGCATTCCGCAGGTTTTGCTCCCGCATTTACTTTGTCGTTTCACGACAGCGAACGCTCCCGCAAACCGCCATTGCCCATAGTCTCGGTCGTTAGCTGCAATTCAGAATATTAAAAATTAATCAACTTAGTATGCTAACGACAAAAAATGTAACTATTGATTATCAATAACTTGCGTGGTCGTTAGTCAGAAGGATAAAAAAAACACCTATGGAACGGATAAACAGTATTGATTTGAATGGTGCTAACGCATATTTCACAAACTTTGACAACAGAATTGTCGCTTCAACTTCGGACAAAGAGACTTTAAGGAATTCTGTGGAAAGAACTTTAAAAATCTTACTACTAACAAAAAACAATGTTGTTTGTGCAGCTTCACATTTGACAAATGATTTTACTTTTAATTTGCTGTCTAACAATAAAATTCTTTTAGAGAAGCAGCTAATAATACCGGCATTTAGATCAGATAAAAAAGAAATTTCAGAACTATTTGTCACTAAAAATATAAGCGAAAATAAAAGAAAAAAATATTCAAGCTTCTACAATGATAATTTATCAAAGACAGTTTTATGGGACTTACTTCCCAATTCAAATTGGTTTAGAGATACTTTCATTCATGGTTTATCAACAGAAGGTTCGGTTATTCAGAAAAACTTAAAATCGCTTACCGACAAACAATTGAAGCATTTAATATCTGAAGTAAGTAAAAAACAAATCTTTGACAGAGACACGATAGATATTTTATCAAAAGACTTTGACTACGAAACTAAGCTTGTTCTTAAAAATTATCGAGAATTAATTTATCATATGTCTGGAGCAAGAGTTGTCAATAGTGAGAGTACTTTACCTCAAGAAAACTACATAGACTATAGTTTGACTGATTTCAAAAACAGAGACATTCAATTATCAGAGCTTCAAGTTTTTTGGAAAATATTTATTGAGTTACTTTACGAGGCACTTAACAAACCCAAACTATCTGTTGAACTGCTTGATATTTTAAGTTTTGAAGACATTGCTGATATTAGACAACCAATTCAAGAATCTTCATTTATTGAAAATTACAACAACTTTTACCAAATTGCAATAACTTCTGTTTCAAAAAAGAATGAACAAGACATATTGTTTGACCTAAAAGAGTTGATGAAAATTAAGAACAACCTCGAAAATGGTTTTAAGGAAATATTTGAAAAAGAACTTCCTGTATATTTCAGAAAAAAGGCTCTAAGTGCAGGGAAGGGTTTATTGAAAAATACAGTAAATATGGGATTTGGTTTTATACCAATGAGTAATTTAATAAGCGGTTCAATCGGTATTTGCAACGAATTTAAATCTACGCAAATCAACGTAGCTCAAGGGTTCAATAGTCTCAAGTCAATTAACGCCTATGACAACTATACTTTTGCCAAAGAAAAACAAATAAAAAAAACTATTGATAGATTTGATATTAAAGAAAAGACAGAATTAATTGATGTTGTTGAATTAATAACAAATACAATTTCTCAAAAGATACAATTATAAAAAACCTGTTTCATACATGGAAGAGAGAATCAATATATATCAGATGTATGTCAAAAACAATTGTAGATTAGGATTTTATGTTAGGAGAGATTCTTGGAATCAAGACCATTTTGCTAAAGTTACAGCAATACAATGGGTCGTAGATGGCAAAATGATTAAAGGTGAACCGCCATATTTTGGAGGTTTTAAAAATCCACCCGGACACCCAAGAGAAGGAAAAATCATGGGACCACGCAAAGTAACACTTGAAGCAGATTGGTTAAGTGAAGGTAAAACGGAAACTGATTGTGGTGGAAATTACACCTGGGAACAAGTTTATCCTGTTGAAATTAAATAATCCCAGCAACTAACACACGCTCTTGTTCACAGGCTGGCTGACGTGCATTCCTGCAGTTTTGCTCCCGCATTCACTTCGTCGTTCCACGACAGCGAATGCTCCCGCAAACCGCCAAATGCCCATAGCCTCGGTCGTTACCAAGACAAAGTTCCATACGACCTTAAAAAAACAATTTTTATCGTATAAAATATTCAACCCTATTGCAATTGCTGGCAGAGTGTAGGATAAAGAAAAAAATAGAAGTAAATCAGTGTTTAACAATCAAATTATTGGCAGTAATTCATATTTACTGCCAATAATTAGTTTTTTTATTTATCTTTGCAATAAATATTTAAGACTATCGCAACTACAAAATTACATATCGAAGAATTAAAGCTGTTTTTCAAAACGACTGAGCGGTTTGAAACAACAGATATTATTGCTTTTTATAAGCAATTAAACCCTGATGTCAATCCTAAAACTGTCAATTGGCGGATTTATTCATTAGTCCAGTTAGGTATTATTAATCGGATCGGCAGAGGAAAATTTATGTTAGGAAGCCAACGAAATTATTTTCCGGATATTTCCCCCAAAATCAAAAAAATATATGCTAAAATAAAAAAGGATTTTCCTTTTTTAAATATATGTGTTTGGAATACTTCCACAATCAATGAATTTATGCGCCATCAACCTGGTCGTTTTTATTTCATTATAGAGGTCGAGAAAGATTCAACTCAATCAGTTTTTTATTATCTGAAAGAGTTGAATTATGCAGTTTTCTTGGAACCCACAAGTGATATTATGGAAAAATACTTGCCAAACAGTAAAGATATTCTCATAGTCAAATCTCTGGTCACCGAAGCACCAACCCAAAATATAAAAGGCTTAAATACAATTTCATTAGAAAAATTACTGGTAGATATTTATTGTGACGATGTGATTTTTGCTCCGCAACAAGGTTCAGAAATGCGAACTATTTTGGAAACGGCACTAACAAAATACGCCATTAATCAAAGTAGGATGCTACGCTACGCAAACAGAAAAGGCAAGAAAGAAAGTTTTACGAAATACCTGAATTCAATTTCAAATTAGCGGCAGTAAATGCCAATTACTGCCAATTTATAGAGTATGATAGATCAAAAAAACATATCGCTGGAATGGATTAACAGCGTATCACGAGCTAACAAAAATGCAGATAAAATTCTTGTAGAAAAAGTGATTCGTGCATTGCTGTTATTGGAAGGGCTTGTTCACAATGGAATTCCTTTTGTTTTCAAAGGGGGAACAGCATTAATGCTTCATTTAAAATCCACTAAACGGTTATCAATTGACATTGATATTATTTTACCGGAAATACCGGAAGATTTCGATGCCAGACTTGATGCCATTGCAATTCAACAGGGGTTTATTAGAAAAGAAGAGCAAGTGAGACACACTGAAACAGCTATTCGCAAAAAACATTATAAATTCTTCTATACACCTTTACACAAAACAAATAAAGAAGAGGAGTATATATTATTGGACATATTACTTGAAGACGTAAATTACCAGGAATTAATCCAACTTCCAATAGAATCTACATTTGTGCCATCAACAGGTGTTTCTCTTTTAGTAGGCATACCTTCATTAGAAGACTTACTTGGTGATAAATTAACCGCATTTGCTCCAAACACCACAGGAATTCCATACGTCAAAAATGAAGATAGCATGAGTATGGAAATTATCAAACAACTTTACGACGTTGGTAATTTATTTGATGTCGCAAGCAATATAGATACATTAAAAGCAACATTCAATAGTTTTGCAATAACAGAATTAGCCTATCGAACTGACGATGATAATCCATTAGAAATTCAACATGTTTTAGAAGATATTTACGAAACGGCACTTTGTATTGTCAGTAGAGGAACTGATGGCAAGGGAAACTACGAAGAGTTGTTAGCAGGAATACAACGGGTAAATCCATTTATTTTCTCGGAAAATTATCATTTGGATAAAGCCATTGTTCATGCCTCAAAAGCTGCTTATCTTTCAATATTAATTAAATATGATGCGGACGAAATTCAGAAATTTGAAAATCCATTGCAAGTAACGGATTGGCTTATTACTGACCCAATCTACAACAAACTCAACAAGCTTAAAAAATCAAATCCGGAAGCTTTTTTTTACTGGTACAAGATATTTGAACTTATCAAAATATAAACATCTTAAAGAAACGGACAGGCTTCACCAAAAAGTATATTTCGGGCAGCTACATAAGACAAATCCCGAGCTAATAAGTGCAGAGCCAAACTTGTTTGAGCTATGCCGAGAGTAGTCGGTATTCTTGAAGACAAATCCCCAGCACCTATTGACGCCCCTTTGCATAATATGCAAATTCAAACTAATCATCTCAATTTGCCCCCATGTCCCCATTGTCAACCCCAAACCAATCTCTTCATATAGTTTGGCTGCGATAATATCCGATTTTCAGTGCTTTTTGCAGACATTATATTTCGGCTGAATTTAATAGTTTTAGTTTGAATTAAATATTACAAATACTATTAGATACTTAAATTTCATATTTTATCATCTCCAATTGGGAAAATCAGTACAAAAGCATTATAAGAATTGTTGAAAAAGTGATATTTAAAATCGGCAGTACCATTCTCTGAATCGAGGCTTATTCTTCCATTCTTGTGTAACTTCATTTTATGATAGCAATCTCGAGTAAAATCCCATTTATAACCAAATTTATTGGGGAGAATTAATGTTCCGAATGTATTTGAGAAACTTTCTGAAAGGAATAAGTCTCTTTTTGAACATGTTGGAATGCCAGTAGTAGAAATATCCTCTAACACTAGTAATGCACAACGATTCTTTGAACACTCAACATATTTTCTTATTGTTGCGTGATTTGAAGCACCAAATTGTTTTGCCAAAGTCATAGAAGCATCTATACCAAATTTAAGTTTAGACATTTCTTTTTCAAATCTATCATTTTGGAAAAGTATAGTAGAAGCAAAATAATTTGCTTCGGCTTCAAACTCATCGATTGTAGAATGATCAAGAGTTGCATCATTATCAATATATGCTAATATTTCATTTTGCCACGAAAGTACTTCATGTCCAGTTTCATGTAGCTTTACAAAATTTTGCCTGCATGGAAGTTGGCTTAGATCCAGATATATTGTTTTTTCGTTTCTATCTAATGCACCTCTAACCTGCTTCATAGAGTCAATTGTTTTTTTAGCAACATCTAATGATAGTGTCGTTAGAAATGAATTATCGATTTTAGACAAATCGACGTTCTCATCAATATTTAAATCTGCATATCTAATTATTTTATTTACAGGCGTTGGAAAAATATCAATGGATTTACTCTGTTTGAGTAAATCCATTGATATACTTTCAATATTGAATTTTGAAGGATAATCAAACATTTCTCTTTTTTATAAATTTGATATACTCCAAAACCTCTTTTTTCTCTTTCTCACTTAAGCTCCCAGAAGATAGAGCAATTCTTTTATTCCACGATGAATTGTCTGTACTTTCAACTTCGTTTTGTTTGTTGATAATTCCAGTTTCACTTAACAAGTCATTTAAATTTACTTTATAAAGCGTTGCTAATTTATAAAGTACATGAGCAGAAGGACTTTTAATCTTGTCATTCTCGAGTTGACTCAAGTATGCATTAGATATTCCGATGGCATCTTCAACCTGCCTGAGAGTTAGTGAATTAATCTCTCTAGCTTCTTTTAAAGTAGACCCTATTGTTTTCATTATTTATAGATTTGGATATACAAAGATATATAAAAATCTAAACATAGCAAATATTGCTAAATATAATAAGATAAATATATCAAGATTCTGCTTGTTATATTTAGATTTTTATATATCTTTGCAGCGATAATTTATTTATAAACACAAAAAAGACAAAAAAAATGGCAACAAACAAACCCACAGGAGACAATTCTAGAATTGGAGCAGTGAAAGGTCGCTCACAAGTACTTAATACAAAAACCGACCTATATGTCAAGCGCAACACTGATAATGGTCAGTTTATGGATGTAAAAACAACGGGAGGCAAATTTAAAGGAATACGTAATGAGAAATAAATTTCAAATTTCAAACAACATAACTTTCATCAATTAAAGGTTACCAAGACTAGCAATCTTGTTTGTGTTTTCTTAAATGGACATATTACTTTTACTCGAAACTTATTAAATTTATCTGTTTGTTTTTTGGCATGTCTAACACTAAAATATACTATCGCTATATTATTCAACAATGAAATATTTCAATTGCAATATGCAATTATTTGAATGACTTAATATTAATATTACAAATGATTTTAAAATGAAAAAAATAAAAGTTTTTATACATATCAACAATTCACAGGAATTAAAAATTACTGAAGTTGATGAAACCATGAAAGTTGGTTTACTTGTAAAAGAGTTTGCACCTAAATTGTCTCATGATGATGACACTATTGAGGATGTGGAGATATATTTAGAGAATCAAGATGAAGACCTAGATAAAGGTATTTCTATTATTGAAGCTGGTATTAAGCATGGAGATCATATTTTTGTCGGTAGATGTAAAAAAATACCTGTTAATATCAATTATGCTGGAAAAATTTTCAATATCAACGTTGGTCCATCAACAAATATGAAAATTTTAAAAGCTAAGGCTCTTGAGTACTTTGGAATTGATCATGCTAGTGGAGCTGCATTAGTTTTATGGTTTAATAATGTACCATTAGATTCGAGACAATTTGTTGGATCATTAACAAATTATCCAACAACGGGAGTTAATTTAATTCTCGCTTCGAAAAAAGATATTAATGGCGATTTGTCCAATGACATTTTTCTTGATCATCTAAATTCCGCAGAATATCAATCTGGAGAAATTGAGGGTAGATGGGGTGAAATAAATAATGAAAATAGGCCTAATTGGCCTATTTTCATTATTTGGGTTACTTCTACAAGTGGTGTTAAATACCATTTCAAATTTGATTTTACTAGTTATCCGCAAAATGCACCAACAGCACTAATATGGGATATAAATAATGATTTGCCACTTGCAAAAGAGAAAAGACCTAATTCAAATAACAGGGAAATTCAAGCATTTAAAGAATGGGGCAAACCCTGTAATTATTTGCCTTGTGATAGAATGGCTTTTGAAGGTCATCCGGATTGGCCACAATTACATCCAGCATTGATATGGAATAGTCAAAGCGATACTTTCTTAAAATACATGAATGAATTATATCAAATACTTAATCCATAATATATGAGAAAAATATTAGTACCATTGCAACTATGGTTAAAATTGATGTATGGATTAAAGGTTCGAGGTCAAGGTAGACGCGAAAGTGGAGGACTTTTGTTGTGCAAACAGGGTGAGAGCAAAGTTTCAAAAATAGTTTTTTATGATCAGTTTGATAAGTCTGTTTCAGATTCGGGCATAATTGAATTTAAGGGAGCTGTTTTTTTGTTTGATTTTTTAGCAAAAGAGAATCTGGAAATTTTAGCAGATATTCATTCTCATCCAACAAACAATACATCTCAAAGTTATTCAGACATGCAACATCCAATTGTTAGAATAAAGGGACATATTGCTATTATAGCACCAAACTATGCAAAAGATTTTATTATGTTTCCAAAGCATTGTTCTGCTTACGAATTTCTGGGAGAACTAAGTTGGAGAAAATTCACAAAAAAAGAAAATTCAATTCAAATATCAGTATTTTAATTATGGAAATAAATCATGTAAATAGAGCTGTAATTGCAATTGCAGAAAAGCACAATATTGCAATTGATGATGCATTAAAGGAAATGAATAACAAGTCAATCTGGTTGGTTGCCGATGAAACAATTATAAACTCTTACTCTAAACAATTGTCTTTTATTACTACGTTAAACATAGCACATAGAATATTCTTAAATGGTGTATACTGTGTTTTGCCAAGTCAAGTTTCAAATCTACTCAAATTTAAAGTGGCAACACTAAATGATTTAGTAGTTCAGTTCTCAGGAATCTGCTCTGAAGATGAATCTTTATTTGAAGATATAAAAATTCTATTTGGAAAAGAATGCTATGATAGTCAGTGTATTGAAATTATAGCTTGTGGTTGGAGGGGCGGGGTGAATTTCTTTGGAAATGAGCGTATATTTTTTTCAGGTGACAACTCTTTAGCACTTGGTCCAATTCTTGCGTCTTCTATCGCAACTTATTATGCATTTTGTAAGATTTACAAATTGAGAGAAACGATTGATGTTAATGTAGGTATTTCATTATGGAATCTGAATGCAGGTAGTAATTGGTATCATGACGAGTTTGATGGACCGATCAATCTAAATATGCCAAGAACAATTTGGGATTTAGGTCTCGGTCATTTGGGTCAAGCTTATATATGGACTCTGGCATCCTTTAAAATTGAAAATTCAAGTAAGATTCAATTTCTATTACAAGATAGCGATGTCGTTGATGTTGAGAATTTAGGTTCTCAAGTATTATGTCAAGCCAAAGATATTGACAAATATAAAACTAGACCATGCCTTCAATTTATTGAAGAAATGGGATTTGATGCTCGAATCATTGAAAAAAGATTTGAATTAACAGATGATGAACAAGATTGGATGAGTAATTATCCATTACTTTTAAATGGAGTTGATAATGTGAAAACCAGGAAAAGTATAAGCAATAAGTTTATAAAATTATATTTAGATGGAGCGACAAATGGTAGTTCTGAACTTTTTGATTCATTTACGATGAATAATGTATATAGTCGAAATAAGACCTTAGATGAAATTTGGACAGATGTTGCGGCTGAGAATTATATTCTTCATAGAAATCTTTATGATAGATACGAGAAAGCTGAAAAATGTGGTTCCTTATCAAATATAGGCATTTCAACTCCTTTTGTTGGATTATTTAGCTCTACAATTATAGTGTCAGAATTACTTCGTTCTTTAAATCAAGGTGAAAAGTATTCAATCATTTCACTTCAAATGAGAGATTTATATGGAATAGAGGCTGTTAAAGATGGTTTTTACAATAAAGAATTATTTCGATATGCATTATCCAGCGGTCAAGCTTCGCCTGTAAGTTAATTACGGGCAGCTCTGCAGGACAAAATCCCCTATAGGCTCTTTTTGTTCGGCGTATGGCTCCAGCCAATGTCGCAGCTAAAAGCAAGGCTTCTGCCTTGTATGTTTACAAAAAAACTACTCTTCGTTTGCAACAAAGAGCAGTTGGTAGAATGTTTGTAACGTAGATAATTGCAGATTAATTTAGGTGATAAGAAAACTAATATATGCAGAAACATTTCAGAACAAACTTGCTTTTCCTGTTGATAGCATCTGTGTTGTGCGGAAATATGGTGGCACAAAGCATGGTAAAGCGGGAGGTCTATACCGTAAATTTCAGTAATGCGCTGCATGAGCCTTTATGGGTAAGCTACAAGTTATACCGTGGTGGTGGAGAGTGTAGCCGTACAAAATTCCGTTTTCATAACGACATTGATAGCCTGCAAACAGCTACGGATAAAGATTATGCTAAATCCGGTTACGATAAAGGTCATCTGGCCAATGCCGAAGATTTTGCCTACGATTGTAGTAAAGATGAGCTAACTTTTCGCTATTACAACTGTCTCCCTCAAACACCCAACCTCAACAGAGGAGTTTGGAAAATAAACGAAACACTTATTCGTCAATGGTCTCAATCCGATTCATTACTTATTGTTTGCGGGGGTACTTTTGGTAAAAAGAAAATCGGGCATATAGCAGTACCGGATTATTGTTGGAAAGTAGTGCAATCGCTCAGCAGTAAGAAAATTATGTTTTGCGGTTGGTTTACAAACACCAGCGAAGCAACCGTTACCGAAATTCCACTCACTGAATTAATAAAACGTACAGGAGAAGAAATTCAGCTAAAGCAATAACTTCAAATCTTATTTTGTTCCAAAACAGCGAACCATTGGTTTTTATACTTATAAGCCTGATTATCTTTACTTTTCTTATTTCATTTAAAAATCACGCCCATTCAAAACGTCATACATGGTCAATACTTTTAGTTGTTCATTGCCAATGAACAACTAAAAGTATTGACCAAATTAAAGTGGCAAGTTCAAAGGAGCTGATACCTATTTGTCAAGTATTTTGCACCGTTTACTTGACATTCTCTTTTTCCGATTTTCTGGGAATCAATGAAGCAATAAACAACGTAAAATCCGTAATATCTCCTTGCACACTAGCTTTTTCAAGAGCATCCATATATTCAGCCCGTCTCTCAACCGGTACAATTGTCCAGTCATAACCACACGATATAAGTTGCGTATTCATTAAAAAACGGGCAATACGTCCATTACCGTCCATATAAGGATGAATATACACAAAAAAGAAATGTCCCAACACGGCACGAACGGAAGCATCCGGTTCATTCTTTAATAAGTCAAACAAAACAGGCATGGCATCTCTTACAGCATCTGGGTTCAAAGGAGTATGCATAGAACCTCGGATATAAACCTGTTGTGTTCTATATCCTGCTAAGTCTGCTGGCTTTAGCAAACCGGCCACAACGCTTGGTGAAAATAGTTCTCGATACCAGGCTCTATGGTCGTCATCAACAATCTCACCTGCATTTCCACCCTCAATAATTTTTACAATACTTTCTTTTACAGCTTGAAATGCCTGCCAATATCCTCTGGCAGCCATAGCATTCTTTTGTTCCATGTCAGAAGTATTGTTTTCTGGCTCCCAACTTCCACTTCTTACCTTCTCAATCAAATCGTCGGTTACCTTATAGCCCTCTATAGAAAGCGAGTGATAAGCATCCAGTTTATATTGTTCGTCCAAATGCCTCATATAAGTTTCAATATCTATAGAAACTTTAGTTGTCTTCGGAAAATTTGCCAATACCACTTCTCTCATGGTATTCCACATCAGTTTTAATCTCACTGCGTAAGGAGAAGAAGTGCGTGTATAAGCAATGATAGTCACATCTGTGAACGGATCTTCCTCCCGAACAACATAACCTATACTTTTCATTGTGTTCATAATTTCATCCGCAATGGCTGCATTACCTATGTTGCGGAATGCTCCCGCGAGCCTGCCTGCTTTTGTCGTCTGTCCTTTTTCAAGTAAAATGCTTAGTATATTGGATGCGTCGGGAAGAAGCGACAAACAAGTCCGGGCACTAATACTGTCTAACCTGAAAAAATCCGGACTGCATTCAATCAAAGCTTCAGCTAAAGAATATAGATTCAACCCGTATTGAACTTCTTTGATTATTGGATTTCCAATTGAGGTTTTGATATCAAGTAAGCTAGTGTTATGAAGTAGACTTCTGACGTTGTTTGTGCCTTTCGGGGAGCGAATAATAGTTTGCAAAGGCACAGTCCTATTGCCGCTATGCAATGCCAAAGACTGTTCAGCGTTTAAACACCAGTCATTTGCAAACCGGGATTGAGCGTACACAGAAATAAATTGCCAAAACGAAGTATACCAATTGGTCGTATCTCCAAGCGCACTGTCAGGTCGCGAAGAAATATACCAACCTTTCATCACTTCCTGAAGAAAGCCATTATCAACCAGTCGCACTAAATGAACCCTCGATATATCCGAAGATTTAATAATCGTATGATTATTCTCTTGTTGAAACTTCTGCAATTCCTTTAGGGAATCTGCTAATTTTTCTTGTATTGTTGCCATAATATATCCCTGTATTTTATCATCACTATTCAGTCCACCACAATCATGTATAGTTACTAGTTTAGTGCGATGTGCAGTTATTAGTTTTTCATAACGTACACTTATTAGTTTTTTGTGTTGTGTACTTATTAGTTTTTCATGCAAAAATAGTCTATTTAATCCAATTGTACAACTATTTACACAATCACTAATAGTAGTACAATCTTTATATATAAAAGAATACTTTGCTGCATAATGAGAATATATGATAAAATTACTACTAGTTTTTTCATCTAAATTTCAACCACTTGGTTGCGATCAAAATTCGTTACAACACCTATCCAGTAAACGTTTCAGAAGAAACACACTGCAACTAGAATAGAAATTTAAAAAAATAAAATCAATTTAGTTGCGGCTCAAAATCGCTACAATCCTTTTCTGTAAAGGCTTTGATGCCTTCAGCAACCATAGGGTATTTTATAGAATTTAGGGCTGAAAGTGGTCAGGTTTCACCTGGTAGATAATTACGTGCATCTCTACTTTGGCAATCCCCAGCTTGCAAAAATCCTCACCATTAGCACCTAATGGCTTGCACAGTTTTTTTTGTCGGCTTCCGCACAATCAACCCTGCTGTTGTTTTATTCTGTCACACTTTTTGCAATCCACATACAAAAGCAAAAAAATCAACTATTCCTACTGTACAGCCAACTCGAAAATAATGCCCCGAAAACCACTTATGACTATTTATGCATGTTTGATTTTAATTGGAAGCATAAAAGTCACAACAGGTTTTCCAATAGGGACATCGGACACAACCCATTTTTTTCTCGCCTGACACATCGAGCCTCGGTATCCACTCAAAAAAATGCGTTGTGATAGAGTTTGATAATGTTGAAAAGTAAGAATAAGTTTTCGGGACTAATTCTTGCTTTTTTTAGGATATGGATAATGGAAAACTTATTTCCTGCTTTCCAACATTTAAAGACAATTGCAATTTATGTTTTATGAACCTGAAACAAATGCCCCAAAACAATATGCCTGTTTTTGGAGACTATTTCCCTTGAAACCAAGAAAAAAACAGGCAAACTGTTTTTGAATAGGGACAGCGGAAACTACATTTAGCGTTTAAATTATTTGCTACCGCCTGAATAAAATAACTCAACCACTAAAAGAAGTTCTAGTTGTTTTAGCACTTCATGCAATATAATAAATGTTTACACTTCGTGTACGAGAAAAAGGAGGTGTTTACTGTTCTGTGCATAATTGGGATAAATAGAAAAAGTGTGTTGGTATGTGTGTTGACTTAATTTTATGTCACCAAGATTTAATAATTTGTTTTGGCAATAATTTATTTCTATTTGTTGCATGACTGACACTATTTATTGTTGACTTGTTGAAAATATTGATTGATGATTTGTTGAATTGTTGACTTGCTGACAATAGTTATTAAAGTTAAGTTTTTCATTTGTTCGACCATTCATCCAATTACTCATTCAGCTACTCATTCAACCCTTTAATTTTCATTCAACCCTCCAGATGAATTGCTGACATGTGTGTTGAAAATCAATATCGTCGGCAAATGAAAACAATAAATAAACCCCTTCTCAAACTGTCTTAGCCTGACACAGTATGTCTCTGTTTGTCCTACATACAGCTATGGCACAATTCAGAAACAGAAACTAATTTTGCGTAATCATTTATAAGCTCAATTCGATAAATTTCCAAGCACTCAATAACGCTAATCGGATTTGCACTTAGCAAATGGCAAGTTGTATTTTGAGCTGCTTGAAATTCTTTCAGCAGCTCAAAATGACTTGCCCTTTCAGGGGGAAAAGCACCCGCCGAAGTTGGTGCTTTAGAAGAAGAATTTATGGAGCAAATAGCTCAAAAGTAAAATTCAACCAATATGAATGTTGTAGAGAATAAATTGCCTCAAGGACGCAAAACGGATAGGATACCCAAGAGAGATCCAGCCTCTTTTGGTACAATCTAAGTCTTAATGAGGTACGAAACACAGTATAAAATGAAAGTCAAAACTTATTTCGAAGAGAAATTATCAGTTCAGAGTATGCAGTATTTGCATCGACCGATACCAATACACACAAATAACAGTCAAAATGGTTGCGAAAATAAGTTCAGGTAGTTCCATTTTTGGAGCACTTTCCTACAATCAAAAGAAGATGGATGAACAACATGCTTATGTACTTGTGACTAATCGAATGATAGAACCGGCTGATGGAAAATATAAAATCGGTATCTGTATGCGTTCGTTTGAATCGTATTTGGTTGCCAACCAAAAAACGGAAAAGCCAATTTTACATATATCATTGAATCCCGACCCGAAAGATGTTTTGACCGATGACCAATATTCTGAAATTGCACAAGAGTATATGCAAAAATTGGGTTATGGTGACCAGCCTTATATTGTTTACAAACACGAAGATATTGACCGCCATCACCTTCATATTGTATCGGTTCGAGTGGACGAAAATGGCAAGAAGTTGGATCATAATTTTGAATATCGTAAATCAATGGAGATTTGCAGGAATATAGAACAAAAGTTTCATTTGATCCCGGCTGATAAGAAAGAAAAACAACCAGTGACTCCAATCATAGCGATTCAATATGGCGATTATAATTTGAAAAGTCAGATAGCAGGTGTAATTCGTCCATTGGTGAAATCCTATTATTTTCAGACTATGGGAGAATACAAAGCCTTATTGTCATTGTATAATATTACGGTTGAAGAAATCAAAGGAGGCACTGCCGATAAGATGTTTAATGGCTTGGTCTATTCTGCCATCGATGACAAAGGAGAACGTATAGGAAAAGCTTTTAAATCCTCACTGTTTGGCAAGTCGGTTGGATATGAAGCGTTGCAACAACGAATTGTTCAATCTGGCGAAATTATTAAGCAAAAACAGTTGAAAGAAAGAACAAGAGCTGTTGTTACCAAAGCTATGAAATCACCCGTTAATAAAGCTGACTTTGAAAAGCAACTTGCTGCTAAAAGCATAAATGTAGTGTTCCGACAGAATAATGTCGGTCGAATTTATGGGGTAACATTTATCGATCATCAAAATAAATGCGTACTCAATGGTTCCCGTTTGGGCAAAGAGTTCTCTGCAAATGTTTTTAATGAACTTTTCACTTCATCTAAAGAGAATCATGACAGTAAAGCACAGCAACATACTAATAGTAATATCGGACACACTGACAAGCCTGATTTCAAGTCTCAGCACGATACTGAAAATTCAGATGATTCTCTCAATTTATTCAGTATGGAAAACAACGGAGGTATTGATTCGGAGGAAGAAGCTTTTATCCGTCGAATGAAAAAGAAGAAAAAGCGGAAGAAACCGATCTGATAAAATACTTACAAGTAAAACCAACAAATAAAGGAACTAGAAATAAACGAATTCAAACTTAAAAACAACCATTATGCAACAAGAAGATGATTTAAGAGGCTTAGCAAAAGTCATGGAATTTATGCGAGCCATCAGTATATTATTCGTACTGATAAATATCTATTGGTTCTGTTATGAAGCTTTTCAACAATGGAACCTGACTATCGAAACATTGAACAAAATCCTATTGGGTTTTCAACGAACGTCAGGATTGTTTTCCTCTATCCTATGGACAAAGTTGTTCGCAGTGGTTTTTCTGGCATTGTCATGCCTGGGAACCAAAGGCGTAAAAGAAGAGAAAATTTCATGGACAAAAATAGCAATTCTATTGATTATTGGAACTCAACTATTTTTCCTAAATTGGTGGATACTTTCTTTGTTTCTACCAATACAAGCAAAAGTAGCCATATATATTTCAACCCTGACCTGTGGCTATATTTGTATGATGATGGCGGGTTTGTATATGAGTCGGCTTTTGAAGAATAGCATGATGGACGATGTGTTCAACAATGAGAATGAAAGCTTTATGCAGGAAACCCGGTTAATGGAGAATGAATATTCCATCAACCTTCCTACCAAATTCTGGTATAAGAAGAAACAGTGGGATGGTTGGATAAATATTGTCAATCCTTTCCGGGCCACTATCGTGTTGGGTACGCCAGGGAGTGGAAAATCGTATGCGGTAGTAAACAATTTTATCAAACAACAAATAGAAAAAGGCTTTGCCATGTATATCTATGATTTTAAGTTTGACGATTTATCGACTATTGCTTACAACCATTTGCTCAAACACCGCGATAAGTACAAAGTGGCACCTAAGTTTTATGTTATTAACTTCGACAATCCGAGAAAAAGTCATCGCTGTAATCCAATTAACCCAACATTTATGACAGATATTAGTGATGCTTATGAAAGTGCTTATACCATAATGCTAAATCTGAATCGCAGCTGGATACAAAAGCAAGGTGATTTTTTTGTTGAATCTCCGATTATTCTGTTAGCTGCCATAATTTGGTATTTAAAAATCTATAAGGACGGCAAGTATTGCACCTTTCCCCATGCCATTGAATTTCTGAATAAGAAATATTCCGATACTTTTACGATTCTTACTTCTTATACCGATCTCGAAAATTATCTGTCACCGTTTATGGATGCGTGGGAGGGTGGAGCACAAGATCAATTACAAGGCCAAATTGCATCTGCCAAAATTCCGTTGTCCAGAATGATTTCTCCACAACTTTATTGGGTAATGACGGGCGATGATTTTACTCTTGATATCAATAACCCCGAAGCACCCAAAATACTCTGTGTGGGGAATAACCCAGACCGGCAAAGCATTTATTCGGCAGCACTTGGATTGTATAACAGCCGTATTGTAAAGTTGATCAATAAAAAAGGACAACTTAAAAGTTCCGTAATCATTGATGAACTACCAACAATTTATTTTCGTGGGTTGGATAACTTGATTGCCACTGCCCGTAGTAATAAAGTGGCTGTATGTTTGGGATTTCAGGACTACAGCCAATTAAATCGGGATTATGGTGACAAGGAAGCGAAAGTGATTCAGAATACGGTAGGAAATATATTCAGTGGACAAGTGGTGGGAGAGACCGCTAAAAACCTATCTGATCGTTTCGGAAAAGTATTGCAACTACGTCAATCCATGACTATCAATCGTCAGGATAAATCTACTTCAATCAGCACTCAGTTGGATAGTCTTATTCCAGCTTCAAAGATAAGCAACCTGACTCAAGGTGTTTTTGTGGGGGCTGTCTCGGATAATTTTGAGGAACGCATTGAACAAAAGATTTTTCATGCTGAAATAGTGGTAGATAATGCCAAAGTAGCAGCCGAAACCAAAGCTTACAAAATGATACCTGAAATTGCATCCTTTGTTGATAGCGATGGGAACGACAACATGAAACAAGAAATTGACAAAAACTATAATCGAATCAAACAAGAAGTTGCTCAGATTATTGTTGACGAGATGGAACGCATTAGAAATAATCCGGAATTGAGCCATTTGGTGAAGAAGTAAGAGTTCAGCTAGTTGTGTCCGTTAGAAGATATTGCTTTTAGTCTAACATATAGTCGTATTTCAGCCATAACTCAAATTATTTCTACAAGGAGCTTGGAAATTCAATTATTATCCTTATTTTTGCACCATTATCAATATAAGTGATAATAGTGCAAATTATAGTGATATTGTTAGATTATGAGTAATATAATTTCAATTTTAGGCGTTCAGACAGAATTAATCCCCATACAACGTGATATGCTACGAGGGATTAATACTGATATGTTTTTGAGGTTTTCTTTTTATACGATGGAATTCAACAATCAGTCGTTGTGTGTCATTCAGGCAAAAAACAAACAGGATTCCTCAACTCCTCTGAAATATAAACAGATTACCAAACAGACTGAAATTTTGGTGGGCATGCCCGTAGTTGTCATATTAGATTCATTAACCTATTACGAACGGGAACGTCTGATAAATCAAGGTGTTTATTTTATTATCTCAGATAAATACGCCTTCTTACCTTCTTTGATTGTGAATGTTCAAGCAAAAAAGAAGAAAAAGAACCCTTCAAAATTAACCCCAGTGGCACAATATGTGTTGCTATATTATCTGCTGTCTGAAGAATCAAAAGAAGAATATACAATCAAAGACTTGGAGCAAATCATGCCATATAATTATGTAGCTTTGGCACGTGCAGTTGCTAGCCTTGAGAATTGTAAGTTGTGTAACACAGAAATAAAAGATAACACTGGAATTAAATATATACATTTTGGCGATTCTAAAAGGGAACTCTGGAAGAAAGCACAAAGCTATTTGTCATCACCAGTAAAGAAGGTTTTGTATTGTGATGCCATACCTGAAGGTGATTTTAGTATTAGTGGAGTAAATGCTTTATCGCAATATTCACATTTGAACTCAGAAGAATACGAAACAAGAGCAATTTGGGACAAACTTTTCAATCCGTCTGGAGCTCAATACAATGAGGTGGAAGGTTTGAATAAGATCGAAATATGGAAATATCCAACCACTATGCCTTTTTTGTCGAATCATAATGTGGTCGATAAACTTTCGTTGTACTTATCGATGAAAGATGAGCCGGATGCCCGGATTGAAAAAGAGTTAGAAATAATAATAGAAGAAATGAAATGGTAAAAGGATTAGAAAAGTTTAAAGAACATTTTTCCGGATTTGAAGATAACTACGTTATTATAGGCGGAACAGCTTGTGATGTTACTTTGCAAAATACTGATATGCGCCCGCGTGCAACAGACGATATCGACATGATATTGGTTATAGAAAAAATGACACCCGAATTTGGAGAACGTTTTTGGGAATTTATTGATTTGGGTAGATATACATCCCGTCAACGAAAACGAGGAGATAAAGAACCAGTAACTGAGTTGTTCCGCTTTATCAACCCCCAAGAAGGATTTCCTATACAAATAGAGCTATTATCGAGATACCCTGAGATATTAGGTGAACCAACCGGATTTCATTTAACTCCAATTCCCGTTGGAGAAGACACGCCAAGCCTTTCTGCAATTCTGTTGGACGAAGAATATTATCATCACACTATTGACTGCAGTGTTATTGTAGATGGCATTCGTATTGCCAATCCGTTATCCCTTCTTTGTTTAAAAGTGAAAGCATTTTTAAATCTAACGGAAGAAAAGAAAACAAATCCTGAAGTTCGTAAAGGTGATATCAAAAAACACCGGGATGACGTTTTCAAACTATTGGCTATGCGCATTGATCCGCTTACACCCATTGAATTATCGGATACAATGAAAGCTGAATTGAGTATTTTTGTTGAAATGATGGAAGAATCTTTGCCCAATCAATCCTTGCGTGATAGCTTGCAGCGTACCGATGTTGATATTCGAGGATTTCTTGGAATTATGAAAGATATATTTGGAATTGAATAAAATGAAAATTCAATACGCATCTGATTTACACCTGGAATTTTCGGATAACTCTCGTTATTTGAAACAAAATCCACTGAAACCAGTGGGAGATATTCTTATTCTTGCGGGTGATATTGGCTATTTGAACGATGACAATTATAGCAAGCATCCTTTCTGGGATTGGGCTTCGGACAATTATCGGCAAGTAATTGTTGCTGTTGGCAACCACGAACTATATAAATATTACGATTTGGCAAAAATCCCCAACGGCTTAGTGTGTTCGATTCGGGATAATGTGAAATGCTATTACGATGCAGTAGTTCGAATAGAAAATGTTGATTTTATTATTTCAACCTTATGGGCGAAAATCCTATTAGAAGATGCTTACTTAACTGAACATAGCATTAGTGATTTCCATCGGATTTTATACAACGACGATACATTGACATGGGATAATTTCAACCGAGAGCACGAGAAATGTTTCCGGTTCATTCAGAACGAAGTAGAGAAAAGTACTGCTGAACATATTGTTGTTGTAACACATCATGTCCCATCTTTTCAATTATCATCACCCGATTTTGCTAAAAGTAAATTAAATGGAGCTTTTACAGTTGAATTGGCTTCATACATTGAAAACAGTCCAATTAAGTACTGGATTTATGGGCATTCACACAGAAATATTGACAAGATTATCGGGAAAACCAAATGTTTGACTAATCAGTTAGGATATGTTTTTCACAATGAACATCTTTCTTTTGATATAGAAAAAATAATTGAATTGTGAAATCAAGGCATATTTTATTTCTATATCAATAAAGATTGATTGTTAACGATTTTCCCTTGTATCTATTCAAAATCATTTTGGGAACATTCAAAAGGTATGTTTGATTCAACTTTAGTTTTTTTTCTTTTTGTCATAACCATAAATTCCCATCAAATGAAGTCCGGAAATTCTTCTCAGTAATGTTTTTCACACTAATATAAGCAAGACCTTTAAAAACAAGAAAAAACGAAGATATCACGAACCAACTCTAACCGTTTTATAACCAACTCTTTTTTTTATTTTTTCAATATCTTATTGTGTGAGATAAAATCTATATGCTTATAATTTCTTTCAACGAAATGTCAGTGATCTGACATTTGAGTTGTATGAATTTTTGTAGATGCTTACGTGTTAATTCATATTTCTGATAGGTGGCGGCAGATTTGCCGATACCTATCAGTTTAAGAACAACGTCATTGTAACTTTGCAAAAAATCAACCAAGAGTAGCCGATATTGCAAAGGAAGAATTTTATAGAATTGAGAATGAAGAGGTAACGGAATTTAATGAAGTGGAGGCTTAAAATATGGTTATTTGTAGCGTTGTAAGCTAGGTTATTTTACGCTATTTTTTTATTATATAAAAATAGTGAAAATAAAATGATGAATTATATTTGTTAACTCGATTTAAATCAATATATTTGCGAAATACATCAAGAAAATGATCAATGAAACACATAAATAGGTTAAAGATTATACTTGTTGAGCAAAACAAAACCGGAAAATGGTTGGCGGAAACATTGGAGAAGAATGAAGCAACAGTTTCCCGTTGGTGTACGAATGAATCACAACCTTCACTTGAAACATTAGTAAAGATTGCAAATGCGTTAGAGGTTGATGTAAAAGACTTGCTTGTTTCAACAAAAGACTGATTTTATAATATGCGTAAAAAATTATTTATAAGCCATCTAACGCCAAACGATAATGATTTTACCCAATGGCTATCACTAAAACTTATTGGTTTGTAGTGTGTTGTTTGGTGTTATGTACTACTTCAGGACAAAATGGCTAATATATTGTGTATATGATCATGGATAATTCGTTAAAGAAAATTAGGGACAGGTTAAGGATTACTTTAATACTCTACACGTTCTCAGAACCGGTACAAATAGTTGAGAATGCAGAAAATGAACGAGTATTCTACACTGAGATAAAAATTCAAGCTCTTGATTTTTTACTTCGGTATCCAGATTTCTTGTCTTGCGAGCTTATGGATTTAATGCTCAATGATTCTTCCATAGACAAATCCGAAATTCGATCCATAATCAAAGAAATATATAAAAACGAAGAACCAATTTTGAGAGTCGATGAAATGCAAAAGTTCTTTTATGGAGCATACGAAAGTATTGATGATGTTATATTGTTCTTAAAATCGGTTCAATTTATTAATTTTGAAAGCAAGCGCCGTTCCGATCTACAAACCTATGATAAAACATACTATATTACCAAACGCTGTATCCAGCAAGTTGAAAATAACCTACTAAATATTACAAGTGTCAAATGGTATTATGATAGGTGTCAACTTATCAAAAAATATTTCAACCAGTTCAATGGATCAGATCTAAAAAAACGTCAATACAAGTATAAGGAATACAATGTTCCATATACAACACTTATAAAGAATTTGAATGAGCAAGTTCGATATGACTTTTATAAACATTTCAACGAAGAATTGCTATGAAAACAACCTTCAGCTACAACAAATTCATAAAATATGTCCACGATAAATTTTCCGACACATTATCCGAGGAAGAAATTGAAACTTTGTTTCAATTGAGTGAAAGTTATAATAAAGATGACCCAAAGTCGCAAGGCAAAATCTTATCAATTAACAAGCTTTTCTTTTCTGGAGTAAAATTAGGAAATATTCCTTTCTCATATAAGAGAGAATTTCAAAAGGGAATAAATATTTGGATTGCAGATAATTTCAAAGGGAAATCAACTGTATTTAAAATAATCAAGTTCTGCCTAACAGGTAATAACACTATAAAAGGTGCGATTAAAGATTGGTTTAAGGACATATTTCTTGAATTTGATTTGTCCGGAGCTATTTATACGGTACATATCGATGCCAGTGCTTACCATATTAGTTGTGCATTATATCAGTTTAACATTGACGAATATCAACGATTAGAAAAAGAGAACAAACTTGCGTTGAATAATCCAAATGAGATATTCAAAGTGAGGGGTGAAAAGAATTTTAGTGAGAAAATGGAAGAGTTCTTTTTCAAAGAGTTTGCATACTATAATCTGCAATTCAAAACAAGACCATCTAATAAAAATGAATCCGTAAAAGGAAACGTCTCGTGGGCTACTTATTTTAAATCCATCTATCTAGAATCCTCAAATTATGAATATTTATATTTTAACGAAGAAAATATTGGCAAGCAAGGGACTAAAATCCTTGAGATGCTTCTGGGGCTTAAATTAACTTATCCAATTAACCAACTCACATTGTTGAGAGATTTGAAAGCTGAAAAAATACGCAATGCTCAATTTGTTCTTGAGAAAACCGCCAAAGGAAAGACAGATGATCTGGATAAACTAACAACGGAGCTGGAAGGCATCGAGCGCAAATTAGAAGAGTCAAACAAACTAAATGATTTTCAATCGTTAGAAAATATATTAAACGAATACAGAGAATTAGAAACGAGCATCACAAAAAATAAGACAGAGCGGAACAATCTTCAGACAGTATACGATCTTGCTGATAAGAAATTAAATGATTTAGAAAGTGAAATCAAACAATTTTCTGATGATATCAGAGGTAGAGAAGGAGAAGTAACAAAAATAGGGAAAGATGTATTACAAAAAGAACTGTTTGTTGATACTGATAGTTTCTTTACCAATTTAGAAGTACACGAATGTCCTCATTGCGAACATCCGGTTAGTACTGCTAAAAAGGCTGAAGAAATAAGTTTACATAAATGTAGCCTCTGTGGAACATCTGTTACAACGAAGAAATCTGATGATGAGCTACAAAAAGAGCAAATTGCAAAATTAAAAGAGGAGAAAGCGGAGGTTGTTAAAAATATAGAATTAGTCAAAAAGCAACTTGAAGAAAAGAGAAGCCATTTAAGCAGCACTAAGACTGAATATAATAAGTCGCTTGACAATTTACAAAAACATCCAACAACTAGTGAGCAAGAACAAAGATTGAATCAATTGGGTGACTTACTTCGGCAACAAACTGAAGAACAAAGGAAGTATCAAGAAGCAATACGTAAAAAGGATGATTATCTACAATCTAAAGCTGTATTACAGTATCGAATTACTGAACTTCGAAAGCAAGAGGAAATAATGCAGCCAGATGAGAGTATAAAGCTAGAAAAAGAAATTGAAGTACTTAGTTACGGAATACAAGGACTGGTACAAAAGCGTAAGTTGTTGAATGATGAAACTTTGCAAATGTTTCAAACTCTAATTTTGGCCCAAATACAAGAATTTGGCACCTCCACTATTACTGAAGTAAAAATTGATGAAAAATATGACCTTATTTTAGTTCAACACGGTAAGGAAGAAAAGTTCGAAGAACTGGTGGAAGGAGAAAAATTAAGAGTTAAATTAGCTTTTTATTTAGCCATAATACAACTGGACATAGACCACCAACTTGGACGGCATCCTCGTTTTCTTATTTTTGATGCACCCGGCAGTGAAGAAATGATTCCTTTGCATTTACAGGGATTGGTAGATAATCTCAAATCAATAAACCTGAAATTTCAAGACAATCTGCAAATTTTCATTGGTTCTGCTGTGCGAGATTTTACTGATATTACGGAGCCTTCTAAATCTGAAATCAAACAACAAGGTGAATTTTTATTTTAGATTATATGTTTGATTGGGATAGTAAAACGGAATTAAACAAGATTGTCTTTTTCGATAACTTCTACCAATATATAAATACGGAAGTTATTGATTTAAATGAGTTGTCGTCATTTCTTGAAAATATATTCAAAACATCATCTGATATATTTTTAAGAATACAAGCTTTACGCAATATTTGTGAACTTACTATCTCCAAGCATATTTTAAATCCATTCAAAGCTCTTGCGTTATTGTTTGATATTAAGCAAAATGATGATGAATTCCTGATAGTTCTGGCTATTAAGCATCTTTTCTTATTCTATCAACAAGGACAATCCCAACAAGAGATTCAAACAGCAATATCTAAATTTCAGAATCATTATTGTGCAGAGGTTACATCGGAAGTAAACTTCCGTTTAGGATTAATAAAATTGAATTGTATTCAATCTAGCGATAACATTCTTGATATTTTGCAGAAAATTAATGATGCAGAACGATTCTTTAAGGCTGCAACCATAGAAGTTGAAAATCGAATTGATGCAGACTTTTTTTTGCATTTTACTGCTCTGTATTCAGCTGTTTGCAAGAATAATCATAATTTATTTGATTCAGCATATAACGATCTAAAAAAAACTATTTCGGAAAAACTGTTATATTCTTTGGAGGAAGGAGACATAGAACTCGAGTTTTCTATTTACCAATTGATAGAACATTTGAAATGCAGTTATAAAAGTGCAAGAGGTAGTAATACGTGGCATTATCCAATAAAAGAATTATCGGTTTTGAGTAATGCCTTTTTGGATCTGGAAAGATGTGAACTAGTTAACTCTGATTATCAGCCATTTCATCATCAAGTAAAGACAGGCATTGTTCGTAGTTGTTTGAACACTACATATCTAAATGGGTTGGAAAATAAAACGGAACTTCTGGAGAGCATTAAAACCTCAAATGAAGTTACCATCTCTGATGATTTCATTAATTATGTATTGAATCTGCTACAATCCAAAAATGAGTCAATCCCAAACGATACGCAATTAGTTTTGGCGTTACGGGAAATTTTAACCAACCCACAAGATGCAGAAGACTCATTGAAACGACTTGACGGCAGTAGAGATATTTTGTCTATTTTAGATGTCTTGGCCGATTTCTTCAAAAGGAGTCAAAGCGGATTGGCCTATTTCGAAACAGGATATTGTAATGGTGATGATATTTTAAGATCATTGAGAAAGCAAGTTGCAGAGAAGATTCCTGATTTGGATATGGAAAAGCAAATGATATTCTTTGATGTGTTGGCCCAAGTGATTCGTTATGCTTACCATTCTCATTTAGGGTACGATAAATCTAAGTTCTTATTCTTGTTTTCCAAAAAAGTAGCTGGAGGTTTTGGTGCAGATGCCCTTGAAAGTCACTTACAATTTAGTTTGTTTGAAAGTCTTAAACACACCTCAATGGCGCAATACTTTGATTATGAAAGAGGAAAAGTTGCCAGTGGAGGACGTGTTGACATAATATTTCAAAGTGATAAAATGCGCATTCCGATTGAGGTCAAAAAGACCGATGAATCGCCTACGGTCGGAAGAATTGATGAATATTACATTGCTCAAGCGCAAACCTACGCTTCAGCATACGAACGATTGGGAATCTTTGTCTTATTGGATTTAAGCGACAAGGAGAAAAAACCGATGCTTAACTTTAAAGACTGGTTTAACTTACATCATTTGCCTCCTGCAACTAACTTACAGGTTAAACATCCGGATTATGTTGTCTCGGTAGTGATTCCTGGAAATAAATTATTGCCAAGTATGATGAGTACTTATAAATAACGTAAATATGATTATACAATCCATTGAAGAGGGTCGAAAAGAGGATGGTAATCGCTCAATTGCAGACAAAATAATCAAGCGATTACATGATTTAGAAAAAACCGTTGAGAACAACAAAGGTCGTTGGGCTTGGGAGTTATTACAAAATGCTAAAGATAGTGTTGCCGATTATAAAGACCGAACAGTCTCTATTCAAATAGAATTGGATGATAATAAAGTCGAATTTCGGCATAACGGAGAACACTTTACTGAAAGAGATATAAGGGGACTGATAAATCAAATCTCATCCAAAGAAGTTGAAGAGGACGAAGTGGCAAAGAAAACAGGCAAATTTGGCACTGGGTTTTTAACTACCCATTTACTTTCAAAAGTAATCCACATAAAGGGTATTGTCGAGACACAAGGACATGATTTCTATCAATTTGAATTTCCATTAGATAGAGATGGTAAAACTACAGGACAACTTGTTCCCAAAATAGAAAAAGCTTGGGAAAAATTTCATTCATCTGCTCAAGAAATCAATTCTGAATACAATAAAGCAGAGTTTAATACCTCTTTTCTCTACCCCTTGGAAACACAGGAGCAAAAAGATATTGCACAAATTGGTATAGAGGAATTTTCGAAATTAATCCCTTATGTTTTGACATTTATTCCTTCAATAGAAAGTGTTGAGATTATTAACAACATTGATCTTTGTGTTGTTAAGTTTAGTAAAAGTCAAGAATTAATAGATGATTTGATAGTTTCTATTACAAGAAATGACGGTAGAAAAGAAACAAGCATTTTTATCTTATCTCTGACTTCCGATAAGGTGACGATTGCTATCGAAATAGAAAAACTGAATGGCGATTTTCACATTAAGTGCATAAACAATGTACCTAAACTGTTTTGTGATTTTCCACTTATTGGAACTGAGGAATTTCATTTTCCAGTTGTCGTCAATAGTTTCTTTTTTAATCCACAAACGGAAAGAGATGGTATTTGGTTAAGAGGAGATACAGACAAAGAGGTTTTGGAAAATAAAGAGCTTTTAGAAGAGGCAGTTGGGTTATATCGGCGCTTAATAGGACAAATTTCTGAAAAAAGGTTTCGCAGTTTTTTCAACGGAACTATAACAAAACTGCCATATGCAGAAGATAAATATTTTGATGAAAAATGGTATAAAGAAAAAATTCAAACACCTCTTAGAAATTTCATCTTCAAATCAAAAATAGTAGAATTGGAAGATAATGATAAACTCAAATCAATCAACGAACTATGGTTTCCACTGAAATCATATTCTGATGAAATTCAGGAACTGATATGGCAATTCACTTTTGATTTATACCCAGAATCCGTTTGCAAAAAAGACCATTTACATGATTGGTGTGAAGTATCGTGGGGGGATTGGAATAAACAGAACTACGAACAACTTATCACAGATGTAGCAGGTCAGAAAGATATAAAGACATTAAGTTCGTCTTTGAATAAGACCAAGAATGATACTTTTGATTGGTTAAATTCTTTGTATGGGTTTATTCTTGAAGACGAGAACAACTTGTCCCTTATAGGGCGAAATCCTATATATCCAAATAAAAATGAAGTTTTCAAATTGAAATCTCATCTGTATATTGACAATATACAGGACGATGATTTAATTCTTATTTCACACTTACTGGGAGAAGATTGGAAGGATATTTTATTACACGATAAGATATATTTGGATAATCATCAAGAGAAAGACAAAGAAGACATTGCTTTTAAGATAACAGACCACCAAAAGAGAAGACAGTCAAAAGATAAAGACGAGAATTATATTACAGCTATTTCCCTCTTATCTGAATGGTTTGAAAATCATAAAGAGAAGGCAAAAGAGTTATTTTCGGAATTACATAGAAAGAGAGCTGAACTCTTTATGGATACTATCGAAGATAAAGAGAGTTTGTACAAAATTATGAGGAGTAATACAGAATTATCCGAACTCTCAAAAGTCGCCCAAGCTTTGGATAGCAATCCTCAATTGATGGATGACATCAAAAAAGCAAATGATTTGACAACATTATTAGCAGAATTTGGGGTTAACAATATTATCGAACTGAAACAAATGCTTAACCTATCACAAGATAAAGACTTTAAGATTGAAATAACACAAGAAATTTTAGCCAGTTTAGGCGTGAAATCAGCAGAAGAACTGGAAGATATTTTGAAGGATAAAGACAATGCTTCAAAATTCACTCATACTTCTACGCCAAATGTAGAAATGTTTTTATTCGCAGAGCAGTTGATAAAACGGGCAAAACAAAGAATACTTGACCATATTCAAACCCTTGCTGATTATGATTGTGAAGAAATGGATGAGGTGTCAACAACAGTGATTAGGGGAATTAAAAAGGAAGGAGTTGAATTGTCAATAGTAGTTAGACCTTCTGATTATGGGAAAGTGATTATTTATCATGGTGCGGAAAAGGATATTTTGGATTATGAATATGCAGAACTTTGGATTGATAATGGAATTGATATCCCGAAACATTTGACTTTAGGGAGAATATTAAAAAATACCGGAATAAACAAAATACCAGTATAAAATGGATATTACAAACGAAATAACATCACTTATAGGTCAACCTGAGAGTGCAACTCTTGAATACAAACCTGTATTACCTCCATCTAAAACTATTGCTAAAATAATAAGTGCTTTTGCAAATACAAGTGGCGGATACATTATATTGGGAGTAACAAGTAAATTAGAAGTGAATGGACTAAGTGAAGATTTTTATGCAAATACGATAACACATAAGGCCATAGACCTTCTTTCACATAAGCCACAAATTCATTACCAATATGTATCCTACCAAGGCAAGACGTTGTATGTAATCAAAGTTGAAAAATCTGATTCAATAGTATATCTGGAAAGTAGTATATACAAGAGAGAAGGAGCAACAATAAAATTGTCGAATCCGGTTGAAATTACCTTTAGTATAAACGGTTATCAGAAAATAAAAGATATTAATCAACAGCTTGAATCCTATAAAGCGAATGCCACCAATGCTAAAATCAGATTGATTGAGCATTATCAGAGCATTTTGAAAATTATGGATGACTTAGGTACACTTCTTTATCCAACGGATGTTAATATGCCGACAGGCAATCAAGAAGGGAAAATATTATCAAGAATTTTGTATTCATCATTTGTTGACAACTTCGAGACATATCTTTCTGATTTGCTGTATGAAATATTTCTGGCAAATCCAGCAACATTAAAATCGAAACAACAAGTGACCATAGAAGAAGTGTTAAATTGCACCGATTTACAGGACTTTATTAGGTATTGGGCTAAAGAAAAGTTAGGCAAACTTCAGAAAGGAAGTGTAAAAGGATTTATCAAAGAAAACAAGCAGATTCGTGATTTGGAGGTTATTGATGAGGTAATACAGGATGAAATTGAAAGAATCCTTCAAGTAAGACATTTATACGCTCACCGAAATGGTATTGTAGATGAAAAGTTTCTTCAATTTTTTACAGGAGAATTTGCGGCTAATACCGAGCATACGATGACAATAAATCAAATCTGTGATAAACTCTTGTACTTAGCAGAAATAGCCAATGAAATTGACCATAAAGCCACAAATACATATAGTTTATCAAATGAAAGTTAGTATGATTGATTATACACAAACATACAAGACATTGTCCTTGCCGCCGAATGTGATGAAAGCAATTCTTGCTCATCCTTTCTATCCTTCGAAAAAGAGCATTGAATTAGGAATATTCAACTCTCATCGTTTTGCATTTTACTTTTGGGCAAAATGGTCTAAAGAGAAGAAGGATAAGATAGTGCCACACTTGGTTACTTTTGATTGGCACCAGGACTTGGCATATCCGGAAGATACAGAAAAGGAATGGTTAAAGAAACTTGATTTGACCAATTTATTTGAGGTGTCATTTTTTTCTTGGGCTAAGTTACACCCACTTAATGATAATCACATAGTTTCTGCTGCATATCTCAATTTGATCGGAGATATTTATGTAGTATGCAAGCAAACCCACTATGGTAAAGTTGATGATGGAGTTAAACAATTCAAAGACATACATGGGCATTTCCATCGTATAAGAAAATTCGAGAATCATGAGATGTTGATGAAATATGTTGAAACACAAAATATCGAACGGATATATTTTGACATAGACTTAGATTATTTTACCATTGAAAATTCAACATCGAATGATAAACAACATTTTACCTACGTGAATGATAAAGATATTAAAGCGATATTTAATCTTGAAAGTCCTTTAATGCAATGGGTAACAAAACGAGTTGAAGGAATGACAATTGCTTTAGAGCCAGAACATACAGGTAGTATAAATAAATCCATGAAGTACTTTGGATTGTTGGAGAACTTATTGTTCAATGGTTCTGTTTTCCAATGGAAAACAACATGGAGGCATCTTAAACGATGATTTTGTGAAAAATGTCTATTTGGTCAATTGCGGACACTTGATATGTATTTAGGTGTATTTATTCTTCTCCTCATTGATTACTAGTCAATTAATCATAAAGATTCCACCGCACATTAGTTGTTTCAAAAAAACAAAAACATTCCGTATTGATTTATCCTTGTCCTTGCGGTATATGCATTAATTCAAGCCCATTAATTTTTAGGAACTACGTTCGTACCTCACTTCGAAACCTTACATTTCATTCCGCAGTCATTTTATGCATACTCCTCAGCACCGCACAGCTTCAGTAGTTTTCTTCCTTTCCATTCCGCAGGCTTCATTCATACAGTCAGTCACTACCCAAGCCATTTTCTTTAGTATTTCCAGAGGTATATTTTGATTTTCAGAGTAAGAGTTCACTCCAATAAAACGCATGAAGACAGCGCAGAAAATATTTACACATAATCAGGTGAGTTATTCAGCCTACCGCCAACCAGAGATTAAAGTTCCAGAAAAATAATTCAGAAAATATATTTCACCCTTTGACCTGTACTTTAAGAACTCTATTGTTTTATTATCAGTTGATTGAGTCATGTATTTTTGAGTTATATTTCACAAAAGTAGTCGATATTCGTGAAATACGCAACTGTTATACTATATTATTTCAAAACAGACTAAAGATGACGTAAACCATATAATCCGATTATCTTCTAAAAATAGTGTATAATTTGCGATTCGCAAATTGCAAATATGTTACAATTTAAATGTAAGACTCAAACCCTCTATTATTTGTTTTAATTCTCTATATTCAAGCTGCTTTTCAAGCCACTTAACGCCATCCTCTTCCAAACGACGACATCCCAGTCTTAACATGATAATAGGTTGACTTACAAACATAACTTTGCCGGTGAATAAAGTATTCACCATTAAAAGCAATAGTTATGAACGAGAATGTTAATGACCAAGATGTGCTGTTGGTCGCAGACAAAAAAGACAATAAATTAAAGGTTGTCGAAGGAATGGGCAAAGATGGAAAGTTAAAGACTCAAAGCCCAAATAAGAAAAATGAAGCCCTCTTTCTGAAACTTGACAAGCAGGGCAATGTGTTGGACAATTTCTTCTCCAACTTCCACCGACAATACAAAGATCCTACCCACTTCCAATTTTTCAAAGTCCCTGCCAATCTGGTTGAAGGCATGTCAACTCTTTTGCAGGAAATGCTGAAACAACCGGAAAATACCTTGAACAAAGAAACGCTTGATAAACATCGCGTTTCTTCAGATGAAATTTCAACAAAACAGGCCTATCAACCCATTGATGAAAGCCGTATCGACTGGAAACAGTTGGAACGACTGGGAGTAACACGTGAAACACTGGAAAAGACAGGCAGCCTTGATGCCATGCTTAACTGGGGCAAATCACCGGTATTGATTCCTATTGCACCCAAGTTCGATAATGTAACTCTTCGTACAGATGCTCGTTTATCTTTTCGGGAAATAGATGGTAAGTTAACCATTGCTATTCATGCTGTGCGTAAATCACCCGACTTAGATAGGCCCTTTTTTGGCATTCATTTTACAGATGAAGAAAAAAAGAGCTTGCTTAAAAATGGAAATGCCGGAAGTATACTTAATGTTGAATATTCTGGACAAACTCCTATCCCCGCATATATTTCAATCGATAAATTGACCAATGATTTGGTGGCTGTTAGAGCCGATAAAATTCATATTCCAAATGATATTAAAGGCGTATCTCTGGACGACAAACAGATGCAAAGTTTGAAAGAAGGCAAAGCCATTTATCTGGAAGATATGATGTCCAAAAGCGGCAAGTTATTTAATGCTACGGTTCAAATCAATGCTGACAAACGAGGCATTGAATTTAGCTTTGACAATGACCATAAGCAAACGATGAAACAACCGAATTCAGAATCAGCCAAACAAGAATTTGCTATTCCGAATAAATTGGGTGGTATCGAATTGAGTGAAGATGTCCGTAATCAGCTTAAAGCAGGTGAAACTATCTACATCTATGGTATGAAAGATCGCGAAGGTCAAGAATACAATGCGTACGTAAAAGTAAATCCGGAAGAAAATAAACTTAATTTCTACCGCTGGAATCCTGACAAATCAAATGCAAAAGAAGTTACTCCCGATAATGCAAGTAAAACCCAGGTTGCAGTTAATTCCGAAGGCAAAACCAATGAAGCCACTAAGAAAATAGATGCACCTTTGAAACAAGGACAAACCAAACCAACAGAGGTACAGGAAAAGCAAAAAGACGAACAGAAAATTTCTAAACCACGAATTCGCATCAAATAATAGCAAAAACTAAAAATCAACACAAATGAAAATAGCAATAATAGCTGAAAAGCCCGGCGTGGCTCGTGAAATAGCCCGGATTGTTGGTGCAACTGACAAACGGGATGGATTCTTGCAAGGAAACGAATATTTGGTTACCTGGGCTTATGGTCACCTTATTGGACTTGCAATGCCTGCCGAATATGGAATTAGTGGTTTCAAAGCAGAACAATTACCCATTCTACCACGTCCATTTATTCTCAAAGTTCGACAAGTAAAAGTAGATAAGGGATATAAACCAGATTCCGGGGCATTAAAACAATTGAAAATCATTAAAAAGGTTTTTGAGGATTGTGATAAAATAATTGTAGCTACCGATGCAGGACGTGAAGGCGAATTAATTTTTCGATACATCTATAGTTATTTGGATTGTAAAAAACCCTTCGACCGTCTTTGGATAAGTAGTCTTACGGATAGAGCTATCAGTGAAGGACTTCAGAAACTCAAATCAGGTAGTGAGTTTGATCATTTGTACATAGCTGCTAAAGCACGAAGTGAAGCCGATTGGTTAGTCGGTATCAATGCAAGTCAGGCATTGAGCATATCGGCAGGAAGTGGAACATTTTCCTTAGGCCGGGTACAAACTCCGACACTAGCAATGATTTGTAGTCGTTATCTTGAAAACAAAAATTTCTTATCCTCTAAGTATTGGCAGTTGAGGCTGCAAACTGAGAAAGATGAAAAGTCTTTTTCTGCCAATGCATTGGATAAGTTTGATTCACTGGAAATTGGTAGTATTTCGTTGGCAAGATTACAAAAACAGACTTTAGTCACAGTTCAATCGGTAGAAAGTAAGGAAGTAAACCAGGAATCACCGCTACTTTATGACCTAACCGCCTTGCAAAAAGAAGGAAACAGTAAGCACGGTTTCTCTGCTGATAAAACGCTTACTATTGCCCAAAAACTGTATGAGGCTAAACTTATCACCTATCCAAGAACAGGAAGTCGCTATATCTCGGAAGATGTATTTGAAATCATTCCGGAATTAATCGAATCACTCAAATCGCATTCTCGTTTTGGAACATTTGCAGCAAATCTTTCAAATAGTAAATCTCATCTCAACCAACATTGCGTGGATGCAAAAAAGGTAACCGATCATCATGCACTATTGATTACCGAAAATAGTCCAACCAAATTGTCAGAGGATGAAAATTTAATTTACGAGATGATTGCCGGAAGAATGTTAGAAACCTTTTCTGATAAATGTATCAAAGGAGTTACAAGTATTATCTTGAAATGTGATGAGGTACTATTTTCAGTTAAAGGAGCAGTTATCAAATACTCAGGTTGGAGAGCGGTTTATGATGCTCAGGAAGAAGATGAGACAATCAGACTCCCAATTTTAGTAAATGGTGAGATGTTGCCGCTCAAAGGTATTGAATTACAGGAGAAACAAACCAAGCCAAAACCATTGCACACAGAAGCCACTTTGCTTTCTGCTATGGAAAGTGCCGGCAAAGAACTGGAAAACGATGAAGAACGATTGGCCATGAAAGAATCGGGTATTGGTACACCTGCTACCCGTGCAGCCATTATTGAAACACTCTTTACCCGTGATTATATCCGTCGTGAAAAGAAATCGCTTTTACCAACAGAGAAGGGACTAAGCGTTTATGAAATCGTAAAAGACAAACAAATTGCCAATGTTCAAATGACAGGTATGTGGGAAAATGCACTTTCCAAGATCGAAACCGGTGAGATTAACGCAGAAACTTTTCAAAAGGACATCGAAGCTCATGCAACTCAAATTACCAAAGAGTTACTTGAAAAGTCAGTTACTATCATTGGAGCAAAAGAGTGCGCATGTCCGAAATGTAAAACCGGACAAATGATTTTCTTCGACAAAGTAGTAAAATGCAGTAATCCTGATTGCATCTTTATCATTTTCCGCAATAAAAGCGAAAAACAGCTAACCTTCAATCAAGTTAATGAACTTATTACAAATAAAAAGACAGCTATTATCAAAGGTTTTAAAAGCAAGAATGGAAAATCATTTGATGCTGCATTGGTATTTGATGAGCAGTATAAGGTAGTGTTTGAATTTGCCCCAAATAAAAGTGCACTAGCGAAATAAGTTGCTGGCACGAATCATTTCCATTATGCAGCAATTTTACTGCATAATGGAAATGTAATTTTTTAAAAATTTCGAAAAGAGACAAATCAGTCAAAAAGAGGGCTGAAAGAATAAAAATAAAAAATCCAACAATCATGAACAAAAATATCGAAACACTTGAGTTGTCCTATTATCGACTCACACTTCAATCTTTCCTAAAAGAAAGTCATCCTGAACTAGCCGATGATGATGAATTTATTGCGAGCCGTGGCGACCTGGCTACACAAACATACTCACAAGCACTATTAGATGGGCATTCCCATGACCAAGCTGAAGCGTTGTCCAGTGAAGTACTTTATAAAGGCCTTTACTTTTCAAAACATGATACTATCGTCAATGTACTATGGAATGAGTTTAATCTGGAGGTACCGCAAGGTTCGGCCAAGAACCTGGCTCAAATACTACTCGCCTTTTGTGAAGATGTTTTTGCAAAATATCCCATCTCGGATGAATTCGCTTATGAGCCGGAATTTAACCAGCTATACACGGAACTGACAGGAACTATTGTCATTTGGATGGAAGAACATGAGCTTTAATAAAAAGGCACATCTCAGTGGCAATATTCAAGCCCTAAGGTTGGCGTTTGCCCTTGAAAAAGAGCATCGTCAACCGTCAACAGAAGAAAGAGTAACTATTCAGCGTTATTCAGGGTTTGGTGGACTAAAGTGTATTCTTAATCCCACCCAAACCTTAGCTGATGAAGCATACTGGTCAAAATCCGAAATGGATCTCTTTCCACTGGTAGCAGAATTGCAGGCTATGATTCACGAGAATTGCAACAGCGAAGAAGAGTTTAAACGATATTGGGGAAGTTTAAAAAATTCCATACTCACTTCGTTCTATACACCTTCGGAAATAGTAACAACTTTGGCAGAAACCTTGCAAAAAAGCGGAATAACCCCATCCCGCTTTCTTGATCCTTCAGCAGGTATGGGAGAGTTTATCTCCGCTTTTAAGCAAACTGCACCGGAAGATAGCTCCATCATGAGTTTTGAGAAAGATTTGTTGACCGGTAAACTTCTTTCGCAGTTATATCCAACAAGTACGGTTAGCATAAAAGGCTTTGAAGAAATCGAATCAAGGTATAATAATTACTTTGATGTGGTGTCTTCCAATATTCCATTTGGAGATGTTTCCGCCTTCGATTTTGCTTTCACCAAGAGCAAAGAAAAAGCAAAGCAACAATCTACACGGGCCATTCATAACTACTTTTTTATCAAAGGAGTTGACACCTTGCGTGAGGGAGGTATTCTGGCCTTTATCACTTCGCAAGGAGTGATGAATTCACCACAAAATGAAGTGATACGCCAATGGTTGATGGATAATACTAATTTCGTTTCAGCGGTACGACTACCCAATAATCTTTTTGTGGATAGTGCAAATACCGAAGTAGGAAGCGATTTGATTGTTCTGCAAAAGAATTCAGCAAAAACAGAATTGACCGAAGATGAAAAACTGTTTGTAAAGAGTTCGTTTCTAAGTAGCGGGGTTGTGATCAATAATTATTTCAAAAATACACAACGGGTAGTCCATACCAAAGGCAGTCTTGATACCGACCAATATGGTAAGCCCGCAATGGTTTTCCTGCATGATGGAGGCGTAAAAGGCATTTCAAATGATCTACGCATCATGCTAGCCGATGATTTCTCAAACAGATTAAATATAGAACTTTTTGATGAAAACCAACTTCAATCATCTACACAAAGTAACCCAATCTCATCTTATGCCAATTCTTCTGTTTTCCAGCCCCAAGTTGTAAAAAAAACAATAGAAGCACCTTTACTGACTCTCTATGACCTTTTCGAAATGAATGTGGTAGAACGTTCTCAGATTATTGTCAAATCCAAGCATTACGGTCCAAAACGAATTCAAATCCGTCAGCCATCCCTTTTCGATTTACCTTTTGAAACGACTGAAATTAAAACGGATTCAAAACTTATACTAAATTCAACACCCACAATAATTGAACAGGAGATTTCTATGGAGCCTTATCCATATACCGGAATACGTGAACCGCATCATCAGGTCGGCTCATTGGTAAAAATTGAATCTCAAGTAGGTTATTTATCCGAAGTATACAATAATGGAGCGACTTTTACGCCTTTAAAACTAGATTCGCTTCAAAAAGAAAAGGGGCTACTTTATATTGATTTGCGTGATATATACCAACGGCTTTATACCTATGAAGCAGAGAATCGGGAAGAACACAAACCGTTTCGGTTGGAATTGAACACGCTTTACGATGAATTTGTCAAAAGATACGGACAAATGTCAAATCCGAAGAACCTTGATTTAATCAAGATGGACAGTGGTGGTAAAGATATCCTGTATCTTGAACGTTCGCTAGATGGTCAAATGGTCAAAGCAGACATTTTCAACCAGCCTGTTTCTTTCAATCCCAACGAACTAACACAAGTTGATTCGTCAGAAGAAGCTTTGTCAGCTTCGCTCAATAAATTCGGAGAAGTCAATATCGAGTATATGGCTTCGCTCATGATTGAAAAAAACAAAGAAGATTTTCTACAAGAACTCCATGGTCGTGTTTATTACAATCCATTGGTAGAAAATTATGAAATTAAAGAGAAATTTATTGCCGGTAATGTGGTTGAAAAAGCAGAATCCATTGAGCAGTATCTAACCGAACACCCTGCCGATGCTCTTTCACAAAAATCACTTGCTGTATTACAGCAAGCCATTCCTCGTCCTATTTCTTTTGATGAATTGGATTTCAATTTTGGGGAACGATGGATACCTACCGGCATGTATAGCAAATATGCATCCTATCTTTTTGATACCAATACTACCATTCACTATTCAGCCGTTGCTGATGAGTTTTCTGTGAATGCGACCAATCTTAATGCCAATATCAACGATAAATATGCCGTAAAATCCCAAAGCAGAACCTTTAATGGTTTATCCTTGATGAAACATGCACTAGTAAATACCTCACCTGATATTACCAAGAGTATAGTTGTTGGAGATACTGAAGTCAGGGTACGTGATAGTGAAGCTATTCAAATGGCTAACGCGAAAATCGATGAGATTCGCAAGGGCTTTTCAGATTGGCTCTGTGAACAATCTCCTGAATTCAAAGATAGGCTATCCAATCTGTATAACCGAAAATTCAATTGCTTTGTACGTCCCGATTATAATGGTTCTCACCAAACTTTTCCACAATTAAACCTGAAGAATCTAGGCATTGAAGACTTGTATGATAGTCAGAAGGATGCGGTCTGGATGTTGAAACAAAATGGTGGGGGTATTTGTGACCACGAAGTGGGAGCCGGGAAAACGCTCATCATGTGTTGTGGAGCATACGAAATGAAACGTCTGGGACTGGCAAACAAACCCATGATTATTGGGTTAAAATCCAATGTGCAGGAAATAGCGCAAACTTTTCGTAATGCTTATCCAAATGCCCGAATTCTTTATCCGGGCAAAGAAGATTTTACGCCTGACCATAGGGTGAAGATTTTCAACGATATAAAGAACAACTCTTGGGATGCAGTCATTTTGACGCATGACCAGTTTGGCATGATACCACAATCAGCCGAAATGCAACAAAATATCTTGCAGGCAGAATTAGATAGCGTGGAAGAAAATCTGGAAGTACTCAAACAGCAGGGACGTGAGATTTCACGAGGCATGCTTAAAGGGGTGATTAAACGTCAACAGAATCTGGAAGTGAAGCTAAAAATAATTGCTTCGGATATTGCTGAAAGAACCGATAAGGTTGTTGATTTTAAAATGATGGGAATCGATCACTTATTTATAGACGAAAGTCACCGATTCAAGAATCTTATGTTTAGCACCCGTCACGACCGCGTAGCAGGTCTTGGTAACTCCGAAGGAAGTCAACGGGCACTGAATATGCTCTTTGCTATTAGAACCATTCAGGAACGAACTGGAAAAGACTTAGGTGCCACATTTCTTTCCGGAACAACCATTTCAAATTCGCTCACGGAACTGTATTTAATATTCAAATATCTTCGACCAAAAGAATTGGAGCGTCAGAATATCAATACATTCGATGCATGGGCAGCAATTTTTGCCAAGAAAACCATCGATTATGAGTTTTCGGTTACCAATCAAATTGTTCAAAAAGAACGTTTTCGCTATTTTATCAAGGTACCGGAACTAGCCGCTTTCTATTCTGAAATTACAGATTTTCGTACGGCTAGAGGAATAGGTATAGACCGACCAGAAAAGAATGAAATTATGCACAATATTCCACCCACACCACAGCAGGAAGAATTTATTGAGAAGTTGGTCCAGTTTGCTCAAACGGGTAATGCCGAGTTGTTGGGTAGAGCACCCTTATCAGATTCAGAACAAAAAGCCAAAATGTTGATTGCAACAGATTATGCCCGAAAGATGTCGCTGGACATGCGTATGATTAGTCCTGACTATGAAGACCATGAGGATAATAAAGCTTCACACTGTGCTGCTAAGATTGCCAAATACTACCATACCTACAATGCTCAAAAAGGGACACAGTTTGTGTTTACAGATTTAGGCACCTATAAACCCGGAGAATGGAATCCATGCAGTGAGATTAAACGTAAACTGGTAGAAGATTATGGTATACCAGCTCACGAAATTCGATTTATACAAGAAGCTAAAAATGACAAGGTAAGAAAATCCTTTATAGATAGCATGAATGCCGGAAGGATTCGAGTATTGTTTGGTTCAACAGAAATGTTGGGAACTGGGGTCAATGCGCAAAAACGTGCCGTTGCCGTTCACCATTTAGATACGCCCTGGCGACCCAGTGATTTGGTTCAACGTGATGGTCGTGCTGTAAGGAAAGGCAACGAGATAGCGAAGTCCTATGCCGATAATAAGGTTGATGTGATTATCTATGCGGTAGAGAAAAGTCTGGATTCCTATAAATTCAATTTACTTTACAACAAACAACTCTTTATTCAGCAGCTCAAGAACAACAATATGGGTAGTCGCACTATTGATGAGGGAAGTCTGGATGAAAAGTCAGGTATGAATTTTTCTGAGTATGTGGCTATTCTTTCCGGAAATACCGATTTATTGGAAAAAGCAAAACTGGAGAAAAAGATTAGCTTTTTGGAAAGTGAAAAACATGCCTTTAACCGGAGTAAATCCAGTTCTGTTTTTAAGCTGACAGAAATGACCCGGACAATTGATAGCAGTCAAGATATGATTGTGAGAATGAGAAAAGACATGAAGAGCTTGAGTGGTAGATTAAAGACAGATAAGGACGGGAATAATCTTAATCCGTTACGATTGGACAATCTTCAAAGTACCGACCCCAAGATGATTGGAACTAAGCTGAATGAAATAAGTGACAATGCCGGGACAAACGGCGAATACTTCAAGATAGGGACGCTTTATGAATTTAACTTGTTAGTAAAAACAGAAACCAGCCAATGTGAAGGTTTGGATTTGAGAGAGAATCGATTTTTTGTTGAGGGCGAAGGAAATATAAAATACAATTATAACAATGGGCATTTAGCTTCCGAGCCTAAACTGGCAGCCTTTAATTTTCTTAATGCACTAGATCGTATTCCAAAATTGATTGAGAAATATGAACTTGAAATAGCCAAAATATCAAAAGATGTTCCGGTACTTAATGACATTGTCAATGGAAGCTGGCGAAAGGAAGATGAACTTAAAGTACTCAAAACGGAATTTCTTGCTTTGGATCGTAAGATTCAACTCTCTCTTAAACCAATTGAGCAAGGCGAAAGTAAATTTGAAGAAGAAGATTTGAAAAATAATTCACAAAACCAAGTTCATATCCGTTCGGCTATTGGTCATTCTGTCTCAGTCTAATCTTATTGAATGGAATACGATTGTGCGATAAAATGATTTATTATGCAGTTCTGAAAAGTACCAATTACATTATTTGCAAGACAATATGTATATCATTGAAAATTTACCCTTAAACAAACTTGTAATAAGCTAATATGCAATATTATAACAACTATAGATATGTCTAACAAAATTATGATCAAAGTGTAATTTGATTGTTGTTTTATTTGTTTATGGTTTTTTACACTTTTAAAGAACATCAAATCGTTAAATATTAACGTTATACACTATATCAACTATTTTTCACTTAAAATATATTGAAAGTATATTTAAACTGCAAGTTTAAGTTATATTATTAAAGTACTTTACTTAAAAAATGAATTGTATGATACAGTACTCACTCAATCTCCTCGAAAAAATTAGAACTAAAATTCAAATTATCGATTTAGAAGAGGATAGTATTTTCAATAAATCAGCAAAGATAATCTCCGTGTTAGAAACTGATTTCAATGAACTGAAAACTTATATTTCTGAGTACTCATTTAAAAATGATACTGAAGAAATCCAATTTTTTAAAGAAATGAAGCCACAAATATTCAGTAAACTATTGTATTATACTAGCATCTGTAAGTTTGAAATGAATCGTCCAACAGGAAGTGATATTGTGCAAAAGGCATTCACAATTAAACAGTTAGATCTGTTGAAAGATTATTTTGATAATAATATGGATTTCTACAGGTATTACCGGGCTCAACGGACTGATCTTGATAAGCATTATTTTTTGCGTTGTCAACCTGATATTGAAATGTATTTTGATAGTTCTTACTTCGAGAGGGATACTAAGTTTTCTACAGGATTTGACTTAAAGGTTGCCACTATTTTGGCAAATGATATGTTAAGCCAATACCTCAAGGCAGAATTGATTAAAGTAGATCAAGCCTCAATCAGCCAACAAGAGAATGCTAACTTTCCGAAAGCAAAACTATCATGGACAGGTTCTAAAGTTGCGCTTATAGAACTTATGTATGCACTTAATATTACTGGTAGTATCAATAACGGGAAAAGCGATTTAAAAAGAATGACTTTATATGCTGAAACTGTATTTAACATTGATTTAGGAGATGTTTACCGTGCTTTTCTTGAAATTCGGAATCGCAAAGGCAACCGGGTACAGTATTTGGACGAACTTCGCAAAAATTTAATTGCACGAATGGATGAAGCAGATAACCTTGAAGCGAAACGTTCCTAGCTAATTATATATTTTGAGAGATACCCAAGTTTCACCCAATACTTTATAATTGGTCCTTGATTTTTTACCCTCTATAATGTGGCTTTCCATGTTAATTTTGATACTTATTTCTTGAATACTGACAACACCCAAGTTGTCAGTATTTTTTTTAGATTTAACCTCGTCCCAAAACCCTATTAACAAGTCCTTTCAAATGTTCTTTGCATAAAGTTTACCCAACTTGTGAAATCCATGTTTGCAATTGCCAGACCTTTGCAATCAAAAATAATCATTATGGATGTCATAACAATCGAATCAATTGCATTTAAAGAATTAGAGGCAAAAATTAATACAATTGCCAAGTTTATAAACGAACAACAGCCAGTTCTCATAGAAAATCACGATGAGACATGGGTTGATAACTATGATGTATGCACATTTTTGAAAATCAGTGAACGCACTTTACAACGCTTACGATCAAAGGGGCTAGTATCCTATTCTGTTATCTCCGGTAAATCATACTATACTATTACTGAAGTAAAAAGAATGCTTACACAACACATAATCAGAAGTAATGAAGATTGCTTACAGGATTTAATTACTAACCATAAGCAGTCTGCTGAAAGAAGAAGAGTTAACAAGGGGATAAAATAAAGATATACAGGCACATACATTCAATCAAATTTCATATTCATCATTATGGAAATCAATAAAGAAAATTTAGAAGTAATTGTTGAAAAGCTTTTCGATAAACTCGATTTGACTGATAAGAAGATAGATCGGTTACTCAATCATGATGCCTGTCTTAAAGGAGATGAACTCTTGGATAATCAGGATTTGATTGGAATGCTTAAAGTAAGCCATCGCACCCTGCAACGTTATAGATCTCTAGGGAAACTACCTTATTGCAATCTATATGGTAAATCATTTTATCGTCTCACTGATGTAAACAAATTTATCGATGACCAATTTATGGGAATAAAATAGTTAGCTATCATATTGCCAAAGTTATTAGGGTAAAAATATCAAAAATCGATCATACTCTCAAAGAAATGGGGAAACACAATTAGTGTTTCCCCATTTCTTAAATTTCAAATTAAATATATCAGAATATAAGTGAAGCAATCCGATATTTTTATATACTGAACATCTTTTCTATTCCTTCTAATTTAATTGCAAGTGCTTGCATGTCAGTACTAATTTTGCTGTCCGTTATTCGAGCATAAATTTGGGTTGTTGTAATATTGGTATGACCAAGCATTTTGCTAACTGTCTCTATTGGAACACCTCTTGCCAAAGTAATGGTGGTGGCAAAAGTGTGTCTCGCCAAATGAAATGTTATTTCTTTTTCAATTTCACAGACATCACCTATCTCCTTTAGATAAGCATTCATTTTTTGATTGCTTAGAATTGGAAGTAATCTGTTGTCAGCTGCTTTACCCTTATACTTTTCTAAAATCATTTTGGGAACATCTAAAAGGAGAATGTTAGATTGCACATTGGTTTTTTGCCTTTTGGTCATTATCCATAGTTTTCCATCAAAAGATGTTCGAATTTCTTTATCCGTTAGATTCTTAACATCAATATAGGCAAGTCCTGTGAAACACGAAAATACGAAAATGTCACGAACCAATTCCAGTCGTTTTATTGTGAATTGCTTTTTCAATAACTTTTCAATATCTTCCTGAGTAAGGTAACCACGATCAACCTTTGTCATATGAATTTTGTAATTAGCAAATGGATCAGATGTAATCAGTCCATTATTACGAGCTATAATAATGATACGTTTGAGAAATTGCATGAATTTCGCCGTAGTATTGGAATTACAACCCACCGTAGTCATTAAATAAATCTCAAAATCACATAGGAACATGTTTTTGATTTCTTTAAGTGAGATATCCGTTATATTGTATTTGAGTTGCATAAACTTTTGTAAATGCTTACGTGTGACTTCATATTTTCGATATGTAGTCTGGGATTTTGAAATGCCTACTAGTTTTAGGATGTCTTCATTGTGTTTTTGGAAAAGAGACAAAAGTGTTTCATGAGTTTCGCTGATCCCAAGAAAATCATTCTTTACCTTCTCGGATGTCACATAATTGTCTTTCTGTTGAAGTTCGTGGTAAATGCGGTAAAGAGAAGCTTTGATTTCATTTAATTGAGCATTGTATTGCTTGCTATCAGACGAATTGCCGATAACCTTACCCAATTTTACACTCCAGTTGTTTGGCTGAACTTCCAATTTGACATTAAATTGAGCGATGTGTCCATCGACTGTAACCCTTGCAATAATGGGCATTTTGCCATCTTTTCGAATAGCATTCCTTTTCAAGTAAAAAAGGACCTTAAATGTACTTTTCATAATTTCATTTTTTAATCGTTACAAAATTAGTTTATTGATTGAAAATGAAATAATTGCAGAGGTTCCTATAGACGACAAACGTATGCCAAAATTAGACTTTTTGTGACCTTTTTTGATTTTAAAAAAAGGTCACGAAATAGTCACAAAAATGTGGCTGTTTATGACTAAATCGTGTCTTAGATTACAACTCAAATACAAGGTAGGATGATGAAAAAACCCTACAAAACGTTGATTTTGTAGGGTTTGTCTTTGGGTTGAAGCCTTTTGGCTTTACCTATTGTGGGCGTTGAGGGATTCGAACCCCCGACCCTCTGCTTGTAAGGCAGATGCTCTGAACCAGCTGAGCTAAACGCCCTTTCTTAAAGCGATGCAAAGATAAGCAGTGATTTTTATACTGGCAAATAATCCATCCTTTTTATTTGATTTTTTTCAAAGGACTTCAGCTACAACATAACTACTACCTCCGATAAAGATAACATCTTCTGTTGCAGCTGCTTGTTTTGCAGCCATTACTGCCTCTGCAACTGAAGGATATGCTGTCCCTTTCAGATTCAAGGATGCTGCTTGTTGTTGCAATTGATGGGCGTCTAAAGCCCTTGGAATGGCAGCTTGGGTAAAATAATAGATTGCTTCTTGCGGCAAAAGAGGTAATACCTTATGGTGATCTTTGTCACTTACCATGCCAAACACGATGTGTAACTGTCTATATGAAAGTCTTACAAGTTGCTGCATCACATATCGGATTCCGGCTTCATTATGTCCTGTATCGCAAATAATCAAAGGGTGATCCTGCAACACCTGCCAACGACCTTGTAATCCTGTCAACTCAACAACCCGCGCAATTCCTTGTTGCACAATATGGAAAGGCAAGACAAATTCTTGTTCTCTCAACAAAGTAACTGCCGACAGTACTGTAGCAAGATTCTTTTCCTGATATTGCCCCTTCAATCCCATTGTTATGTTGCCATATTCGGAGTTATAAAAAATATCAGGGTTCTCTCCACGCTGCAAACAAATCATTCCTTCCGCAAAATAAAGTGGAGAATCGGTTTGTTGAGCATGTACTATAAATACCTCCTTCACAGAACCTGCAGCCTCTCCAATTACAACAGGTACATGATGTTTCATAATGCCTGCTTTTTCAAAGGCAATCTTCTCCAATGTATCGCCTAAAAACTGCTGGTGGTCAAAACTGATATTAGTAATGACACTTAATACAGGCATGATGATGTTCGTACTATCCAACCGGCCACCCAACCCGACCTCTATAACAGCAATATCCACATGTTCAGTCGCAAAATACTCGAAAGCCATCTCCATAGTCAATTCAAAAAAAGAAGGATGTAATGGTTCAAAAGTTGTAGCATAAGTTTGCACAAAATCAATCACATTTTGCTGAGGAATCATTGCTCCATTGACACGAATACGCTCACGAAAATCCTTTAAATGAGGCGAAGTATATAATCCTGTTTTGTACCCGGCAGCCTGCAAAATAGCTGCCAACATGTGAGAAGTTGATCCCTTGCCATTCGTGCCGGCAACATGGATAGTATTGTAGCGTCGATGGGGATTTCCCAGAAAATCATCCATCCGTATCGAGGTATCTAAACCTGCTTTATAAGCCGATCCTCCCACGCGTTCAAACAACGGGAGTTGATGATAGAGATAATCAATTGTTTCTTGATACGTCATAATAAAAAAAGCCGACACCTTCATTAATGAAGTTGCCAGCTGCAAAATTCGTTATTTTTAGTGAGAAATCTATTGGTATTTCCAGTAGATTTCTCAAAACATCAGACGAGTTTTTCTAACTTTGATACATTTACCTGAATCATCTCTTCAGGAACATCAAAATTAGAGAGGTTTCCGGAGAAATAATTATCATAAGCGGACATATCAATCAAACCATGCCCTGACAAGTTGAATAAGATCACTTTTTCTTTGCCCTCTTCTTTGGCTTTCAAGGCTTCCTGAATAGCAACCGCAATGGCATGAGTAGATTCCGGAGCAGGAATAATACCTTCAGCACGCGCAAACAACACACCTGCCGCAAATGTATCCAATTGTTTTACAGCTTGAGCTTCGATCAACCCATCTTTCAATAACTGGCTTACAATGGAACCTGCACCATGATATCTCAATCCACCTGCGTGAATATCAGCGGGCTGAAAATCATGCCCTAACGTATACATAGGAATCAATGGTGTCATTCCAATTGTATCACCAAAATCGTATTCAAATTTACCGCGTGTTAACTTCGGACATGAGGCAGGTTCTGCAGCAATAAAACGCGTTGTTTTACCATCAAGCAAATTATGACGTAAGAACGGAAAAGAGATACCTGAAAAATTTGAACCACCGCCAAAACAACCAATCACCACATCAGGATAATCGCCAACCAAATCCATTTGTTTTTCGGCTTCTAACCCGATAATGGTTTGATGTAAGATAACATGATTCAATACACTTCCGAGGGTATAGCGCGTGTCGGGGTGTGTTACGGCTGCTTCCACAGCTTCAGAAATCGCACCACCCAAACTTCCAGAGCTGTTTGGGTCTCTTTCCAACAATGCCCTTCCGGCAGCGGTACGATTACTGGGAGAAGGAATCACCTCGGCACCATACGTTTGCATAACAAACTTGCGGTACGGTTTTTGGTCATAACTCACTTTCACCATATAGACCTGAAGATCGAGTCCAAAATGCTGGCAAGCAACACTCATAGCACTTCCCCATTGCCCGGCACCGGTTTCGGTGGTTATATGCTTAATGCCTTGAATTTTGTTATAATACGCTTGCGGAATAGCAGAATTCAGTTTGTGTGATCCCACAGGGCTGACACTCTCATTTTTGAAATAAATCTTAGCGGGCGTATCCAACGCCTTCTCTAATCCGGAAGCACGCACTAACGGTGTGGGACGATAAATCTTGTATAATTGCCAAACCTCATCGGGAATTTCGACATATCGCTCTTTTGTGAATTCTTGTTCAACAAGTCCTTTTGCAAAGAGACCTTCCATCTCTTCAGGCTTCAAAGGTTGCTTTGTCCCGGGATTCAACATAGGCAAAGGTTTATTTTGCATGTCTGCCACAATGTTGTACCATGCCTTTGGCATGTCTTGTTCTGATAATAAAATCTTTTTTGTCGTTTTCATTTGGTGAATTTGAGAATAGTGAAATGAATTATTGGATATTTTGTTGTTTGTCAATTTTACGGAGGAAACAAAAAAACCGCAAGAATCGGTTCCTGCGGTTTGACTTTGTAAAAAATAGCGTTCAATGCATTCCCCCCCATTTTAGAATGAAAGACGCCACCAATTTATATGTTCGATTTGTATCATTTGATTACAATTTGATTGCAAAGGAACAAAAAAGATAGAAAATCAACAAATTATTTGGCAAAAAAAGTAATCTTTGATCTATTTGCCAGCAAAGCACTATTCATCATCAAGTTTTACATGACGTACATCTGTCCCTTCGAGCGCATAGATAGAGGACTCGGCAATGTTTGTGGCATGATCTGCAATACGTTCAATATTTGAAATGATGCTGTTCAGATTTATGAACGTAAACAACAACTGTTGAGTCTCTTCAGAAATCTTGCTTTTTGTAATCGCTTTTTTGATCAGCTTATGGTTCATTTCATCCACTACCGTGTCGTTTTTAATTGTCCAGATAGCTTCTTCTTTGTCATTCGTAGTAAAAGAAAGAATTGCTTGTTTTACCATGCTGACACTCGCCATCAACATGTTCGAAATCACCTCGGACATCTTCATGTACACATCGGCATCATGAATTCTTGGAATGAAATAAACGATATTCATCACTAAATCACCAATACGTTCAAGGTTTGATACCATTTGATATGCCGACATTACTTGTCGTAACTCACTTGCGACAGGTTGTTGCAAGACGATGGTGTCAATAATCTCTTCACCGAGTTGAATCTCTAAATTGTCGATGTCTTTTTCATTGGTATTCAGCTCGTCCAGCAAACTATCAGAAATGACATTCTCACCTTTATTGATGATTTTCTCTAATAAATCAAGCTGATATAATACCAATTGAGACAAATCATTAAATTTCTCTCTGATATTGAGCAGAGCGTTTTCTTTTTGAATATTCATAAGTACATAAGTTAGTGGGTTTATCTTTATTCTATTAAGAGCATTATTAACCGAATTTTCCTGTCAGATAACCTTCCGTACGCGAATCTTTCGGGTTGGTAAACATGGTTTTGGTATCCTCATATTCGATCAATTCTCCCAAAAACATAAACATAGAATTGTCAGATATGCGAGCCGCCTGTGACATATTATGTGTCACCATCAGAATGGTATAATGTTTTTTCAATTCCACCAACAAGTCTTCAATTTTTGCTGTTGAAACAGGGTCAAGCGCGGAAGTGGGTTCGTCCAATAAGATAATATCCGGCTTAAAAGCCAATGCCCGGGCCACACAAAGGCGTTGTTGCTGCCCTCCTGAAAGAAACGTTCCTTTTTTATGCAGTGCATTCTTTACCTCGTCCCATAATGTAACATCACGCAGTGTTGTTTCAACAATTTCATCGCGTTCAGACCGTTTCAAATGAATGCCATTCAATTTATAGCCCGCGATGACATTCTCGTAAATACTCATCGTTGGAAAAGGATTGGGGCGTTGAAATACCATTCCGATTTTTCTTCTCAATTGAATGGTTGGCATTTCATAAATATTTTCACCATACAAATTGATTTTGCCTTGCGTTTCAATATTCGGATACAACTCATGCATCCTGTTGACAGCACGTAAAAGTGTCGTTTTACCACATCCGGAAGGCCCCATAATCGCTGTAATGGCATTTTTCTGCACATTCGCTGTCACATTTTTTACAGCATATTTATCATGATCGTAAGCAATGGAAAGATCTTCGATTGATAAAATGGGAGAGTCAGACGCCATGTTGTTATCATTTATCTTCATTTCGTAATTCTATTTTGTAAACTTCATTTTTATTATTGAATGCTATGTCTCGCTGAAATCCATTTAGAGAGAATGTTCAACAGGAGCACAAAGCCCATGAGAAACAGCGAAGAGCTCCAAATCAAATCAACCATGTTGGGATCATTATAAAATTGCCAAATCAATAAAGGGACAGCACTAACCGGTTTTACCAGATTCCAATTGACAGCAGGATTACCAAGCGTAGTAAGCAGCAAAGGCGCGGTTTCTCCTAAAACGCGTGATACGGCAATTAAAACACCAGTCATCAACCCACTAAAACTGGATGGGATGAGCACTCTGAGAATCACCTTGTAGTAAGGCGTTCCCAAGGCTATTGCGGCCTCTTTCAATGTTACGGGCACCATCTTCATCGACTCTTCAGTGGAGCGAATAATCAATGGAAGCATCATGATGGCAAGTGCCACACCTCCTGCCAATGCCGAATATCCGTCAGTAATGTCAACAACCACCCAAAGATATACAATTAAACCGACAACAATGGAAGGAACACCTTGCAATACATCAGCAATGTCACGTATCATATTGGCATAACGCTTACTTCCATTTTCGTACAAATAAATGCCAATAATAATGCCAAACGGAATCGCGATTATGGAAGCCATTCCCACCAGAAAAAGTGTGCCGGTTATACCGTTTAGAATTCCACCGGGAATAAGATGTCCGCTTGTTTTGGCCATCATTGCATCGAACGTGTCAGGGGGAACCTGAGTAAAGAAACTCCAGTTTATTTGTCGGAATCCTTTCATAACCAATGTACCGATGATCAGAAAGACCATGGAGATGGTGATTAATGCGAAAATAAGCACTAGAACGAAAAAAAGGCGATTTTGGAAGTTTCGGACCCCAAAACGAGAAGGAGAAATTATTGCTTTTCCCTTTTGAAAAATAGTCTTATCCATTAGGCAAATCTTTTGATAATAAATTTTCCGGTAGCATTGATAAGGGCTGTCATGACAAACAAAAGCAACCCTATTGCAATCAGCGAACTCAAATGCAAACCGCTTGCTTCACCAAACTCATTGGCAATGACACTCGCCATCGTATTTCCTGTACTAAACAGCCCTGTTGGAATAATATTGGCATTCCCAATCAACATGGTAACTGCCATTGTTTCACCCAATGCCCGCCCAAATGCTAAAATATAACTGGCAGTCATTCCTGAACGCGCACTTGGAAGAATCACATTCCAAATTACTTCAAGGCGTGTTGCTCCCAACGAATACGCTGCTTCTTTCAACTCATTGGGTACCATCAGAATAATTGAATTGCTCAGTGAAGTGGCATAAGGAATAATCATGATAGCCAGAATAAGTCCGGAAGTAAAAATTCCGTATCCTTGGGGACTTAATCCAATAGAAACGATAAATGGGCGTAGGGTATAAAATCCCCACAACCCATAAATAATAGAGGGAATACCCGCCAACAAATCTACCAATGTACTGACAACCGTAGCAATACGACTGTTGCGGAAAAACTCTGCTACAATCAATGTTGTCGAAAATGCCATAGGCAGTGCAATGATCAAAGCAAGTATTGAAGTAAATAAAGTACCGGTTATAAATGCCAAAGCTCCAAATTGTTCTCTCCCTTGAGTCGGATCCCATTTGGAAGAAATGATAAATTTCCATCCAAAATGATGAAAAGCAGGGATGGAGCCTTGAATTAACGAGAACACCATACCTGCCGAGACTAGCAGTATCAATAACGATGCCGTAAATAAAACGTACTTTGTGATTTTATCACTATTCATTTATCTATAAGTTTATAAACGAATCAAACCCTACTACCGGTTCTCTATTAGCAACAAAAAAACGGTATGAGGGTTTCATTCAAAATAAAAAACTACACTTATTCAAGACGGGTTGTCCGTTATAGGTCACGCTACGCAAAATCTTTTTATCAAGAGCAACTACAGATGCAGGAAGTGGTGTGTAATTCACCTGAACGCCGATAGCTTGTGCATCAGGGCTAATCAGCCAATCCCATAATTTCAATAACGCTTCTGCCTGTGCCAATGAACGATTGTTATAATTCTGCTCCTTGTATAGGATCACCCATGTAAACCCTGCAATAGGATAAGCAGCAGAATCAGAAGAATTGGTAATCATCACACGTGTATCTTCAGGCATATCTCCCTTCCCCGCTGCACTGATCGAAGCAATGGTCGGTTTGATATAATTGCCTGCCTGATTTTTCATCAAAGCATAGGAAATCTTTTCTGCAAAAGCATATTCAGACCCAACATATCCAACAGCACCGACCGTTTGCCCTATTGTGCCTGCAACTCCCGGATTTCCTTTTGCACCAATCCCGGTAGGCCATTTCACCGTTGTACCAAAACCAATTTTATCTTTCCACTCGGAACTTATTTTGCTCAAATAGTTCGTAAAAATGTTGGTAGTACCACTTCCTTCAGAGCGATAAACCGCTGTTATGGCTAAATTTGGAAGTTTCACGCCAGGATTAAGTTGTTTTAATGCAGGATCATTCCAGTTTTTAATTTTGCCCAAATAAATATTAGCCAATGCATCGGAAGTCAACTTGATTTCTCGAATGCCAGGAAGGTTGAAAGCAATAACGACAGCTCCGCTACATGTTGGGAATTCAACAACAGATGCAGGCATTGCAGCCATTTGGTCATCAGTCAAAAACGCATCACTTGCGCCAAAATCTACTACTTTATCTTTCAAACTGCGAATGCCTCCTCCGGAACCAATACCTCCGTAGGTTATTTTTATTCCGGTTAATGGAGTGTATTTTTGAAATGCCATGTTATAAAATGGCATCACGAATGTAGAACCCGCTCCTGATAAAGAAACAGAGGAACTGTTGTTTTTGCCACTATGACAAGAAACAAAGACAAGCACAAGCGCTAAAAGCAAACCGATTTTTTTCATATGGATTCGTGTTAATAAATAATGAATTCTGTCGAAAAGAATGATACCCCGTAGCAATTCTTTCTATCATAAGAGGAACTGGTACAAGGGTCTCATTGACGAAGGACAAAAGCTTTATTACTTTAAGATACGCTTTCCATTATAAGTTACTGTACGCAAAATCTTTTTGTCAAGAGCAACCACAGATGCAGGAAGTGATGTGTAATTCACCTGAACACCAATAGCCTGCGCATAAGGACTCAACATCCAATCCCATAACTTTAACAACGCATCTGCCTGAGCGAACGAACGATTATTATAGTTCTGCTCCTTGTAAAGAATTACCCAAGTGAATCCTGCAATAGGATAAGCATTTACATCAGAAGAGTTTGTAATCATTACACGAGTGTCTTGTGGCATCTTCCCTTTTCCTGCTGCACCAATAGAAGCAATTGACGGTTTGATGAATTTCCCTGATTTATTCTGCATTAAAGCATAGGAAATCTTTTCTGCAAAAGCATACTCAGAACCAACATACCCAATAGCGCCTACAGTCTGACTAACAGTGCCTGCAACTCCGGGGTTTCCTTTAGCTCCTATTCCAACAGGCCATTTGACAGTTGTACCAAAGCCAATCTGATTTTTCCACTCAGGACTTACCTTACTTAAATAATTAGTAAAAATATTAGTTGTACCACTTCCTTCAGAACGATAAACCACCGTGATTGCTAAATTCGGGAAATTCACACCGGGATTTAGTTTTTTCAGTTCAGGACTATTCCAGTTGGTAATCTTACCCAAGTAAATATCAGTCAATGCTTGTGGAGTCAATTTAATGACATGAATACCGGGGAGATTGAAAGCCATAACAACTGCTCCGCTACATGTTGGGATTTCCACAACAGGTGCAGGCATTGCAGCCATTTGTTCATCAGATAAAAACGCGTCACTGGCACCAAAATCAATCACTTTATCTTTCAAACTGCGAATACCTCCACCTGAACCAATACCTCCGTAAGTTAATTTCACTTGAGTATATGAGGTGTATTTTTGAAATGCCATATTATAGAAAGGCATTACAAATGTAGATCCGGCACCTGATAAGGAAATGTTAGACTGTCCGTTAACAGAAAAACCAAATGATGCTAAGATAACTACAAGTGCTAATAAGAAACTGTTCTTTTTCATTTGTAAATATGTTAATAGTTTTATTCAATTGTGTCTTTAGAAAACATGATTAGAAATTCAGACCCAAATTCAAATCAATACTTGTTGTAGAATGCTTCGTACTTAAAGCTGGATTCATATAGCGAAAGTTAGGGGATATCTGAACTCCTTTGACTGGCATGAATTCGATTCCAGCAATATAAGTTTGTCCATCATTTGCAGCATTCCATCCGGTAGTAGCAGTTCCAATCTTTTTGGAGGTCAAATCATCAAACCTGGCAAAAACAGACACGACTTTGCTTGTTTGATATGTCCCATAAATAGAAAGTCCTGAGAAATTATGGTCTGCAACCATTGCATGACCATCTTGAACGTTATACTCGGCAGCAAGTGTCGCGGTGCTGCTCTTATATGCTAAAAATGCATTGAAAGAATGTTGTGCCACATTATGATCCATATAATCAAAATATACGCGAGCATAAAGATTCTTTATAGGTTGAACAGTCAAACCTGCTGCCACTTGCAATGTACTGTCTGCTTGAACCTTTTTATATCCTTCTCCATTAAATACTCCAAAATCCAAACCGATTTGAGGTGTAAATTGTAATTTCAGGGTTGCTCCAAGGTCGGCGCTATTCCCAAAACCATTTTGATCCTGAAAAGATTTGTATAAATATCGTTTTCCCCAGATTGATTCTTGCAAGCTAAACATGTTTTCGCCAACCATACCAAGATCAACTTTAACTAACTTATCCGAATACTCAACATAAGCATTCTTTAGAAATGCTGTAAATGCTGAAACGCCCGGGCTTGTTGTTCCTGCAACTGCCGTGTTAGCAACATCAAATACAATTTTACCTGAAAAATTTTGACTAAAATTATATCCGTAACCAAAATAAGCCCGGGTGATTTCAAAAGCGGAATTATCTTTGCTGTTTGATATATTATTAGCGAAATCACTGAAGATTGTCACTATAGGTTTCCCGCTTGGCTTAAAAGCGTCATCAGAGTTACCAGTAGTTTGTGCCGAAAGCAAATTGCTCATAACAGTTAGTACAATTAAGCTCAAAAAGATTTTTTTCATCGTGAATAGGTTTTGATTTATATTTCAGAAGCAAAAGTATTGCCAACTTGTTACATCTTTGTGAAGAGAATGTTACAATTTTGTTACAATTTCATTGAAATAAATAAAAGGGATAAAGCCTACAAAATGATTTATAGTATTTCATGCTATAGTTTAGATTTCAAATACCAGATAAGCTATAGATCACACTTACCATTATGACAAAGTTGGATTGCATCGGGAGTTCTCTTATAGCATAAGGATTGATATTAAAGTATTGAAATGAAACACATTTCTGAATACTCCCTGCTTTGCTTCTTATTCTAGATACATTTCTTTCAATTTGGCAATTTTTTCATCATTTAACCCCATAGCGATTCTTAAAAAACTATCAATTGAGCCATATTCTTTTTGTATTTTCATAAATGTAGCTTCTAAAAATGCAGGTTTAGCTTGTCCATAGGTAGCTGCTGTTTTTTCAGGAACTCCATATTTTAGAAAAAGTAGATTAGCAATTTCAGCATTATATTTTTCTCTATACAAATTTGATAACTCATAATCCTCAATAATTTGTTTCAAATCAATACCTAAAGCATACTCAATCAATGCTGCTGCAATTCCCGTCCTGTCTTTTCCCCCCATGCAATGAATTACCAATGCATCTTCCTTGGAAAGATCTAATAATGAATCAAAAACAGGTTTATAGCGATCTTTGAAAGATGCTATGTTTGTATAATAGCTGATAGCCATCTGATCTAATTCTTTTTCTGAATGTGTCTTCATATCTTTAGCCAGATCTGCCCAGTTATCTGGTTCATCATATTCACTTCCAGCCGGAAGCTGCTTATAACATGCACCGGCTGGCATTCTATCCGGGTAACAATTAATTTCTATTGGCCCTCTAAAATCAATTATTAGTTTAATTTTTAATGCTTCCATAATTTGAAGGTCTTCACTAGTTAACTCGGAAAGCATTGCTGATCTGTATATTTTACCCCACTTAATAGTCCGTCCATCTTTCGTTCGATACCCTCCAATATCTCTGAAATTATAAGTTCCTTGCAAAGGGATCTCCCTTATTTGACCATTTATATCGCAAATGTTCATTATCATCAAGCACAACAAAAACAACTGCTTCATTATAAATAATATGTTGATTAATATTCTTGTTTTTTAAAATAGCAGCACAACTAACACAGGATTGTGATCGGATAGAAAATGTCCATCGTGTTCTATGAAAGGAGTATCGCAAGACAAAACGGAAATTGGACCTTTGATAAATACAAAATCGATGAGTTGACGTTCAGCAAGTGGAGTCTGGCCGAAACCATGAAAGCTCCATGTGACTCCTGACACCGTTTTAGCCACACTTCGTGTATCGACAAATCCCGTTTGCGGATCTGTCATTATTTTGTAAGCAACATCATCGGGCGATGAGTTAAAATCTCCGGCAATAATTATTGTAGCTGTTTTTCCTGCAATTTTTCTCATCTGATTTTGAATTAATACCACACTGTTTTTGCGGGCTGCTACTCCATCATTATCTAAATGAGTGGCGACAAAGAAGAAAATTTTTCCTGATTTTTTATCTTTAAACTTCACCCAGGTAGCAATACGGTTACAACCAGCGTCCCAACCCCTACTACCTGCTTTGTTCGGAGTAAGAGAAAGCCAAAAAACACCCCATTTCAATGTCGTAAAACGTTTTTTGCAATAAAACACAGGTGAGTATTCCCCTTTTGTTTTACCATCATCACGACCAACTCCAAGAGCATCGTATCCAGGTAATGCTTGCTTTAGGTCTTGTAACTGGCTATTCAGCACTTCTTGTAACCCGAAAATTCCTAACCCCTGCCGGTCAAAAAAACTGCTTACAGAATCTTTTCGCAATTTCCACGCGTTTATTCCATCATCAGGATTATCGTAACGGATATTGAACGTGGCAACTTTTATTGTGTCGTGGAATAAATTGATTGCCTCGCTTGCAACAGTTGCCCACACGAAAGTGAGTAATAAGAAAAAATGTCTCATTGTTAGATTTTTAAAATAGTTGATATAAAATTGCATTTAATATTCTTTCTTGAATACAAAAGGAAGTTGAATAGGATATTCTACTTTGTCAAGGCTGGAATTGTCACTTAAATGCACCCATGTAACAAATTCCCTTTTGAATTCTTAATTTCTAATACATAATTGGTCACTCCAGTAATACCCTTAATTGGTTGTTGATTATAATAACCGGGCAATTGAACAATCATTTTGCCTAATGCAGCTCGTCCAATACCCATTTTGAGTTCAGAGTCGTGATTGCCGAAAACCATAATATATGGAATATGTCGTGTTGCTACCAGCTCAGTTAAGATTTCTAACCCGTCACGCACAGGTGAGTCGGTCACATTGTCTACGGTAAACACTACAAAATCTGGTTTTTCTGAATCAAGGATCATGGACATGTTGGCAATGATTGCAGCAGTATTCAAATGGGGTTCTCCTAAATGGGTATCAGTAAATTGAACTATTTTGAAGGTACCGGATGCATTGAAACATAACGATTGCGGCGTTAACGCCACGATCAATTGGCTAATGCACAAAAAAACACCACTTATGATGTGATATGGTCTCATTTTGAAATAATTGTTTTATAGATTAGTCACTTGGAAAAGGGGTCAACACTAATGTATAAATTAGACTTTATACCAGAATCCTCATTATCATATCGTATATTGAATGTGGCAACTCGCAATGTACAGTGGATAAATGAGCTATTCCGATTGCAATCGTTGCAAAAATTCATTATAAGATATTTTATAGGATACTTTGCAGATAATCATCAAAAAAAGGATTCGAAATTCAGTGAAAGTAAAATGGCATAATTCACATCGCCCCACACTGAATTTCGGATCCTTTTCAAAAAACTTAATACCCTTTATTTTGAACTAACACTTTGCTGGCATTAATGGCTGCAATTGGAATAGCCCAAACATCATCCACTGAAGGATTAAATGTACGAGCAACTGAAACAACAGCGCCCTGAGTTACCGAGATAGAGCCATCAACATTATGAGTCACGGTTACACCATGCAACTGTGGCTGTAAAGCTGTTTGAGCATCACCCCAACGAACCAAATCAAGAAAACGCCATGGGCCAGGTTCAAATGCCAATTCACAACGACGTTCACGTTTGAGATCTACCTTGGCTGCATTCGTAATAGATGAGAGTCCTGCTCTATTGCGTACCATGTTTAACCACTTATCTCCGTTTTGACCTTGCCAGATGATCGCCTCTGCTTTCATCAACAATACATCGGCATAACGTATAACAGGAGGACATAGCGTTGTCGTTGGATAATCTCCGTTTGAATTCACAGTTTTACCAATACAATCAGCAGCAGCATAAGGTGATATATATTTTCTCCAAGTCATTCCTGTAGTACTGGAAAAAGAAGGTGGATTTACTCCGTAAATAATTTGATGTCCGATAAATGAAACCGTATCTCCTGGATAAATAATGGTGGCTTTCAACCTTTTGTCTCCCGTCTGAAATGATTGATATAGCTCCAGGGTGGGTTGATAATATCCCCATGTATTATAGTAACCAAAACCTGTGTTTTCAAAAGTTACGCCTGGCAACTCTGAACCACTAAGTGCACTACTTGGCCAATTCCACAAATATTCGGAACTATAATTATTAACGTCCTGCCATAAATCTGCATAGTTGCTGAGCAACTGGTGACGACCCGTTTGAATAACACTATCGCAATACGTGCTGCAAGTTGCCAGATATTTCGAATCAAATTGCGATGCATACAAAGCTGCACGCGCTGCAAGTGCCCAACATGCCGTTTTATGAGGACGTCCGTATTGATCACTCGTCAAATCCTGAAACCATGGCACTAAGCTTGCTGCTTTGCTAAAATCAGACATAATCATCCTATAGTTGCTTAACACAGATGCTGGTCGTGGCATATCCATCGAATCCACAGGAGTGTTTTCAGTCATGATAGGAATACCTCCACTATTATTATCTCCATACCAAGGAGCTATCCATAAGTAAGCAAATCCACGGAAGAAATAAGCCTGTCCAAGTACATTATTCTTAACACTCTGACTAATATTCATCGTAGGGACATAGTGTAAAATATCATTACAACGACGTATCAATTGATACATATCAGGCCATACTTGATTGACATCCCGGTCTGTACTCCCATTGTCTAAGAAATCTCTTAAGAGTTCGGCCTGAGCTTTTGGACGTCCGGTGACCATATTGTCACTGGCATTTTCATACCATTCTAATCCTCGTCCCTCAGGGTCACCTACCATGTTAAAGAAATAGAGGCCGTTGGCAGCAGATACTGCATCACTTTCCGTTTTCCAAAAATCACCCACAGACATCGAATAGGGTGTATATTGGAGGAAGCTTGTGCAAGATGAAATGATTACAAATCCTATTGTAATTATAAGACTAATAAATATATAGCGTTTCATAATTATATTTTAGAAAATTAAAAGTGAATATTGATTCCTCCGGATATGACTCTTGCAACAGGATAGGTTCCTCCATCCACACCATTATTAGAAACTTCAGGATCGAAGCCGGTATACTTAGTGAACGTAAGTAAATTTTGTCCATTTATATAGATACGAATACTGTTATTGGGTAAGCCGATCTTCGATAACAATGACTTGGGTAAGGTGTAACCAATCGAAAGATTTTTTAAGCGCAAATACGCTCCACTTTCAAGATAGAAATCCGATACTGTACCATAGTTATTGTTATTGTCATTTGTCAATGCTAAACGAGGTATGCCGGAAGTCTTATTGTAATTCCATGATTGAAGCACTTCTGCCAACATGTTATTCCCTTGTTGACGACCTGACAATCCCATTTGCTTGAAGGCATTAAAAATCTTATTCCCTGATACTCCCTGGAAAAACACATTGAAATCAAATCCGCTCCATGTTATATTCGTGCCAAATGCATACGTTAATGTCGGCAGATAGCTGCCATCATATATGCGATCAGCTGTACTTATTGACCCATCATGATTACTATCCACAAAAATCAAATCTCCGGGTTGTGCATTCGGTTGTATAAGGTTTCCTTTTGCATTAACATAAGCATCGATTTGTGCCTGATTCTGGAAAACACCTGCTGTTTTAACTACATAAAAAGAGTGCCATGGCTCTCCTGCTTGCGATTGCATCGGATACATACTATTCACACTGGTAGGATCCACAATTACCAAACCATCTAAATTTTCAACAACATTTTTTACCGTTGACAAGTTCCCATTAAGAGTTAAACCTACTTTCCCTATTTGCTGCGTAAACGATGCACTTAATTCAATCCCTTTGTTTGAAACCTGGCCAACGTTACCGTAAGGAGCTTGTGTGATACCCGCTTGTGTCGGAACATTTAACTGCTCTATCAAATTTTTGGTTGTCTTGTTAAAGTAATCCGCACTTAATGTAAACCGATTATTCAAAAGGCTCAAATCTGCACCAAAATCCGTCGTTTGAGTCCTCTCCCAAGTGAGTGACGTGTTAGCAATGGTAGCAAGGTATTGACCAAAAATAGACGTATTTTCAGAGGCTCCTATATAAGAAACCTGATTATCTGTGAGGATCGATGAGTTATAAGAGTAGTTCGGCGCCATCGCATTATTTCCAACTTGCCCCCAACTTGCCCTGAATTTGAATAAATTAACCGGTAAATTCAATTCCTTGAAGAACTTCTCTGATGACACTTTCCATGCTCCAGATATACCCGGGAATGTTCCCGAATTATTCTTGTAATATAACTTGGATGATGCATCCCAACGAAGACTTCCCGTCAAAAAATACCGATCATCATATGAATAGGAAAGTCTTCCAAATACAGCCTCCGATGACTCTTCAGAAATACTTTCTGTTGGTGCCGTTTGACTCCAATTGGTAGCATTTGTCTCAACTTGCGAATAGGTATCTTCATTTGCATATCCATAGGTTGTCGTAGAATTCGAACGATATTTGGCATAATCCATCGAATGGCCTACCATGACCGTCACATCATGCTTATCTGCAAACGTATTGCTGTATGTTGCTACTGTTTGCCATACCCAATTATAGTTCCATGTATTACCAATATATAACGAGTTAGTCATATTGGGGTGACCGATCTCGGGTGACTCAGGATTAAAAGTTTGATTATAACTAGGGTTCAAACCAACCGAAAAATCAGATTTAACACTTAGCGTCCGCATTGGTTTTAATTCCAAAGACGATGTGGTAAATAAATTTCCTGATGGACGATACTGGGTTAACCGATCTAACATGGCTACAGGATTTCCATCATCTCCATATCCAGAAATACCCTGAGCTGCTAAATACTTTGGTACGGTACCCCCAAATTCAGGCTTTCCATTCGTCCCATAAACAATATTCCCGTTTTGATCATGCTCATAAATGGTAGCCGAACTCGGCATGAATACTGCGGAAATCAAAGGATCTTCAGCACTCTCATCACTTACATTTCCTTGTCCATTCGAATATTGACCATTCACTGTCTCACGCAATATTGCCCATTTGGCCATATCAAACTCAAGATTAATTTTCGATCCCAATGAACTGCTATATGTATTCAACAAAATACCTTGATTATGATCATAAGCAACAGAAGCCGATACTTTCAAATTCTCACTCCCTCCTGAAAGTGATACTCCATAATGGTCTAGTTGACCTGTTTGAAAAATAGCGTTAATCCAGTTCGTACGAGTTATCGCCCCGTAAGGATATAAGGTCGGACTGGCTGTAATAGGCAAAGTACCTCCACTACTTGCTATATTATCCGCCCATACCTGATCATATTGCGCAGCATTCAAAACAGCAGGTTTTTTCCATGCTGACTGAATACCGGTGTAAACATTGACATCAACATGTATCTTTCCTGCTTGTGCCTTTTTGGTAGTAATCAGGATTACCCCGCCTGATCCTACGGAAGATCCGTAAATAGCTGCCGATGCACCATCTTTCAATACCGTGATGCTTTCTACATCATCAATATTATAGGGTGCTCCCGGAATTCCATCTACTACCGTAAGTATCTGATCCCCGTTTGGTGATCCTGCTCCCCGTATCGAAATCGTGGGTGAGGACAAGGGATCTCCACCGTTTGACTGAACGGTAACACCCGGTATTTGTCCTTCAAGAATCGTACTCAAATTAGATGATATTCCCTTCAATTTATCTCCAACATTAATCGTGGAGACTGCCCCGGAAAGATCTGATTTACGCGCATTACCATAACCGATAGCTACAACTTCGTCAAGTTGCTGAGTATTGGGTTCAAGAGTAATCTCTATATATGATTGTCCGTTTACTGGTGTTTCTGCCTTTTCATAACCAATATATGAAATCACTAGATTACCATTACTTGGTACCGAAATGGAGAAATTACCGGACGCATCAGTAATTGTGCCTATTGTGGTTTTGTTAACACGTACCGTAGCGCCTATCAAAGACTCTTTGGTATCTTGATCCACAATTTTTCCTCGCACCGTCATAGTGCTTTGCGCTGCTAAACAAAATCCCAAAAACAGGAATAATAGAAACAGCACACCTTTCAAATTAAACTTCTCATGATTCATAAATAATTAATTAATAGTGAAATTTGCGTTGATATAAGATTGGCTCAACTACCTTTATATAAGTTTATTGTTATAAAATAAGTTGCTCCCAATACTGAAATAAATTGATCATGACCTGATTCAATATTGTTTTGATGGCATTCTCCACATCAACATCGAATTACTCCATGATGGACAACGCTATTTTATCTTTTGCTTTTGCTCTTTTTATGTCACGACTTGAACTTTATGTGCGCCTCCTATCCATTAATCGTAAACATATAGGCGAAATCTTATTTGTCAATTGTAACATTTCAATTTCGGGAACAAAAGTATTGTCAACTTGTTACATCTTTGTGAAGGGAATGTTACACTTTTGCTACAATATCATCTTGCTGAAATCGAGAGAAAAAAATGATTGGCCTAAAAATGAGGCTCATATTGATCTTACGGCTTTTTTTGTACCTTTATGCTTGAAAAAATGATGATGCCCGCATCTAAACTTTAAGCTTAATAGCAAAGAATAATACAACAGAGCATCATGAGTGAACTTTATAATCCATGACCTCAACATTACTTCTTCTGGTTTTTATTAGTGGTTATTTAGCTATTGCTTTTGAACAAACCATTAAACTTAACAAGGCTGCCTCTGCTCTGCTTACCGGGGTAGCATGCTGGACTCTTTACATGATAAGCCGGCATGATTCAACAATAGTCAATGATCAATTGTTGGTACATCTCGGAGAAATTTCCTCCATCTTGTTTTTCTTATTTGGGGCTATGACTATCGTGGAACTGATTGATGGACACAACGGATTTTCAATCATTTCACAACAGATTAAGACAACGAAAAAAAGCATGTTGTTGGTGATTATCAGCGTCATCACATTTGTGCTTTCTTCGTTATTAGACAACCTGACAACGGCCATTGTTATGACTTCGCTATGTAGTCGGTTGTTGACCGACAAAGAAGATCGTTGGTGGTTTGGAGGGATGATTATTATTGCAGCCAATGCCGGAGGGGCATGGTCTCCAATTGGAGATGTGAGCACCACTATGCTTTGGATTGGGGGGCAAGTGACAGGATATCATTTAGTCATAAAACTCTTACTACCGTCCCTTGCTGTACTTGTGCTCCCATTGTTGTTTGTTGTTATAAAATTTCGTGGTCAATCCATCAGGGAGCATTTACCGATTGCAACTTCAGGAATTGAAAGGAAAGAGAGTACTCTTATTCTTTTAATGGGTGTCTCCTCCCTGCTTTTTGTTCCTATATTCAAAGCCTTGACAAATCTGCCTCCATTCATGGGTATGTTGTTGGCGTTAGGCATTATGTGGGTGTCAACAACTATTATTGAAAATCGCAAGAAACGAAAGAAGCCTCATCCTGTTGTGTTGGCATTACATAAAATTGATGGTCAGAGCATTCTCTTTTTCCTGGGTATCTTGCTCGCGGTTGGAGCTTTGCAATCATTTGGTCTTTTAACCCAAATGGCCACTTTTTTAGAAGCTACTTTGAAAAATGATTATTTGATTGGAGGAGTTTTAGGTCTTATATCAGCCATAATCGATAATGTTCCTTTAGTAGCGGCAACGCAAGGCATGTACTCGCTGCAAACATTCCCGATGGATCATTTCTTTTGGCACTTCATTGCTTTGACCACGGGCACAGGTGGAAGCTGTATCATTATCGGCTCGGCAGCAGGCATTGCCGTGATGGGGATTGAGAAGATTCCTTTTATGTGGTATCTGAGAAAAATCAGTGGTTTAGCATTCCTCGGATTCTTAGGAGGTATTCTGACCTTTGTACTGATGCACTTAGTGTAGGTCTAAGCTCCTTGCTTATAAATTCACTGATGCCATGTTTTCCGAAAAAAGTCATCGACTGTTTGATTGAAACAATCGGCATGTTCAATCAATGTTGCATGGCCGCTGTTTGGAACAATCCACAACCAGGCACATGGAATATGACTCCAGATATATAAAGTATGTTCAGGAAGGATTAAATCATGATCTCCACCAATGATCAACGAAGGGCATTTTATGCATTGTAACTGATCTCCATCTATATCCGGTTGAAAAAGATCCAACGAAACTAATTTCAGTTGCCGTTGTTCATCGATTGTTTGCTGTTGATGATTTAACTGATCATATGATTGCTGCATATCCCTACAAACTGACGGTAAAAGGGCAGTAGAATCAGGCCATAAATTAGCACCTGTTTCAGCTAACTTTTTCACTTTATCAGGATGTCGCATTGCCAGCACCAATACATTGATGCCTCCATCGCTCCACCCAAGAACATAGCACGAATCAAGATGCAACGAATCGAGTAGCGCGTTGAAGTCGTCAGCCATCATCTCAAAACTCAATGAATCGCGATCATCTACTGATTTCCCCTGTGCACGACTATCAACGGCAATGACATGATAATGTTTTGAAAAATAGGGAATCTGATTTTTGAAATTTTCGATTGATCCTCCGTTCCCATGAATCATCAACAAAGGAGCTCCTTGTCCATACTCTTCATAATACATGCTAAATCCGCGTGTTTTCAACCAATGTCCGGTCTGCGGATTATTACCATAATCAGTCAGTGAAATCGAATCTTGCCCTGCCACATTGAAGGAAAAGAAGAAGCACACGAACATCGTCGCCAGTGAAACCTGCCAAAGTTTGAAGATCTTGTCCATTTTATTGATATTAAAATAGCACATAAGAAATACAAAGATAATGCGAATAACAACGTTTCTGATTTTTCAAAAACAGAGATGATTGGGCATAATAAGAGATGACGTTGTTTTGCGTTCATAAAAGTAAAACCCTATCAAGAACAACAAAGCAAGAAAAGAGCATGCAACCGGTAAAGACCACCAGGGAGCTTTTTCGAGCAACATGATAAGGTGGTTTAGAAATTGTTGAAAGCCGCTGACGGCAAAAAAGAGCAATGTTCCGATAATAGCAAATATCCACACTAATCCGGGAACAGGTTGTCTGTCGGGCAGATGATGCATTATTTTACTTGTAAATCCATTATCGGGGATCTCTTGTTTGTGCTGTTGCAAGAGCTGTTTAAGTGTTTGATCGTTCATTGTACCATGAAATTTAATAATAAGAGCTACTGTAATAGATTTGCTAATTTTGTTTTACCTGCCGACACATACGATTTAAGGGTTCCCAAAGGGCATTCCATTACTTTCGATGCCTGAGTATGACTCAATCCTTCCATGTAGCAAAGTAAGATAGCTGTCCGTTCTTCATGTCTGAGTTTAGCAAGTGCCGCGTAAAGATCGGCTTTTTCGGCCGAATATTCATTATCCGCATGATAATGGTGATCTACCTCATCAAGCGACACCTCTTCGCTCCCTTTTTGAGCACGTATGGAATCGTAAAAAACATTGTAAGCAATGCGAAATAACCAGGTTGAGAAACCGGAAAGTCCCTGAAAACTACTAAGCTGCAAGTAGGCTTTGATGAAGGTTTCTTGCGACAGGTCTTCGCTTAGCGATGAATCACCCATCGTCAGGTTTAGAAAAAACCGTCGGATAGGTGATTGATACTTTCTGACAAGCGGATCGAATGCATTTTTATTCCCGAATAACGTGACTTGCATGACCCACTTGAGGTCATCCGCATTACTCATCCTTATGGTTGTTCGCTTTGTCTTTCTTCTCGACGAAATAGCTGATACCGTAAGCTATACCTACAAGTGAAGGGATTAAACCGAACGCCCAGGGAGAATTATATCCCATAAGGATTATACCTCCAACCGTCACGCCAATGCCAACACCAAACCAAATCAACCCTGTCAATAAATGACTGTTCTTTTCTTCCTGAGGCCTTCTGAAAAAGTCTGCCGGCAACTCCCTGCCTGATTCAATCGCTTTTTCATACAGATCCACAAATCTCGCTTCTTTTTTACGTTTGTAATACACGACAAAAAAGACGATAAGAATAGCTGTCACAAATGGCATCAAGGAGATAATTACAATCCCTGCAGCACCTAAAGGTCTGTCATCATAACTTCGTTGCCCTGATCGAACTTCCTCCAATTCAAGAAGTTGATCCGGAGAGAGTTTTTGAATCAATGCTGACTCTCTTTGTTCACTACTCATAGCCTGATAGCTACTATCAGCGGCATGTGACACAGAGTCAACTTTTGCCGGTGCTAAGTGTTTTTTAACGGCTGTAAGAAGGTTATGGACGTTGGCATGGCCGATATCCGACGTTGTTGTAGCGTATGTGCCGATAAAAGCGCCACACAAAACAAATAACAATAGAAATCCAATTTTTTTCATACTATAATAATTTAGAAATGGGTTTGTTATAGATTAGACGTATTGGATCCTGCATTTGGATGAAAAAGATTTGCCTTTTTTTTGAAAATTAAAGCAAGGCTGCTTCAAGTTGCTGCGAATGCTCTTTGGTATTCACTTTTTCAACGACATGAGTAATGATCCCCTTATCATCCAAGACGAAAGTGGTACGCAAAATCCCCATGTATTTCTTGCCGTACAAACTTTTTTCAGCCCAGACACCGCAGGCTGTGGCTAAAGCCTTTTCTGTATCGGACAACAACGTAAAATTCAATTGATATTTGGCCATGAATTTTTGGTGCGACGTAGCACTGTCCGGACTAACGCCAACAATTTGATATCCTTTTGCCGCCCAGGACGAGAGATTTTCGTTCAGGTTGCAAGCCTCTGCGGTGCAGCCCGACGTATTATCTTTTGGGTAGAAATAGAGGATGGTTTTTTTACCTGTAAGACTGGATATTTGAAACGGATTCCCGCTTTGATCCTGTACCATGATGTCAGGTATTCGATCTCCGACATGTAACATAATGATTATTTTAAATGAGTAAAAAAATCAGATACTTTTTTTTATTCAAAAATTACAAACTCCAATCCTTTCAGATGGTAATTTGCAATTTTATATTCAACAGGCCTGCAAGTTACAACAAAAGACGACATTTGCCAAATTTTGTATTTGAATTCCAAAAAGATGAACATTGACAACATAATAGCTCATTGGAACATAAATAAAATAGAACGATATTATACGCATGTTCTTTCGGCATGCTTAGTTAAAAACTAAAATCGAGTTTAATACGTATTCCGCTTTTGTCAATGTGAGGATGATTCAAATAATTAAGTCTCCATACATAATCCACCCGAAGCACATTGAAGATATTATCCACGCCAACTCCGGCTTCCATGTATGGCGTCTTCCCCATTTTGTATGCTCCGGTTGGAAACTCAAACAAGCCATCACTATATGCAGGATCATTCTTTTTGTCGAGACTTCCATAAATTCCCCGAAACGAAAGGATCTCTCTCCATTTCAAATATCGAAGCAACGGGATACGGTTTAAGATCATGCCATTCATATTATAATTCAAATCCCACGAGATATACTGATCATTAATAAATTCCAACGCGTTCATCATGGGATATGATTCAGGTTGAATCGTATAGGAAAGATTCGCATTGGGGATAATCAGTAACGGAAACGGATCTTTTGTCCATACTTTCCCCGCTTTGACAACAACATCAGCATCACCATAAGCAGCAAACCAGAATCTTTTCTGAAAGCCTACTTCGGAATAGCTATAGTCATAATTTGACCCAAGTGTTCCTTTCAGTGCCACCGTATGTGAAAGACTAAAAACAGGAGCATCATGAGAAATGGAATAACGGGCACCAAGTGTTTGGTAAAACTTTTCTCCCGGAGCATAACGAAGTCGAAACTCAGCTTCACCTAATGAATAATAATCTATGTTCCGGTTGGTCGAATTATCAATAAAAGGCAGAAAAACAGTAGCATATTCTCTCCGGTATCTAAGATCCACCCCATAGGAAAAATGAGAATAATATTCCTGATTATAACTCAACTCCATAGTGCGCATATAAGTAATCTTATCATCAATCTGTCGTTTTAAAGATAGGAAAAGATTATCAGCAAATATATTATGCTCTCCCAACCAGTTTACATCATATTGATAAGATGCCCGGATGGAATGAATTGGGAACTCATTTGCCTGTTGCTCTTTTTTGTTAATGGCATATTCAACCTGAGCAAGGTATTTCAACTGTTGATCTTTCGCTCCGTATGCCAAATACCCTTTCCCGAACCAATGATCATTCAGATAAGCTGTTGTTGTGCCACCTGCCCGTAATCTCAGGCCTTCAATCGTATTGTCGCTGATCATGGTATAAATCGGGCCAATATCAACTTTATTCTTTTGAGGTGCAGTTGCAACATATCCGGTAACCAAAGCAGCTAAGATTTTTTCAGAGTAATCATAAAGTGGATCATTGCGAAGTTTTTTCAACATGGTTGATATAGATTCTTCCCGGACACCAAGTGTATCCAATCTATTTCTTTTCCGGTAATTCCCGAGATGAAAAGCAGTATCCTCTTTCACAATCGTGTTCTTTTTCTCTATGAAGAGATGCTGATCCACCGGAGCATCAAACGAATGGTGCATGTATATATTCGTTCGACGGGCATAGAAATCGCCTGAAATGGAAAGAATAGAGAATTCCACCGTCATATCATCAAGGATTAGCAGACGTGTCCCATCCGGGCTACGTGTAAAGTCCTGCTCGATGGATAAACTCTTTATAAAGTTCAGATTAATGTTTTTGGGAATGCTGAGCTGTACCTTCTTCACAAAGTAAGTCGTATCAAGGGTGACATACAAATGTCCTACAAAACCGGTTGATTCTGATGAGAAAGGGACAAAAACCAGATCGGCACATCTTTCGCCTCCCACCATCACCGAGTCCATCAAAAAAAATTTATAAAACCCTATTGCACCCGTTGAAAGCGGACTGACAAACCGCTTGATTAATAACTGTATGTCATTATCATATATGTTGACAGGCTTAAAGACTTCATTCAAAAACGTATTTACACCATCTTCTGACAAAATATGATTCTCAATACCAGTGCTTTCATCCGCCTTTACCACCGTTTTTTCTTCACGGGGAGACTTCTGATAATAAAACTCATCGACGGATTCCCTGACTGAAACAGGAAGGATGGGTTTACCGGTTATTGTAGATGTATCAACATACGAAGTCAGGAAACCAAACTTCCTGACCAAAATACTCTTTTTATTCCGATCAAAATCATTCAGGGCAATGGTGACTTTTTGATAATGTTCGTAGTGGTAATACGCTTTTTCAAATGGGTCATATCGTTCTTTAGAATCAATGATCTTACGAACAAGATCCACAGCGGGATTCCCTTTTTTCCTGTATTTCTCCTTATTGGGTTTGATTATCACTTCCGACATGGCATACGAGGAGGGAGAAAGCAATATGTTTAAATAATAACGACCTTTGTTTTCAAGTAGCACATACTTTTTTTTATATCCCATGGATGAAGCGATAAGAATCTGAGCAGAAGAAGGATTCTTCAGGGAAAACTCTCCGGCATCGTTTGTCAAGGTTCCAACAGTCGTTCCTTTCAAATAAACAGAGATATAAGATAGCGGCTTACCACTTATGGAGTCAATGACAATGCCTTTGATCGTTTTTTGAGCTTTCGTCTCAGGAAAAAAAAGACAATGCAGCAGTAAGAAGACAATTATATATGGAAAGTAGTATCTTCGCATCATTGATTAGCTATTATGATATTGTCACACTGAAAATGGTCAATGAGTGTAACAATAAGATTCAACGGCATTATTTTTAAGCCAACATATACTGACTTTGATCGCCATGAATGCAGCAAAGGTAATGCGTAAAATTAAAGAAAATCTCAATCCTGTCAAATATCAGGTATCAGACCAAATAACAAATAACAGGTAATCAACAGACGTTAGATGATTAATCCCGCAATCAAATATTAAACCACAGGAGGTAAAAACATGGAACAGAATAAGCCATTAGTAATTACAATCAGCCGTCAATTAGGAAGCGGAGGAGCATATGTCGGACAACAACTGGCAAAAAAACTGAATATCTATTATGCAGATCATGAAATCATCAACAAAACTGCCACACAACTTGACGTGTTGAAAGAGAATGTTGAATCCCGTGATGAAAAGCTACAATCGATATGGAAATCTTTTTTGCAATTTAGTGCATTGTCTTCTGATGTTTATATACCTCCTGAATTGATGGAGCCAACAGCCCGTGAGTTGTTTAATACGGAATCTGAGATCATAAAAACCATCCTGAAAGAACATTCAGCTGTTATTATAGGTCGATGCGGGTTCCATATTCTGAGGGAATACTCCAATCGTGTCAGCCTGTTATTATATGCAGGTATTGATTTTCGAAACGAAAGAATTCAGAAACTCTACAATGTTTCAGAAAAAGTTGCCGGAGAGATGATTGCCAAAAATGATAAAGAACGAGCTCTTTACATCAATACATTTACCGATAAAAAATGGACAGATGCAAGAAATTTTGACCTGTCAATCAATACCGGCAAGATAGGTGTTGATAAAAGTGTAGACCTCATTCTAAACTACTTAAAATTGGTTGATATAAAAAAGTAGCACTCCTTTGATCGTTTTAAATAGATTCTTAACTTAGTCCTGTTCTTTTAAATGTCGTGTGATCCGGTCCCTGTGTTGAAGTCCCCAATCTTTCAATGCATCAATCACCTCTTGCAAAGAATTACTGTAGCAGTCAGGGCATATTCCACAAACCGCTTCGGACCTTCACTCAACGCAATGATGATAGGAAGTTTCCATTTGGTATTCAACACATCCAAAGCATCACGAACCGCCATCAGGTTCTGATTACATGCTTTCTTATCAAGACTTTTTTCAAAAATAACCGTTCATTTTACACCTCGCTATCCAGATAGATAGTACTATTTTGAGGATAGTGGTATCTTTTTGGTAGCAAATGTACTTATCTTTGTAAACGAAACCAATTAGTAAAGATAAAATAATCACTAAAATAGCTATGACAAATATTTTATACATCAGCTCCAGTGCAACCGGCGAAAACTCTTTCAGCCTTCCCTTGGGAAAAGCCATTGTGGAAAAATTGCAACTCGCCAATCCAGACAATAAACTCGTTGAACATAACCTGTTAAGAAATCCCCTCCCGCATATTACCGAAACCCATCTGACGGCTTTTGCCACTCCTGCAGGACAACGTTCTCCCGAACTTCAGGAAGCAGCCCTTCTCTCTGATAAAGCAATTGCAGAATTGATGAAAGCCGATATCGTTGTCATCGGGGCTCCCCTGTATAATTTCGGTATCCCTTCCGCCTTAAAGGCATGGGTCGATCATATCGCCCGAGTAGATTTGACCTTCCGTTATACAGAACAAGGCCCCGAAGGATTGGTGAAAGGCAAAAAAGTCTATCTTGCCATAGCAACAGGAGGCGTTTATTCGGAAGGTCCCATGCAAGCTTACGATTTTGTAACGCCCTACCTGAAAGCCGTACTTGGGTTTATGGGTATGACCGACATCACGGTTTTTCGCGCGGAAGGAACAGCCATTCCGGGATTAAAAGAGAAGGCTTTGAAGAAAGCCATAGCAGCCATTCGTCTATAAAAAGCATTATTCCGGAATTCATTTACACATTTCCCATAAAAAGAATAGCTTGAAAAAAATGGTACAAGCCATGTGCAACATTGAATAAGGAGGATTCAATTTTGTAGAGGGAGAATTGTAATTTGAATAAGTCCGATTCAATATTCGACAGACATTATTAAATGTTTGACAGAGCTCCTATCTAACGCAGGCTTGAGCAAAGCAATTTCTTGTTTGCACAATCAACAAAGAGTTCAATTTCAATGGAATATGATTATAGATTTATATCCCCGCATGATGAATGCCAGATTCTTTGATTGTGAGGCAAATTGATTTTTGTGGGTTTTGGGGTTTGTAGTAGAGACGTTGCATGCAACGTCTCATATATTGCAACGCCGCTATATGACAACGTTTCTTATTGTTACGTTCATTCTATCCTATCAAAAAATAAGCCGTTTCCCAATTTTCCGCATTGGTTTCAATGTGACCGGAGCCATCATACCCACACACACTACAACCGGCATTAGCAGGATAACCGCAATCTTTCGGACAATTAGACGTAGTTTCACCGCCGCCAAGCGGAATTACGTCGCCGGCAGTTGTTGTGACTGTTGGATAATTAGTAGGAGACCGTTGTAAAACATGAAGTTTATTTTTCAATATAGGTTTTCGAAGTATTTTTGAAATGGAATTTAAGGTTTAGTCATTCTTAGAGTAGATTTTTGCTAAATGTGTCTGTTTAGGGCATGAAT